>CEUN01101396.1_pt1 | contig 113999 bp, 99 predicted proteins | sample 361501 | NCBI WGS metagenome assembly CEUN01 (sample SAMEA2622801, study PRJEB7988) | marine metagenome | biome: marine biome (ENVO:00000447); feature: marine epipelagic mixed layer (ENVO:xxxxxxxxx); material: "saline water (ENVO:00002010), including plankton (ENVO:xxxxxxxx)" | depth 120 m | reverse complement strand
GCCGGCGCAGCCGATGCCGCAGAGTTAGTCGAAGTTGATTATCAATTGTTGCCTACCGTTACAGATTCTATATCGTCAATGGAAATTTCGGCCCCACAAATTTGGCCAGATTGCCCCTCAAATATCGCCCTAACTTGCGAGGTCGGCGATGTGAAAGCGACCGACGATGCCTTTGCACGCGCTGATCATATTGTTCGTTTCGATAGTCGCATCCACCGCGTAACAGGAAGTCCCATGGAGCCACGAGCCGTCTTGGGCGAATACGACAAACAAAAAGATTTTTATACGCTTCGTGCGGCTTCGGGCCGAGGGGCTGTGCAAACCCGCGAACGACTAGCGGTCACGCTTGGCATTAAAGAAGAACAGTGTCGCGCCGTTTTTGGTGATATGGGTGGCAATTTCGGAACCCGAAACGCCTTCTCGCCTGAATTCGCTTTGATGCCTTGGGCTGCCAAAATTGTCGGCCGGCCCGTCAAATGGACCGCCAATCGAACCGAGTGCTTCCTGAGCGATTATCAGGCGCGGGATCTGCATTCTAATTCTGAACTTGCCCTCGATGCCGATGGAAATTTCCTCGCTCTCCGTGGTGAAAATACACTTAATCTCGGGGCTTATACTGTCTATTTCTGGCCCCTACGCAAAGGCCTCTCGATGATGCAGGGAACCTACGATATTCCGGCCATCTACTTTAAGGGACATGCTGTTCTGACGAACACAGCTCCAACCGCCGTCTATCGAAGTGCAGGACGACCGGAAGCTATTTATATGATTGAGCGTTTAATTGACCAAGCCTCGGAACAATACGGTTTCGATAAGGTTGAACTCCGCCGACAAAATCTCATTCAAAGCAAAGACATGCCGTTTACCAATGGTGTTGGCGTCACCTACGACAGTGGCGACTATAAAGCGGCGATGGAAGAGGCAATGCGCGAAAGTGATTGGTACGGCTTCGAAGACCGAAAAGTGGAGTCGGCGAAGCGTGGTCTCTGTCGCGGACACGGCATCGCAAACTATATCGAGGTGACGAGCGGCATTCCGCGCGAACGTGCCGAAATTACTATTACCAACGACGGATATGTTGAATTAGTTGTTGGAACGATGAGTAGCGGCCAAGGACACGAGACAAGTTTTCCACAACTAATTTGTGAGTGGCTGGAAATCCCATTCGATAAAATTCGTTTTGTAGTGAACGATACTAACCGCGTTTCGGTCGGCGGTGGTTCGCATTCGGGACGTTCCATGCGGCTTGTCAGCATTGCAGCGAGTGAGGCGGTTCAGGAATTGCTAGATAATGGAAAGCGCGTCGCAGCCCATGCATTGCAGACGTCTCTCGAAGAGATCAAATATGCTGAAGGCGCATTCCGGTCACCAGGCGGTGCCAGCCTCGACTTATGGGCGGCTGCGAAAACTGCGGAGAAGGAGCCTGATTTACCAAAGCTGGAAGGTATCGGCGATATCGTCAATCGGGTTGGGGGTTATCCATACGGCGCGCACGCCTGCGAAGTAGAGGTTGACCCTGAGACCGGGCATGTTGAGATTCTCGAATGGACCGCAAACGACGATGTTGGCAGGGCGGTTAATCCATTGATATTGCACGGCCAGGCACATGGCGCGGCCGCGCAGGGCATTGGCCAAGCCATGCTCGAAGCCATCGAGTACGACCCGAAAAGCGCACAGCTCCTGACTGGTTCCTTCATGGATTACGCCATGCCACGGGCCGACAATATGCCGTCGTTCAAAACCCTGGTAACGGAAATACCGGCCAGCTCACACCCCTATGGTATTCGCCCGGGAGGAGAAGGAGGAACGACCCCGGCCCTAGGCCTTGTTATCAACGCCATTGTTGATGCGCTTTCGGATTACGGTGTCACACATATCGAGATGCCGGCAACTCCCGAGCGTGTCTGGCGTGCAATTCAAGACGCAAAGCATGACTAGTTATCGAAACCGACCGCTGTGGTATTAGCGCCGCTGAGCACAACGGCCACTGTCTCATTCGCTGCCGGTTTGTAAGCACCAGAGGTCAAGGCTGCGAACGCCGTCGCGGCCCCCGGCTCTACCACCACGCGGGTCCTTTCCCAGAGAATACCTTGCGCCGCACGGATTGCATCGTCTTCTACCAAGACAAGCTCATCAACGAATTTTTTAGCGATTACAAAGGCATTAGCGCCGATTTGCCGCGGTGCTAGGGAATCGGCAGCGATGCTACCTGCTTCCGCATCCGCTGGGCCACCAGCGGCAAAGGCCACTGTCATTGTCGGGGCACCCTTTGGCTCCACACCGATAACTTTGACCCGGTTGCCAAACCAAGCAGCGATACCGCTAATCAGACCCCCACCGCCAACGGATACGAGCACGGTGTCCAGGCTGGGTACATCCTGGATTAATTCAACGCCGACTGTTCCTTGTCCCATAATGGTTTCGGGTTGATCAAAGGCATGTACAGACATAGCACCAGACCGCGCTTGCCAGACTTCACTGTTCTTCAGCGCATCCGCGTAACGCTCCCCATCAACAAAAAGGTCGGCCCCATATTGCTTAATCCGTGCAATTTTCGCCGGCGAGGAAATTTTTGGAACAAATATTTTCGCTGGAATGCCGAGTGTCATTGCCGCAAAAGCCACTGCGGCTCCGTGATTACCACCTGAGGCTGCGACAACACCGGCGTCCGGTAAATTGCGAGAAAGTAAATTAAAGAAGGCACCCCTGCATTTAAAGCTGCCCGAATACTGCATGAATTCTAATTTCAGATTCAGCGGAAATTCACCAATTTCAAAATCCGCGGCGGTCGTGTGCATAACCGGCGTGTGACGGATGTAAGGTCGGATACGTTCTTCCGCAGCTGCGATCGCCAGATGATCGATCACTACCAATTTCCATCCAAAGGCCAGATTGGACGCCGTACATTCCGAAAGGGGAATTTATTCGGATCGGGTGACGTAATCCCCGCGGCATCCACCAGAATGATCTCGCGTGCCATTGGCCCGTAAGCGGCACGGAAATGGTGCGCCGATTTAACGGCAACAACCGACTTTTCTTCTGGAATAATACCAAAATGAAGGAAAAACATGCGGTCGTAAGCTTGGAACCGATTGGTTATAACGACGGTTTCAACGCCACCGATCTTAATCACCGCCGAGGGACCCAAAACGGCTTCGATCCCCTTCATCATCGGCCCTTCAAATATAAACCGGGCATCAGCAGATGCCTTAGTCACAGTTCCAGTAATTTCAAACGGGGGGGTCACACTCGGGTCAAACTTTCCTCCAAGAGGCATGGATATTTCCGCACCCTCTCTAGCTTGAACCGCCGCTGCAGCAACTTCCGGATCGGTGATTACGGCAAACGCCGCATTCTCGATCCCAGATTCAACCATCGCCTTTAGTAGTAGTGGACTATCGCCGTAGCTGCCACCACCCGGATTGTCACTAAAGTCAGCAAGAACAAATGGTTTGTCCGATGGCTCAGCCACGCTAACGTTTGCCATCGTTTCTTCAGGAGAAAGATGCTCGATCGTCGACTGTTCCTTAGTCTCCCAACCAAAGCCAACGAGGTCCGCGATAATGGCCCGCGCGCGTTCCCGATTTTTCGAAAACGTCACACTAATTGACGGTCCGGTTTCATGAATATCAGCCCAACAAAAACCCGCATTCACAGACACGACTTCAATACCCTCCTCATTTTCTTCATAAGTACGGGCTTGTCGGAGTGCTTCCGTCATTGGGCCTTCTTGTGTAGTACGACCATGATCAAAACCATCCAATTGATCGAGCCTGCCGATCAAAGTTTCATAGCCAGCGACCTCGCCTGCAAATTGACGCGCCAATAGCTCCGCCATTTGACGACCGCGTTCAGCCATGTCGATGTGAGGATACGTGCGGTAAGTGACAAGCGCATTCGCGTTCTCCGCCATCTTAATGGTAACATTTGCATGAAGATCAAGCGTCGCCATAACCGGCACCTTTGGGCCGACAGTCGCACGAATTCTTGATAAGAGTTCGCCTTCTGCGTCGTCATACCCTTCTGTAACCATTGCTCCGTGGAGAGAAAGCAAAACAGCGTCGAAAGTGTCTTCGTTCCTAAGCGCATCCATAACCGCACCGCTCAGATATTCCCACGCTTCCGTTGAAACTTTCCCGGAAGGTGTTGCATCCCCTACAATCGGCGTAAACAGCAACCAGCCATGTTCTTCCGCAACATCCAAAATGCCGGCAAGTTCGTTATTGGTCCCTTTCAGAAGCGAAGTTACGTCATCGCCTTCATAGAGAGCTCTGGCTCGATAAGAATCGAGTGTCGTCGGAAGAATGCTGAAGGTGTTGGTTTCGTGCTTAATTTGCGCGGTCAGAACACGCTTAGTCATTTGGACAATGCCTCCAAATCAGGAATCGGACGACGCGTATCTGCCATGCCCTGCAGCACCCGCTCGATCGCACTCGCAACACCGAGTGTAAATCGGTCCGCGTGACGTCTGGGGCCAACGACCTGCATGCCCAACGGTGTGCCCGTCTGATCAAAGCCGGTTGGGATCATAGTTACAGGGTGCCCGGTTAAAGTAATTGCGGACGCAATGCCAAGCCATTCCACATAATTCGCCGTCTTCACGCCGTTAATTTCATCACAATAAAGTTGTTCCACAGGGAACGGCGGCACCGAATTGCCCGGGCATAGGAGCACATCGACATCGTGAAAGAAGTCCTGGAAACGACGATAGATTGCCGTCTGCTCGGCATTTGCCCAACCGATCTCTTCGGCTGTCATCTTCAATGCTGCTTCAACATTGCTTGTCACGTTTGGGCCTAGTAGCTCAGGCGTATTGCGATAGGCATCCATTCGTCCGGCTAGGAATCCAACGCCTCTGATAATCCAAAATACGTCCAGTGCCCGTTTCATATCAGGGTCGCGGCGTTCACAGCTTTTAAAAGACGAGGCAATCTTTCCCACGCGTTCTTCGAAAATGCGCGCTATGTCATTATCTATCGGCACACACCCAAGATCCGTCGACCATGCGACACGGAGTTGGCTGAGATCAATATCTTCAATTTCAATAAAGGCGCTCGTATCAACTGGGCCGGATAGCGGATCACACGGATCGTTTCCCGCCATAGCGGCGAGCATCAACGACGTATCCGCAACATTCCGGGCCATTGGCCCTTGGACATTGTAGGTTGTCAGGCCTACGCCCCGCTTATCAGACGGGACTAACCCTGGCGTGCCACGATGTGAGACCACACCGCAGAACGAAGCGGGAGTGCGTAAGCTGCCGCCCGTATCCGACCCGGTGCAAATTGGCGCCATACCGGTCGCAAGTGCAACTGCAGAACCCCCCGATGAGCCACCGCAAATCCGTTTAGGATCAAAGGGATTTCCCGTAGCCCCAAATACCGCGTTTTTGGTATTCGCCCCGGCCCCAAATTCCGGCGTGTTGGTCTTACCAATCACGATGGCACCAGCTTTACGCAATACGGCGATGATCCGCTCGTCTTCCAACGGAACGTTCTCCGCATGGATCGGCGAGCCATATGTGGTGAGCACACCTTCTGTAACGTTTAAATCCTTCACACCCATTGGCAAACCATGCAAAAGACCAAGGTCGTGCCCGCGCGCAACCGCATGCTCCGCGGCTTTAGCCTCTGAGCGGGCCCGATCAAAGCATCGCGTCACCATAGCGTTTACATTTCCATCGATCGCCTCGATCCGCGCAATGCAGGAATCCGTTAGTTCAAGCGGTGACAAGGCTTTCCGGCCGATGAGGCGACGCGCATCAACGGCGGTCAAATCACAGGGTTCAGTCATTTCGTTTTTCCTATTCAGTCGCCCGAATTTTTTCTAAATCAGGCAGCGGGCGCGCCAACTCCCAATCATTCTCAAAAACGTGCTCCAAGGACCGAGCCACGCCTAGAGTAAAAGCATCGCTATGCATCGGCCCACAAATCTGCAAGCCAAACGGCATGCCTGTGTGATCTACCCCACATGGGGTTGAAACGCATGGGTTTCCCATCAGAGTAAGAGCTGAGGTGAGGGCAGAAGCATTCATGTAATTCTTCATCGGCACTCCGTTTACCTCAGTCACATTCCGCTGCTCAACAGGGGTCGGTGTGATTGGCTGACCAGGTGTAATTAGCACATCATAGTCATGAAACATTGTCTGGAACTGCCGATAAAGACGAGTGTGTTCCGCATTGGCCCAGCCAATGTCTTCCGATTTCATTTCTAAACCGGCCTTTACATTGGCCACAATATTTTGACCAAGTTGATCAGGGTGATTACGATAACGCTCCAGGTGCGAAGCCAGAAACTGAACACCCCTTAGGATCCAAAATACATCAAGTGCTGTATCAAGTGGCGGATTAAAACGTTCGCAAGACTTGAAAACTGATTGAAACCGCTTGAGGCGAGCCTCAAAAGTATCGCGGATACCATGCTCAACAGGCGCCCAACCAAAATCGATGGAAATCGCAACACGCAATTTGGAAAGATCGACCTCCGGCAGGTTTCTATAGTCTTCCCCGCGTACGTTGAACGAAAGCGGGTCCTCTACGTCATTACCTGCCATGACTGATAGCATCAAAGCACAGTCTTCCGCCGTGCGGGCCATTGGGCCTTGAACGCTAAAATTGGTAAAACCAACGCCACGCTTGTCGGAAGGTACGAGACCGGTCGTTGGGCGAATGGCCGATACGCCGCTGAATGTCGCCGGTTTACGTAAGCTTCCACCACTATCCGAGCCCGTGCACAATGGCATCATTCCACTGGCCAACGCGACTCCCGATCCACCTGACGAGCCCCCACAAGCCCGCGAGGGATCAAAGGCGTTTCGCGTATACCCATGAACTTCATTAACCGTAGTGTTCCCACCAGCCCCAAATTCTGGTGTAGCCGTTTTACCGAGAACGATACCTCCCGCATTTCGTAGCTTGGCCACTAACAGCTCATCTTTCTCCGGCACATTGTCACGATAGAGCGGTGAGCCGTAAGTGGTCACCAATCCTTGCGTATCGTTAAGATCTTTTACACCGAAGGGAAGGCCATGCAGCGGTGGCAGTTTCTCACCACTAACTAAGGCTTCCGTCGCTGCGCGGGCTTCTGACCTGGCTCGTTCATAGCATTTAGCCACAACGGCATTGACCGTCGAGTTCACCATCTCGATCCGCGCAATGCAAGATTCGAGGAGTTCGATGGGGGACAATCGTTTCCGGCCAATCAACCGCCGCGCTTCCACTGCGGATAAGTCACAAGGTTCCGTCATACCTCTCTCTTTCTATCTTAAGCAGTACGAAAACTAGTTAGAACGTAACTTCGCAACGTCAGGTACCGGTCGTGCCATCTTTGGCTGAGTATCGAATAATTCTTCCAGCGCAGCTGCAACAGACAAGGTAAATCTATCGCCGTACTTTGGCCCAACAACCTGAATACCGAAGGGCATGCCAGTCGGCCCAACACCCATGGGTATTGCTGTCACGGGATGTCCTGTCGGTGAGAGAGATGACGTCAACCCGACCCATCCAAGGTAATTTTCCATTGGCGCACCATCAACCTCTGTCGGGTAATTTTGAGTATGAGGAAATGGAGGTACTCCAACGCCAGGACAAATCAAAACATCAAAGTCTTCAAAGTATCTATCAAACTCCCGGCAAATCCGCATTTGCTCTGCACATGCCCAACCAACCTGTTCCATTGTCATTTTGACAGCCGCCTCATAATTTGACCGGACAATGTCGCCAAGTTCGTCGTAGTGCTCTTCGTAATGTTTTTTATGTGCCGCTGCGAAATAAACACCACGCAAAATCCAAAATACATCTGGGCTGGTTGTAAGATCAGGGTCCCGTTCCTCAAGTCTGGCTACATGAGACGACAGCGCCTTCATTCTTATCTCAAAGACTTCTCGAAGCGAATTTGCAATCGGCGCGCAACCTAAGTCGGAAGATATACCAACTCGAACGCTGGAAAGATCGATGGCATCAACAATTTTAAGGTTGTCGGCATCATGAGGAAATGCCATAGGATCACTGCCACCAGGCATTGCCATCGCGGACAATAAAAGCGCCGCGTCGTTAACATTTCGGGCAAGAGGGCCTTGTAGGTCCAGCGGTGTCAACGCAACCGCTCGCCGATCGTAAGGTACCAAACCGGGTGTTGGTCGATGTCCAACGACGCCACAGAAAGTTGCGGGCAAACGAACGCTGCCGCCGATATCCGATCCCATAGATAACGGCAGCATACCTGTCGCAAGTGCAACTGCTGTACCACCCGACGATCCACCACAAGTGAGATCTGTGTCGAATGGGTTGCACGTCGCGCCATAGACCAAATTGACCGTATTAGCACCCGCCGTAAATTCCGGCGTGTTAGTTTTACCCATCACAATAGCACCGTTCCCGCGAACGGCTTTCACTAACCCTTCATCTTCGGTCGGAATATTATCCTTGTAAATCAGTGAACCGTACGTCGAACGGAGCCCGGCGACTTCATTTGCATCCTTCACCCCTATCGGCAAACCGTGCAACAACTTAAGCGCCTCGCCCTTTGTGACCGCAGTCTCCGCGGCCTGGGCTTCTAAGCGCGCTTCGTCAAAACGCTCTGCGACAATTGCATTTACCGCTGGGTTTATTTCCTCAATGCGTTTACGACATGCGTCAAATAATTCAACTGGAGAAAGGAAGCCGTCGCCAATCAGACGACGAGCTTCAACCGCCGATAATTCGCATGGGTCACTCATCCACTATTCCTCTGTTGTTGTTTCGGTGCGACCAGCTCACCTTTCCCCAATATACAACTGTAACTCTTGTCATAGCTAACCCCGACTGGATTAAATTGCCACGACACACCTAACAGAAAATACGCGCCGCACGGATCTAAATCCTACTTCCAACGAGCACTGTAAAACCTCGGGACATCATCCAACGCCGGCACTAAGTCCAATTGTTTAGAAAGAGCATAGAACGTTGTGTAGCTAAAAAGTGGCAGCACGCATGCGATGTCCTGAAGTCTTACGAGGATTTTCCTATACGCGATATTACGGGCCTTCTGATCGTTGGTATGCATGGCAACATTAAGCCAATGATTGATTTTCGTATCATTACAATAATCCAAAGGTCCGTCCCTAAAGAGCGGGTTCAACAAATCAGCTAAATCAAGAGAACCATAAGAAGCCCAAGTTACATGGGCCAAATCAACCAGCCCCGCTTGAACATCGGCTAAAGCTGTTTGAAAGTCCGAAAACTCTTTGACGTGAGAATCGATACCCACCGCTTTTAAATAATTTGCCATATCCAACGAGGCGGGGTGATTACGGTAACTTCGAATCTCCAAAGCGCCAGCCGGCTCCCCCGGGAGATATTTAGCCCACATATTAATTGCATTGACACTCCGGTGGTGGCTGCCGTCGTAAGCGGCATTTTTTAAAAGTTTTCTCGCAGTGTCAGGAGAGTATTCGTATACGCGAACATCCCGTATACACCCGACTTGGGCCGGATGACACAATGCTTTAAGTACGTTCGATCGCGAGCCAAAGACTTTATGAGCGATTTCATCGCGACCTATGGCATGAGCAATTGCTCGCCTAATACGTACATCGCGCAGCGGTGAATCGTCATCATTCCGCCCCGCTCTATTCAACAATAGAAATGCGATCCGGAGACTGGGCGACTTTATGAGCTGAATGGGAGCACCCTCACCATGAAGCTGCTCATAGGCGTTTTTCGAAATCCGCCAAATAAAATCCAAATGGCCATTGAGCAATTGAGATAAACGCTCACTAGAATTTTCAATAGTCTCAAATTTAATTGGTCGAATGAATGCTTTACTTTTTGGACCTTGGAAGTACCTGTCGAATTTCTCCACCTCCACGTATCTACCTGGCTCAATTCGCGTCACACGATACGGTCCACTACCAACCGGAGCTATCCGACTATAATGGGGACGACCATTATCAAGAGGCGCATTGGCCCAAGTCGCCTTTGGCAAAATTACAAAGGGTCCCGAGAGTAGCTCCATTAAATTTGGCGTGGGCTGGACAAGGTCAAAGCTGACCTTGTGTGACCCTAGTTTCTTAACATTTTTAATCCACTGAATGCCACGGTGATTGGGCAAACCAACTTGTGAATTTTTTAAACGTCGAACCGTTTCAACGATATCATCAGCGGTAAAATGGTCGCCATTATGAAAGACGACGCCTTGACGTAATTCGATTTCTACAGAAGTTGTAGAAATCCAATTTAATCTGGTCGCAAGCAGCGGCTTGAAAACAGGCCTGTTCGGGTCACGGTAGAATAAAGTGTCCCAAACAAGATGCTTAAAGGCCAAACTCTCCGGTCGCAAATCATTATAAGGGTTTAAATTTTCGAATTCCGCCGCAGAAGACCAATACAGCGTGTCATCACGCGGACCGGCGTGCGCCGTATACAAAAATCCGCACACGAGTAACGGGACCACCGTATACCAGAAAACCAGCTTACGAGCTCTAGCACAGCCATTTTTTTGGAAATTCGGCATTTAAATCAGACACCTCCATACCATTAGTAACGCTACGCTGGTAAACACCTTGGATCAAGGTGCCCATCGCTAAAACGCTTTCCCGACAGACGGAGCAAGGGCCAACTTTTAATACGACTATGAAGCTATGAATGAGACCGCTTGCGTCATTGGGTATCACGCAGCTTTCCATTCAGCCTTATTCAACGAATCATGACGTCCAGACCTTGGGATCAACCAAGGAGCGTTGGTAAGTAACCTATTTTATCTTTACAAAAAAGCACGACAGTTCCATATCGAACGAGAAAAAAGATACCCACACGTATTGCTCAATTTGAAAGGAGAAATAACACCTCTTGCAAACTGCTATTTGAAAGTCAGTTATTCGAGTGGAGCAATTATTTTAAAGGAGTATAAGAGCCTGCTTGCTAAGCTCGGATATAGCTCTTCAATACGTCGTCAATAATACGGTCCAGATCCTGAACTGTTCGGCAGAGTTTCGCGACATGACAAAATGGCAGATAGCGAAGCATCTCCGAATCGCCCGTACCCCAAAATGTCTCAGGCTCAGGGTTTAACCAAATTACAGATTTTGCGCGGTCGTGCATCCATCGCATCAAATCCACACGAGGATCGTTATGATTGGACCGGCCATCACCAAGGATGATTATCGTCGTTTTACGATCGATCACGTCACCAAAGTCTTCTTCGAAATCGGCAAAGGACTGTCCATAATCGGTCGGTCGAAAACCAATCTTATCAAGAATTTCTGGGATCGCGACTTCGACCTCTTTCTCCTCAATAATCTCGCTGATCTCTGTCAGGTGGTCCGAGAAAGCATATGCCCTCAGAGTTGCGATTACCTCATTGAGCGAATAAAGGAACAACAGCAAAAAACGGGCGGCTGCCGCGACGGATCTAGAGACATCGCAGATAACGACGATGCGCGGACGCTCAATCTTCGTTTGCTTCCAAACCGTGTCAAATGGGATGCCATCATGCGCCATGTTCTGTCGCAGCGTGCGACGCACGTCAAGAACGCCGCGCCGTGTGCGCTTGCGCCGACGGTTGTATCGCGTAGCCAGTTTCTTTGCCATTTTACGGACAAGCTTTTGCATACGATCAAAGTCGCGCTGCTCAACAGCCGAGAGCGCGGTTTCGGCCAAGAATTCCTCGCGAAGTTGTTCGCCGTACGGCCGGGCATATAATTCGTAAAGACGGTCTAGATATTGGCGTGCTTCTTGGAAAAGGTTTTGGCGCATTCCTGCCAACTCTTCCGCCGCGTCGACATCGACTGGATTTTCGTCATTCTGTTTTAGAGCGCGGATCGCCGCTTCTAACTCCCGTAATCCCATCCGATCCAAGATACGACGTACCATTAACCCGCGTTGTGTAACATAACGGATATTCATCGCGCCGGACTCGCGCGCTGCCTGCTCCATAAGCTGCGCCAATGCTTCCCGATCTCCATCCGCTAACAATTGCAACAGTTCAGAGTTTTGTAAATTTTCCGGCAATCCTTCCGGCAACGGCGACGGGCTTTGCTCTATTTTGGAGTTACAATCAATCTTTTGTTGATGGTCAGACTTAAATTCTTCCCGTGCAAAAAACATATCAAAACAATCGTCAAACCGCCGGCTCTCATCTGATGATTTTGCAAGTGCGATGCACAAAGTGTCTTTCAGAAGCATACGGTCGCTATACCCAACGGTATCGACAGCACGATGAGCGTCGATTGCTTCGGCTGGCGAAACTGGAATATCGGCAGCGCGCAACGCACGAAAGAAATCTTCGAGTGTTTCCTGCACTTCTCGCTCTTACTCTGCTGACTTTCGAACCATCGTCGGAATGCGACGTTCGACAGACGTTATATCCTGCTCAAATTTTAGTAGCACGTTGAGCGTATCCCGCACTAAATCGCTATCCAAAGAATTAGCATGCATTAATAAGATTACGCGCGCCCAATCGATTGTCTCAGAAATTGAGGGCAGCTTTTTTAAATCTTCCTCACGGAGGCTTTGGACGAATTTTACCAACTGTTTTGTAAGCCTTTCCTCAATGCCAGGCACTCGAGAGGCAACAATCTCGCGTTCCAGTTTCTCATCAGGCAACGGTATATAAAGATGCAAGCAACGTCGCTTAAGGGCATCCCCCATCTCGCGCATATTATTTGACGTCAAGAAGACCAAAGGCGGCGTCTTGGCGACTATCGTACCAATTTCGGGTATCGAAACTTGAAATGCAGAGAGCACTTCTAGGAGAAAAGCTTCAAATTCCTCATCCGACTTATCGATTTCATCAATTAAAAGAACCGCTCCCTGGTCTTCCCGCAGGGCTTTCAAGAGTGGCCGTGGCTCCAAGAATTCTTCAGAAAAGAAAAGGTCACCAAAGCTCCGTAGACGCTCCATGGCCTGATCCATACCCGCGGTGCCTTCTAGCACATCGCCGACCTTATCTTTCAGGATCTGCGTGTAGAGGAGTTGTTTGCCGTACTTCCACTCATAGAGGGCCTTCGCCTCATCTAAGCCTTCATAGCACTGCATTCGGATCAACGGCAGACCGAGCCAGTTCGCGGTTGACAATGCCAATTCGGTTTTCCCGACACCGGCGGAACCCTCCACTAAGATCGGTTTATTCAAGTTCTGAGCTACGAAGACCGCCGTTGCGATCCGCCGCGAGGCGATATAGCCAACCGTCGACAGTCCTTCAATTATAGCATCGACTGAGGACAATTTCTCACTAATGGCAGTGAGAGTAGCGGAATCATTCATTTTGACTGGTCCATTCCTTATTTTATTAGATCTCGCGCCCGGCGTTCCGCGCGAATAGCGTGAGCGCCTCCCGCAATACTCGTCGTTTTGTTGATATCGCGTGTAAGAGCGGCGAGTTTTGGCGATGGCGTGATACCCATACGCCCGATAAACACCTCAACCCGCTGCTGCAAGCTCTTGATCCAATCACGCGCTGCCGCCGTTGCCGCTTCCACTGCTTCAGCATTCTCAATTGGATCGATATCAAGTAATTCCACAGCCCGATAAGAGAGCACAGATAAACCATCACTTGCGGCGGCAAGACTCCCAAGTTCGGCCATATCCTCTTTATCCAAATTACAATGGGCTGCTTCCTGACCCAGCTGCTTGATCTGAAAACGGTATGCACCCGCTTTATTGGCCCCAGATATTGCATCCTCAACCTTTCGCATTGGCAAAGAGAACTTTTCGAATGCATCCCCATCCGTGCCAAGCAAAGCCTCCACCGGCACACACACGTTAGTAAACTGCATACTGCAATGGCAGGAAGGCCTCAGGAAATCAATTTTCACACCGGCGGTTTCCTTGACGCCAGGAGTTTTTCGGGGGACAAGAAAGGCTGAGTATTTTTTTTTGCCTTGGTTGATTTCAGTGATCGCAAGCAACAAAATCAAATCAGAAATTGGACCATTAGTAAGATATGCTTTCTCTCCATTAATAACGTAATGGTCACCATTTCGAACCGCTTCCGTCTTCAAATATTTCGGATGCGCACCTGCACCAGATTCGGAAACAGCGAAACACGGTGTTAAATCTCCTGCCGCCAACTTAGGGAGATATTGTTTCTTCTGCGCCCCAGTTCCGTGCCCATAAATGTGCAAACGAGCACACAATTGGCGGGCCATCCAAGCGCCTGAGAGAGCAAGATTTCCGCCCACTGCGGCGATGACTTCCCCAACCTGTGCCATCGCCCTTAGGTCACCACCCACGCCGCCATATTCCGGTGCTAGGCCGATAGCCGTCATTCCGGAGGTACCAAAGGCACGCAACAATTCCGCCGGCGGTTTCTCTTGCTTATGGAGATCCGCAATCGGTGCAATCTCATTTAAAGCAAATGCTTTCGCACGCTCACGAAGATGATACCTCAATGTTTCGATATCAGTTGTCGATCGCTCGTCCGTCATGCAAGGAGACATAGGTCATAGATCGGAATTGTCTCGTATTTGTCATCAAAGAAAGGAATTGCCGATGGCCATCCGAAAAATCGCCCGCATGGGCCACGAAATTTTGAAGGAAATTGCCAAACCCATTGACGATCCTACGGCACCCGAGTTCAAACGCCTTGCGCAAGATTTGATCGACACTTGTGAAGATATTGGTGGCAATGGCATTGCTGCACCACAGGTCTATGAACCCGTCCGAATGTTCGTCTACCGTGTCCGAAAAGAGGTCATGCCCATCGGTGCAAAAATGAGGGAAATCCCGTGGACTGTTGTCATCAATCCTAAAATCAAACCGATTACAGATGAAAAGAAGGCTTATTGGGAACGCTGCTTATCTCTACCTGGCCTCTTTGGCCAGGTTCGGCGTTTCACCAAAATTAGCTTCGAAGCGGTCGATCTCGATTGCGCTTGTATTGCATTTACAGCCCATCGGTTCCATGCCCGCCTGTTGCAGCATGAATACGATCATCTCGATGGCATTCTCTATCCAATGCGAATGGAAGATCTGTCAACTCTCGGGTACGTCACAGAACTCGGACCCGCTGCCTACCCGCCGCTACCGAGAGACGCAGCCGACTTCGTAGACCCAACTTCTATTTGATCGCAAAGCCGCCCGTTAGATTTACAAATATTCGGAAAACACGAAGCGTCGCCATGAAAACTGGCATACAATTTCGAAGATTTCTCGGCACTACACATAATGATTTTCGATTTAGCGGTGCCAATCATGGTAACCAAGTGTATGGAAGATTAAATTAATAAGGGAAAGGGAATGACGCACGAACTCTATAAACTACTATTAAATTAGCCTTCTTAAAGCAGAACTATATCTTTGGTTTGGCAAATCAGAAACTGAGAGAAACCCAAATGTCAAAGGCCATTCGATGCACCATATTGCGTGGGGGCACCAGCAAAGGCATCTACTTGAGAGAGAGCGACCTGCCAATTAACCCGGCGGCGCGGGAAAGGATGATTTTATCGATCTTTGGCTCACCCGACCAACGACAGATCGACGGTCTTGGGGGTGCTGATCCGTTAACAAGTAAAGTTTGCATCGTCGGGCCGCCGCCGGAAAACAACCCCCAGGCTGACAAAGCGCATCTCTCCTACACATTCGGACAAGTTGAGATTAATGAACCAGCTGTTGATTTTCGCTCTCTTTGCGGAAACCTCACGTCCGGTGTTGGCGCGTTTGCAATCTGGGAAAATATGGTGTCTCCAATCGCGCCTATAACTACTGTGCGCATTTGGAATACAAATTTGAAAAGCATGCTCTACTGCGAGGTACCAGTTGAAAAAAATCGCCCGTTGGAACATGGCGATTACACAATTCCAGGAGTGCCGGGAACAGGTGCCAAAATTCAAGTCGATTTTGCCGAAACCGCTGGGCAAGGCGCTGGTGCTCTCTTACCGACCAACAACCCAATTGACAGGCTCGAGATTGCGGGGTTTGGGACGATCAATGCATCTCTAATCGATGTAGGAAACCCGCATGTGTTCATCCGAGCCAAAGACGTCGGCCTAAAGGGAACGGAAACAGTGGAAGAAATCGATAGCGATAAAAATCTTCTCGAATTATTGGAGGCTATCCGCTCGCATGCTGCCTATAAGATGGGCATGATCTCGGCGTTCGATCAAGGCAAACAGGAAAGTCCGGCCGCCCCGCTCATTGGGATGATCTCACCACCGCAAGATTACGCTGCGCCGCTCAACGGACGCACTGTTGCCGCATCCGAAAGTGATTTCCTATCGCGACTTATGTTCATGCAACAGATGCACAAAACCTACGCAGGGACCAGCACCGTTTGCACTGGTATCGCCAGCAAGATCCCAGGAACTATTGTGCACGAAGCCTGCCGAAAAGAGACCCAAAAGCGAAAGGTAGTTCGCATCGGGCATCCAGCAGGCGTGATCGAAACCGAAAGCGTGGTCGAACTAACAGGCAATAACTACGAGGTACAACGTGCCACCCTCGGACGAACGGCCAGACGAATTATGGAAGGCGTGGTGTTTGTTTAATACTCACTGTCCGTATGATCTATCTTAAGAAGCATGTGACAAACGTCTAAAGCACCGGCGCGTTCTCCGTACAGCTAGTTTCCCGTTCAAAGGCACGGGCCGCACGGAACAGTGTCGCCTCATCAAAACTCCGGCCGACAATCTGATATCCTGTGGGCAATCCATTCCCCGTAAACCCGCATGGCACGCCAAGCGCCGGTAAACCTAAAAAATTAAAAGGCCGGGTACAAGAACCGAACCGCGCAATCATATCGAGGAAGCCTTGGTTGGCACTAATATCAGTATCTGCAATCGTGGGAACTGCCATGGGAACCGACGGTGCGATCAAAATATCGGCAACACTAAACACCTCATCTGTAAAGCCAGACAACAACTGTCCCCGCAAATTCAACGCTTCGATATATCGTGTACCCGGATAATAGAAGCCCTGCATCAAGCGATTGCGGGTCTGTGTGCCATAATCTTCCGGGCGCTCACGCAGCCACGTCGAGTGATACGTAGCGGCTTCAACGCGTCCCAGCACCTCACCCAAGGCAAACCCATGCTTAATACCCGGCACCTCAACCTCGACAATTTCCGCGCCGAGTTTTTCGTAGATTGAGATACTCTCTTGGATCGCTTCGCGAACCTCATCGTCAACATCATCAAAAAAATGGTTCGTTGGCACGCCAAGGCGGAGCCCACTAACACCCCCTTCTATATCCGCCAGGTAATCGCCAACTGGCTCCCTACTGGTAGTCGGGTCATCGGGATCGTTCCCGGCGATGACCTGCGTAAAGACGGCACAATCCCTCACGGTTCTGCAAAGTGGGCCAACATGATCAAGACTAAATGAAAGTGGCATCGCGCCGTAACGACTGACCCGCCCATAGGTCGCTTTCATTCCGACCAGTCCATTGCAATACGCAGGTATTCGAATGGAACCTCCCGTGTCAGAGCCAAGCGCGCCGTATACCATCCGACCCGCCACGGCAGACCCGGAGCCGCTTGAAGATCCACCCGTGATGTGATCCGTATTCCAAGGATTCCTCGGTGTACCGGCCATTTCATTGTGTCCGGTCGGACCCGTCGCGAACTCCACCATTTGCAGTCTAGCAACTTCTAAAGCTCCTGCTGCATCAAGTTTTTTTAAAGCCGTAGACGTGATGTCAGGTACATAGTCGGCACGAATTTTTGAACCACAGGCACTCACACGTCCCGCGCGGTAATACATGTCCTTATGCGCCAGTGGCACTCCGTGCAAAGGTCCAACCGGGCCGTCTTTTGCCAGTTTCTCATCGGCCTTCCGTGCCTGTGCAAGTGCATCCTCCACATTGACATTAGCGATACAATTCAGCGCTTCATTGTGAAGTTGAATTCGCTGAAGTGAAGCCTCGGTAACCTCAACCGCGGAAAGTTCTTTGGCCGCGATCTTGTGCGCGACTTCAGTTAGGCTAAGTGCTGCAACTTCATCAACACTCATGCGTCGTCTCCTTTCGCTTTACCATCAAGATATGCGCGAAAGTTTGCCGGTTCAGCTTCAAATGCAACCTGCCTGGCCGCCTCGCGAACCTGCGCCTCATGCAGCTTAACGCGTCGGAATACAGTGCTGGCGGAACCGGCATCGGGTTCGACTAATTGCACTTTCTTCGCCCATTCACGAAGGATTTCGTCGTCGGTCATTTTGCCCTCTCTATAGGACCGGTGCTTTGTCGCACCATAAAGTTTCACGCTCATAGGCATGGCCGGCACGGAACAATGTTTTCTCATCGAATGGCCGCCCGATCAGCTGGAAACCAGTCGGTAGCCCGTTTGGCGTGAAACCACACGGCACCGATAAGGTTGGCAGGCCAAGGAAGTTAAACGCTCGCGTATTGTGCGTGATCGAAGCGATGGACTTCATATAACCAGGTTTAGCGCCCACATCTGCTTCGTCAATACGCGGAATTTCAATGGGTATAACTGGCGCATGCAACATATCTACCTTTTCGAACACACTTCCACAAAAGTCCGCCAGTATCTTTGAACGAAGATTTAGGCCTTCGATATAACGCGTAGCAGAATAGTAAAAACCCGGCAAAAGTCGACTGAGAGTTTGAGCACCATAGTCCTCCGGCCGTTCGCGAACCCACTTACTGTGGTAAGCCGCTGCTTCCGTTGCCATTACGACATTGGCAAACCTATTCGCTGCCTCGATACTGTCAGCGTGGAGTGGCACTACCTCTGCCCCAAGCTCCCGATAAACATTGAGACTAGCCTCAAGCGCCTCGCGGACCGGATCCTCGACTGGTTCATAGCAATGGTTCTGTGGCACACCAATCCGCATTCCCTTCACACCATCGCAAATACCGTCTAAATAATTTGGCACTTCTCGGTGGCTAGTAGTCGGATCATTCGGATCATGCCCAGCAATAGCTTGGAGCATTAGCGCGCTATCTTTCACCGTCCTCGTCAACGGTCCAACGTGGTCCAACGAGTAAGATAGTGGCATTGCACCATATCGGCTAACGAGGCCATAGGTCCCCTTGATGCCAGCAAGGCCGCAACATTGTGCGGGCAAGCGGATCGATCCACCTGTATCCGAACCGAGCGCACCGTAGACCAAACGCCCCGCTACCGATGCGCCTGACCCACTTGAAGACCCCCCCGTAATGTGGTCAAAGTTCCAAGGATTACGTGGCGTGCCAACAACTTCGTTGTGGCCAGTTGGACCAAAAGCGAACTCCACCATATGGAGCCGCGCAATATCGAGCGCACCGGCCGCATCAAGACGCTGGATCGCAGTCGATGTCACCTCTGGCACGAAACCATCTAAAATTTTGGAACCGCAAGCAGCCACCCATCCCGCGCGGTAGTACATATCCTTATGTGCCAAAGGTACGCCATGCAGCGGCCCACGCACCTTGCCAAATGCTATATCTTCATCCGCCTTAGACGCGCTTTTTCGGGCCCCCTCGTGATCGCAATGGACCACAGCATGCAACTTCGGGCCAAACCTTTCTATTCGGTCAAGCGCCGCGTCCGTCGCTTCCAGAGAAGAGATTTCTTTATTCGCAATTTTCTCAGCCACTTCGGCCAACGACATCGCTGTGATCACATTGTTGCTCATTTTGGAGTTACTTCATCAGCGATTTTCTCGAGGGTACGCGTATATGACGCGGGTTCGGTTTCGAAAGGCAGTGCCATTGCCGCTTCTCGAGCTTTTGCATCTTGGCGAATTACGGCCCTTAGGATGCTGTCTTCAGACCCTGCCTCGGGCGAAATGCCTTGAGTGACAGCTGCCCATTCCTTTAGATATGAAATATCGTCGCCCAAAATCCTCTCCGATCGCGCATTTGCTAGCAAGTAGTGTTGTTTATCACCTTGATAGTCTTTGATATAGAACTGGAACGGGACATAAAGAAGCCCTGAAGGTCGTTGCAGCCAAATCCGGTTACCCCTGTAACTCTTGTTGCTTTTCGATCACCTTAGCGGAAATGTCCAACTCCATATCGGTAGCCAAACTAGCGATAGAATTTGCCAGCTATTTTTTTGGATCTGTCTTTAAAAGAATTCGACACGAAAGCACAATCAGTCTTCAATGTGTCAAAGGGAAATCGATGCAAATAGCTAAGGCTGGCATAACCCGTCCCTAAATCATTAATAGCCAAGAGAATTCAGAACTTCTAAAGTTTACCAAGTACCATCGACACAGGGGAATACTGCCGCTTTTTTGCTCATTTTTTTAATCAGGCGACCCATTCACTTACAGGTGCCTTCGCTTCTTGAAGTGGTTGTGAGATGACATCAACTAAGGTCGGCACATCCTCTTCAACAGCGGCTTTTAGTGCTTCCTCTAGATCGACTGGGTCCCGAACCGTCCATGTCTTTAAACCGTAGGCACTCGCAACCGCAGCATGATCCGTCCTCGTAAAGTCGACCGAGAAGTACCGACCATCGTAGCCACTTTTCTGCCCCGCCTTTATCCAGCCAAAGACACTGTTTGAGATAACGATCATCGTCACCGGTATACCCAGTCGCCGAATGGTCTCCAGCTCACCGACCGCCATGCCAAAGCTACCGTCGCCCATAACTGCAACGCATTTAGATCCAGAACGGCCGTAATAGGCGCCCACAACCGCCGGCAAAGAAAATCCAAGTGCCCCGTGCGCTCTATTACTAATAAAGCTCCGTCCTGTCACACAGCTTTGGTAATACGCAGAAAAATATGGACACGGCGTACCAGGGTCTGCAACGACAACAGCGTCAGTCGGCAGAATGCGCTGTAAGGTATCCACGATCCGTTCGGGCCGAATTGGCACATCGGTTGAATTTGATAGCTCTTTGAACTCGATATACTTGTCTTTTCGTGCACGCGAGACCAATTTTTTCGCGCCACCAGCTTCTCGTGTTTCGACAGTTTCAAGCAAACTTGCAAGCGACAATCGGGCATCGCCTACAATCGCCGCATCGGGCCTGTAATTCGCGCCCATCACACCGGGGTCAACATCGATATGAATGATCTTAGTTTTTCCGGGAGTTGGATGCTGCCACCGCTCCGTTGTTACGGAGCCAGCGCGGCAACCAACAAAAATAATGAGATCGGCAGCATCAACGACGTGGCGGGTTGGCATAGTGCCACCGTTGCTGCCAACTACGCCCACTGACAACGGATGATCATCAGCAATACTACCCTGACCACTGATCGTTGTTGCCACTGGTGTGTCAATCTTATTTGCAAGTACTTCTAATTCCTTTTCCGCGCCAGATATCACCACACCACCGCCACAGATAAAAAGAGGTTGCTTTGCCTCGCTAATCAGTTCTGCTGCTGTTTTGATGGCGTCTGGTTCTGGCCCTGTTCGTCGCGCTGGATATCGACCATATTCTGGCTCGGCCCAAATTTCTGCTTCATCCAAAGGTTGAGACTGCACGTCAAATGGCAATCCTATATGGGCTGCACCGGGGCGGCCCGTCGTCATTTCTCTAAATGCACGACGCATAACACGGGGTATATCTGCAGCATTGTCTATCACCTGTGTAAATTTTGTTAACGGACCAAACATCGCCTCCTGATCCAGCTCTGTCAGCGTATATCGGCCTCTTCCAGTTGAAGAGATATCAGTTGTGATGGCGAGCACAGGTATTGACGATTCGTTGGCCTCAACCAAACCCGGCGCTATATAGGTGGCCCCACCACCAGATGGACCCTCACAAACCCCAACTCTACCGGTCACTCGCGCGTAAGCATCCGCCATGTAGCCCGCATGTCGTTCATCTCGCGTCAAAACGTGGGTAATGTTCCCCCCGGTCCGATATAGCGCGTCATAGAAAGGTAAGCTCGTGTCGCCACAAAGTCCGAAAATCACGTTCACGCCATGCAGTTGCAGCATTCGAACCATAGCTTCGCTGCCTGTTATTTGATTTGTGCTCACTTTCTACCTCCTAATTTCTGTTCTCGTGATGCTACTGTATTTGATAAATTTCAAAATAACTTATCGGCAGTTAATGTTTGGGTTCTGCAAAGCAGTGGGGATGCAATAAATCATATTGGTGTACGACCAACCGCGCGACCGGTAAAATATGCCCAAACACAGCCTAGCTGATTGCCCTATACAGTTCACGCTTCGTTGCTCTTGTCAGCGCAAGTGAAACGCCTTGAGAATATAATTCGACAATTTACGAATATCTTCAAAAACACGAATATCCCGGCTATATCTTTCCTGTAAATCCTTCGCGGATGAAATTTACGGCATTTATGGCCGCCGTGGTTTGCCAAGAGGCGGCCTGGACAGTCTCGCCAACGCAATCGCGCCATATCCAACTTAGCTAATACGGAGGGCGTAAATGTGTCGGTAGCAGAGATAAATCCATTGATCGTAAAATCGGATTTGGTTGTTGCCTTATACGACAGTTTAATGCGCCATCATTAGAAATATACGCTAAATTTTCCCCTGAGCTTTCTTATTGCGGCGTAGCACCAAACTGCTTAGGTGTATACTTATGGAATATAGACATGGCCAAGGCTTCCCCCTTAAACCAATGGTTTATGGACTTCGCAAACGATGTCCGAGTTGCGGACAGACACCAATATTTAAAAAATACCTTCAGCCGGTAAAATTTTGTAACGTTTGCAAAATTGATATTGGGCAACACCGCACTGACGACCTAGCACCATATATTACGATTTTAATCGTGGGACATATCGTTGCACCCATGCTCTTGCTATTGGAAAAACTCTATGACCCACCTCTATGGGTGCATTATTCAATTTGGCCCGCTCTCACTGTCATATTGACACTTTGGTTTCTGCAACGTGTAAAGGGGGCCGCCATAGCACTGATGTGGCATCTCAACCTAAAGGGTGATGAATTTCAGTAATTTATCTAGGATTGGTGAGTTTTTAACCTAAATTCACCGTTATGATTTTAATCAGGATTAATAAGAATTTTTAGGCTAATTCGCCCTTTAAGTTAGCAAAGTGGATTCCAAATAACCCAAAAGTCACAGTAAGTTTTAACAACGGTGTAAGAAATGACGGATAACGAACGATATATCGAGTGGAATGGGGAAAATGATCCGAGGGCAATAAACGTTCTCCGAAATCCTGGCGGCGTTATCGTCAGCCCGACAAAGGTCGGTTATATAATTATGACGACTGATGCTGAAGGATTAGATCGAAAATTCGATATCAAGGATCGTGCCCGAAACAAGCCCGGTGTGGTACTTTGTAGTTCGCTGGATCAGTTAAAAAAATTAGCAGTTCTGAATGATGAAATATTTCAGTTTTACCAAGCACATTGGGACAAGGATATTCTTCTAGGGTGTATCTTGCCGTGGTCGGAACAAGGCAAAAACTTCATCCCTAAAGACGGATCAAATGAATTTATGATGGACACCCGAGAGACAAGCTGTTTTGTCATAAGGTTTGGAACTCCATCAGAAAAATTGGCAAAAACCCTCTGGGAGGAGGATAAAAAGCTTTCTTTTGCCAGTTCAGCTAACCCATCGGGGCAGGGAAACCGTGGTGTTATCGCTGGCGTTGGTACTAAAATTGAATCGGGTGTCGACCTGATTTTAGGCGCTGACAGTTACGTTGCTTCTATGCAACCTGATAAAAGCGAAGAAACACGCTACGAGCAGGGCGTAATGATTTCGATGGTAGATCAAGATGGGAAATTAATTCCCGAGCAAAAAGGCGAAAGAGGTATTCTTCCAGCGCCAGTTTTAATTCGCAAAGGACTAAGTGTTGATCGGATTATTAACCTACTTGCCGAACATTTTAATACTTGGGATTACAGACAAGGTTTTTACTACTAATTAATAAACGGGGCAGTAACTAAGTCAATTCCGGTTATAGAGCCATCCATAATCGGCTTTATGAGCTGCCTCAAATTTTACAAACTGCTCGTCGTATTCTCGGGTTACACCAAAATCGTCTAACCCGTTCAGCATCCTATATTTGTCGAATGGATCAATTTCGAACGAATAAGATTTACCCTCTGGCCCGGAAACGTTTTGAGCATCCAAATCAAATCCGATTTCTGCACCAGGATCATTATGAAGTTGTTGCCGCAGATTATCACAATCTTCACGCGAAAGACGGACAGGCAAGACGCCCCATTTTAAACAGTTATTGTAATGTATATCCCCAAAACTGGGCGCTACAACAGCGCGAATTCCGTTTGCATTTAATGCATAAACAGCCCCTTCGCGTGACGATCCACACCCCCAATTAATATCCGCGACGACAACCGTACCCTCGTTGTAAGGTGTCTTGTTGTACACAAAATTCGGATCTTTCCTCAGATCATGCCATAAAAATGTATGCATATCCGGATCACTCCGGTCCTTGCGCAAGAAACGAGCTGGGATGATCTGATCCGTATCGCAGTTGATAATATCAATCGGAATACCGATCCCCTTAAACGTCGTGAAAGCCTCCATAATCTATCCCTCCATCAATTTTCGGACATCTGTGAAGGTGCCCGTAACAGCTGCCGCCGCTGCCATTGCTGGGCTAACCAAATGCGTCCTGCTACCAACACCCTGTCGACCCCGAAAATTTCGGTTGCTTGTCGATGCCGAGCGCTCGCCTGGCTCTAATAAATCACCGTTCATACCGACGCACATGGAACAGCCTGGTAGGCGCCATTCCATCCCCGCCTCCGTGAAAATTCTATCTAGACCCTCAGCTTCTGCCTGCTTCTTAACAAGACCCGAACCGGGCGAAATCAATGTCGAAATCACAGCTCGACGGCCCTTTGCAACAGCTGCAGCCGCCCTCAAGTCCTCTATTCTTGCATTTGTGCAAGAACCGATGAATACCTTATCAACTTTGATTTCATCTATGCGTGTACCAGGTTTCAAATCCATATAATCCAGGGTCGTTTCCATCTCAGAACGTTTCTCAGCATCTTGCTCAGACGACGGCTCTGGAATGGTAGCGGTCACAGGCGCCGCCCATTGAGGTGAATTTCCCCAAGTCACCATGGGAGCGATGTTATCACCATCAACTCTGTGTTCTGTATCAAAAGTGGCATCTTCGTCCGAAGGCAAAGCGCGCCAAAAGTTTACAGCCTTCTCCCATGCGGCACCCTGAGGTGCATAAGGACGCCCGCCAACATACTCTAATGTCGTATCGTCCGGCGCCACCATCCCAATTCGGGAGCCCGCCTCGATGGTCATATTGCAGAGGGTAAGTCGACCCTCCATCGATAAGTCACGGATGGCGGAGCCAGCATACTCAATGGCATGGCCGGTGCCACCGGCAGCGCTAATTTGACGAATAATCGCGATAATCACATCCTTACCTGATACGCCGAACCCAAGTTTTCCATCGACGGTAATCCGCATTGTTTTAGGGCGGCGCTGCCAAATCGCTTGCGTGGCAAGAACATGTGCCACCTCTGACGCACCGATACCAAAAGAAATACAGCCAAGCGCGCCATGTGTCGAAGTATGACTATCGCCGCAGCAAAGAACGATTCCCGGAAGGGTAATTCCTTGCTCGGGACCGACGACATGGGCAATTCCTTGGCGCTCATCAAGCCAGGGAAACAAAGTAACGCCAAACTCCTCACAATTTTTGTCTATCGCCATTGAAATCTCAGTCGCACGGGGGTCTGGAACATCCCGCAAATCACCGGACTTCGTGGGCGTGTAGTGATCCGGTGTCGCAAATGTTTGCTTGGGCCGGCGAACGGTTCTTCCATGCTCACGCAATTGCCCGAAAGCGTTAAACGACCCATCATGACAGAGGTGACGATCAATATAAATAAGAGACTGACCGCCCTCGCGTTCCGTGATTACATGCCGGTCCCAAATTTTCTCAAACAATGTTTTGCCGGCCATGGCTACACACCTCTCAATATTTTTGATTTTTCTCCGATTAAAAATTTAGCGTTTGCTTTAGTGATAGCAAATTTGAACATTCAAATTTTTCGTTTGCCAAAATCGTGCTAATACAAATCATAGCAGTCTATCATTGTTTATCACTTACCGTTTCCACTGATCGAAGTTAAATATTTGATCGACAATAAGGATTAATTCTTGTTGAACACCTGGATCAAAGAAACCGTTCATGCTGAAAAGAATGACGGGATATAGCAGCGAGATTTCACGTCATAGCCAGGGCGCGCTATTTAGCGAGAAAATATTTTGGCAATTGGGTGATGTTCAGCGAATTAGTCCCCATTACCCTGATCCAAACCCATGCCACCCTTCAGTGCGCCAGCCCCCTAACTCCATGAATTTAATACAATTGCGACCAATGAGATAAATTGTCTATCTCGGTGTTACCCCATTTAACAGCAGAGGCGCAAAAACAACCGCCCGACTGTGCCGTTATTTGCTTGCCTTGTCGATTTTCGCAATGTCGTCGGCATCAAGGGTCAAGGTCGCCGCTGCTGTCAGCTGCGCCAACTGATCCATATTAGTCGCGCTCGCTATCGGTGACGTCACGCTAGCGCGGGCCATCAACCAGGCTAATGCGACCTGCCCCATCTTGGCTTCATGCTTTTGCGCCACCTCATCCAAGGCATCTAGTACACGGAAGCCATCCTTCGTAACATATTTTTCCACCCTCGGAGCGCGGATGCGTCCATCCATATCGGCCTTCGATCGGTACTTACCCGTCAGGAAACCGCTTGCCAGTGAATAGAAGCCAATGACGCCTACATTCTCTTTTTCACAAAGCTCTTCGAGGTCACCCTCAAAGGTGTTGCGCTCAACGAGGCTGTAGAGCGGTTGAAGGCTCTGATAACGCGGTAAACCTTTGACCTTGCTTGCATCAAGCGCTTCCTTCAAGCGTGACGCACTGAAATTTGAAGCACCAATCTCCCGAACCTTGCCTTGCTCAATTAGTTTTGCGTAACCTTCAAGCGTCGCATCAACCGGTGTATCTTCGTCGTCTTTGTGTGATTGATAAAGGTCAATATAATCAGTTTTGAGCCGCCTTAGAGATTCTTCTACGGCCCGCATCATATAATTCGGTGACAGGCCAACTTTGCCCTCTCCCATATCCATTCCAAACTTGGTCGCCAATATGATTTTGTCGCGACAGCCCCGGCTTTGGAGCCATTTACCCATAATCGTTTCAGACTCACCACCATTGTTACCATCGTGCCACCGAGAATAGACATCCGCCGTATCATAAAAATTGAACCCAGCGTCGAGCCAACCGTCCAAGAGGCGAAAGGACATTTCTTCATCAGCTGTCCATCCAAAAACATTGCAGCCGAAGCAGATTGGTGAAACTTCGAGCGAAGATGTTCCAAGTTGGCGGTATTGCATGCGTCTTGCTCCTAATTCCGCGATAGATGAATTACCCTCGATGTAGCGCAAAACCTTTAGAAAGTCATCCCGGCTAGACTATTAGACTATAGATTAACCTCTCGCTAATCTTTGAAGCGTTAACTAAGAGGATTAACTTCATGCCAAATTTTTCTGGTCGCGTTTCCTTTGTCACTGGAGCCGGGTCGGGTATAGGACAAGCTATGGCCTTGACGCTTGCTGCGGAAGGTTCCACCGTAGTGTGCTCAGATATCAACGAGCAAACAGCTCAAGCTACAGCTGCACGTTTGGAAGAGTTAGGCGCTAGGGCTATTGCAAATGGACTGGACACTTCAGACGAGGAGGCGTTCAAAGAAGCACTCATTAAGACACAACGCGATCATGGGCGTCTCGATGTCCTAATGAACAACGCCGGGGTGGCTGGTAAGGATTGGGATACAACCACGGCCATTAACTATTCGGGTGTATTTTATGGCCTCATACATGCCTGCCCAATTATGGCAGAACACGGAGGGGGTGCCGTCGTCAATACAGCCTCAGTCGCTGGATTGGGCGCTTTGATGCGCCAACAAAACGCCTATCACAAGGATTTAGCAGCCGTGACCGGTGTCGCCTCTTATGTTGCTGCAAAACACGGTGTGGTCGGCCTCACAAAACAATTTGCTGTCGCGTATGGTGAGGCTGGCGTCCGGGTGAATGCGATCTGCCCAGGCTACATCGAAACACCGATTATAACCGAGCGACTAGCCAACGATCGCGGGCGCGAGTACCTTGAAGATCTGCACCCAATTGGGCGACTTGGCAAACCTGAAGAAGTAGCAAAAGTGGCAGCATTTCTGGCCAGCGAAGATGCGTCCTTCGTAACCGGTGTCGCCATGCCCGTCGATGGCGGATATTCTGCCCGCTAAAAGCCATCATTTAGACAATCGCACAATCTCCAATTCAGTTTTGGGATTAATGATTTCGCCCATCCTTAAGCTTTATTTGAGTACAAAAAATAGCAAGCAATTCTCAGATTGAAGCCATAGGAGATAGTTCCAGTGCATTTGAACTGTATCAACTGCCAACCATCTATCAGATGGTGTAGCCCCTTTTTGCTTTATAATGCGCGTGTTCGCTCCGCGCCTACTGTTCACGTGTCGAAGCCGAAACCTAGGTATCTAGGTAACCGTATTTAAACGCAGAGGAACCTGATAATGGCACGTATCGCAATCGCTGGTTTTATGCATGAAACTAACTGTTTCGTGCCGGACGTCACCGATTTTGAGAACTTTGCCAATCCACCCGACCGCTCGGGTATTTTAAGGGGCGAGGAAATACTAAAGGCCTTTGCAAAAAGAGGTGCATCGACGGCTGGATTCCTGAATGCTAGCGAGAACAATCATGAGATCGCCCCCCTTCTTTGGACCAGCACTACACCCGGCGGCTATGTTACTAAAAACGCCTATGAGCGGATTAGTGGGGAAATAATAGCAAGGCTTTCGAAGGAGCTCCCGGTCGATGCAGTATATCTGGACCTGCATGGCGCAATGGTATCTGAGGAATTCGAAGACGGCGAAGGAGAATTATTGCGCCGGGTCCGCGCCGTAGTCGGCGAAGAAGCACCAATTGTTATCAGCTTGGACTATCATGCCAATGTCAGTGCCCAAATGGTCCAGCACGCAGATGCAATTTTACCCTATTGGACCTACCCCCACGTAGATCAATTTGATACAGGTAAGCGAGCCGCAGTCGCTATGCAGAGGTTGCTCGTAGATGGCAGGCCGCAAGGACGGGCCCTCCGTCATCTTCCCTTTCTGTTACCATTGAATTTCCAATGCACCTTGGTCGAGCCCTCCAGAGGAATAGTGAAAGCTGCTACAGCGCGCCTTACTAAAGATATGCTCTCACTCGCCTACCTTGCCGGATTCCCACCGGGCGACCTTCGTGAATGCGGCCCAACCGTCAGCGCCCATGCTTACAGCCAAGAAGAAGCGGACGCCGCTGTGGATGAAATTTCACAACTTATCGCCCTTAAAGAGGCTGAATTTTCTGAGCCTCTTTTAGCGCCTGATGAAGCTGTCAAGGAAGCTATGCGTATTGCGACCAATGCATCCAAACCTGTTGTCATTGCCGATACACAAGACAACCCCGGTTGTGGTGGCACAGCAGATACGGTCGGTATGTTGGAAGCATTAGTGCAGAACAAAGCACAAAATGCGATTTTTGGCGTTGTCAAAGATCCCGATGTCGCAGCAATGGCTCACCAAGCTGGCGTCGGTGCTGAGATAGAAACCAACCTTGGTGGGCAGGCAGACCTACCCAACGTGAATCCTTATCACGGACACTTCAAAGTTGAAGCAATCAACAATGGCGTCTATCAGACCACCGGCCCGGTCGCACAAGGAAAGGTGCACAATGTCGGCGCCGCGGCGTTACTCTCCATCGGGGGCGTGAAAGTAGCAGTGGCAAGCGAACGTGTTCAAGCGCATGACCGATCGGTCTTCGAACACTTTGGCATCATGCTGCAGAACCTGGACATTATTGTTGTAAAAAGCACGGCACATTATCGCGCCCATTTCGACCCAATTGCCGAAACGACTTTCGCTGCCATCGCGCCAGGCGGCCATGGCGCCAACCCCGTTGACTTTCCCTACACAAAACTGCGCGACGGCGTTCGCTATTATCCGTTGGGTCCCGTGCGAGGCGGATAACCACATTTAAACAAACGTTTCGCCAACAGCTGAAATTGAAAATTTTTGCAGCGTAACTATGCACTCATGAGATTACTCATGCTTCAATAGGTTGAAAAAATTCTACGGCCAAAATACTTTTCAAGACCCGGCTCGGATTAACTGCCAGACACTCTCGCTCGTAATCGGCATGTCAATCTCATCAACCCCATAACCAGATAACGCATCCAAGACCGCATGCACGACCGTTTGCGGTGCGCCAATACAACCCGCTTGCCCAGAGCCTTTCACACCCAGCGGATTAGCTTTGGTCGGAATGCCTTCCAAGTGAATTTCCAAATCAGGAAGCTGACTCGCGCGCGGTAACCAGTAATCCATCATTGATCCCGCAAGCAATTGGCCCGAATCCGCATCGTACGTGCAATTCTCACCAAGTGCTTGTCCAATCCCCTGAACCAGACCACCTTGCACCTGCCCGACTGTGAGCATTGGATTGATCAGATTACCATAATCGTCGACGGCAATGTAGCGCATGAGTTCAACTGCGCCGGTCTCAGGATCAATCTCAACCTCAGCCGCCTGGCAGCCGTTTGGGAAAGTAAAGGGCACGTCTTCATTGAACACAAAAGTATCGAGTTCAGCATCACCCGCCTCCATAACCACGTCAGCCAAACTGACGGATTGTCCGGTGGACAAAACGGTAAATTTCCCCTCAGCAAAAGTTAGTTCGGTATGTTCCGTCTGCAGCAACCGTGCGGCAATGAATTTTGCTTTTTCTAACGCCTCATCTATCGCACGAACCATAACCCCCCCACCCATATGCATGGAACGTGCACCACCATGGCCGAAACCAACACGTATCTCTCGGGTGTCGGCCTGAATATAATGAAAGACCTCCATTGGCAGTCCCAACCGATCGGCGGCAATTTGCTTGTATGACGTTTCATGGCCTTGGCCGTTTGACTCGGTGCCGACCCTTAATTCAATCTGGCCATCTTTCCTAAAGTTAATCTCAGCCCCTTCTTGAGGTGCACCCCGAGACGTCTCAAGAAAAGACGAAATGCCTAAACCACGGAGCTTGCCAGCTGCTTCGGACGCTACTCGTCGTGCGGCAAAGCCATTACGGTCTACTAGACGCACAACATCATCAATATTTGGCCCAAACCTGCCACAATCAAAAGTGAGGCCTTGCGCTGTCTGGTATGGAAAATTGACAACCACATTCTTACGGCGTAATTCGACTGGATCGAATCCAAACCTTCGTGCAGCTGCCTCAATCAGGCGTTCGGTAATAAAATTTGCCTCAGGTTTACCAGCTCCGCGATAGGCATCTACTGGCGCGGTATTCGTAAACACACCGCGCGATTCGGTATAGATTGTGGGTATTAGGTAGCCGCCTCCAATAGCCGTCAACGCGGCGCGTGTGGATGCACCTGGTGAAGCTCCAGATAGATAGGCACCCAAGTCAGCCACCATCGCTGCATCTAAAGCCAAAAATTTCCCGTTCTCATCAAGCGCAAGACGTGCTTGGGCCCGAATGCCCCGTCCTTGGGTTGCAGCTGCAAATTCTTCACCTCGATCTCCAGTCCATTTAACCGGTCGGCCGAGTTTCCGAGCCGCCCACAGCAATAAAACCCATTCCGGATATACAAAATTTTTGAGGCCAAAGCCCCCGCCAACGTCGGGGGCTACAATCTCAAGCTTGTCCTCGGGCACATTCAAAATGGCACTAGCCATCGGATCCCGAATGCCGTGCAAACCCTGTGCGGAACATGTGAGCTTATAGCTGTCATGCATCTCATCGTATTCGCCGATCCCGGATCGCGGTTCCATGGGTACCGCCGAAATCTTATTATTTACGATATCAAGTTCTACAACATGCTTTGCATTAGCGAATGCTGCGTCTCTGGCAATTTCATCCCCTTTCGGGAATCGAAAAATCAAATTACCTGGCGCATCTTCCCATAACTGAGGGGCGCCATTCTGCAACGCAGAATACGCGTCGACAACCGCCGGCAATTCTTCATACTCAATGACGACCTGCTCCGCCGCCATTTCCGCATTCTCTTTACTATCTGCAACAACAAATGCGACTTGGTCGCCCACATAACGAACCCGTTCACGCGCTAAGGCCGGACGCGGCGGAACAAAAAGTCCTGCTTCCGGAGGCAGTGCAGCACTGCACGGCAAATGCCCGACACCATCTGCCGCAAGATCTGTTTCCGTATAGACCGCAGCAACACCTGCCACCCCGAGAGCAACGCTGATATCAATATTCTTTATTATGGCGTGCGCATACGTGGACCGAACGACTACGCCATATAGTTGGCCGGCGATATTTATATCGTCCGCATAAACAGCAGAGCCCGTTAAAAATCTTTGATCTTCGAAACGGGGGACGGATAGCCCAGTTTTGGCGTCAGACACTCGCTAATCCTTGTGTTTTACAAATCTTTTCCGAAACAAAAATCTAGTCGTATGACTTGAAATGCTTGCTCAACGCCAAGCCTTGGCGCTGATACGATGATCCAATGCGCGTGCCATAAATTTTATCCGGCACATTCATCAACTTATCGTATAAAAGTGAACCAACAACCTGACCTTCTTCTACAAGAAAAGGTACCTCGTGAGAACGAACCTCTAGGACTGCCCGCGAACCGGCACCGCCGCTTGCGGCAAAACCGAACCCCGGATCGAAAAAGCCAGCGTAGTGTACCCGAAATTCGCCGATCAATGTGTCGTAGGCGACCATCTCAGCAGCATATTGCGGCGGAACACTGACAGCTTCACTCGACGCCAGTATATAAAAGTCACCCGGATTTAAAATTAGATGCTTATGTTCTCGTGCGAAGATTGGCTCCCAATAATCGATCGGATCGTAGTACCCTGTATTCTCGACGTCGATGAGGTCGGCATGCTGACGGGCCCTGAACCCGAGAAGCCCATCCGTATGCTCCCCCTTCATATCTACGGTAAGAGGAATGCCCTTAAACGGCCCCTTCTTGTCAAGGTCTCGGTCAACAAGACGGTATTCCTCCTGGAGCCGGTGATGCATAGCTGCGCTGAGTGTCTCTGTTCCACGGCGAAGCCGAAGTTGGTTAAGTCGTGTACCTTTTCTAACAACGACGCTAAAGGTACGGGGCGCTATCTCCGCATATAGTCGTCCGTGATAACCTTCCTTGACCTTATCAAACACTTCGGCCTGATCGGTGATTAGACGCGTCAAAACGTCAATGCGGCCCGTAGAACTTTTAGGATTGGCCAACCCCCAAACGCGCGACGGCAATGCCAGGTACTCAAGCAGTGGGACAATATAGACGCAACCAACCTCGAGGACGGCACCATCTGTAATATCAATGGCGTGCATGCCAAACTGACGAATGCGGTCTTCGACTGTCGACTTATTACCCGGCAGAAAACTTGCACGAAGGCGGTACGCCGTAGACCCAAGTCGAAGATCAATGCTCGCAGGCTGAATTTGGTCAGGAGGAATATCTTCTAAGCCCTGTATATTTTTTGAGCGAACAAGTTCCCGGATCGCATGTGACGGAAGAATTCCTGTTCCCGAAGTACTCACTACGACATCATCGAGACTTTCTTTTTTGGGAACTGATACACTAGCTTGATCAATCATACGATTGCCTTAATGCTAATCGGCCTGTTGGCAGACAGGGTATGCCGCCATTACGCAAAGGTTCAACTATGGAAGGCAAAAGTTTAAAATACGAATGTAAGACGTGATATCTCAGCTCGGTATCTCTAGTTACATCATTGTAATAACGTTATTTTGTGACTTCGCAACGAATTTTTAAAATGACAAAACGTGACTGATTAAAATGAGGTTTTCAGTTTGAATTATTAATTAGCGCGCGAAATCGCGAATCATTCAGTTTTTGTATGGTTGGGCTTTACTTCCAGGTGGCTAATAATTAGCGACATCAGGCGCGCCAAAGATGCAGGTTAAAATGAAATACGATGATTTGGCCTCTGATAAGGCACCCAAACCGGAAAATAACATGAAGGCCGCAAATTAAATTTGCAACCTCTATTCCCCCTTCGTGCGACTCCAAGAAGGAAGCGACCAACTATGAAACGCGCGAGAATTGGCTAATACAGCTCTAACAGGCAAGCAAACGCTAACATAGTCTCGATCCCGAGTAGTCTCGGACGAGATAAAGCGTTTAATTTAATTAAGCTAGCCTCGGAGCTCTAAAAACTCGCTGGAATATTCACAAAAATTGACGCCTGACATCTCGGACCAAGACCTGAAGCAGGCCAAAAAACTTTACTCCTAACCGAAAACACCCTCCGCCCGCAGCGCGTTAATTTCGTCAGCAGTAAATCCAATTTCTTTTAAAACTTCGGTATTGTGTTCACCTGGCATGGCCGGTGCCCGAGACACTTTCCCTCCTCCATAAGCAAGCTTAAAACCGGGTCCGACGAGGCGCAAATTACCAAGGTCGGTCTCGATGGTCTGCAGTACATCGCGGTGTGCCAACTGCGGGTGGTTCACTACTTCATCAATGCGCCAAATTTTTGCGGCTGGCGCACTGACAGCATCGAGGCGTCCCTGCCAGGTATCTACATCTTCCTCTAGGAGTTTCTCTTGCACAATTTCACGAAGCGCTTCTGCATTCTCGCGTCGAACATCCCAGTCGAGAAAGCGGGGGTCTTCTAAAATATCTTCACGGCCGATCTCCTTAGCCAATGCTCGAAACTGCCCTTCAGAGTTCACAGCGAGCAACATATACCCGCCCCTTACCCGATAGAGGTCAGCCGTCGCCTTCCGACTGACCGCCTGATTTCCCATTTGAACCTGCTCTATGCCAGCCACTGTGTATTCGCACACTGCTGGTGAAAGGAAGGTCAGTGCTGCGTCGAGCATGGAAACGTCAATTAATTGTGGCTTACCGGTACGCATCCTTTGAAATAATGCGCTGGAAATCGCAAAAGCGCCCGTCATACCACCAATAGCGTCACAAACGGCAAATCCCGCACGCGTCGGCCCCATCTCTGCCTGACCCGTAATCGACATTATACCGGAGGTTGCTTGTATTCGGCCATCATAGGCAGGTGTATTTTTCTCAGGTCCATCCTGGCCAAAACCCGATATGGCACAATAAATCAAGGTAGGATTAATTTCTATCAAGGCTTTATAGCCAGTACCAAGCCTGTCCATTACCCCCGGCCGAAAGTTTTCCATCACAATATCAGCGTCTTTCACCAGGCGCTTCACAATTTCTGTGGCTTTCGGCTTCTTTAGATCAAGAGCAACATTCCTTTTATTCGCATTCGTGGCCACCCACATTGGCCCCATCGACCTTGCTGACCAATCCGGTGCATGCGCGGAAAAGCGAAATTCCTCACCCCCCGGCCGCTCTACCTTAACAACGTCCGCCCCATGTAACGCGAGTTGATAACTGGCAAAGGGGCCCGCGTATACCTGCGTAAAATCAATCACGCGGACCCTTAGTCATGCCGGCGCCCTACTCAGCAGCTGCCGTTTTGATATCACGCTCACGACGCTCTTTTGCTATTTGTTTGTTACGGTCAAACTCCGCCCGTCGGCGCGCAATCTCCTCATCAGACATCTGCTCAATATTGCTGAAATCCAATTTCCAGCTTGCATCCTCGCTCCAACGAAGTGGTGATTGCACCGTAGTCCGCGGTCCAACCGCTGTCTCAAGAACCTTCAATGCGAGTTCCATCGTGAAAGCCTGCGATTGAATATCGTTGGGCTTACCAGCGGCATTCCCTAGTGGAAAATCGCTAAAAAGAAAACGCGGCGCACCGACGTGCTCAACGATGTCTTTGCCACAACCCATTATAACCGTGGGAATGCCGTTAGCTTCAAGGTGACGTGCAATCAGACTCACGGTCTGATGACACACTGGTCAATTAGCAACAATTACAGCGACATCGCCGCCGTCTTCGCGTATTCGTTCAAAAATTTCGGGACAATCAACCTCAATTGTCCGCTGTTGGCTGCGGTTTGTCGGCGCACCATAAAAACGCTCCGTAACACCACCAACTAAACCTTCATCTGCCAATCGCTTCAACTGTTTCAATGGGAACCAGGTCCGCATATCCTCGGCCGTCGTATGATTGCGATCGATGCCGATATGGGAAACCCGCAGATCGGGTTCGGTTTCGGTTTTATCTGTATAGACGGTGTAAAACTTGGCCGCTGAATTATATGGTGCACCTGGGCCTTGATCGCCTTTGTCCGGCTGGTAGGGCGCCGCAGTCGTAACCAATGCAACGCGGCTTTCTGACAAGGGTTTCTTTAAGTGCGTGAATGGTACATCGTTATACTGTGCCCAGCGGTAGGGCTTCCCGTAGCCAAGCGTCTGATAATACGACGTAATCCTATGCAAATAGGGTATCGGTAGGTCAAACTCTTTTGCAAATCCGAAATTGTTTTCGGCTTCCGACATACTTGTCTCCTATGAAGGTCGAAGCAGTTTCTCCCATAGATATAAGCCTTCGATCTGATATCGTCCAAATTGAAAAGCATTTATCCGTTTCTTTCACGAAAATATATGCACAGAACTAAAAGGGCGAAAAATGATTATGCAACTTGCCTTACGTCACAAACCCATCCGTTTTCCAAATACCGAATAAGTGGGATTAGATGATTATTTTTAATTGTTTGTCGAAAATTAATTCAAAAACTCTTAGGATCGATTTTCCACCACTTCGCATAACAATATTAGAGGCCGGCAGCCTGAACCATCTAGTATCCAAATGCAGCTCCCCCTTGCCGGTACAGGCACCAAAACGATTTTCTCTAATATGGAACTGTCAATTTTGTTACTCATATAGAGAACGGTCATGAACGCCTCCAATATCGATCAGGATGATTTTACAATCCAACCACTATCAACACTGATGGGCGCGGAAGTGAATGGGATCGATTTGCGTGTACCATTCAATCCGGAGACTAAAGACCGGATTCATAGAGCTTTTCTTGATTACCAACTATTGGTGTTCCGTAATCAAAATCTCACAAAAGATGAACAGGTCGCATTTACGAAACAGTTTGGCACTTTGGAGCGCCATGCCCTGCGTAACCGCGGTACCAGCAGCCATCCATTGGTCCATATTGTCAGCAATCTCGACAATAATGGTAAGCCAATGGGCCGGGTGCGCTCCGATATGTGGCACACAGACAAATCGTTCCGGCCGGAACCATCTATGGCAACCATTCTGCACGCACAAACTCTTCCGCCGGATGGCGGTGATACGGTTTTTGTCAATATGTACGCCGCCTTCGAAGGACTTACACAAGAAATGAAAGACAAAATCCACGACCTTAAGGTCGTGCATTCTTGGGCATTATCGAGAGAGAATGAGGGTCGTGTTGTTAGCGAGGAGGAAAAAGCGGACGCGCCGGACAATATCCACCCGCTTGCCCGTAAGCATCCCGAGACCAGTCGGATAGCTATCTTCGCCGGCATGCACGCAAGCCACATCGACGGGTGGCCATTTGAAAATGGGCGCAGCCTGATCCTGGAACTGGAAGCACATGCAACGCAACCGGCATTTCTCTTTCGGCATCAGTGGAAGCCAGGCGACGTCTTAATGTGGGACAATCGGTGTCTTCTTCATCGTGCAGAGGCAAATTTCGACGCATCCAAATACCAACGTATAATGCATCGAACTTGCTTGCGCGGAACGCCGACAAGCTAGTGCATCTTTATATTATACCCGCCCTATAAACTAAATTTTTTGAATATGCACTAAGGTCAGGACACGGCCTTTATCCGGTTCTGCAATTAATAAATCCTAAGCTAGGCCTCATGAGCTTTTGGTTTTTCAGTGTCTCAAATCTCGCGATGATTAAATTGCGAAAGGCGGCCACAAGGGACCGCCTTTGCGAATGGGCCGTGCGATATGGCCCGAAGCTTTAATCGCGGTGTCAGCGCGAAATAAAGAGGTTGCTCTTCAGTACTCGCTGGGCACCTAAACCTATCGCACGGGCACTCATTCTAGACATCAGATCACCTCCTTCCGTTTGTTTCATCATTAAGCGTAGTCTGCACAAGATTCGCGCACAAAGATAGGGTGAAAATTTGATCCAAGAAATTTTGACCCATTGGATTACATTTTTCACAAAGTGCAATGAAAGTGAGACATGTTTGAGAACATCATCGATCTAAAGACAACCGATGGCGAGATGGAAACCTTCGTATGCCATCCGGAACGCGGCGGTCCATATCCTGCGATATTCTTCCTTATGGATGCGCCAGGTATCCGTGACGAACTTTACGACATGGCAAGACGCCTTGCGATCGTCGGATATTATGTGTTGTTGCCCAATTTGTACTACCGCGCAGGCAAGGACACGAAGTACGGACCTGATGTATTGGACAAGGGTAGTGATGAAAACAAACGCATGCGTGAAGTCCGCACTAAAATGACAATCCCCCCAATCATGCAGGATATCTCCGACATGTTGGCCTTCGTAGAGACACAAGATGCTGCAGATTCTGGTCCCATTGGAACACATGGATATTTTATGAGTGGGCCATATTCGCTCGCCGCCGCAGCTCGCTTTCCAGAGAGAGTAGCAGCGGCGGCATCATTCTATGGCACATGGCTTGTCAGCGATGCTGAGGAAAGCCCTCATAGCACGCTCGGACAGGTAAAAGGAGAACTTTATATTTCCTGCGCTGAACACGACGACTTGGCACCTCCGGAAATGGTTGAAGAATTGCGAAACTTATTCGAAGCATCTGGCGCTAATGGCGAACTTGAGATTTATCCTGGCGTCCATCACGGCTTCGCCTTTCCCAAACGTTGGTGCTACGATAAATCTGCCACTACAAGGCATTGGGAGCGCTTAATCGCACTCTATCGCCGAAACCTCGGCTGACGACGAAAAGGAGAATTAAAAATGGCGACCAGTCCAGCCCTTGAAAAAATCCTCTCGGCGAAACGCGCTGACCCATATTCTGACGACAAAACAATCGAACAATTGCGGGCCAACCATAAAGCTGGCGGTGCCGCTATTCCGTTACCTGATGGTACCACCTTTGAGGCTGTTGATGCCGGCGGCGTGCCGTCCGAATGGATCCAAGTGCCCAATGTAGACAAAAAGCGCGTCTTCTTGTTTATCCACGGCGGCGGCTATTATCGTGGCTCGGCAGCCGCAACCCGTTCGGCAGCTTCCGGGATATCCAAAGCAAGCGGTATGCGTTGCTTGTCTATTGACTATCGGCTTGCGCCAGAAAACCCCTTCCCTGCCGCAATCGACGATACCTACACTGCATACAAATGGCTGCTCGATCAGGAGTTTGAGGCATCTAACATTGTCGTGGGGGGGATCTCCGCCGGTGGCGGGCTGACCTGCGCACTGCTGCTTAAACTGAAAGAAAAAATGGAGCCACTCCCGGCAGGTGCTGTGCCGATGAGCGCTTGGACCGACTTAACGCAGTCTGGGGAAACCATGCAGACGAATGCCAAGACTGATCCTGTTATTTCTAAAGCTTATCTTGACCGAATGGCCGGCCTTTATCTCAAGGGTGCGGACCCAAAAATGCCGCTGGCGTCCCCGCTTTTTGGCGAATTTGACGGTTTGCCGCCAATGCTCGTGCAAGTTGGAACGACAGAAACAATGTTTGACGACAGCCAACGCTATGCGGAAGCAGCCCAAGCCGCTGGCGTCGATGTAACTTTCGAGCCATGGGACGACATGTTTCACGGATGGCATAGTAGCGCTCATATATTAGCGGAAGCACAGCAGGCGATCGCTAGCATTGGACAATTTTGTAAAAGGGTTTGTTAAACCAAGTCGCATACGACTTCGATTTAATTTCATTATTTTGTGATTGATTACAATTAATGTAATTAAGCACCCGGACCTACCTCTTATACCGATTATAGATACGCCCCATTATCCAAGCCGGAATTATGCCAAGCGCGTATGAAACGGCAAGAACCCAAAATCCGTCTTGAAACGCGAATGCATTTGCTTGCGCTTCAATTATCTGGCCCAAGTAGTGAAGGCCTCCGGCCTGATGCATCGTCTCTGGCACGCCCGCCTCACGAAAAATTTGCTCGACATCCTTAAGTAATTCAACACTCGTGGCGTTAGATGCACTCTGCGTCGCGGTCAAGTTAACTGCATGGTATTCAATCCGCCAATCGACAAAAATTACCCAAATATTCGTTCCAAGAGAACCTACCAACTGGCGTGCGAAATTTAACGTCCCGCCGCCCGCGTTCAGCTTTTCTTGCGGAAGTGACTTTAATGCTGTGTTCATGATGAAGGGCTGGATAAACGCGGTCGCCCAACGACCAATCAATCCATACAACATGATTAGCAGAAAAGAAGTATTGGCGTCGGCGAAGGCAAACGGAACAAGGCCGGCGGCCAAAAAGATAAAGCCAGTGATAATCGCAGTTTGAGGCGGAATTTTATCAGATAACCGGCCACTAATCGGCATAATAAACATGGCGAGGAGCATCGACGGCATGAGTGCCATACCCGCTTCAAACGGCGTCATATTTTGAACGATTTGCGCTGCAACCGGCACTGCATAGACGGAGGCGAAATTACCCACTGCCGAAAAGCAAGTAACGATCACAGCCATGGTAAACATTTTGTAGCGAAAGAGTGATAAATCGAGCATCGACGCGCCGGCGCGCCGCTGCGATAATACGAATAAAATCATCGCGACGACGCCAACAATCAGCAGGGTGACAATAGTATCCGACGACCAGCCGTCGCGAGGCCCATTCGAAACACCGGTCATAAGGCAATAAAGTGCCAAGCAAATTAAACCATAGCCAAGCCAGTCAAACTTTGGTGGCTTATCTTCCCGCTCGTTCGGCATAAACAGCATCCCGAGCGGACAGGCAATCGCAACCAACACAAGCGGCGCATAGAAGATATAGCGCCAGTTAAAAATTTCGATAGCTAACCCACCTAGCGGTGGTCCTACCGATGCGGCGCCGACCAAACCCATAACATAGACACCAAGTGCTGCCCCGCGCTTCCCTTCCGGGAAAGCTTGAAAGACAGTCACCATAACTAGCGGCTGGATAACGCCTGCAGCCGAGCCCTGCATAACTCGGCCCAATACCACCATATCAAAGTTCTCCGCCGCACCCGCGACGAAACTTCCCATTGTGAAGAGCATCAAAGTCGCCATAAAACCCCAGCGCTGGCCGATCACAGCGACAACCCAAGCATTTAATAACTGACCGGTCGTCATGGCGATCATGAATGCAGTCGACATCAACTGCACCTCACTCTGTCCCACACCAAATGCCCCCATTACATCTGGCACCGCAACATTCACAATCGTACCGGACAAGACCATAGTGAAAGCAGCGAGCATTCCAGTTGCAGTAACGAATACTCGGTATTTATCGCCATACAATTTGTATAATTGGTCTATTTTATTTACCTTTCTATAAATTAGATAATATACTTTATTTTATTCATAATATTATATTAACTTTTTACTTAATTAAAATGTCCTCGCGCATCATAGATGAATGCTAGGCAACGAATTACGAGTATAGCTGGATTTCCAGGAAAGAGCCCTGTCTATTCCTTGTCGAGCAGCCTATTTTTCTCTCCGAATCTTCAAAGGAGCAGATACATAATGACCGAGCATCCCGACATGAACGGCGCTGAAAGCCTAGTCCGAACATTATTAGCCGGCGGTGTCGACATCTGCTTTACCAATCCCGGAACATCTGAAATGCACTTCGTCGCCGCGCTTGATAAAGTGCCGGGCATGCGCTGCATTCTCGGTCTTTTTGAAGGTGTACTGACGGGAGCCGCAGACGGCTATTACAGGATCGCTGGCAAACCCGCATCAACATTACTCCACCTTGGACCGGGCCTCGCAAATGGACTTGCTAATCTGCATAACGCGAAGAAAGCCAATAGTGGCATTGTCAACGTTGTCGGCGAACACGCGACTTACCATATCAAACACGACGCGCCGTTAACTTCGGACATAGAGGGCATAGCCCGACCAATGTCGCATTGGGTTAGGACCTCGCTGAATTCCCTAGATATATCTGCCGACGGCGCCGCTGCTATAGAGGCCGCAACGCAGGCCCCGGGACAAATTGCTACACTAATACTTCCCGCCGACACCGCCTGGGGACCCGCGCAAAACGTGGTAACCGCGCGTCAGGCTGCACCACGCACCAAAGTGAGTTCAAGTGCAGTCAAAGGCGCTGTTGAAATGCTAACTAACGGTAAAAATGCGACCTTACTTCTGGCAGGACCGGCCCTGACGGAGAAGGGTTTGCAGATCGCCGGTCGGATTGCATTCAAGACAGGCTGCGGCCTTTTGAGTGAGGGCGCAAACGCACGCCTCGCGCGGGGTGCAGGCATTCCACAAGTCCTCCGAATTCCTTTTGTCGTCGATCAAGCCGTCGAAATGCTGAAAGAGGCTGGGCAATTGGTCCTAATCGGTGCAAAACCGCCAGTTGCCTTTTTTGGCTATCCGGGAAAACCAAGCCTTCTCTATCAGGAAGGCATCCCGATGACCCGCCTCGCGAATGTCGAAGATGATATCATCGCAGCCCTTGAGGCCTTAGAAGCCGAACTTGGCGCCCAAAATTCCGAAATGGCCCATGTCGCACAAGCCGGCAGACCAGACAAGCCGTCGGGCGAGCCAACTCTGGAAAATCTCGCCGCCGTCATGGGAAACATGCTGCCAGACGGAGCTATCGTCGTCGACGAATCTGTTACAACGGGCCGAGGTTTCTTCCCGGCGACAGCGGGTGCTGCCCGACATGACTGGCTTAATAACAGAGGCGGCTCTATCGGCTTCGGTATGCCGGTCGCCATCGGCGCCGCCGTCGCAGCCCCCGACCGAAAGGTTATCCTGCTCGAAGGTGACGGCAGCGGGATGTACACCGTGCAGTCCCTTTGGACAATGGCGCGCGAAAATCTCGATATCACCACGATCATCTTCTCCAACCGCAGTTATAAAATTCTACGGGGCGAACTCTCCAATGTAGGCGTTCAAAACCCGGGCCCTCGCGCAATTGACATGCTCTCCCTTGAACGCCCAGACCTTGGCTGGGTTCATATGGCGAGAGGCATGGGCGTGGATGGCGAGCAAGTTACAGATTGCGGGGGCTTGATGCGCGCCATGGAGGCCGGCTTGCAAACGGACGGTCCATATCTGATTGATTTAGTAATGTAAGTTTACCTCTCAGCATAAACGTGTAGTTCCGGATAGAGATCTGAAACTAGAGAAGCAAAAAATGGCTTTCTGTAATTTTCGCACCAATTTTTTAAGCAGCGGTGTATTCGCAGATCAGGGAAACAAGCGATGGCTAGCCAAAATATTGAGATCCGCCCAGTCACGCCAACCATCGGAGCCGAGATTCATGGCATTGATCTCGGGCAGGAATTGGGTAACCAAACATTCCAGGAAATTCACGATGCGCTCATGCAACATCAAGTGCTGTTCTTCCGTGATCAAGAATTAGACCTTGATAAGCATAAGGCATTTGGCAAACGTTTTGGCCCGCTGGCAGTCCATCCCGCCTCGCCAGGCCCCAAGGGCCATCCCGAAGTCGTTGTCGTTCACGCGGACGCTGAGACGAACCGGGATGCTGGCAGAATTTGGCAGTCGACCCACTGGCATACCGACGTTTCATGCGTCGAAGAGCCGCCGTTGGGTAGCGTCCTGCACTTAAACACAATCCCATCTTCAGGTGGTGATACCTTGTTCGCAAGTATGTCAGCGGCTTATGAGGCACTATCTGACCGTATGCAAACCTATCTTGAAGGCTTAACCGCAACCCATGACGGCGAACGCGTTTGGCGTGGTCGATACAGCAACCAAGGTATTGATGACAGTGGCTCGGTATACCCTAAGGCCACGCACCCCGTTGTCCGCACACATCCGGTTACAGGCAGGAAAGGCATTTTCGTAAATGCTGTGTTCACAACGCAGATTAACGAGGTTCCTCGCGACGAAAGTGACGACATTCTTGCGTTTCTTTATAAACACTGCACAAAGCCGGTCTTTCAGGTCCGGTTCCGTTGGAAGAAGAACAGCATCGCGTTCTGGGACAACCGCTGTGTCCAACACATTGCACTTTGGGACTATTTCCCAGAAACCCGGTCGGGTTATCGCGTAACGATTGAGGGCGACCGGCCTGTTTGACGCTTCACAAATGCTCCCAGGGTTATAGTCCGCTACTTCGCATTCTCTTCGCCACTATCATTTTCATTGGCGCGGTGCACTTGGGCCGCACGGCCCCACCATTTTTTGGCAGTTTGCTCATTCTTTTCCACGCCAAGACCCCTGTTATACATCATACCAAGGTGGTGTTGGGCGTGGGTGTGACCGTACTCAGCGGCCTTGGTGTACCACTTCACTGCAGCTTCGTAATTTTGCGGCACGCCTTTTCCTTGGTGAAACATGCGGGCGAGCGTAAACTGCGCCCGCGCGTGACCCTGTGAAGCAGCACGTGTAAGCCAAAGTTCCGCTTCTACTGGGTCCTTTGCGACGTCCTTGCCCGTTAGGTACAAAAGGCCCAAATTAAACTGGGCGTTTGCGTCTCCTTGCTTGGCTTTTTCCTCGAATTCTGGCTTCCGAATGTCGTAAAGGGTTGCAAGCGCAATATCCTTTCTTTTCTCGAACACTTGCTTGAATAAATAAGTTTTTTCAAATTTTGCATAATTAGCATCAATATTCATATATTTTTCTGACGTAATAATTGAATACAAATCCTCTATTATATTCATAGAATTTCCCGTTTTATAATTTTTTCTTTCTATCATGTTATTATTTATTGCTTTCAACATACCCACGTACTGATTGTTATTTAAGTGCACCTTATACTGTTTATAATTTGGCATATCATAAGAGAACCCATTACGCTTCATCTCTGCTTGAACTGCTAACGCCATGTCTCGAGTTTCGGGATCCTTCTCAAAGGCACTCCAATCAATCGGGTCTTTCAACTTGTTGGCAAGCACGCAAAAGATGGAGCACTCTGGGTTCGCACGTCCCCACGGAGCGATGATGGCTATCGCTAAGCCACCGCCTACGGCAGCGGTAATAAGCATAAAAACAACGAAAACCCGAACTCCTTTTAAAACATCAACCCACATCGGCTCGCCGAGAGCATTGACCTTCTTTTCGTTTACATCTGCCATATAACTGAAAACTTTCTTGTCTTGCGCCACGGTCCAAGTAAGTGGCATAGCACCAAAGATAGGGCGCCAAACAATGAATTGTAAGCACACTGCGAGACTTAATCTTGCTAAATTAGAAATGCGAAAGACAATATAAAAACTTTCATTGAACATTGGTACCAGAGCCTCATGCCCTACCAAATCATGACAAACGCCGAACTCTCCCCATGGATCACGAAGATGGTCGAAGCTAGCGATTGCCAAATTCATCGCTGGCACGAAGATGGCTCAACCGATCCAGCTCTGCTGAAAGAAGCAGATGGGTTTTTTGTCTATGGACATCCTCTTATCGATGGCACCGTTATGGATACGATGCCAAACCTTCGGGCTATCAGTAATCAAGGCGTCGGCATTGATCATATTGATCTGAAAGCCGCCAAGGCGCGCGGAATACCGGTCGGCAATACACCAGGATTTGTGGACGGCGCGACAGCAGATATGACCTTTGCGTTACTTATGGCAGCAGCCCGCCATGTAGTGCGCGGTGATCATTTTGCGCGTGGGCCCAACTTCACGCATTTTGATCCTAACATCCTGCATGGTCAGGAAGTTTTTGGCGCCACGCTCGGAATTATCGGCATGGGTGGTGTTGGGCAACAGGTGGCGCGTCGAGCAACGGGCTTCGATATGAAGGTGCTGTATCACAACCGAACTGAAATTCCAGAAATTGCCGCCAAACTTGGTGCAAGCTACGCATCTCTGCACGATCTTTTGTCTCAATCAGATTTCGTAACCCTTAACGTGCCGATGACACCAGAGACCAGTCACTTGATTAGAAGGAACGAGCTGGCCTTAATGAAACCCACCGCGATCCTCGTGAACGCTGCAAGAGGCGGCGTACTCGATCACGATGCCCTGCTAGAAGCCCTTCGGGACAACACTATCTGGGCAGCCGCCCTAGACGTAACCGAGCCGGAACCCCTGCCCCGGGGCCACCCCCTGCTCACCCTCGACAATTTAGTAATCGCGCCACATCTCGGCAGTGCCACACGCAAGACGCGGATCGGAATGGTACAGCGTACGATCGACAATCTGATCGCAGGACTAACCGGTGGCCAAATGCCGAGCCAGGTGCCTTAATTATTTCCGAAGCCAAGCCTCTGCAAGCTCTGGATGAGAACTTTTTCCATTTCCTCAGCTGGAGGCCTTTACGGCAGTAGGCACCCCGAAAGCTGCAGCTTGATCAAATGTCTGTTCGTTGCAAGTTGATAGAAGAAACTACCTAGTGAAATATACGTATCAGCAGCAAGGAACCGTTTGATGTCCGATATGACGGAAAAAGCTATTCAGAAAAGCACTGACTATTACAACAGCTCGGACACCGACACCTACTACCGTAAAATCTGGGGCGGCGAGAGTATTCATGTCGGCATCTTTGACAAACCCAGGATCAGCATTCGGGAGGCCGCTCGCCAGGCCGTCACCTACCTCGCTAGCCGGTTAGATTCAATCGGACCCGATAAGACGGTAATCGATCTCGGCTCTGGTTTCGGCGGTCCTATCCGCCAACTGGTGACCGAATACGGGTGCAAGGGGATCGCACTCAACGCAAGCGCACTCGAGTTGGAAGCGATGGCAAAGTACAACGAGGAAAAAGGCCTAGCGGATAAGATCTTACCGCTAGAGGGCAACTACGAAGATATCCCAATGGAAGATAACCAGGTCGATATCGCCTGGTCGCAGGAAGCTTTTCTGCATTGCGGTGACCGACCTAAGCTAATGCGTGAAGTCTTCCGCATACTAAAACCTGGCGGAGAATTCGTTTTTGCGGACCCAATGGCGACACCTTCGGCACCCATCGAAGTCCTTCAACCAATGCTGGACCGTGCTAACCTCGTATCTTTTGGAACTGTCGACGGCTACCTCACGGATGCCAAGGACGCAGGTTTCGAAGATCACGGTTATGAAGACCGGACCGAAGATTTTCTGACTAACTACCGCACCATTGTTGCCGAAACCCGGAGCCGGCACAATGAGTTAAAGCAAGAAATAAGCGAAGCGTTTCTTGAGAAGATCGGCAATGGCATGCAGTACTGGGTGGATGGTGGCGAAGCCGGCCACATGGTCTGGGGCAGCTTCCATTTCGTTAAGCCCAGGTGAGAACTCAGCGCCTCAACCTTCGACAGACTGATGACGTGGTATTTTTACAAATGTCTCTCAACTTGAGCAAAAACGAAGCCCATGGCGCTACTCTGCACCCATAATCTTCACTGAACAGGCAGCGGTCGCGCCGAAGGTAGGGATAAATGCGGAGTGTTTACCCGGCCCACCAGCTACTAATACATGAATATCTTCCGGTGTCGGGCTGAGGTAATAGCGGTCGTTTACAGGATGCTGGTCGCGCTCAGTCTCGTAGTGATCGCGTTGCTCTCTCGAGACACGCGAGACATGGACTGCTGAGCCCTCAAAGAGCTTCTGCTGAATATCTTCGATACTAAATCCATCTCGATGAAGAGTTTCCGCATGTTCCGGCCCGAGGGCGATCGTAAACGGCCCTTTCCCATATATGTTATTCGTCCCGGGCTCAGAAATTGTGCCAGCAATAGTTGCCAGAATGCCGTCGCCTGTCGTACTTGCGTGATCGTTTATGTTGTGAGGCGGCTCCGACGCCGTAACGGTAACCACGCTGTCTCCAGCCTTAAACCCACGACGCACATGATAGGGTATCCAGGGACTCTCTTCCTCGTTTTCACCAAAACAGAAACTGTATTTTGCGGGTGACCCTTGCGTCGACCGGTCCATCTCACCCGGTTTAGCACCACCGACATTGAGCAATGTCAACTGCAGGGCACGGCCGATAGCCGCGTTGGCGCGATTTCCCTGACCAAAGCAATTACTGCTGCAATTCAAACCGATTTTCAGGCGAATTGGCCCACTAACAATAATTACTGGACCACAGGGATGCGTCGTCGCCAAGGTGCCGTGCAGATTGTATTCCGTCTCAAGCACACCACGAACCGCCGAGATGACAACTGGAAAATATTGGGGCTGGCATCCCGCCATCACTGCATTGGCTGCAATGCTCCGCAACGTCGGCACGAGCCGACGTGGCGACATCGGCAGAAAAGGCTCATTGTCACCCCGACATGCCTCCACCAACGCAGAAACCTTCTCTTCTGACGGCACCATGAGCGGTAAACCATCGCCCCAACCGCATGCGAGGGCGTATTCGTTCCATTCGTCAAAATCGAGCTCACCAATCTCGACAAATTCTGCGTCTGTCGTCTTAGGCATTGCGGATCCGCACGGAACAAGCTTCGGTAAAGCCAAAGGTTGGAATGACGGCCGAATGCTTGCCTGGACCACCCGCGACCAGAACCTGAATATCCTCTGGCGAACGCGTCAAATAGTACTTGCCGTTTATCGGCATCTGATCGCGGTCTTGTTCGTAATTGATCTGATTTTCCCGAGAGACACGATCTATATCGACCGCAGAATCTTCGTAAAGCTTCTGCTGGATATCCTCGATTGTAAACCCATCTCGATGCACGGTCTGCGCATGCTCCGGACCAAAGACCACCGTGTAAGGTGCCGTTCCATATATCAAATTTGAGCCTGGCTGCGAGACCGTCCCAGCGATCGTCTTCAAAATACCCTCACCGGTTGTGCTCGCGTGATCATTAATGTTGTGCGGCGGCTCGCAGGGAAGAACCGTTACCACACTATCGGTCACCCCAAAACCACGACGCACATGATAAGGCTCCCAAGGACTTTCTGCTTCATTTTCACCGAAACAGAATGCGTATTTGGCGGGTGAGCCTTGCGTCGCACGATCCATCACGCCGGGCTTCGCCCCACCAACATTCAGCAAAGTCAGCTGTACTGCCCGACCAATGGTCGCATTCGCACGCGTACCTTGGCCAAAGCAATTGCCACCACAATTAATGCCGAGTTGCTCACTAATGGGCCCCCCCAGGATTATTCCAGGCGCACAAGGGTGCGTCGTCGCCAAAGTGCCATGCAAATTATAATCGGGATTAAGCAAGGCTCTCACAGCTGTCACGACAACGGGGAAGTACTCTGATCGGCAGCCCGCCATCGCGGCATTGGCAGCAATGCTCTTCATCGTGGGGATCACCCGGCGCGGTGGCATCGGCAGAAACGGTTCATTGTCACCCCTGCAGGTCTCTACTAGCGCGGCAACCTTCTCCTCCGTTGGAACCATGAGCGGCATCCCATCGCCCCAACCCCGTTCCTCGGCGTAGTCATTCCACTGCTCGGGATCGAGGTCACCGACCTCAATCACCTCACTCTCCGTAAGGTTCGTCATATTTACCTTTCTGCATAAAAACCGACCGGTTCAGGCGCCGACTGCTTCCTTCAACTCTGTGGAGGCCGTACCGATCCGCTCGGTCAGCTCTTCTTCATTTAACCCACCAACAGGATGCTTGACGATCAGCAGCTTGGGATCTGCCTTACGTGCTTTCGCTTGGGCTCGCACCAGCGGTAAGAAGGTTTCAGTGATGACGATATAAGTTTCGACGCCGCGTTTTTCGAGTTCGATACTGTCATGGAAACTCCACGACGAGCACGACCCTCAATCAGCCAGAGCGACAATCGCTCCTTTATATTTCGCTGCGACTTCATCGTATAACTCTTCTGGGGCAGGTTGAGCCGCGCTGTCCTTGAAGAAATAGTCAATGTTGTCGGTCTCCCGATACACACCCATCCGCTCTTTGACACCCTCGAGCAGTTCACGGGCATTCGGCTTCGAATTTGAAATGATGGCAATATCATCCTTAAACCAATCAGTCGACAGCTCGACCGCATTGCTCTTCAAATCGCCATCTTCATCAAGGCCGAAAGCAGGATTAACAATCCGCATACTTTCCTCCTGAACGTAAAATGAAATGTTTCAACGAGATATAATATAGCGCGGCAGTGGCATTGCCCCAACTGCCTTGTGATTACAAATTTTCCTCAATGTACATTCTCAGGAGATCAGATATGAGACTCAAGAATAAAATTGCCGTCATAATTGGCGGCGGTCAGGCGCCGGGCGCGAGAGAGGTGATCGGCAATGGCCGTGCAACCGCACTTCTGTTCGCTCAGGAAGGGGCAACGGTGTGTTGTGTCGACCGCGACCTTAAATCGGCTCAACAAACTTCAGAGATGATCACCGAATCGGGAGGCACAGCCATGGCGTTCACTGCCGACGTTACCGATGAAAGCGCAATGGAAAAAGTTATTAAATATGTCGCCATGACCTGGAGCCGCATTGATATCCTGCATAATAATGTGGGGATCAGCGTCGAAGGTGGTGATACTACACTTGAAAATATATCAACTGAAGCGTTTGAACGGATCTTCGACGTGAATTTGCTAGGCACCATGCTCGCCTGCAAACACACGCTGCCCATCATGCGGCAACAGAAATCGGGAGCGATCATTAATATTTCTTCAGCCTCCGCTTACTGGACAGGCCATCCTACGGTTCTCTATCCCGCCTCTAAAATGGCGATGGTAAGCTTCACCCGTCAAATCGCGATCCACAATGCGGACGCCGGCGTGCGAGCCAATACGATCTTACCTGGTCTTATGGATACGCCAATGGCAGTTGACCGCCGCGTCGAGTCGACGGGCCGGACCCGCGAAGACATTGCGGCGGAACGCAATGCAAGAGTGCCGCTGCTCAACAGGATGGGAACCGGCTGGGACGTTGCGCATGCAGCGCTGTTCCTCGCCTCCGACGATGCAGGCTTCATTACAGGCGTGGAACTGCCAGTCGATGGAGGATCGCTAGCGCGCGTGGGCTAAATTCCCCCTCCCCATAGCCCTCTGCCTTGAAGACAAAAGGAACTTTGAGAAGTCTCCTCTTTCACCATGTGAAAGCTTAGAGTGGGGTTTATGTATTTAGAAAATTAAGCGCCAGCCCCGGGCGGGGCCAGTGACACTCTACCAGCAGCCCCTGCCAAGAAAGAGTGATATACGCCTTCTGCAGGTTGTCCCCGCCGAAGCAGATATTCGTCGTATAGCCATCACCTGTCTCGAGGAAATCAACGGTGCCACCATCCGGGCTGGCAACCGTTATACCGCCAGTGAAAAGGGTCGCAACACAGATATTGCCGTCCGCCTCTAACGCTAGTGAATCAAACCGCCTCATGCCGGTATCACTCGTGATATAACGGCCGCCATTCAACGATTGTGGATAGGGCAATATTTCGACCTCTCCATCACCTACGATATCATAGGCGAAGAGGCGGCCGCCTTCAGTTTCCGCAATATATAGCGTTTTCTCATCAGGTGAGAGACCGATGCCATTCGGCGTTGTGAAGGGCTGGATAACTTCTTTGATTTCGCTACCATCTGGTTTTGCCCAGTAGATGGCACCCCGGTCAAGGTCCCGTGCACGTGCCTTTCCAAGGTCGGTGAACCACATGTTGCCTTTGCGATCAAAGACAATATCGTTTGGACCACTAAGCTGATTGCCTTTGCAATTATCGTATAGAGTTTCAACCTTGCCGGTCCCAATATCGATACGCTCAATCCGACCCGACACGTAGTCATCGGCTTGTCCGACCGGACGTATACTTCCAGGCTCTTCATCATAGGCCCAATTAAAGCCACCATTATTACAGACATAGCACGCGCCATCTGGGCCAATCGCCGCACCGTTCGGCCCGCCACCCGGCTCCGCGACAATCTCCTTGGCTCCGTTCGGTTGAATACGGGTCAGACGACCTGCTTCAATTTCGACGAGGATAACGGAGCCGTCAGGCATGGCTATCGGTCCTTCGGGAAAACGAAGGCCGTCGGCAACTGTTCGAAACTCGGTCATAATTCCTCTCATGGTGGAAAAGTTGCCCGGCTCATCCAGGCAACGGGGTTTCTCTTTTTGATGATAGGGCCAGCCAATAGCGACACAAGGCGGCTCTTCACATTGCTCATCGGTTTATACAGGCGCTATCTTTTCCAAAGGCGCGTTGCGCCCTGCGGGCACATTATCATTCATATCAGCCAAAAGGTCGGCCTTTAATGAGGCATAGCCCGGATCATTCCAAAGGTTACACCATTGGTTCGGGTCTGCTGACAAGACATACAGCTCTCCCTCGGCCCCGTTGTAACGATTACTCTGCTCATAGGCCGTGATAAGATAGTCTTTGTAGACCATACTTCGCATGATGATTTCGTTGTCATCGTAAGTATCAATCCATTCAGTCAAGACGCGTTCGCGCGATGCACCACCAGATACCGTCGGCAGAGGACGCCCTTGCATAGCGTCTGGAACGGCGAGCCCAGCCGCAGCCATAATAGTCGGGGCAATATCGACATGCCCAACAGGTTCGGCAATGTCAGCCGCTGTAATCCCGTCCTTGGGTGCAGGGCGCCAAATTAACGGCACTTTTGTAAGCGCATCCACATGATATGGCCCCTTGAAAAGCATACCGAAGTCACCCTGCAGCTCCCCATGATCAGTGGTGAAAAAGATCTCGGTTTCCTCGTCCCAATTCCGCGCTTTGAGATAGGCCATGACGCGGCCGACGGCGTCATCGATCAACTCATTTTTAGCATGCACGATGCCGTTAACTTCGCGAATTTGGTCTGCTGTAGTTGTGGCTGGCACATAGGCGGGTGGAACCTCAAAATTGAGCTGGGCTTCACCCCGATACCAAGCCAACCAATGCCAAGGTTTAGTGGCGAGGATTTTTTCACATTTCTCACGGCTACCGGGATATCCGTCCGGCAGATTGAGATCGCGCCAATCAAAACGTTTGCGTGCTTCATCAGGCACATCCCAAGGGTGATGCGGGTCGGGGAAACTCATCCAACAAAACCACTTCTCGTTATCCGCACGAGCACTAAGCCAATCGACCGTTCGCCGGGCCGTCCAATGGGTGTGGTAGTGCTCGATGTCGATCGGGTTGTGCGCCACTTGTGGTGCGCCAGTGTCTCCACCGCCCAGAGCGCTTGGGTTGCCGCCGCTCGTGTACTCATGAAATCCCTCCACCGCCTCAGGGTGGGTTTTCAGCAACCATTTCGGATAGTGAAACAACGAACGCCCGGCCCGACCAGTGTGCCCGGAGAGTTCCATATGATCAAATCCCCGATGCGGACCAAAGTTATGTTCATTAGCGGCAGTATTTTCGAAAAATGACTTTGCGGCATGGGGCTCAAAATGTGCCTTACCGACCAAGGCCGTAGTGTACCCAGCTGATTTCAATTCGTGGGCCAAACTTGGATGTTCAGCAGGTAATGGTATACCGTTAGACGTCACGCCGTGCATGCGAACATGTTGTCCCGTCAATATAGTTGAACGGGCGGGCATGCAAACTGGGCATTGATTACGCGCCTGCCTATAAATAATCCCATCATTAGCCAGAGCGTCGATATTTGGCGTTGATGCAACCTTACCGCCCGTACACCCCAAAGAATCATAACGTTGTTGATCAGTCGTTATTAGGAGAATTTTACGGGGCATGGTGTTCGCTTAAGTAATTAATTTATTTCTATAGTTTAAGAAACTTCGCCAGTTTATCGAGCCGCGGCAAGACGTCGTCTGTAGGCGCTGACTTCAACCCAAACAGGCAGCGCGTTACACCGACCGCCTCCAACATCTCTATAGCGGCGTGGTCACGTGGCGTTGCGTTCGTCGTAATCGGGAATGGCTCACGTCCCTCTGCCTTTGCCAACGCCGCAAGCTCGCGTAGCCGTTCGAGTTTGAGCGCATTGCTGTCATGCGCCCCACCAAGCGAGGGAATCCATCCGTCGCCATACCGCAGAACTCGTTTAAAGGTTCCGGCTGCATCACCGCCAACAAAAATCGGCGGATGGGGTTTTTGTATGGGCTTCGGCCAAGACCAAATACGCTCAAAGTTTACGAATTCACCTTTATAGCTCGCTTCATCTTCCGTCCAAATTGCCTTCATAGCTTCAATGCGTTCACGAACAATCTTCCAACGGCGGTTCCAGAGTGTGCCGTGATTTTCCATCTCCTCTCGATTCCATCCACCACCGATACCGAAATCAACCCGGCCTCCGGAGAGGTGATCGAGGCTCGCCACTTGCTTGGCTGTGACGATGGGGTCGCGTTCAACGACAAGGCAAATGCCAGTTCCAAAACGAATCCGCTTCGTCACCGTAGCCGCAACTGTCAGCGTTGAAAACATGTCAAGATTACGAATATAATCAGAAGGTAATTCTCCGCCGCTGCTAAACGGGGTATCGCGCGCCGCTGGAATATGCGTGTGATCCGGTACGAAAAGCGCGTCGAACCCCCGCTCCTCGACAGCCACAGCAAATTCCGCTGCTCCGATCGAGTAATCTGTGACGAACATGGTTACGCCGAATTCCATAATTCCTCCAATGTCACTTTACCCACCATCAGCGGTCTAAAAAATGACTATGCGTTGGCGCTAATGGACACATAGTCCGTCATTTTCAAATTAACTTCCTTCAAAACCTTTTCTTTGAAGCGCCTTGGGGGGGCATCAGCCTGCAACCTCTGCAACACACTCCACCAGGTCCACTTGTCGGTCGGGCACGATCGAATTCCGCCCCAAATATTGGTAGTACTCGTCGTCGCTTTCACGACAGATGCGGCGCAGCGTCCAGAGAACTTTGCCAAAAACAGTTTCGTTAAACAGCCAATTCTCAACCCGCAAGCTCGTACCGTATCCAGGTTGGGCAGTAATGGCTTCACCGTAATATGCCTTCAAGTCTTCAAAGGCGAGCTTAAGAATTCTGCCTTTGGCAAGGTCTTTGCGCGGAACAGGCGTTTCCTGGTCTTCTAAAAAGCTTGCAACGAAGTTTGCCGCTACCTTTAGGTCCATTTGGCTTGGGCCAACTGTCGTGCGCCCTCGCTTCCGGACAGAGAGATCATACCAAGGCGCAAGGCGATCCATCTCTGTTGTTAGCGCGCGGCCTAATTCGCTTACCGGTGCATTTGCGTCCGGAATGCGCGGGAGATCGATTGGACAAACCATTCCTGCCATTTCATCTTCACTTAAACCATCCGCACCATCTGGCACCTCTTCCAGATAATCAGCAAGCACCGGCCCTTTTTCGCGGTCGAGCAATGCAAACGCAGCCATCATAACACGCTTCTGAAAGGCAGGGTCATTTGGTATGCCGAGTGGCCGGCCAAGCTCAAACGGGACCCAAAGCGCCCGCGGCGGGCTCGTTTTCTCCGTGTGGATTCTGATCAGGCTGATTTGCGTCGTCGCCAGACCTTCTTCTTCAAAAATTACGCCAAGCCCGCCAACGGCGCGCGTGCATTTGGGTCATATAGGTACGAGCAGGACCGTGTCGACACCATCTTGTTTCATCGTTTGGGCCATTGCGCGGGCCGCCCCATCAAGTTCACTTGGGTGCGCAGCGCCCGACACGGTAAAATGGTAATTACCAACAGAACCAATCACACCCTCATTGGCGAGTTCGTGTAGACGTTCGATCGGAAAACAAATATTCAAATCTTGCTGAAATCCAGTCCGGTCAAAGTTCACAGAAACATGACTCATTACGACGTCGGCTGGATCGACGTCCCCTGGTATTACCCGAAAATCAGTCGCGTCTCGCTCATAAACAGCATCATTCCGCATATTCAGTGCAGCCGTCGAAATGATCGCAATGCGACGCTGAGATAAAGACTTGGGTGCCACAAACGGTTTCCTTCCTTCGAAACCCGAGCAATCCAGCTCAATCATCATTTTCTGCTCACTCGGAGGCACCGTTTCTAGTCGCGCCATTTTAGATCCCCCTCTAAATTCCAGAAGTCTCTCAAAATTTATAAAATACGTCTTTAACGCTATTTAATTTCAAATTCAGCAGAATACTGATGAAAACTAAAACCATTGACGCAGATTAAACCGTCTGTGCCAGGAGAAAGACGGAGATGGCCGCACATCCAATCGCCGCTAATTTTCTAATCCCTAAAGTTTCCATACCGATAACTGTCGATATTATCATCGCGACTACAAAACTAAGATTTGCGACAGGGATAACAATACTGGCCTCCCCCAACTTGAGCGCTTCTATTAGAGCATTCACCAGTACAAAACAAAGTATGCCGGAAATCAGGGCATACGCTGCCTTTTTACCGGTGAACCGAACCCGGCGTTCGCGCAAAGCGGCATAAAGTAACCCACCAATCACCCAACTCATTGCAGCGATGACCAACATGCTTTCAGCTTCAGCGCCTAGCTCAATGGCATATTTTGTGAAAACCCCATATAGTGCCCGACAAATCGATGCACTAATAGCCAGAATGAAAAAGACGGGAAGCACCTTTTTGTCGTCGCGCCGGTATAAAAGAATGACACTGAGTATTCCCACACAGATCCCCATCGCCTTATAAGCATCGAAGTCTTCCGAAAGCAGAAAAACGGCGATCAGCACAACACCAATTGTGTTTAATCGGTAGATTAAGGAACCCAAACTGACATCGAGACCAGTTAAGCTTTCTATTAACAAGATATTAGCTAAGGCGACCAAAGCGCCGGTAAAAAACCCATACCAAAGCGTGGTCTCATCAAATCGAAGGTCTGTGTCGGATACTTCCGTGTAACACAGCTGAAGAAAAAGCCACACAACCCCGCAGCCAAATACATACATCCCGCGTGACCTCTTTTTGAGTGAAAACTTCTTGAAGGTCACATCCAGACAGCCGGCAGCGGCAAGGCTAATTAACGCGAGGGCAATTGCTGATGTCATAATTTATTTGAACGGAATTGGATTTGAATCTCTAACTTAGATGCTACATCGCCTATTAATATATCGCAGCGAAATACTCTTCACGAAGGTAATTATGCCCGATCTCTTATTCCAACCCTTAACCATCCGCCATGTCACTTTCCGTAATCGTTTCATGAGCACAAGCCACGCATGTGGACTTGAAGAAGGCGGTTTACCGAAAGAACGTTACCAACGTTATCATGAAGAAAAGGCAAAAGGCGGAATTGGCCTCACTATGTTCGGTGGCTCGTCTAACGTCGCACCAGATTCACCCTCGGTTTTCCAGCAATTGTATGTCGGCGATGACGAAGTCATACCCTACCTCCAGCAGTTTTCCGAACGCGTTCACAGACACGGCACAGCCATAATGTGCCAAATCACGCACCTCGGACGGCGGGGCGAACCCTATCAAGGACATTGGTTGCCGACCATTGGCCCCTCGGCTATTCGTGAAACCTTACATCGAAGCTTCCCAAAGGAGATGGATCACCACGACATCATCCGCGTCGTCAAAGCTTATGGTGCAGCAGCGCGTAGATGCAAAGAAGGTGATCTCGATGGCATCGAAACGCTCGGAAATGCTCATCTTATAGGCCAATTTCTCTCTCCCGCCATGAACAAACGAACCGATGACTATGGCGGTTCACTGGAGAATAGATGCCGGTTTGGCCTTATGGTTTTCGAAGAAATTCGACGACAAGCCGGCGATAAATTTCTCGTGGGTTTCCGTTGCGCGGTCGACGAAGCTATGCAAGACGGTCTCAGCCAAGAAGAATGCATCAAGACGGCGCATATCTTCGAGCGTTCCGGTCTTATTGACTTTTTTAACGGAAATTACGGCCGCATGGATACTCTCTTAGGCCTTGCGGTCGATAATATGCCAGGAATGGCATCACCAATCGCACCTTGGCTGCAGTCCGTTGGTGCCTTCAAACGCGAAGTGCGCTTGCCCGTCTTCCACGCCGCTCGCATCACAGATATTTCGACAGCACGTTATGCGGTTCAGGAGGGTTTGCTTGACATGGTCGCTATGACGCGTGCCCACATCGCTGACCCACAACTAGTCAATAAACTTGCAGATGGCCGGGAACGAGAAATTAGACCTTGCGTCGGCGCAACGCACTGCATGTCGCCGCAACGGCCAGTCTGCATTCATAATGCCGCCACTGGCCGGGAACTAAATATGCCGCAGCAGGTCAAACGGTCAGATGGAACTATACGCAACGTTGTGGTCGTAGGCGGGGGTCCTGCCGGCCTAGAAGCCACCCGGGTTCTTGCTGAACGTGGACACAAAGTCACCCTATTCGAAGCCTCACCCAAGCTTGGCGGTCAGGTCCTCATAGGCGCTCAAGCGAGTTGGCGTGGTGATTTGACAGGTGTCGTTGATTGGCGGGTTAGCGAGATCGAACGCCTCGGAGCGGAAGTCCACACAAGTGTTTTCGCAGAGGCGGAAGACGTCCTATCTCGGGATGCGGATATCGTCATAATTGCTACAGGCGGCATTCCAGATTTAGATTGGTTGGACGGTGTCGAGCATTCCACAAGTGCTTGGAGTTTTTTGACAGGCAGTGCACCTGTCGGTAGCTCCGTGCTCGTTTATGACGGCACCGGTCGACATCCGGCACTTCAATGCGCGGAGTACGCCGTTTCTTCGGGTGCTGACACCCGCCTTATATCGATTGATGGTGAAATGGCGGCAGAACTAACCTATGCAGAGCGCGCAATCTGGAAACAGCGGATTTATGAACTCGAGGTGGATATGACATTTGACCATCGGCTGACCCGCATAGAAAAGAGCGGAAACCGATTGACTGCAACATTCATTAATGAAGCGACAGGCCAGTTGAGGATGCATACTGCCGATCAAATCGTCGTCGAGCACGGAACGGTGCCAGCGGACGACCTCTATCAGAAGCTGCGAAAGCATGCCGGTAATAACGGAGTAACGGATCTAAATGCACTGCTGTTAAACAGTCGGCAACCTTGCGAAGACGGTTTCGAACTACATCGCATCGGCGATGCTGTCACCAGCCGCAATATCGCCGCGGCAGTTTATGACGCGCTGCGGCTATGTCATGTCATGTAAATTTAATCTTAGATCGACGATTTAAGCTGACTGCCTTTCAACCTCGATAACATTTTGTGCGCTTAACCGTCGGTTTTCATGCGGACCTACAAAAAGCGTTTTTCTTGCTATCCACGACTTTTCATCGCTGCACGAACCAAAATCTGGGGAAGCCAAAGAACTCAGTTTTTGCCTCGCAAATTATCGCCATATTTTGATTTTAGAAAACTAAATGAAAAATCAATCTAACACGGCAAACTTTAGCTCGAATAGAGCGAACCCCATAATCCGCGCTCTCACCAGACCGCTTTGATACAAAATCATGTATTCCGGATGCACTCCTATTATGAACAACCCGCTCTATTACCAGACTTAACAGTTGTCCCACGTAGCTCTTAATAAGAAGCTAAAATATGAAATGTATAAGCGGATGGACCGGTTTGCCTTAATTCTGGATGACTGTGCCAGGTCTTAAGAAACTCTACTCTTAATCTTCCAATTAGAGCTGGAAAGTATCTGATGACCAAACCACCGTTAGAATTCGACCACATACACATAATCTCGAAAGATCCCCACAGATCTGCTGATTGGTATGTTAACATTCTAGGTGCGGAACTAACGGCCGATACGGTTGCCCGAGGTGCCCCTCAAATCTTTTTAAAAATTGGTGGTAAGATTATTATAATTCGAGGTCAAAGAGCGGGCGAAAGCCCGACGTCCGCCAAACGGGTTGAGAAGTACAATGACTTCTCCAGCCACAATGAATGGGGTACCGACCATTTTGGGTTTCTTTATAACGGCGACTTAAAAGCATTTTGCGATGAACTGCGTTCGAAAGGCGTGACCTTTCCTGTCGAATTAAAGGTCGGCGTTTACGGCAGTGCGCTCTGTTATATCGCAGCACCTGACGGCGTCAGCATCGAACTTATGCAGTGCTAAAATTGGATGTTATCATGATCGAAACATCTATCACACCTCGCGTCTCAGAAACTGATGGTGCAGGACATATTAACAATACCGTTATACCAATTTGGTTCGAGAGTGGACGGACGGAGATTTTCCGGATACTGACGCCTAACCTTCAGTTCCAAGATTGGCGTGTTGCTATGGTCAGTATGCAAGTCGACTACTTAGCGCAAACGTACTTCCAAGAAACTGCCACAGTGCGTACTTGGATCGAAAAAGTCGGCACAAAAAGTTTCACTTTATATGAAGAGCTCTGGCAGGGCGCTCGTCTATGTGCAAAAGGGACAGCGACGTATGTCTATTTCGACTATGATGCACAGGAGGCTAAATTAGTGCCTGACCACATTCGAGGCGCTCTAATGATACACAGCCGTTTAGCAGCCGAAGGTGCCAAATGACGGGCTTAAGCATCGAGCCACTTACCCCGGCAGTAGGCTCCGTCGTAAATGGCGTCGAATTTGCCAAGCTGGATAATTCGGATTTCACTAAAATACAGAACACGTTGTTTGACCGCTGTATGCTGGTTTTTCCGAAACAGAATATGGGCAACACCGCTCTTCTGGACTTTGCCGGGCGCTGGGGCGAAATCATGGTCACACCAATGTTGACTTATATTGAGGGTTTCCAGGGCATCCTGCGGGTCCGTAACAGAGGTAAAGAAGGTACACCCACAGAATACTGGCATTCGGATTCGCCATATTTGAAACGTCCGCCAGCAATTTCAATTCTAGCTGCGAAAGAGCTCCCTTCAACTGGTGGAGATACGATGTGGTGCAATCAGTATCTGGCTTATGACGCGCTATCTGACGGCATGAAAGCATTTCTCAAGGGAAAACGGGTGAAATACAGTGGTGCCAAAATGGCGAAACGAACAGGACACGAGGGCGAAGTTCCCCACACCTTTCATCCAGCAGTTCGCACCCATCCTGAGACCCACCGAAAGGCCCTTTTTATCGGAAATAAAGAACTGACGCCCCGTTTTGAAGGTATGACTGAAGAAGAAAGCCGTCCGCTGCTCGACTTTCTCTATCAGCAATGTCCCAATCCAGACCGGATGTACCGTCATCAATGGCAATCGGGAGACGTTGTCATTTGGGATAACCGTTGCGCCATGCACTACGCGGTCCATGATTACGGCGAGGAACCCCGCTTCATGCACCGGGTCACCATCGCCGGCGAACAGCCTTTTTAAAGGGTCACTTAAATTCCACTAATTTACAATTTGTCCGGATGATTTTTCGGACAATATATTTTCCACATCGATATACCAACATAGCGGATGCTCCGGAGGGAATGGTCTGCGACAAGGGATTCACAATGCGCCAGGTTCATTTCGTCGCCTTTCTTCAAGCCCAAAATTGCACGACCTTGCCAGCCTCTTGGCGGCATCCAGACGCACGGACTGACACTTATTCGCCAGAATACTACCAGCACATTGCACGGGTTCTCGAAGAAGGAAAATTCGATGTTGGCTTTTTCGATGATCGTTTGGCGATGCCCGATATGTATGGCGGCGATCACGCGGAGACGGTCAAGAACGGTATTCGTTGTGTGAAGCTGGATGCAGTTACGTGCTTAATGTCAATGGCGGCAGTTACAAAGCACCTCGGCCTCGGCGCTACTTACTCAACCACGTATTATGAACCGTTCCATGTGGCACGTCTATTTCAGACCTTGGACTTAATGACAAAAGGACGCGCGGCCTGGAATGTTGTGACCTCGGTCAACGATAATGAGGCAAAGAACATGGGCCGAGAAATTCACACAGCTCACGACCGCCGCTACGATGAAGCAGACGAGTTCATGGAAATTGTTTTAGGGCATTGGGATAGCTGGGACGATGACGCCATTGTCGTCGACAAAAAGAACAATTTATATGCACACCCAAACAAAGTACGCAGGATCGATTTTGAAGGCGAGTTCATGTCATCGCGAGGCCCTTTTACGGTGCCCCGCACTCCACAAGGGCATCCCGTTGTTATCCAAGCTGGTATGAGCGGGCGTGGCCAACAGTTTGCAGCACGTTGGGGAGAACTTCTTTTTGTCGTGTATCATAAACTTGAGCAAGCACAGGAACGCTACAAAAAACAAAAGGAAATAACCGCAGCAGCAGGCCGAGATCCGGAAGACATGAAAATCTGCAGTCTTTTCTATCCAATCAGCGCAGAGACCAAGGACGAAGCCGAGGATAAAGCCGCAGAGTATGAAAAACTGCCGAACGAAATGGATCAATTACTTCTTTTATCGGAAGCACTCAATTTTGATTTTGCAGCAAAAGGCATCGACGAACCATTCACTGACGAAGAAATCGGCGGAATTCAAGGTATGCAGGCTATGCGCGACCGCGTTGTAGTCGAGGAAGGAATAAAGAACCCAACACCACGTGATTTTATGCAAATTACAGGGCGCGGCCTGCTCCGTAATGCTTGGATCGGCGGTCCTAAAGATATTGCGGATCGTATCGAAGAGTGGTGGGAAGGTCGTGCTTGCGACGGCTTTGTGATTGGCCCAACGCATCAACCGGGCGGTTTTGAGGATTTTGTGAAATATGTGATCCCGGAACTTCAAAAACGTGGTATTTACCGCAAGGAGTATTCTGGTCAAACGCTGCGCGATCACCTCGGCCTCAAGCATCCAAAAATTGGTGCATGGCACGGCAACGCTGATGCAGCGGAATAACGAAACCGAGGGTCATTAGAGGCAAGTCGAAGAGGCCAATAAAGAACTGTTTCGCAACGGTTAAGCGCCGTTAATTCCCCATTTGTAATTGATGTGCTCGAAAACTTCCATGCGTGCAAAGGCCTTATACGTTAGCCAGATCAGCGCAGACCCCTCAATAGATAAATAAAACAAACTCTAGCTATAGTGGGAAGTTGCAAATTAATTGGAAAAGCTCTTTGACGGTCAGCGTTGAATTTCCTCGGTCTTTTACATCCGTCAAAAATTCTCTTTGGGCGACCCACCCGTATAGGGCACATAATCTCAATGCTTAACGCAAATGCAGTCTTTAAATTTCATTAATTTATAGCCGAGCCTTTGACGCCCAGCGTTAGAACGATAATTTGGTGAAGTAGGGAACGCAATCTAGGAAATACAATTATGGGCAAGAAGATCGCAATTGTCGGCGCAGGCGCAGTCGGCGGATATGCCGGGGCATATATGGCGCAGGCGGGAGAAGATGTCACATTCATCGACTTTTGGCCTGAAAATGTAGAAAAAATGCGATCCGATGGGCTAAAGATCAGTCACATCCGGGACGTGCCTGAATTCACGGTACCGGTTAATGCGATCCATATAACAGAACTACAAACCACCGCAAAGTCCAATCCGTTTGACATCGCATTCGTCTGTGTCAAATCCTACGACACGGCTTGGGCGACAATGATGATCCAGCAATATTTATCGCCAAACGGTTATATCGTCTCGCTACAGAATTGTATCAATGAAGAGACGATCGCCGGGATCGTGGGTTGGGGCCGCGTTCTCGGTTGTATCGCAAGTTCAATCACCGTCGATCTATGCGAACCAGGACACGTCCGTCGTGCAGCAGGCAAAAGTGCCGACAGCCATACCGTCTTCCGTGTCGGCGAAGTGCACGGACGAATTACGGAGCGCGCAGAGGAAATTTGCAAACTGGTTGCCTATGCCGATTCTGCATACACGACAGAGAACATTTGGGGAGAGCGCTGGTCGAAGCTTGTCACCAACGGCATGGCGAATGGAATGTCGGCAAGTACAGGGTTGATCAGTAAGGAAATCCTATTGGACGACGGTTTGCGTCACTTCTCCGCAAAGCTTGGCAGCGAAGGTATTCGCGTGGGTCAGGCGCTTGGCTACAAACTTGAAGAAATTCACCATATTGACCCGGAGATCATCGCCAAAGCTGGCGAAGGAAACCCCGAAGCTAAGGCGGCTTGGGACGAACATCGTCTAAAAGAGGCCAACAAACCGGGCGGTGGTGCGCACCGGCCATCAATGGGACAAGACATGGTCAAAGGACGGAGAACGGAGATCGAATATATCAACGGGTTCATCTGCGACAAAGCCAAGGAGATGGGAATGGACACTCCGGCCAATGCCGCGCTCACTGATATCGTCAAGCGAGTGTATAAAGGTGAGCTAAAACCCGATAAGCAGCATATTTTAGATCTTCGCTTGAACTAGGGCTCTAGCCTCTCCGCAGAGTTGCCTGTTACTCTACCGCACACCGGATCGGCCAGAACAAAAAATTAAATCGAATACCAGGCAAAAGGAACTAACGATGCATTTCGACGTAATGACGCGTGCCGATTCATGGCAGAACGTCGCCTACTTTGCCCGCGACGTAGAACGTGTCGGCATGTCAGGACTACTTTTTACGGAGGCCGGACAAGTTCCTTGGATGATGATTGCCGCCGCAGCCCAAGCTGCCCCAAGCCTGCATCATGCAACAGGCATCGCCGTTGCATTTCCACGAAGTCCAATGATCTCAGCGCAGATCGCCTGGGAACTTGCCGCAAATACAAAAGGTAAATTCCGGCTGGGTCTCGGTAGCCAGGTAAAACCACATATAGAGCGACGCTATGGCGTCAAATTCGAACAGCCAGCCAAACGAATGCGCGACTATATGCTTGCGGTCAAGGCGTCCATTCAAGCATTTCGGGGTGATGAGCGCCTCGCCCATGACGGCCCATTTTACAAATTGAACCTTCTCACCCCTCAATGGTCGCCAACGCGTCACGACTACGAAAACATCAAAATCGATATGTCGGCAGTGAACCCGCTAATGCTAAAAGTGACCGGTGAAGTCGCCGACGGATTGCACGTACACCCCATGCACTCCATGCCGTACATTAAAAACCGCGTGCTCCCGGCGTTGAAAGAGGGCGCGCAGTCTGCAGGACGAAACCTCAACGATATCGATCTGATCATCCCTGTGCTTGCTGTACCAGGCGACTCACCGGAAGAACAAGCCGCCATGGCGAAAGAGGCGAAGACGGCTATCGGTTTTTATGGTTCAACTCCCGTCTATGCCTTCCAGTTCGATGATCTTGGCTACGAAGGAGTACGGGTAAAGCTTGCCGAAACACTGCGCAGTGGTGGGCGAGAGGCGCTCGCAGCCGAGGTTAGCGATGAACTGCTTGACCAATTTGGTCTTGTTGCCCGATGGGATGACATGGCTGACAAATTGATCCATCGTTACAATGGCATCGCCAGCCGCATCGTCATGTACCTCGCAAAACCCTCGATCTTGGAAAATCCAAAAAACCTTGAAAAGTGGGGTGAAATAGCTCGCGCCGTCCAGGCTGCTTAAATTCGGCGTTCTCGGATTTAGGCCTAAAACCGATATGGACCATATACTCAAAATTGTAGTTTATGTCCCGTCGTGGGTCTGGCCACTGCTTGTAGTGCTGCTTTGGATTGGATTGCGTGCCGGGCATACGCGCATGGTCCAAGTTTGGCAGATATGGATTTTACCTATAGCTATTTTCATCGTTTCCTTGACCACTATTATATCTATAAATTTGAATACCGCCTCGCTCTTTTGTTGGCTTTTTGGGATTTTAGCTGGATGCGGATTAGGGTGGGGATTCCATCAAGACGAAAATTTGCGGGCGGACAGAAAGCATGGGCTCCTTCAAATTAAGGGTGAATGGAAGACGCTAATTCTAATTATTGTGGTCTTCGTCTATCAATACTATTGGGCATATAAGACCGCTACTGCACCGGAACTAGTTTCGATACCCGGGGTCATTTTAAGCTATATCGGCTTCAACGGTATTTTGACGGGTCTATTTTTTGGATGGTGCTTACACAGCTTAAATGTCTACCGGTTCGCAATTTCAGAAGATCTAAAAACCCCAATTAAAAATGCCCCAGACATTAAAGAATAAACACCGTTTGCTAACCTGTACAATTATACCCTCGCCTCCTTCCCAACCCGGTTTATCTACTTCTCATAGTATATAAAGGAGATTGCCATGGGACCGCTTAAGGGTGTGAAAGTTGTCGAATTTGCGGGTATCGGGCCCGGACCGTTTTGCTGCATGTTGTTAGCTGATATGGGTGCGAATGTACTTCGCATCGACCGAGCCGTAAATGTCGGTAACGATATTTCCGAACCGAAATACAACAACCTGTTGCGCGGCAGGAAAAACATTGCGCTCGACCTTAAGCACCCAGATGGCGTGGAAGCCGCCCTTAAACTTTGTGATAAGGCGGATATCATTATCGAAGGGTTCCGCCCGGGCGTTATGGAACGGCTGGGCCTTGGCCCCGATGTCATCTTTGAACGTAACCAGAAGGTTGTCTATGGCAGGATGACAGGTTGGGGCCAGGATGGTCCCATCGCGAAAACTCCAGGACACGACATAAACTACATTGCGCTAACGGGGGCACTTTATGCCATTGGGTCTAAAGAAAGCGGCCCTATTCCGCCTTTGAATCTAGTTGGCGATTTCGGTGGTGGCGCGCTTTACATGGCCATGGGTGCGCTCGCTGCCTATATCGAAGCTCAAAAATCCGGCAGCGGACAGATCGTCGACACTTCAATGGTCGAAGGTGCCGCCTCACTGATGACCGCCGTTTACGGTATGCTCGCAGATGGACGCTACCTTGAAGAACGAGAGACAAACCGGCTAGACGGCGGCTGCCATCACTACAATGTTTATGAAACTAGTGATGGTGAGCATATCTGCATAGGCTCAAATGAGCCGCAATTCTATGCAGAAATGCTAAAAACCATTGGTCTTGATCAAGCCAATCTGCCGGAGCAAACCGACCGAAAATACTGGCCGGAGATGACCGAGCGTCTCGCCACGATCTTCAAAACCAAATCACGAGAGGAATGGACCGATATCATGGAACAGAAGGAAATCTGCTATGCACCGGTTCTACGACCAAGTGAAGCCATCAACCATCACCACAACGTGGCGCGAGATACATTCATCGAAGTAGATGGCTTTCCACAACCAGGCCCAGCGCCAAAATTTTCTCGAACCGAAAGCAAAACGCCGATGGGCTGCGCCTACGCGGGAGAGCATACCGAAGAAGCGCTTGGAGAGTGGGGATTTACCGCTGTCGATATAGCTGCCCTGACCGCGTCCGGTGCGGCAAAGCAACGCTAAAATTATGGCAAAAAATTCGGCTAATCGAAACTAACCATGATTGGAATAGAAAACTATATTTATTTTGGAATTGGAAGCTAAACTCATTTTTTCACAGCGTGTGGCGCCGATCAGCGTCACACTTATGAACGCAACACCTTAAGCGACTGAGTATCTCGAAGACAAAGAACCAACTGCCAGCCAAACCCAACAATGTCTTACTTCCAAGAAGTTTTTGATGCGGAAGAAATCGCCGATGGTATTGCGGAATGGGCGTCAATTGAGAGCCCCAGTTTCGACGCTGCCGGCGTCAACCGGATGATGGATCATGTCGAACACACGATGTCGGCAATGGGTGCCGTAATTGAGCGGACGTCAGGAACGGACGGGTATGGCGACGTTTTGCGCGCTCGCTTCAATTGGGGTGATGGACCCGGTATACTAATCTTGGGACATCTGGATACAGTCCATCTAGTTGGCACACTTTCACAAAGCCTTAACATTGCGCGAGACGGCGACAAATTGTTTGGACCCGGCGTCCTCGATATGAAGGGTGGGATGTATTTAGCAGTCCATGTCATCTCAAAAATTATTGAGCGACAAGTGCACATGGGCCTGCCAGTAACGTTCATGTTTATACCAGACGAGGAGGTCGGCAGCCCGTCTACCAAAACCCTCATCGAACTAGAGGCAAAAACACACCGATATGTTCTGGTGCCAGAGCCAGGCAAACCCGACAAGTTCGTAACTGGGCGCCATGCTTTCCTACGGTACAAAATCCATACCTATGGACAGCCAGCACATGCCGGTGTCGCCAAGGGTGTTGGGAGAAGCGCAATCAGCGTTATGGCTCAGCTTATCAACAAAATTGAGGGGTTCAGCGACTTCGAACGTGAGATGACCCTCCGGGTCGGGGTGATCCAAGGCGGTAATTTCGTTAATGTCATCCCAACCGAGTGCCATGCCGAGGTTCTCTGTGTTGCACCGACGGCGGAGGCTTTCGCAGAAGTGCAGGCAATAATGGACAACCTTGCTTCACCCGACCCAAACGTCCGCCTCAAAGTCGAACTTGGACCAATTCGGCCACTTTTTACCATGCACGAGGCAACGAAAGAACTATTCGAGGTAGCGCAACGCGTCGCCCGAGATATCGGTCTCGACCTCGGCCATGGTCAGTTCGGCGGCGGCAGCGACGGTAATTTTACCGGCGCGCTCGGTATTCCAACACTGGACGGGCTCGGAGTTTGTGGTGATGGCGTTCACACCAAGCAAGAACACCTCTTAGTCTCGTCTCTGGAACCACGCGCCCGCCTCTTCGCCGGCCTCCTCGAAGAGCTATCGAAACGGAATAGGTGACCACATATGGCAACCTACGAACATATAGACTTTAAGCCAATTGCGATGAATATCGGCGCGGAGATTTCTGGTGCAGATTTACGCGAACCCAACCCAGACGCCGTTATGGAAATTAAGCAAGCGCTAATCGAGCGCAAAGTGCTCGTGTTTCGCGATCAAGAGCTGACTTCACATCAGTACAAAACTTTTATGCAGTCATTTGGTACCCCGGTGAAGGAAGATATGATTGTCGACGAAGGACATCCGCCCGAAGTTGGCGCGATCCATATTCGTCCAGACGAACGGCAGCAGATTAATTTTTGGCACATGGATCACTCATTCCGAGATTTTCCGACACCAATCTTAGCGCTTTACGCCCGGCTTCTACCACCAGTTGGGGGCGACACACTCTTCACAAGTTTGGAGGCAGCCTATGACGGACTTTCCAACAGAATTAAGGAGTCCATCGAAGGGCTAACTTGCTATCACAGGGTCACCACGACCCAGAATACCAAACGTCGACATACAAGGGAAGAAGCCGAAACCATGGCGAAAGCCCCTCCGGTCATCCACCCGTTGGTCGGACTTAATCCTGACAATGGCCGTAAGTTCCTGTTTGTGAACGTCCCAATATATTGCCGCAGCATCGTTGAAATGCCGACTGCCGAGGGCGATATGCTGTTAAACAAACTATACCAGCACGTCCAGCGTCCTGAATTTCACGTCCGAATCATCTGGCGAGAGAATACAATCGTCATATGGGAAAATGTGCATTGCTTGCACTATCCTGTTGCAGATTATTTTCCACATGAACGTAAACTTTGGCGTATTGTGATCAACGCGACGGCCCGGCCAGAAGCGGCGTGATTACTCATCCAGCACAGGATATCCGTGCTCACGAGTCTCACCTTCCGCGTAATTTACCACTCGTTCCGGATTTGAGTGAATGCCGAGTAACCGCATCGTTTTATCACCGACCGTCCGGAAGCTATGAGGCATCCCGACTGGTATAGCAATGCTATCACCCACTCTCAACCGCACAGGATCCTTGCCTTTCTGCCAAGCATCCATCTCACCCTCGAGTATGAATAAAACCTCTACATAAGGGTGCCAATGCATCTGTGCTTCGTAACCTGGTTCACAGATCTGGACACCGGTCCGCACGGGTGTATCACCGTCGGCGACCAACGGATGGTATGAAGACAGAGGGCCGAAATCAACTTCTTCAGCTTCGTCCAATTTACGGACTTTCAGTTCTTGCAGGTTTTTACTCATACGGTATGCTCCATTTATTGGCTTCAGCATAGCAAATCGCTTACTTAGTTCCAAAAAACGTGTCGCCAATTGAAGGCAATAGCCGATGTCACCGCAATCGCAATCATAACAAAGATCCAAGTCGTATTAGTATAACCAATAGCCTCTATCAAAACACCTGCGATTGGCAAGGCCATGGCGAGACCATAGACGGCAAGCATTCGCACGCCCAAAACTCGCCCACGCAACTCCGCCGCTGCAGATCCGATAATAAGGCTCGCCATCGATAACATCGTAAAACTTTGCACGATGCCAATAATGAAGAGGATTGCGAGGCCAAACTCTATTTGAGTAATTACCGCAAAGATCGCTAGCAAGACGAACCAAACCATTGCAAATAAAAACATAAATGTCGCTGGTTTACGCGCGCCGCCCGTCACCGCCATAAATATTGATCCGACAAATGCGCCAGACGCATAAGCGGCCACAAGCATGCCGAGGCCGCCTTCCGCAACCCTAAAAATTTCTTTTGCGGAGAATGGCAGCAAGGACAATGTAAATGGAAAGGCAGCAAAATTGATCAGAAAGGCCAGCCACATTAGCGCCAGCAGACGCGGTGTGCTCCAAATATAAGCGAAGCCTTCTATTAATTCGCGCCAACGAGACGAACCCTCATGCTTAACTAACGACTGCGCTACCCCCAGAGAAAGCAAAAAACTAAGGACATAGAAAATCGTGACGACAATATAAGTATTGCCGATGCCAAATGCGGCAAAGAGACCCGCACCAGCCAACGCACCAAAAATCCGGGCAGTGTCCTGCGTCGTCCTCGCCAACCCTATTCCACGCACCAAGTGCTCCGGCGGCATAGTATCACCCAGCAGCGAGTTCCGCATGACGAGGTCAGACATACGCACCAGTCCAGCCATTAGCGAGAGCGCCAGTACAAAGTATGGAGTGAGATTATCGGTCATTCCTAGGACCATGATAAGAACAGCGAGACATCCGTAATAAGCCCGCATAAAACAAATCATGGTTCTACGACCGAGACGGTCGCCAAGCATGCCAAAGATAGGCGCCACCAAAGTGCCGATGAACCCAAGCGCGCCAAATGCCGTCAGAAGAATAACCGAGTCCGTGGTCACAAGCACATACCAACCGAGCACAAGCATCTCCATCTCGAAAGCCCAGGACGTCAAAAGGTCTGCGGGCCATTGAAACCGGAAACTTCGGACTCGAAAGGGAGCTAAAAAGCCTAGATCAGAAAATCGCGTCATCGGGGTATATCAACCCACACCCTAAACCACTCCTCGCGAGAGAGAGGAAATTTGATAATGCATGGGAACAGCCCAATCCTTCTCAATGGGAGGATGGCGCAAAGGAAGCACCAAAGTCGAAAAGCAAGCTTGGATGTAACTAATGTCCACCTACCGTGCCTCAATCTCGTCAATTCGGGCCGACGGCGATATATGATTGAGGCTGACGCGGGTCTCGATTACACATGGACCCTCATGTGCCATAGCCGCAGCCACAACCTCTTCTACTTCAGCCTCCGTCTCAATTTTGAAGCCTTTGGCACCAAATGATTCGCCCCAGGCGGCGAAATCGGGGTTCATCAATTCCGTTGATGTCATACGCCCCGGAAATGCTTTTGCTTGGTGCATGCGGATTGTGCCGTAAGCATTGTTGTTTGAGACAAAAATCTTGATCGGCACGCCGTATTGGATGGCCGTTGCCAGCTCGTTACCCGTCATCATCACGCCACCATCGCCGACAAAGACAATGATCTGGCGGCCAGGAGTCGAAAGCCCCGCTGCAACCCCCGATGGCACCCCCGGTCCCATCGCACCGACCGTAGCGCCTATAAACATATTCTCTTGTCCCATATTCAAGAACCGCGACGGCCAGCTGGAGAAATTACCAGCGTCACAAGTAACAACTGCATCTTTCGCCATATGCTTGTCGATCGCAGTCACAACATGGCCAAAGACAACACCATCATTCGAAGAGACCGGCGCCCAGGTCATGACCTCTTTATGGACAATATTAAGCCGTTGCACCCATTCGGTCCGACTGACAGGCAATTCTCCTGCCCCCTCGGCCATCATCGCCTTGATAAATTCATGTGGATCACAGCCAATCCCAAGCTCTGGTTCGTAGTTCCGCCCGACCTCCTCGGTGCTCGGCCAAACATGGATCATAGGTTGGTCGGGTTTCGGTGCTCGTGGGAATGTATAACCTTGGCTCATTGATGGTCCTATCCGCTCACCTAAAACCAACAAAAGGTCAGATTCTTTCATGGCCTCCAGCATCTGGCCCGGCGCACGATTGAAGAGGCGGCCTGCCGCATTCGGATGCCGGCTGTCGAAAACGTGAAAGCGCCGCTGCGATGTCGCCACCGGCAACTGGAATTCTTCAGCAAATTTGGTGAAGTCGGCAAGAGTTTCTCTCCCATGCAAACGCCCGCCTGCGATGACCAACGGCTTTTCCGCCGCACGCAACATCTCCAAGGCCTGCTCCTTGTCGGCCGCGGATGGGGCCGTCAGCGCTTTTTTGCGCGGTCCCAGTGGCTCGGCATCGGACGGGCCATAGAGAATGTCCTCCGGGAGCACAACAACTACTGGCCCCGGTGTGCCTGCCTGCGCGACATGGAAGGCACGCGCAACCGATTCCGCTATACGGGTCGGATCGATCACTTCAATTACCATCTTGGACGTATCGGAGAACGTCTTTGAGTAGTTCATTTCTTGAAGCGCGTTTCGGCCGAGTTCGTCCATCTCCGCCTGCCCGACAAGAAACACTACCGGCTCTGCATCGTGATAGGCGACGTGGAGGGCAATCGCAGTGTTCATGGCTCCCGGTCCGCGGCTGATGACACAAACGCCCACCTCATTCCGCAGTCTCGCGTGGGCAACCGCCATTAAACCAGCTCCCCCTTCGTGTCGGCAGACGACCAGTTGGATATTTGGAAAGTCTATCAGAGCATCCGTGAGCGGCAGATAGCTCTCTCCCGGCACGCAATAGGCAATATCAACCCCATGCTTATCAAGGGTCGCGGCGAGAACATAGGCGGCGGTTTGGGTCATGGTCGTCATTGTCCTGGGTTTCGCTTTGAAGAACTTCGACGTATTATCTATTTCGATTAGCGGCTGTGAGAACGCCTCACCCCAAAGCTTTTAGAGAATTTTCAGATGACCGATTACACCGCCGTAGACGGTGAAGCCCCCTTCAAAGAAATCGATGTGCAGCTAATGCCAGGGCGAACTGCCATCGTTCATATCGATCTGCAGAACGATTTTTTGCACCCAAAGGGACACTACGCACAGAACGGGATTGATATTAGCCATATGCGTCGCGTAATTGTGCCGATTGCCAAACTCACTTCTGAAGCCCGGCGGCGAGGAATCCCGATCATCTGGACACGACACGGCACTAAGGGCGTCGAAGACGGCGGCCCATTTATGCGGTTCCGCCCATTTCTAAATACTGGCGGGCTTAGGCAGAATACCTGGGGTTACGAAATTCTGAATGATCTCACCCCCAAACCAAACGACTGGTATGTCGAGAAAACACGACTAAGCAGCTATTTCGCAACAAACCTTGACGTGATCTTGCGGGGACTGAAGGCACAAACCGTCATTTTCACAGGTGTACTTACGAACCAATGTGTCGCCGCCACTTCAAAAGACGCGAGTTTTCGCGACTACATACCAATTGTCGTCGAAGATTGCACAGGCACCACGTTGCCCAACCTGCACGAGCCGGCAATTGAGATGATGCGCGTCGGGTGGTCTGCCGTCACGTCGTTGGAAGACATCTTAGCAAAGCTGAAAGAGCTACCCCTGAGCAACCATTGACGTTTATCAGTTCGGATTGTCGCAGGGAACGGTGCCCATATCCGCCGGGATGGAGACTTCCAAGAGCTCGAACGCATCCGATGTCGCGGTCTCATTATGGGGTGTGCCGCCTGGGATATAAATTGAGTCGCCAGCACCCACACGCTCCTTTCGCCCGCCCACAAATTCGAGATCGACCCAGCCACTCAGAATGTAAACGAATTGGCCTTCGCAGAGATGCACATGCCAGCCGGTCTCTTCGGAAAGACCTTGCGACGCCGACGTAACCTGCGCGCGGATCTTACCTTCGCTTGCCTTTGTCACGCCGAGCTCGCGGTACTTCAGAAAATCACGCCGCCCCGGCACCATTTCCGGATTATCAATTTTTGAAACGGCAATCTCGTTATCCGGTTGCACCAATGAGTTATCAACAGGTTCCGCGCTCATATCTCTCTCCTCTCCGCGGTTCAGATCAATAATTGAGAAATATCGTAGAAAGCGGGTGTTCGTTTGGCAAGCAAAGTCACAATCCCCTTATCTCACCCACCAGGGGAGTGGTGGATGCGGAACAGCACACTAAGGTCTCCTCTCTCCATTAGAGAGTGAGTTAGGAAAGGCGATAGGACATTCTACTCGACCGGCGAAATGCGAAACTCGCTGTGCTTCGGTGGCACGACCGCGCGTTCCTTCGGCTGATCGCGCTGCGAGATCCATTCGTAGGGAAAACGATAACCTCGGAAGACGTCGCTGAAAAAGAGACCTTCCGTCTTCGAGAGATTATAAGGGCTTATATACTCCCAGACCGTCTCACATTCTGGCGTCACCTCGAAAATCCGACCGCAGTGGGATTCCGTGATCAATGTATTACCATTCGGCAAACGTTGCGCGGCGCTCTTATAGCGACTGTAGAAGCGGCTCATATCCTCCCCCTCACAAGGATAACCTTGCGTCAGAGCATTGAATTCCCAAACCGTCTCAAGGGTTACTGGATTGATCTCCAAAACCCTCGAGCAATCGCGAAGTGCATTCCACGTCCCATCCGGTGCACCCGGATTAGGGTCTCCAAAACCTCCAGCTCCACCATTGTCGAATACCAGGACGTTGCCCGCCCCAGGCAGGCCCTTCGGTATTACATGTGCGTGGTGCGGCCCTATAATCGGGCCAAGAGCCTTCAGTTTCGGGTCAATGCCATATTCTGGGCCCACCTTCCAAACAATTTCGCCCGTCTTTTTTGAAATGATGTAGAGCATGGTTCCTCGGTCATCCGTGATGATGTTCTCCGGATCAAACCGATCGTCGCCTGCATCGAACCACTTGTTCGGCCCAACATAAGAACACGTATTTTGAAACACGCCATGAGACGCGCGGCATCGGCGCATCATGGCGTTTCGCGCCGCCTCAGAGTGCCCAAACTGATCTATATTCTCGGCGGGCATCCAGTCCCACACGATTTCGCCACCCCAGGTCACTTCAATCATCCGGGTTGCACGAATGAGATAGTCTCGGGTCACTTCGGGCCAATTACCACTGCGATAGCTTAGCATTAAAGTGCGCCCACCTTCAGCCATGGGCGTCATGCCTGGAACGTAATAGCCAACGGGACAGCCCTCACGGACCAAATCGTGATTCTGGCGCGCCGACCACTTGGGACCATCACCAAGGTCGATTTCGTCTGCTTTAGCAAAACGCCATTCCTCCTTGCCATCCCATGTTTCTTGGACAACATCATCCGCACCCCAATTGTGGTCGTAAACCCTCGAAACACGGCCGATTTGGCCACCCAATAAAGTTCCACCAGGTAGCAAATTGATCATGAAACTCATGAAATTTGGCCACGTCCGCACCACCTCACCGTTCATATCCACCAGCACGGCACCAACACCCGTGGTCTTAGACGGATAAATCGTGTAGCCGTTGAAACATTTTTCTGGATTATAAATTGTCGTCCCTGTTGGAAATACCGTGTGCATGACTACCTCCTGATATCGCTTATGTTATGACACAAGATGATTAATAACCTCGGAACCGTAGCCTTACCCGTTTCTTTCGCCTAGGTAATAGTTAGAAACGAATACGAGGCTGCGATGATAAATCTTGACCGAAATGGCGATGTCTTTGTCCTGACCATGGATATGGGCGAAAACAGATGGAACACAAACTTCGTGCGCGCTTTCAATTCACGGCTTGACGAGGCATTGGCATCAAAGGGACCAGCGGCGTTAGTCACTTGTTCGAGCAATGCAAAATTCTTCTCAAACGGCCTAGATCTCGACTGGAGACGCCAAGAAGGTGATGGCGAAGGCGGTGACAAATCTGTTTTTGGTGACGAGTTCTTTTTACTTATGAGCAAATTAATCACCTTCCCAATGCCGACACTCTGTGCGGTAAACGGTCATGGGTTCGGTGCTGGCTTCATGATGGCGCTGAGCCATGACGTACGAATGATGCGGGCAGACCGCGGATACCTATGTGCAAACGAAATTCAAATCGGCATGGCAATACCAGACGCCGAACTTTCGCTTTTCCGTCACAAGATGTCAGGCAGCGCTTTCTTTGACACGGTACAGCTTGCCCGTCGTTGGACAGGACCAGATGCCAAGGCTGCTGGCTTTGTACAGGACGTTGCGGATATGGATAGTCTCCTGAATAAGACAATCGATCGGGCCCATCAGTTGGCACCACTCGGAGAAAACCGTGACCTCTTCGCTAGATCGAAAGAACGAATTTTTGGGAAGGAACCGTCTATCAAAGACCGTTCAGGAGCTGCACACCTATTGCGTCAAGGGCACGGTTAGTTCCAACTCTTTAAGAGTTACCCCACCTTTCGCAACACTCCGGCACGCTTCACAGCATCGATGATCTCTGGGTAGGCGGCGCAGCGGCATAGGTTTCCTGACAGGTAATGCCGCACATCAGTATCCGTTGGGTCGGGAATTTCGTCCAAGAGTTTTTTTGTCATCAGGATCATGCCAGGCGTGCAATAGCCGCATTGAAAGCCACCAGTTTCAATGAACGCCTGCTGCTCAGCGCTTAACTTTCCATCGACCTCAAAGCCCTCGATAGTCTGCACCTCCTTACCCTCGGCCAGCACCGCAAACTGTAAGCAACCAGTGACGGCCTTTCCGTCGATTAATACTGTGCAACAACCGCAGAGCCCCTGACCACAACTTTCCCTGGCACCAGTCAGGTCAAAAACATTCTGGAGCATTTCCACCATGTTCCAATGCGGCGGCACGTCGGCCGATACCTCTCTACCATTAAGTGTGAAACAAATTGTGCGCGTCTCAGTAATCATTTCACTCCCCTTCCAGAGCTTTGCCTGCCGCATCTCTTAAAGCCCGGAATACCTTCTCAGGTGTCAACGGCATATCCATGATCCTCACACCGACCGCATCGTCGACTGCTCCTGCAATCGCAGGCGAGACACCAAAAGTCCCCGATTCGCCAACCCCCTTGGCGCCAAAAGGCCCACTCTTCTGCTTGGCTTCGACAACCGCGTTCTCGATATCAAACGGAATGTCGAAAAAACCGGGAATTTTGTAATCAGCCAAATTAGAGTTGGTCACCTGCCCTGCGTCGTAGACCATGTCTTCGGTCATTGTAAATCCGAGCTGCATGATTGCGGCGCCCGAAAGCTGCGTCGCCACAATTTCAGGGTTCAATGCGGTGCCAAGATCAGCCACGTTTACCATTCGGTCAATTGTAGTATGGCCCGTTTCAGCATCGACCGTTACTTCGACACCTGTCGCACCGATCATCCAATACGGCGTCGCATTCGCTGACTGGCCGGTATTATGATCAGTTGGAAGGTATGGTGGTTTATAATTACCAGATCCGACAACATTCCCAGCCTGCATTCCAAATTTACGAATGAAAAGCTCTTTTGTCGGCACGTTAGAACCTTTTGGAAGACCAAGTTCATCCGCCATCTCGCTTAGTTTGTCACGCGCCTCAGTAGCTGCGATTCGCACTGCATGCCCCATATGATAGGTCGATCGAGACCCAAGTGTTGACATGTCATAGGGGGTAACATCCGTATCAGGGTGAATGACGATTACCATCTCGACTGGCACATTAAGAACTTCGGCAGCAATTTGCGCCATAACCGTATCCGATCCCTGCCCCATATCCGTCGTACTGCAGTGAACAACCACGCTACCATCCGCATTAACGTTGACTATAGCGGCAGACGTGGTCGGTGAAATTGATGCCTTAAACCCTACACCAATGCCGCGCCCACGCCGAAGGCTGCCTTCGCCTTTGTCAAGCGGCGTTGACCAGTTCATGCGACGCGCCAGTTCTTCCAGAACGCCATCGATTTCCGTATCAATTAATTTGGTGCCCACCGCTTGTGGGCGACCATTCTTCAGAATATTCATGCGGCGGAATGCCAATGGGTCTAGACCAAGCTCCTTTGCGATTAAGTCGGTGTGACCCTCATAAGCCCAAACTAATTGTGGAATACCGAACCCGCGGAGAGCACCAGCGGGCGGGCGATTTGTGTAAAGTGCGTAGGAATCGATCGTGACATTCTCAATGTCGTAAGGGCCCGCTGCCGTAAACCCGGATTTTTGCGTTACCCTCGGACCAATATCGGCATACGCGCCACCATTCCACCAGACCTCACATTCTCGAGCTAGTATCTTGCCATCTGCAGAAACGCCGCTTTTTATTCGGCAGGTACAGGGGTGTTTAGAAATCGTATAAAACTGCTCTTCCATGGTCTGCGCATATTTCACAGGCCTCTGCGATAACAACGCCAAGGCAGCCGCCAACGCTTCAGTCTTTATATAAACTTTGGCGCCAAAACCACCACCAAGGAACGGAACACGTACACGAACCCTATTCTCCGGCCAGCCCAACAAACGTGAAATCTCAATACGGACAAAGGATGGGCTTTGGCTTGAGCAGTGCAGGATCAATCTTCCTTCACGTTGCTCAGCCAAAGTGACCATCGGCTCGAGGGGCGTGTGCATCGTCTGTTGTGTTCGAAACGTGTGCTCAAAGACATTCGCCGCATTTGCAAAGGTACTCTCTGTATCACCTCGCCGCAGGTGATAGTCTAGCGCAATATTGGTGTCGCGACGCCCAGCCAAGTGCTTCAGATCTGGGAAAGTACCCGCGGGCTTCAATTCGTCATGTACAATAGCATCTGAGTCGACAGCCTCAATTTCATCATAGACCGCCGGAAGTTCTTCGTATTCGGCATGAATTAACTGCGACGCCAGTTCAGCTGTATGCGGGTCGTCTGCCAATACCACTGCAACTGGTTCACCAACATATCGTACCTTATCCAGTGCGAGGATTGGCTGATCGTGAAAGGCGGGGCCGTAATAGGGTTCGGGAATAACTGACTTAATATCTTCGCCAATATAAACAGCAAATACGCCCGACATTGCTGCCGCATCTGAGACATCAATGGATTTAATCCGTCCATGTGGAATGTCGCTGCGAAACACCTTGGCATGAAGCATGCCCGGCAGCCGCATAGTGTGAATGTACTCCGCACGGCCCGTGACCTTATCCTTCGATTCTAAGCGAGGTACCGATTGCCCGATAACCCTCGTCTGCATCGCCATCAACTCACCTCCCCTTCGAGGGCCGCTTTTACCACGCGACCCACCGTCACCCTCAATAATTCACGTTTATAGGCGGCGCTGCCTTGTGGATCGGTAATTAGGTTCGCTTCTTCCACCGCCGCATCGCCCGCACGTTTCAATACATCTTCGCTAATAGTTGTTCCAGAGAGGACACTCTCAGCATTAAAAAGCCGCGTGGGTATCTCTGTCGCCGCACTAACTACAAGTTTTGCTTCTGTTACATCGTCATCCTCGCCCCTCATCGCGGCGGCGATGCCCAAAGCCGGCCAGTCCTCGGCGGCTCGCGTTGTCACTTTCTTATAGGCGGCGCGGATACCATTTGGCGCTGGCACAGAAACTGAAACGATCAATTCGTTTGCTGCAAGCAAGGTTTCGTAATAACCCTCGTAAAAGTTTTCCAGCCCGACAGTCCGCTCACCCGACGGCCCAATAACCGTGACCGACGCACCAAGCGCAATCATCACCGGCGGCAAATCCATATGGGGGTCTCCATGCGCCAAACTGCCGCCAACCCTCGCAACATTTCGTACACGCACATTCGACAATGTTTTCATTGTCTTGCGAACGACTGCGGGGGCATCTGCAGAATGTTCCAACATTCGGAGTGGCGTTAACGCACCGATATTCAATGACCCATCGTCCTGCACGGTCACGCCACGGCAATCATCTTCGACTTGCTGCAAGCTCACTAAAGTACTCGGCACAAATAGTCCCGATTTCATCATTAGCATCAGCGCCGTTCCTCCGCTAAAGGGGCGGATCGTCGGATCGTTCGCATCCAATAAATTTGCCGCCTCCTGCAACGTCGTCGGTTCCGCTAATTTAAATGGCATCATGTGTTATGCTCCCACTTCGGAGAAAGCGGCCGCCAACCTTTCAGCGAACATTTTCTCCATTTCTCTAGCCTTCGCGGTTAGTACTGGCCGCCCGAGGCTGCCTAATTTGCCCGTTAGCGAAAATTCCGTCTCATAGGATATCTTTGTCCCGCCTTCTCCATCTTCCAGCCGGGTTAACGACTTGGCCACAAGCCGCCCAGCGAGTTTTATCGGACGGCCATCGATCTTCGCTTCAATAAGGCTTGGCGCATCGTCCCGCAGCACCTCAACCGATACATTAAAAGACACCTTGATATAGGCAACAGTGCTCTCCATCACAGCAGTGTAGTGATTATCATCTATAACCTCGAGATCACGCACCCCCTCGATACAGGAAACAAAAAACTTCGCATCCCGGATCTTCGAGTAGACCTTGTCACGGGGTGCAGCGACCGTTATCTCACCCTTAAATTCCATAATTCATCCAAATTCGAATTGCACCAAGCTGCCCTTTATTCGCCGTTCACCAAATTAAATATAAACTGTATAGGAAACAGCCATCGCGCTATGGCATAATATAGTGGAACGATTCGACGGAGTGCGGCAAATGACGGCGAAGATCAAGCAAATTCACCCAGTTTTTGTGGGAGAAGTAAGTAATGTAGACCTGCGGAAGCCGCTGAGCACGGAAGACGTGCACATTATTGACGAAGGTATGGAAAAATTCGGCGTACTAATCTTCCATGGGCAGAATATCACTGACGAGCAACAAACTGCCTTCAGTCGAAATTTTGGTGAGTTGGAGCTACCCGGCAAGATATCCAACGTAACAAAAAGTGAGGACAGGCGTCTTGGGCCGGAAATGGCCGATGTCTCGAACTTGGACAAAAACCATAAACCGCTCGGCCGAGAAGACCGGACACGCATGTTCAACCTTGGAAATCGTCTCTGGCATTCAGATAGTTCCTACAAAGTTATCCCAGCGAAATACTCACTATTATCCGGTCGAATCGTCACAGAAGAAGGTGGTGAAACACAGTTTGCGGATATGCGAGCGGCATACGATGCGCTGGACTTTAAAACCAAAGATTTAATTGAAGAAATGGTCTGCGAACATTCATTGATTTACTCCCGGGGTACTCTCGGTTTCGATCAGTTGAGTGAAGAAGAGTTAAAAAATTTCACTCCAGTCCATCAAAGCTTAGTTCGTACAAACGAGGATAGTGGCCGCAAATCTATCTACCTTTCAGCTCATATTGGCCGAATAATCGGCGTACCGCGCCCGGAAGGCCTCTCACTCATCCGCGATCTAACGGAAGAAGCCACCCGCCCCGAGTTTGTCTATGAACATAAATGGCGGCAATACGATCTTGTGATTTGGGACAACCGCTCGACAATGCATCGCGCTCGTGCCTTTGACGACGTAAACGAGATTCGAGATATGAGACGGACAACCATTGCCGGCGAGGCGCCTACGGTCATGCAGGACATGGTGGCAGAGTAAAAATGGCTCAGCTTTGATCGCCCCCAGGTTCTGATACAATCAGCAGAAATTCTAATTAGAGTTACCTCGGCTTTAGCCTGCAAAATATGAAGTGGCTTCAAGTAAATATGCGCTTGAGCTTAAGCACAGAGGTATCCGGCGGCGTAAGCACCGGTCGGCCGGTCCGCTTGGCAATTAGAGCTGCAGCCGGCGAGAGACTGAACTGCGCAAGCGCAATGACGTCACACTCGAACAGTTCCGCTGCCGCGATTTCTGCCGCTGCCTGGTCATGCCCATCTCGATCACCCGCAGTAAGCAAGTCCAGCGCTTTTGTTGCCAATGCGGTTTTCATACGGAAACCTGGCTGAGCCGTCTCAAATTCTAGTGGCATCGTATCCATTGTCTGATTAAACGTTGCGAGCAATCCGATTACTGCTTCAGCCCCGCCAATGGCGGCGCATTCTTCAATTAAGGCGTCATTTGGTTTGAGCACTGGCAATGGTTTGAGATCCGCGGCACAGAATTCGATGCAAGGCCCAAAGGCGGAACAGGTAAATAGGATTGCGTCCGCACCGGCCTCTGCGCTGTAACGCGCAAGCAAACGGAACCGGTCCGTCATCTCGGGTAGCAACGTGCCCGCAGCAGCCAAATCGCCCGCCAGGGAATCATCTGTTAGATTCACAGTCTCCGCCTCCGGCCAAAGTCGTGTAAAAGCTTCCTCGATAGGCGGAATCGAGACCGGCAACGCATGGATAAGCGCAATCCGCATGGTGAAAACCCTTCATTTTATTTTCCGGCAATATAGTCCGTCGTGAACAACGACATATACTCGTTCTAATATCAACAGCTCGAAATGAAAGTCCTGATATGATTCATGAACTCCGTGTTTATCACTGCATACCTGGACGTTTGCCAGCACTGCTCAACCGTTTCGACACAATTACGCTCAAGATCTGGGAACGACACAGCATTCGCCAAGCAGGATTCTGGACTGTCGATATCGGCCCCTCAAATCAAGTGCTCTATTACCTTCTCGAATGGGAATCACATGCCGACCGCGAAGCGAAATGGGCAAAGTTCCAAGCGGATCCCGAATGGATCGAAAAGCGGGCGCAAACGGAAGCTGAGGGCCCCATCGTCGCCCATGTCGAGAACATGATGCTGCGCCCGACAAGCTTCTCAGCGGTGAAGTGATAAAAAACATTCGAGAAACAGATCAGGAGTAAAAATCGATGAGCAATTGCATTGTTGTTGTCCAATTTCCGCTCAACAAACGCACAAGAGAAGATGCTATCGCCAGCGGTATCTCGACAGCTCCTATATATCGCGGTCTCGCCGACAAAGGTTTAATCCGGAAAGATTATCTGAATGGTGACAGCGGCACGGGTGGTGTCTATCTCTGGGAAAACCGAGAAGCTGCCGAAGCTTGGTTCACTCCGGAACGAGTTCAGATGCTTACGGAAAAATTTGGTGCGCCCCCGTCCCTTACCTGGTACGACACTCATGTAAGCGTAGACAACCTGAAAGAGGAAATCCGCGTCAACGGTATCCGACAAAGTGTTAGCCAAGCGGCGGAATAGGATCAACCGCGTCGAGGAAATTAACTCGACTTAATTCAGCCAAGTCGTCTGTAGTTCGGTCGCCATTCGCAGCAATCAGCATCATAGAAATTCTGTTGACGTTGATCGCGTGCAGATTGCGGGCGCAGATTCATTGTCTCCTGATGACCCACACGCTTTCAACACCTTTAATTTAAATCCGACGTAGGTGAGGCAATGCGCAAGGGGTTAGTCGCATTTGTTGCCCCACAAAAATCCGTTTGAATTTCTTTGCGCCTGCAAGGATTGGCATTTACGAATTGATACGGCGGCCCCATATCGTTTGATAATAAACAGCTTATTTGAAATTAAGGAATCGGCTTATGCGCTGCGAAGTCGTCGCCATCGGTTCGGAGCTCCTCTTGGGGCAAATAGTTGATACAAACTCATCATGGATCGGCGAGCAATTGGCGTTGTTCGGTATTGACTCGCATTTCCAGACTAAGGTCGGCGACAATTTTGACCGCATGGAATTCTGTATCCGTCAAGCTCTAAACCGAAGCGATGCGGTGATTTGCTGCGGCGGTCTCGGACCAACACAAGACGACATTACCCGTGATGTAATAGCTAAGATAATGAATGCAGAACTTGTGCGGGACGAAGCTATTGTTGACAAAATTCGCCATATGTTCGAATCCAGAGGCCGGCGCATGACAGATAACAATCGCCGCCAAGCAGACATTCCAATCGGTGCGGAGCCAATCCCACACATGCCTGGAACAGCGCCTGGGCTTTATTGTCCGATCAACGATAAGGTAATCTACGCAGTGCCAGGTGTGCCCCACGAGATGCGCGAGATGATGGAACTTTTCATCTTGCCAGACATACAACGGCGTTCTGGAGAGACCACCGTGATTCGTAGTCGCACACTCCGCACCTGGGGCGATAGCGAATCTGGACTGGCCGAAAAACTCGCTAACCGAATTGAGCAACTCGATAATATCGGCAATCCGACACTCGCCTTCCTGGCCAGTGGCATTGAAGGAATAAAAGTACGCATCACAGCTAAATCCAAAGATGAAGCTAGCGCCGAACAAATTCTCACATCGGAAGAACAATTTCTCCGGGATTTGTTAGGCGACATCGTCTTCGGTATCGACGAAGAAACAATGGAGACAGTCGTTCTCGACCTATTGCGAAGACAAGGTATGACCTTGGCCGTTGCTGAATCGTTGACCGGCGGCGTGATGTCAGCACGGCTAAGCGATATCGATCGAAATATGGATACCTTCAAGGGAGCATTGATTTCTGCTGAACATGTGGATGCCAATGTAGGAGAGAACCGCTGTCTCGCAGCGGCACGAATTGCTAAAGAGACCTATGACACCGACGTCGGCGTTGCCGCCGTTTTGCCGGACCCCGCGGAAAATGATCGTCGCGGTACAGTTTACCTGGGCATTGTGCTGGGCAATCAGGAATTTACCGAAAATGTGGCTCTACCCGGCGACCGCAACCGTCTTCGCAACTATGCTGTTATCAGTGTTATGAACTTCCTGCGGCGGATGCTGTCCTAATCAGCGTCTGTCCACAAGACGCTTTGCCTTGGATTCTTTGGCTGGGTCGTAGATATCGGTTGCATCGACGAACTCAATGCGAGGCCGAATTCGCGCAGCGGTCCGCGCCGCCTCTGTGACTTCAGTTTTCAAGATATCGCGGTCCATTCGTGTACTCGCGATTCGGACAATCATTTCATCCATGGAGAACGCATCGCTCTCGTCCTGACGGGTGAGCACAACCTGGAACTCATCTACAGCCCTAACAGCTGTTAACGATTCGAGGAGTACGCTCGGGTTGATCAGCATTCCTTTGACCTTCACAAGATCTTTTGTACGCACAATCGGTGGGACGATTCGGTCACCACCAAGGCCACAATGCGGACACGGTTCGTGCGTCAGGCTAACAATATCCCCGACAAGATAACGGACCAAACAGGTTCCGCGCCTATTTAGTTGTGTGATTGCAAGCGCACCCCGTTCGCCATCCGGCTGCCGCTTTCCCGTTTCCGGATCAACGACTTCCTGAAATAACAAATCCGGCGCAGGATTATGCCAATCCGCATCCTCACGACATTGCGCCATGCCGCCCGCTTCGGTTGACCCGTAGCGATCAAAAATGATCGGATTTTTCACTCCGTGTTCGCGCAAACGCACACGAATGTCTTCGCGCATCTCAGTTGTGCTTGCTTCGCCCGTAACACTACACATTCGCACACTCGAGAAATCAACGCCAAGCTCCGTTGCCCGGATAATTGCCCGCCGCACGAAGCTTGTAATTCCCCACAAAACCGTCGCGCGATGGCGCTCGATCATACGAACCGCATCATCGAGCGAGCGATGCATATTAAAATCGCCAAAGGGTGCGCCTGTTAAGGCTGCTGTAATCGTAGCACCCGTTGCATAGGCGTTCATTGGCGAGCGCATAAATGCCCCCATAGGTGCTGGCGTCAAGGGAAAGAGATTCATCAAAATATCATCCTCTCGGATGCCCGAGATTTCCCCGACACGCTTCGCCAGACCCAAATAAGCTACATAATCATGCGTCGTGACGTAGAGCGGCGTCGGATCACTGGTAGTCCCAGTAGTGTAGTTAACCTCCCAGAGCGTGCGTTGCTCCAGCGGCAGGTCGGAACACTGCAATCGAAACGCCTCCGGATCGTCCATAAGATCCTGCTTCGGCGTCAGTGGCAGGAGCTCCAAATCATCAATGGTCTTCACCTTGGATGGATCGACCCCATGTTCTGTCCAGCGCCGCTTGTAATATTCATGACCTTCGGCGCAGAGCGCGATCTGTTCGGCCACGAGCTTATTTTGAACCTGCCTAATTTGTTCAATGGGCTGGCGCAGGAATTCCGTCATTGGGTCATCGCCCTCTCGCTCTCATGAATCATTTGCCGAAAGACATCAGCAGCCCTAGGTAAATCATTTATCGCTCCGGCAGCTTGACCGGTCGGAAAGTTGGCTATTTCCGGCATACCAACAGACTTCGCCGGGGCCACCAGTTTTTCCACTCGCATCCGCTGCCAAGGCATCGGTAACAATTCATTATCACGGCCATGCCAACGCGATGTGAACTCGTTCTTTAGCACACGGCTTGGCTTACCGGTATAACAACGCGAGACCACAGTCCCATTCTCGTTAGCATTCAAAATACCCTGTTTGTGGGCGTCGGGTGCAGTCGCTTCCTCCGTGGCGATGAACCGGGTACCTATCCAAGCTCCTTGCGCTCCAAGCATCATGCCAGCGGCGATGCCCCGCCCATCGATAATACCGCCAGCCGCAAGGACCGGGACGTTTACAGCATCTACTACGCTCGGCACTAGGACCATCGTCGTGACAGTGCCTACATGGCCACCTGCCTCCATACCCTGAGCAACGATGATGTCGACACCCATTTGTTCAAGTCGCGGTGCATGACGCACCGCTCCCACCATCGACATAACCTTGGTACCAACAGCGTGGCACTCATCGACCAACCATCTGGGCGTGCCAAGGGCTGAAACCATTAACGGGACTTTTTCCTCAAGCGTGACTTCGACTTGCGCTCGCGCCAACTCGATCGTGAGTGGCGGTGGTGGATTGCCTTTCAAGCCCTCAATCTTCGGCATCAAGTCTTCTAGAAATTCTGGAAACGGTGGCACCTCGCGCGCGCTCAAGTCTTCAGGAATATCGCCGGGAATAAGCAAATCAACCCCAAATGGCTTATCGGTAGCCTTGCGTACTTCCCTAATTTCCTCTCGCAATTCGTCAGGGGTACAGAACGTCGCGCCCAACACACCACAACCACCCGCTTCAGAAATGGCCGCGGTCAAAGGTGCCATCGTTACGCCACCCATGCCTGCCGCAAAGATTGGGTATTCAATGCCCAACATTTCGCAGATAGGTGTGTGTAAACTCATGGCTTTGCCTCCGTCTTTTGACTTTCGTTATTGGGCCGCCGCTTCAGCATAACGATCTTATCAATTTGGAATACAGTCTCGTCCTTTTGATTGAGAACATGATCACGAAACGTGATGATACCCTTATCCGGATTACGAGTTTCCTTCTTCTCTAGTACCTCAACCTCCGTACGGATCGTATCGCCGGCCCGCACTGGCGCCAAAAAACAGCCACGCTCCACTGACATAAGTGAAATTACAGTGTTCCGAAATAGGCTTTCAGTCATCGCAGTCGAAACCGACATGGTGAAGGCACTCGGCGCTATACGGCCACCGTATTGCGTGCGTTTGGCATATTCCTCATCGATAAAAAGTGGAACGTGATAGCCTACAAACGAGCAAAATAAAGAAAGATCACCTTCCGTCACGGTGCGGCCGTAGGTCTCATAACGTCTCCCTAGCTCAAACTCTTCCCAATACTTCGACATTTGATCTAAACCCTAGGTATAATTTGGTAGAGATGGAACCCCTCAAGCACAGTCTCGCTGTTTTGATTCAGAATCTCCGTCGTGAAGCGAACATAACGCCGCTTGCCTTCGTGCCAAATCTTTTCAACCGTTAACGTAGTATGGATCGTATCACCAATCTTCGCCGGTTTGAGAAAACGGCTGCCCTGCTCCACGAATACGAGCCCATCTATTTGAAAACTTGCGTCCGAGCCACCGAGTGCTGTCATCCCGGCGAGTAGTAATCCATGCGCCAACGGTGCCCCAAATTTTGTCGATTTTGCGTATTCCACGTCGTAATGAATTGGATGATTGTCACCTGTCAACCCTGAGAAAAATAGGAAGTGCGCATCGGTCAACGTTTTCGTCGGCGTCGAGAAAACCTGTCCTACTTCAATCTCGAGTTTGTCTGACATTCAGGATCCTCTGCTACGGTCCATGGGCAAATTCTAACACAACCGATTATCCATCAAACTGGCGCAGTAATGGAGAGTGGCTAGTGGATATTTCAAAAAAGCTTTTCAAATAAAAACGCGTTCAACTTATAGCGTTCTCGAAAATAACGGCGCGAAGGGGTACGACTTAATCTGTCTCCGTTCCAGGCACAGCGAGGATCTCAAGTTTGGTGCCATTGGCCTTATCGATTTCAATCATGGCATAGGTCGCAGCACCGCCAACTGTGTCAGTAGGTGACCCGCAATAGGATGCCGTAACACCATTGGTTACTAGCTTCATTGCTGCGTGGTGATGACCGAGCGCCAAGTAGTCAAAAGGGCTGTCTTCAATTTCCGCCATATGGATTGGCGATGATCGGTGCGAGGGTTCGCCATGCGGAACATGAATTCCATGACCCATACCAATATAAAATTCACAACCGATTGGACGGTCCGGGCGGCCTCCAATAGGACTGAAGTTAGGCGAATGATCAATCATCCCCTTGCCCCAGACAGCAACGCCGAATTCCTCAATCCAAAGGGTCTCTCCCTCTTCCGCGGTGATAAAAGTCAGATTGGGGATCGCCTTAAAGTCATGGCGGTGATAAATGCCTCCTTCGATCAGGCAATCGTGGTTACCCGGGATCATCGCAACCGGACACGGCTGATCGGCAATGAGTTCCATTGACCATTCAATTGTCTCCTTTGTCGCGGAATTCGCATCAAATAAATCCCCGGCCAACAGCATGATGTCTGGACCATGATTGCGCATCTCAACCAGCACTTTTTCAAATGAAGCACGGTAGTAGTCGCCCGCCTCAACATATTGGTCATGATGATAGTGATCACCGTCCAAGTGAATGTCAGAACAATGGGCTAAGCGCAGTGATTCCATCGTATCGGCCGCAGTTTTGGGAAGAGAAATATTTTGATAGGGAGTAATATGCATTTACGACGGAGAGATGCCAGTTAAATGATGGTTTCCGTGAGCGTTTCGAAACCTATCTGTAACCGAAAAGCATTTATCGGCTAGGAGCCAGGTTGGACATGAACGATGTAACGGCTAATAACAACCTCTACCTGAACGTTTTCGCAGACACTGAAGCTCCAGTGGACATGACCCAGACGGATGAGTTTGCGAGCTTACTGGCCAGTGCTGGTGATTTGTCGATCCCACATGCGCCCGATATAGCCTATCGATCCTGCAACATCGTTGTGCGTCATCATCGGTTTCATTTTTTGGAATGGGGTGCACCAGAGGCCCCACCCATTCTTTTGCTCCATGGTGGCCACCAATCAGCACATTCATGGGATCTCGTTAGCCTTCATTTAGCACAGAATTTTCGCATAATCGCGCTTGACCAGCGTGGTCATGGCGACAGTGAATGGGCCCGCAATGGGGACTACTCAAATTACTCGATGGCGCTCGACGCGCAGGCCTTTGCGCAAGCGATTGGCTTAAAGAATCCCATCATAATGGGCCATTCGATGGGCGGGCGAAATACATTGATGTTAACCCGCCTGGATCCAAGTTATCCCCGTGCACTAGTCATCGTAGATGTAGGACCAGAGACCATGGAAGCCGGGCGTAAGACGATCTCCAACTTTGTAAAGAAAAACGAAATTTTTGATGATCTGGAACATTTTGTGCGCAACGTGCGAGAATACGACCCTTATCGCAGCCGTGAGCACATCGAGCGCACTGTAAAATACAATATGCTGCAACGGCCTGACGGTAAGTTTATAAGCAAGTGCGACTACCGACGCTGGCGGAACGAAATTCAAGTGCCAGAGAGTGACCGGGATAAGATAAGCCTCAACGACATTTCGAAATTCAAACTACCGGCCCTGGTCGTACGCGGTGAAAATTCCAACATCCTGGCACCCAAAGCCGCCGAACGATTCCGTGACGCCTTACCACAGGGGCAGTTGGTTACCGTTCCCGACTGCGGTCACAATGTTCATTCGCAGAATACCTTGGGTTTTATCCACGTCGTTGATTCGTTTCTGACCTCACTCAAGTAACGGCCTTGTTGCGCACCTCGTCATCCTATTATTAATTATCATGCGTTACGGCGGCGCCAGCGACGACCAATGCCGCGATTTCCTCTTCCGAATACCCAACGTCGGCTAATGCCTCCGCCGTGCTTTGCCCCAGGTTTTCCGGATGCCGGTAATAGCCGCCCGGCGTCTTGGAAAACGAGACTGGCACCTTGATATGCCTCATCTTACCTTCTGTGGGGTGATCTACTTCGGGAAACATACCGACAGCAGTCAAATGCGGACAATCAAAGAGATCTTCTGGACTGTTCATAGGCATGACCGGAATGTCCGCCTCTTCCAATACTTTCAGCCATTCGGCCGATGTCCGCTTCTCCATGATACCGGAGACAATTTCATAGAGAACATCGATATTTTTGGAACGCGACGGCTGGTCCGAAAATCTTGGGTCGTCCGCCATTTCCGGCATGCCTGCAACTTCGAAAAACCGACCCCAATGTTTGTCGTTATAGGGTAAAACGCATACATAGCCGTCCAACGTCGGGAAAGGTCGGCGGTGTGGCGTTAACATACGTTGGTATCCCGCCTCTCCCATTGGCGGATTATACATCCTGCCCTGCATATGCTCATTCATGATAAAACCTGCAAATGATTCATACATCGGCACATGAATCTTTTGCCCTTCTCCTGTTCGTTCGCGATGGAACAATGCCATTGATATTGAATAGGTAAGAAACAGGCCGGTCGTTTTGTCGGCTAAGACACTTGGTCCATAGCGCGGCGTGCCCGTAACAGCGCCAAACAATGCCGCAATACCGGAGGCGCCTTGAATTAAATCATCGTAAGCTGGCTTATCGACGAAAGGGCCATCTTCGCCGTAACCTGTAGCGGCGGCGTAAATGATATCCGGCTTTATTGAAGCAATCGCATCATAATCAATTTTGAGACGCTCTGCAGCTTTAGGTCGAATATTGTGGACGAAGACATCTGCGCTTTCGACCAAACGCTGAAGAGGCTCTCTTGCTTCATTTTTCTTAAGGTCCAAGACGACACTGCGCTTATTGCGGCCTTTCATCAAATAAGCTGACGACATGCCTTTCGTTTTGTATGTCCCCGTCCAACGGCCGATATCGCCACCCGGCGGCTCAATTTTAATAACGTCAGCACCCATCTCTCCAAGGATTTGGGTGCAGAAAGGGCCAAGCATGACAGTTGTGAGATCGATGACACGGATGCCTTGTAGTGGGCCGACGGGATTTTCAGACACAATGATGTTTTCCTTCTTATATGCCGCCATTAATATGAACCGAAATCTTGTCCCGACAGGCATTAAGACAAATTCACTGTTTAAGAAGACTATTTATACAACCAAAACAGATTTTTGGAGACTGAAATGTCCGCGAGTGAGCTCGCCCATCAAGGCATTAAACACACAGAGTTAACAGACTTCATGGGTGCTGAAATTCATGGCGTTGACTTGAACGTGCCGATATCGGATGAAGACTTTACAGCCTTGAGACGGCTCCTCGCAGATTACAGCCTATTGTTGCTGCGTGGCCAAGAGATTAGTCCTGAATCACAAATATCCTTCAGTCGCCGTTTTGGCGAGCTGGAAGAACACGTGCTACAGGACTTCTGTCTCGACGGACATCCAGAAATATTTGTTGTCTCTAACATCATCGAAAACGGCAAGCATATCGGTGCCTACGGCGGATCAAAGGAGTATCATTCCGATCTCGCCTATATCGAATCACCCAGCCTCGGTTCAGTATTTTATTGTCTGGAATGTACTGAAATTGGTGGCGAGACCTCATTTATTAGCATGTATGCCGTACACGATGCCCTGCCTGAAAAACGGCGTGAATGGCTCACGCATCAGAAGGCTGTTTTCGATTACCCATGGAACCACGAAATTCGGAATGCTCACCGGCCTCCACTCACCCCCGAACAAATTGCTAATACACCTCCAGTACTTCACCCATGTGTGCGCACACATCCTGAGACAGGGCGCCGAGCCAGCTTCTTTAGTCCTATTTGGATCCGCAATTTCGAAGGTATGACAGAGGAAGAAAGTCAACCCATACTGGATGAACTCTGCGAATTCGCGATGCGCCCTGAGTTCACCTACACCCACAAATGGCAACCCGGGGACGTACTGATCTGGGACAACCGTTCTAGTATGCACAAGGCAAATCCATTCGATGAAGAAAACGGGCGCCGCTTGATGCACCGCACAACGATTTGTGGCGACCGGCCTTATTTAGACCGATAGACTGCTAACAGCGCTATACATTATAGAGACCCTTGAGCATCGTTGCGAACCGTTGTTTTCTTACATAAGAAATAGGTTTACCAACAAATGGACTTGGCCGCAGGGCAATACTCTAAACTTCATCCTATTTTGCCATCTCTGCCTTCAATAACGATATAGTTTTCCGCCGGCCCAGGCGCAATCGGGATTGACTCATATTAAATCTGCAATGGCATAGGCACGTCCTCAAATTTGGACACTTTAGCCCAGTAAATGACCATCGCTCACGTATATGATGACCGCACTAAAACCTACATTGTATAGATCGACCGAGACGACTCGCACCAACGCCGGGCTTTATCATCGAGTGTTAATTGCCAGCAAGACAACTACTTCAACGCATTGCGCAGTCATTCCCAAAACGTCACCCGTTTGCCCACCAATTTGTTTCTTCGCCAAAACAGCAAGAAAGAAAATGGTAACCACAGTGATGGCTGTAATGCCGACACCGTGCACAATTCCAAGCAAAACAATCGCGCTTACTAAAGCGATTCCCAGAGCTGCGAATGCCTGCCCAGCACCCGGCCGGCCAGCCATTACAGAGAGACCATCCGGTCGAGCTACCCGCAGCACCGCCATTACCAGCCCAATCGACGCACGAGACAACGCGCCAGATACGAATAGTGCTGTTATTACCATCGATACGTCGGATAAGTTCGCTATCGCCAAAACGCGCAAAGCCATAGAGAAGAATATTGCTGCAACACCATACGTGCCGGTTCGGCTGTCTCGCATGATAGTGAGTTTTTGCTGCCTATCATTACCACCGCCAAATCCGTCCGCCACATCTGCAAGTCCATCTTCGTGTAACCCGCCAGTCGCGACATACAATGCACCAACAGTGATGGCGGCAGAAATCAGAGGCGGTAAACCTAAAATGTTTGAGAAGTAGTATGCTGAGCCCCCAATAAGCCCGACCAAAGCACCAACAACCGGAAACATCCAAACCGATGCTGCCAAAGGCCGTCGATGCCTTTCATTTATTTCTCCAACGGGAATGCGAGTTAAAAATTCCATTGCAATGCGGAGTGCGGTAATTGGGTTTCGCACAATCTGACTGGACACGGCTAGCTCATTTCTCAATGTTTCAGTAAATGACTATGAAATAGTCGACCGAGTGGTGGTTGAGCAATAAGGAAGCATTCTGTGTTAACGATTAAGAGCTTGATATCGAACCTACCTGGCCCCGATGAAACATCGGCTGACGCGGCCCGAACACGTCAAATGAGTTTAACTAAACCACCAGGGTCCCTCGGAAAGTTGGAGGAAATAGTAACGTGGCTTGCCGCTTGGCAGGGCAAACACCCACCCACGCTCAACTCAGCGCAAACAATCGTCTTTGCCGCTAATCACGGCGTCGCTGCCAACGGCGTCTCCGCTTATCCAACCGAAGTAACTGCGCAGATGGTCGCGAATTTTAATGACGGTGGCGCTGCAATTAATGCTCTTACCTCAAATTCGCTCGCTAAATTATCTGTTGTTCCAATTTCTATAGATATACCTACAAAAGACTTCACCCGGGATGCCGCCATGTCGACGGGCGAACTTGAGAGAGCTTTAGATATTGGGGCATCCGCAATACCTGACGATACAGATATTTTACTACTCGGAGAGATGGGAATTGGTAACACAACTAGCGCCGCTGCGCTCGCCTGTGCCCTCTTCGGCGGAAAGGCTTCAGATTGGGTTGGTCTTGGCACCGGAGTAAACGCGGATGGATTGAAACGAAAATCCCAAGCCGTTGAGACGGCACTGACCCTTCACAACAACGCGCTGAACGATCCACTGGACGCGCTGCGCCGTGTCGGCGGCAGGGAATTAGCAGCTATTACCGGTGCGACTTTGCAAGCCCGCCAGCGACGTATTCCCGTTCTCTTAGATGGGTTCGTTTCCACTGCCGCCGCCTCCGTCCTATTTGCCTATGACGAGAACGCGCTCGATCATTGCCTCGTATCACACCTATCTTCTGAGTCGGGACACAGTCGGCTCCTCTCAAAAATATGCAAGTCCCCGCTCCTGGATCTTGAAATGCGATTGGGCGAAGCGTCCGGTGCAGCAGTTGCGCTGTCGATCGTTCGAGCCGCACTTATGGCGCACATGGAAATGGCAACGTTCGCAGTAGCGGGGGTCGACGGACAGTCAGAGGGCGTCTAAAGCACTGCCAAAGCGATTCATCACTGGTTCGTCCTGCAACGTCATGATAATTTACACTTATAGATCGAGAGGAAGCCGGTGCGCGTCAAAAGATGTAATTCCGGCGCTGCCCCCGCAACTGTGAGCGGAGAGATCGCGACACTCGGCCACTGGTGAATTTCGCTGGGAAGGCGTCGCGATCGTTAATCCGAAGCCAGGATACTCTCGTCGATATTTAAGTTCACCATGCCTCGGAGGGAGGACAATAAGGTGTCGATAAAAGGTTCTCTACCACCCGTCACACTCGTGATAGGCGGCGCCCGTTCCGGTAAAAGTGAACACGCTGAGTTATTGGTTACACAATCAGGGCTATCGCCTTTCTATTTAGCAACGGCGACCGCCAGTGACGGCGAAATGATGAACCGAATTTTACAGCATCAAGAACGCCGCGGCGACAAATGGCAAACTGTTGAAGAGCCCGTTAATCTTGTAGCAGCGCTAAAAAAGGCCAGTTCGACAAAGTCCGCTGTTCTAGTCGATTGCTTGACCCTATGGCTCAGCAACCTGATGACATTGTCGCGTGATATTGAATGCGAGACGAGGGCCCTAACTGCCGCCCTTCCGTCGCTTATCGGCCCCGTTGTCTTCGTAACTAACGAAGTTGGGCTCGGAATAGTCCCGGCTAACAGTCTCGCGCGAGAGTTTCGCGATCACGCGGGCCAATTAAATCAAGCAGTCGCTGTCGCGGCTGACCACGTCACAATGATGGTATCTGGGCTCCCTATGACCCTGAAGAGCGAACTTGAAAATGAGAGGCCCTCCCATGTCTGAACACAAAAAGATACCGGCGACCGTCATTACCGGCTTCCTTGGCGCTGGTAAAACGACTTTGATCCGTCACTTGCTAGAGACCGCGAACGGAAAACGCCTTGCACTAATCATCAACGAGTTTGGCGATATTGGGGTCGATGCTGAAATTCTGAAGGCCTGCGGAAACGAGAACTGCAGTGAGGAAGATATTGTTGAGCTCGCAAATGGGTGCCTTTGCTGCACAGTTGCAGATGATTTCGTTCCGACGATTGAGGCGCTGCTCGCCCGCGATCCAAAACCCGATCATATAATAATTGAAACATCCGGCCTCGCCCTGCCAAAACCATTGGTGCGTGCTTTCGCTTGGCCGGAAATCCGGACCCGCCTAACAGTCGACGGCGTGGTTGCTGTAATTGACGGCCCAGCGGTCGCCAATGGCCTGTTTGCCGAAGACCCTAATGCGGTTCAAGCACAGCGTGAAGCCGATGAAGCTCTCGATCACGACAGCCCGCTTGAAGAGGTTTTCGAAGATCAAGTTAATTGTGCTGACCTCGTCATTGTAAATAAAACGGACGGAATGACCGAAGATAGCCGCTACGAGACTAGTCGCGATCTACGGACCCGCCTGCGCCCATCAGTTAAAATGATCGAAGCCAGTCACGCCGCTGTTGACGCCACCATTCTACTTGGACTGAGCGCGACTGCCGAAGATGACCTCGATGCCAGGCCGTCCCATCATGAAGGCAGCGACGATCACGAGCACGACGACTTCGAAACATTTGTTGTAGACCTGCCCGATTACGCCACACCCGAACAACTCACCGACCGGATCGGAATGCTTTTTGAAGCGCATGACATTCTCCGCCTAAAAGGATTTGCGGCGATCCAAGGCCGCGATATGCGTCTCCTGATCCAAGGCGTGGGGACTCGGCTCAACACGTATTTCGACCGTGATTGGCGGGCTGATGAAAGTCGCTTTACACGCCTTGTAGTAATTGGACTAAAAGGCCTCGATCAACCCGCCATCGAAACAATTTTGAAGAACTAAAAAACGCAAGATGCATTTATTAGCGGCACAATCGGGTGAAATCGTTGACGGCAGCGAAGCCGTTGATCTTGGCCAGAGTCCGGGAGATATCGTTTTTATCTCGGCGGCAGATACAGAGCTCGCCTGCCTCTCTGATGCTGTCGCGGGCATAGATGATGGTCATCCATCCGTACGTCTCGCCAACCTCATGACCCTGTCACACAACATGTCGGTCGATCTCTATGTCGATACGGTTATACGGAACGCAAAACTCGTTATCGTCCGATGCCTCGGCGGCATGGGATACTGGCCTTACGGGATCGAGCGCATCGCCGAGACCTGCCGCAGGCGCAATATCACATTGGCTCTTCTGCCAGGTGATGATCAACCGGACGCAACTCTGGATAGGTTGAGCACATTGGAACGCGAAGCACGCCATCAGCTCTGGCAGTACCGCATCCACGGCGGAGCCGAGAATGACCGCAACTTCCTCACCTACGCTGCCACATTGCTCGGAGAGGACCTGGACTGGAACCCGCCAAAGCCTCTGCTCCGAGCAGGGCTATATTGGCCGGACACTGAAGCAGTATCCATCGATACGATTACAGCAAATTGGATTAACGGCGCTCCCGTTGCCGCCATAACGTTCTATCGCGCCCTACTGCAATCCGGCACTTTGGCGCCGATGGACGATTTAATCCGTGCCTTGAGCAGTCGCGGCCTAAATTCCCTACCAGTCTATCTTTCCGGACTAAAGGACCCAGTTTCGGCCGAACTCTTGGAAACATTGTTTGCACAGAGTAAGCCTGACGTTATCTTAAACGCGACAGGTTTTGCGGTATCTCAGCCGGGTGCACTTAGGAAATTGACCGCATTCGACAAAGCCGACTGCCCTGTGTTGCAAGTAGTACTCGGCGGCTCAACTCAGGCCACGTGGCTAGCAAATCCCCAGGGCCTTACGCCGAAAGACCTTGCCATGAACGTCGTTTTACCGGAGGTCGACGGACGCATCCTGTCACGGGCGATCTCCTTTAAGTCAGAAGCTCGTTTCGACCCAAAAACTGAGATTTCCATTGCGACACATGAACCGGTACCGGACCGGATAACCTTCACAGCGGACCTGGCCGAGGCTTGGGTAAAGCTCTCGCAAACGCAAGCGGCCGACCGGAAGATCGGCGTTATCCTAGCGAATTATCCAAATCGGGACGGGCGTCTTGGGAACGGTGTCGGCTTGGATACACCGGCAAGCACAATCAATATTCTGAACGCGCTCGCCAATTCCGGATACAATGTTGGTCCTGTTCCACTGGATGGCAATGCGCTGATGCAAATGCTTGCTGCTGGACCGACCAATGCTCTGCCGCGGCGTCATTTCCGCCAAGGCGGCGCAAGACTCACCAAAGACGCTTATCAGAAATTTTTCGAAGACCTTTCGCCATACATCCAAAAGACCATATTGAACCGTTGGGGCGACCCTTCCGACGACCCGTTCCGGATCGGAGATGATTTCGTCGTGCCGGCCCTTGAGCTCGGCAACGTGGTTGTCGCAATCCAACCCGCACGCGGCTATAACATCGATCCAGCCGAAAGCTATCACGATCCGGACCTCCCACCGCCACATGGTTACTTGGCATTCTATGCTTGGCTCCGTCACACATTCTGCGCGCAAGCGGTAATTCATCTAGGCAAACACGGAAATCTGGAATGGCTGCCGGGCAAAGCGGTCGCGCTCTCGAAGGATTGTTTCCCGGAAGCAGTATTTGGCCCCATCCCCCATCTCTATCCCTTTATAGTCAACGACCCAGGAGAAGGCTCGCAGGCAAAAAGGCGAACTGCTGCCGTCATCGTCGATCATCTGACGCCTCCTCTGACCCGAGCCGAGTCGTATGGTCCGCTCAAGGATCTAGAAGCCCTAGTCGATGAGTACTACGAAGCCGCCGGTGTCGATCCACGACGCATCGGTTTGTTAAGCGACCAAATCCTCGATCTCGCGCGCTCGACCGGCCTCGACCGCGACACGGGGATGGAAGCGGCGGAAGAACCGGAAACCGCCCTTGCAAAGCTCGATAATTACCTCTGCGAGCTGAAAGAAATGCAGATCCGGAACGGTTTACACATTCTGGGCGAATCGCCAACTAAAGGCCTGCGCGACGACCTCTTGGTCGCGTTGACCCGCATCCCAAGAGGGACGGATAAAGACGCCGATGCTTCCCTTATCCGAGCGCTAGCGGCCGACCTGAATTTTGGTGATTTCGACCCGTTGGATTGCGATATGGGTACCCCCTGGACCGGTCCATACCCCGACGTACTCGCAGATGGCACGCAGAATTGGCGATCACAAGGCGATACCATTGAGCGACTGGAATCACTCGCCTTGAAGCTCGTCAAGGGGGAGGCGCATGTGCCTGCCGAGTGGACACAAGCTGGCGCGGTATTGGCAGCCATCCGTGATAACATCGCACCTGCCGTCGATGCCAGCGGTAATGCGGAATTAGACGCTCTGTTGCGCGGATTGGACGGCAAGTTTGTCGTGCCTGGGCCGTCCGGTGCACCGACCCGCGGCCGCCTCGATGTCTTACCGACTGGGCGCAATTTTTACTCTGTCGATAATCGGACTGTACCCACACCGGCCGCTTGGTTGCTGGGTTGGAAATCCGCTGACCTTTTAATCGCTCATCACCGCCAAACACACGGTAATTGGCCGCGAAGCGTCGTCTTATCTGCCTGGGGGACATCGAACATGCGCACGGGCGGTGAGGATATTGCCCAAGCACTCGCTCTGATGGGTGTGCGCCCGCAGTGGGACAATGCGTCCCGCCGCGTGACCGGTTTCGAAATTCTGCCGTTCGACATCCTGGATCGTCCACGCGTGGACGTCACATTGCGGATCTCCGGCTTCTTTCGCGATGCCTTTCCGGCACAGGTCGATCTATTCGATTCTGCAGTCCGCGCCGTCGCAGCACTCGACGAGAGCGAGAAGGAAAACCCGCTCGCCGCGCGAGCCAAGAGCGAGTACACCCGCCTTGTGGCCGAAGGAGTTGAAGCGACGGTGGCGTTAAAACGCGTCGGTTACCGGATATTTGGATCAAAACCAGGTGCTTACGGCGCTGGATTACAAGCGCTGATCGATGAACGCGGTTGGGAGAGCGAAAACGACCTTGCGCGCGCCTATATTGCGTGGGGCGGTTATGCCTACGGTGCCGGTGCGGAGGGTACGGCCGAGCATCGATTATTCGAGAAACGTCTTTCAACTGTGGAAGCCGTCATACACAACCAAGACAATCGTGAGCACGATCTCTTAGACTCCGATGACTACTACCAATTCGAAGGAGGCGCCGCGAGTGCTGTGCGATACGCATCTGGAAGCCAGCCCGCCGTCTATCACAACGATCATTCCCGTCCGGAAGCACCGAAAATACGGGCTCTAGAGGATGAAATCGGACGGGTCGTTCGCGCCCGCGTTGTCAATCCAAAATGGATCGAAGGGGTCATGCGTCATGGCTATAAAGGTGCCTTCGAGATGGCAGCAACGGTCGACTATCTGTTCGCCTTTGCCGCTACGACAAGATGCGTCAGTGATCACCATTTCGATCTGGTTTACGACGCATATTTGGGAGACACTAAGGTTCGTCAATTCATTATCGAGAACAATCCGGCGGCAGCTTCTGAAATCGCCGTGAGGCTTATCGAAGCGCAAGACCGGAACATTTGGAAACCGCGCTCCAATACCGGTCGGGCGTTGCTGGAAGAACTCTCAAACGAAGAACTGAGGACTGTGTCATGATCGGCAAGTCAGAAGAGGAAGCCAATGCCCGTGCCAATGAGAAATCGCGCAAACGCAAAGAAGCACGCGATCGCATGTTGGCAACCAAAACAATCGAAAAAGGCCTCTTGATCGTCCATACAGGTAAAGGAAAAGGCAAGTCCACAGCTGCATTCGGTCTAGTCATGCGCGCGCTCGGTCACGGTATGCGGATTGGCATCATTCAATTTGTGAAAGGCAAATGGGAGACCGGTGAGCGTGACGTCCTCGATAAGTTCCCCGACCTCGTCACGATCCGTACCATGGGCGAAGGCTTCACCTGGGAGACGCAGGATCGCGCCCGCGATATCGCGGCCGCCGATGCGGCTTGGCAGGCGGCCAAAGAGATGATTGACACCTGCCGCGACGACAACCCGAAATACGACGTCATCCTGTTGGATGAACTCAATATCGTTCTCCGCTACAACTATATTCCTCTTGATGAAGTCGTTGAATTTCTCTCGAGAAAACCGGAAGACCTCCATGTCATCGTGACCGGCAGGAATGCAAAAGAACCGCTCATAGAAGTTGCCGACTTAGTGACGGAAATGACTATGATAAAGCACCCCTTTCGTTCCGGCGTGAAAGCCCAAAAGGGCATCGAGTTTTAGGACGGAGACCCGCGTGGCCGCCATCATGATACAAGGAACGAGTTCCGATGCTGGCAAGTCACTGGTTGTTGCTGGGCTCTGCCGGGCTTTTTGGCACCAAGGTCTCGACGTGCGGCCCTTCAAACCTCAAAATATGTCGAACAATGCGGCGGTAACTGCATGTGGCGGCGAAATTGGCCGCGCACAAGCCCTGCAGGCCCGCGCATGCGGGGTCGCTCCCAATACACACATGAATCCTATTCTGCTCAAGCCGCAAACCGATGCCGGCACACAGGTCGTGGTGCGCGGAAAGATGCAGCGCAACGCGACGGCCCGGGAATACTATACGCTGAAAGACGAACTGCTTCCCATCGCCATCGAGAGTTTCGAAACGCTGAAGGCGGGTTGCGACATTGTCATCGTCGAAGGAGCAGGCAGTCCGGCCGAAGTCAACCTTCGACACGCCGATATCGCAAACATGGGCTTCGCGGTGCCGACAGACACCCCCGTCATCCTCGTCGGCGACATCGAACGCGGCGGCGTCATCGCAAATATGATCGGCACCTACCAACTGCTTGAATCGGAGGAACGCGCCCTCCTATCTGGCTATATCATCAATAAATTTCGGGGTGACGTAACATTGTTCGATGACGGCCTCACCCGCATCACCCAAGAAACCGGCATACGCAGTTTCGGCATTCTACCTTGGTTCGAAGAAGCCCACCGTCTGCCCGCCGAAGACGCACTCGGCTTGAGCCGCTACCACGGCAAGAGCGCGGGCAACGTTTCGATAGCCGTTCCCATCTTTTCCAGAGTTGCGAATTTCGACGATTTAGACCCGTTGGCCGCCGAGCCGGATGTTGACCTCGTTATGGTCCAACCCGGCGAACCCATTCCTGCCGGTGCCGACCTCATCCTTTTGACCGGCTCCAAAGCCACCCGTGCGGATCTCTCATTTCTCTTTGATCAGGGCTGGGATATCGATATCCAGGCGCATGTACGCCGGGGTGGTGCTGTGCTCGGCCTCTGCGCGGGCTACCAAATGCTCGGGCATTCTGTTGCCGATCCAGCGGGCGTCGAGGGCACAGCTGGGGAGACCAAAGGCCTTGCTTTGCTAGATGTCAAAACTGTGCTCGGCGGAAACAAAACCTTGAGACCGGTAGAAGGCCGCGATCTGGCAAGCGACTTACCCATTTCGGGGTATGAGATGCATATTGGCGAGACAGACGGACTGGCGTTAGCGAACCCTATGCTTCGGCTTAGCGATCGCAATGACGGTGCCGTTTCCAGCGACGGTCTAATCTCCGGGTGCTACGTCCACGGCCTGTTTGCCTCCGATCAATTTCGCTCTGCCTTTCTCGGCAAACTGAAAGACGGGGCTTTCGGATCGGCGCGCTACGAACGTTTGGTGGAGAAGACGCTCGACGACCTTGCCGGGCACTGCGCTCGGCATCTAGATCTCGAAGCGATCGGATCTATGGCAGGATTGAATTAAATGGCGATGACGGCAATACCAATGGCGGCGACGATTCCGCCCGCAGACAAATACAAGCGAAGGGCGCGGCGTATATCGGACGCGTTGGCGTCCTTGCGGCCGTCGCCCATCCAGGCGTCGTCGACATGACGGCCACCGTAAATACGCGGTCCCGCCAAGGCCAAACCCAGGGCGCCCGCCAGCGCCGCCTCCGGCCAACCGGCATTGGGCGAGCGGTGATTACGCGCATCCCGCATCATCGCTTGGAACGCCTTTTCAGCGCACGCGTCTTGTATGAAAAAAGAAGCCACGATAAAAGCCAATCCGGAGAGGCGAGCGGCCGGCCAATTGGCGACATCATCAAGGCGCGCCGCGGCCCAACCAAAGGCACGGTGCTTATCGCTCTTGTAACCGATCATACTGTCCAGCGTATTGATCGCCTTGTAGGCGAAAATTCCCGGCAGACCGAACAGAACATAAAAGAAAACCGGCGCCACGAAGCCGTCGCTGAAATTTTCTGCCGCGGATTCGATGGTCGCCCGCGCAACGCCGGGCTCGTCGAGACCATCCGGATCGCGACCGACGATGTGTTTCACCGCCGTGCGGCCGCTTTCGAGACCCTCCTCCAAACCGACGGCAACGCGAAAAACATAGTTATACAGGTCCCGAAACGCGAGCAGCGACGAGACGACAACTGCCTCAATGATCCAGTTGCCGACTACGGGCAATTCGCGAATACCCCATCCTATGAGCCAGCCCAGAAAGGCACACCCACTGACAACTGCAATCACCGTAAGCGCACCGAAGTTTTTTCGCGTCAACTCTCCGGCCGCCGGATCGTTCAGAGATTGATCGAACCGTTCGATAATCCGGCCAATCAAGGCAACCGGATGTGGAACGCGATCGTAGATCCACTTAGGATCTCCGAAGAGCGCGTCCAAGAGAAAAGCGATAGTCAGCGTATACGCAAACGCCAATGCGAAGGGATATTCGGCTGGAAAAGATATAAGCACGGGGTGATCCTGCGCGCCCCAACCGAAATCGTCAACGACAACAAACGAGCGGGCCAAGCCCCGCACGAAAGGGACATCGACTATGATCGGTAAAACTGGAATTCTTCTTTGCGGCCATGGAAGCCGCAACGCCAACGCGATCCGCGAGTTTGCAGTCCTAGCGAAAATGCTCGATGCGCGTCTACCCGATGTCGATGTCGACCACGGTTTCTTGGAATTCGCGACGCCAGTCATTCGCACCGGTTTGGACGCCTTGCGGGAGAGAGGAAATACTGAAATTCTCGCACTGCCTGGCATGTTGTTCGCCGCCGGGCACGTAAAGAACGACATTCCATCCGTCCTCAATACCTATATGGCGCAGAACCCTGGGGTGAACGTGCACTACGGCCGGGAACTCGGGATCGATATGAAGATGGTGCGGGCCGCGGGCAAACGCATCGAGGAAGCGCTGGAAGCTGCAGAGGCTAACGTCCCAAAACACGAAACACTTCTCATGGTGGTGGGGCGCGGTGCGTCCGACCCAGATGCAAACTCCAACATCTCGAAAGTGATGCGTTTGCTTTGGGAAGCGTTCGGCTTCGGTTGGGGCGAAGTCTGTTATTCGGGTGTCACATTCCCCCTGGTCGAGCCCGGCTTGGAACAGGCGACGAAACTCGGCTTCAAACGGATCATCGTCTTCCCCTATTTCCTTTTTACCGGCGTGCTCGTGAAACGCATCTACGACTACACCGACGCTGTTGCGGCGCGGCATCCCAAAATTGAGTTCATCAAGGCTCCCTACCTCAATGCGCAGCCCTTGGTCCTGGAGACCTTCGTCGACCGGATGCTCGAGATTCAGGAAGGGACCGGAAATATGAACTGCCAGATGTGTAAATATCGTGAACAGGTTCTTGGTTTCGAGGCTGAGGTCGGCCTACCGCAGGAAAGTCACCACCATCATGTCGAAGGTATCGGCACCGACGAAGACTATACACACGTCCACGGTCATGGCCATCATCACAGTCATTCACGCGACCACGCACACAGTCACGGCCATGGTCATAACGATGATCACGATCATGACCATGGTCATCATCCCTATCCCCATGCGGATCACCCGCTGGGACCGGTCAGCATGGAAAAACCGGATGTGAAAATAGATTAGAACGATGACCGCTTATCTCCGAAATCCGCAGGAAATCTACCAAAAATCCTTTGCCATCGTTCGCGAAGAGACCGACCTATCGCGGGTTTCAACCGAAATCGCGGAAATTGTTATTCGTCTGGTTCATGCCTGCGGAATGCCTGAAATCGCATCGGATATCGCGTATTCGGACGGCCTGGTTTCGGCGGGCCGCAAAGCTTTGGCGGACGGTAAATCGATCGTGACCGATGTGCGGATGTTGGACGCCGGCATCATTCGACATCGATTGCCCGCCTCGAATCCCGTTCTGTGCGCTATTGGCGATGACGGCCTTGCCGAGGAGGCCAAACACCGCAATACGACACGTTCGGCGGTTGCGATCGAGAAACTATCAGACGCATGGACCGGCGGCATCGTCGCTATCGGCTCAGCACCCACAGCTCTGTTTCGTGTCCTTGAGATGATCAACGACGGTGCTCCACCGCCCGCAGTCATCCTCGGCTTTCCCGTCGGCTTCGTAGGCGCGGCCGATTCAAAGGAAGCCCTAATAGAGGCGAACAACGACGTACCCTTTATAACCTTGCGCGGACGGCGCGGAGGCAGCGCGCTTGCAGCAGCAGCCGTCAACGCGCTTGCCGGGCCACTGGAAGGATAAACAGTGATGACGGCGAAATGGCTCTCCATCATCGGTATCAGCGAAGACGGCCTCAAAGGCCTAACACCCGCTGCGCGTGCTATCGTCGATAACGCCGAGGTCTTCGTCGGGGGTGCACGCCATCTCGCCATGGTACCGGAAGACGGGCGCGAACGACACACTTGGCCGAGCCCAATTCGCAATTTACTGCCCGAAATCGAAAAACTACGCGGCCGTCGGGTTTGCGTTCTTGCGACAGGCGATCCGCTGCACTATGGCGTCGGCACGACGATCCTGCGCGGCGTTGATATTGACGAAGTCACAATCGTCCCCAGCCGCTCTGCATTTACCATGGCCGCGGCACGGCTCGGCTGGACGCGGCACGAAGTCGAGTGTCTCACGCTGCATGGCCGCGCCTTTTCGATCTTGAACACTTATGTGCAACCCGGTGCGAAACTGCTCATCCTGACCGATGACGGCAGTACGCCGGGGAAGATTGCCAATGCTCTCTGTGAAATGGACTATAGCGAGAGCCGCATCAACGTCTTCGAACGCATGGACAGCGCCTCCGAAGGCACAGTGCAATCGACGGCCGCTGATTGGCTTGGCGCCAAGACGGACGACTTCAACACGGTCGCTGTCGAATGTATCGCTGGCCGAGGCGCGACACTTCGAAGCAGGATACCAGGCTTGGCGGACGAAGCGTTCGTTAACGACGGACAACTCACGAAACGCGAAGTTCGGGCCATGACACTTGCCTCCCTTTGCCCGACGCCGGGCGAGATGCTTTGGGATGTCGGTGCGGGATGTGGGTCCGTTGCAATCGAATGGATGCGCGTGCACCCCCGAAACGAAGCCGTTGCCATTGAAAGTAATCCGGACCGCGTACAGATAATTGCCACGAATGCCGAAGCACTTGGCACGCCGGGCCTGCAAGTCATCGCCAGCAAAGCGCCGAACGCCTTTGCCGAATTACCAGCCCCAAACGCTATCTTCATCGGCGGCGGGCTTTCAAACGAAGGTTTGATTGAAGCGTCATGGACGGCGTTACGCCCAGGCGGCCGATTGGTCGCAAACGTCGTCACGGTCGAAGGCGAACGCCGGTTGATGGATTGGCGAGAAAATTATGGCGGCGAACTCACCCGCGTTTCGGTCGAGCGCGCTGAGCCGGTCGGCCGTTTTACCGGTTGGCGGCCCGCCATGACCGTCACGCAATATTCGGGCGCGAAACCATGAGCGGTACTCTTTACGGCATCGGTGTCGGCCCCGGCGATCCGAACCTCATTACATTAAAAGGTTACCGGGTCCTGCAAGCCGCGCCCGTCCTCGCCTATCCGGCACCCGAGACGGGCGACAGTCTCGCTCGGCAAATCGTGGCACCACACCTGATGGACGAAAAAACCGAAATTGCGATCCGCATGCCCCTTTCGGCACCGAAGTTCCCCGACAATACCGTCTATGGGGAAGCAGCGACGCAACTGGAATGGCATCTCGCCAACGGACAAGACGTGGCGGTCCTCTGCGAAGGAGATCCGTTTTTCTATGGATCGTTTATGTATCTCTTTGCCCGAATGGCCGAAAGCCACATGGTCGAAGTCGTTCCCGGCGTCTCATCTCCGATGGCCTGCGCGGCGGTCTTGGGCGCGCCCCTAGCTGCGCAGAACGATATTCTAACGATCCTGCCTGCACCCCTTCCCTCCGTTCAATTAAAAGCGCAGCTGGATGCTACTGATGCAGCAGCCATTATCAAAATCGGTCGTCACTTCGAACGTGTCCGTGCGCTCATCTCCGAATTAAACCTTATGGACCGCGCCCGTTATATCGAGCGCGCAACAATGGATGCCGAAAAGGTGGTCCCGCTCGCAGTCGTTGAACCCAGTTCGTCGCCCTACTTCTCAATGATCCTTATCCACCGGCGGGGGCAAGCGTGGTTGCGATGAACGAACCCGCCATCATTGTCCTCACGAGAAATGGACAGGAAACCGCCAAGCGCATATGCTCCGCTTTGCCCAAGGCAGAGATCTTCGTGCGCCGAGGCCGCACCACCGGCGGAACCGAATTCGACGACACAGGCAAGACCCTTCGCAACCTTTTCATAAATGGTCGGACGATCATCGGTATTTGCGCCGCCGGAATTTTGATCCGCTTGCTGGCGCCCGTCTTGAATTCGAAACGGGAGGAACCTCCAGTGCTCGCCGTCTCCGAAGACGGTGGTATCGTTATACCCCTACTGGGCGGACACCGGGGCGGCAACCAACTCGCGACGGACCTGTCCAGAATACTCGGCGGGCAATCCGCCATCACCACGACCAGCGACCGGCGTTATGGCGTGGCGTTGGACGATCCGCCATCCGGCTGGGTTCTCTCCAATCCGGAGAATGCGAACGCTTTTCTCGCAAGGCTGCTCGGCGGAGGCAATGTCCAGCTTCACGGCGTGGCGGACTGGGTGACAAAAAGCGATCTGCCACTGTCCAAGTCGGGTGATCTTATTATTGAAGTGGCGGACACAGTGACCAAGGGTGGACCAGAACATCTCGTCTATTACAAGCGCGATCTGGCAATTGGCATTGGTTGCGAGCGCGATACGTCGGCAGATGAGATAAAGAACCTTGTCACCCAAGTTCTGGCCACAAATAATCTGCCAAACACGGGGATCGCTGGCATTTACTCCATCGACTTAAAAATGGACGAACCGGGGATCGCAGAGACAGCAGCTAGTGTTAGTGTTCCTTTACGGTTCTTCGATCCAAATACGCTCGAAGCGGAAACGCCGCGTCTCGCCAACCCGTCCGAGGTGGTTTTTCGCGAAGTTGGCGCCCACGGCGTTGCGGAAGCGGCCGCTTTGGCTGCAGCAGGAATGGAGAGCGCGCTCCTTGTCCCAAAGGTAAAGAGTCCCCGTGCGACCTGTGCAATCGCCCGTGCAACTGGTCCGATTAAAGATCAACCTGGAACCCCGCGGGGCCGACTTTCGCTTGTCGGCCTTGGCCCCGGCCAAGAGAGCTGGCGCAGCGGCGAGGCTGCCCAGAGATTGCGCGATGCCGAAGATATCGTTGGCTTCAAAGCGTATTTCGATTTAATTGAGGACATTCCGTTATCGGGCGATATCCACACCTTCGAGATAGGCGCGGAAAGCGACCGGGTCCGGAAAGCTTTTGCGCTGGCAGCAACAGGTCGACGGGTTGCCCTCATCTGTTCGGGCGATGCGGGGATCTATGCGATGGCGGCTCTCGCGTTTGAAATTTTGGAAGAGACGCCGCATGCCAGCTGGCGGCGTATTTTAATAGATGTCGCGCCGGGTATATCGGCACTGCAGGCTGCCGCTGCTAGGATCGGTGCACCTCTCGGTCACGATTTTTGCACAATATCGCTTTCCGACGTGCTCACACCATGGCCCATTATCGAGAGACGGGTCAAAGCGGCGGCGGAAGGAGATTTTGTGGTAGCATTCTACAATCCAGTCTCCAAGCGTCGCGTCACCCAGCTTCCGGCCGCACGCGATATTCTGCTCTCGCATCGCCCAAAAGGCACGCCCGTCGTCCTGGCTCGAAACTTGGGCCGCCCCGATGAGGCCGTTCGTGTCATATCTCTCGACGAACTGTCGACCGATGGCGTCGATATGACGACCCTTGTCCTGATAGGCTCGTCTGAAACCCGTCGTATCGACCGGGGTTCGGAAGGCGTTTGGCTCTACACACCCCGCGGTTACGCGGCTAAGCAAGTCGAGAAGACAGGCGAATGACTGTCTATTTTATTGGCGCCGGGCCGGGTGCGGCCGACTTAATCACGATACGCGGGCAGCGTCTTATCTCGACATGTCCGGTTTGCCTGTACGCCGGCTCTCTCGTTCCGACGGAAATTATCGAGGCCGCACCCAAAAATGCGACCGTAATCGACACAGCATCGCTTACGCTCGACGAAATTATCGACCAAATTGCAACAGCACATACGGCCGGCCATCACGTCGCACGTGTCCATTCGGGCGATCCTTCCATTTACGGCGCAATCGGGGAGCAAATGAGCCGCCTAAAAGCGTTCGATATTCCTTATGAGATCGTCCCGGGTGTGCCGGCTTTCGCTGCGGCAGCTGCGGCGCTACAAACCGAACTAACGCTCCCCGACGTAAGCCAAACTGTTATCCTAACCCGAACAGCGATGAAATCCTCCACCATGCCGGAAGGTGAAAGCCTCGCCACCTTGGCACAAAGCCGCGCGACATTGGCTATTCACCTATCGGTTCGAAATATTCGCGCTGTCGTTGAAGCGTTAAGTCCTGCCTATGGCGAAGACTGTCCCGTCGCCGTTGTCTACCGTGCGACATGGCCGGACCAGTTGATTCTTCGCGGAACGTTAGCCGATATCGCGAAACAAATTCGGCACAAAAAGATCACACGGACCGCGCTTATCCTTGTCGGTCATGCGTTGTCACCGGCAAATGCGTCGGAAAGCCACCTTTATGCCGCCGAACACGTGCATCTGTTCCGACATCAGAAGACTTCGGCGTAACGTCCATCGAGCCATGCCAAAGCTTCGTTGACCGACGGAACGACGGTTCCGGCCGGCGGTGTAGGACGCCTAATCATGACCACCGGCAACGCAAGAATCCTAGCCGCCTCTATTTTCGCGTAGGTATCCGCACCCCCACTGTTTTTCGAGACAATCAGATCGATACGGTTAGTTTCCAAAAGCGCTTTCTCTGACACAAAATCGAACGGGCCGCGCGCCTGCAGGAGTTGATAGTTTTCAACCTCGATCGTTTGTTTTGGCTGATCAATGGAGCGGATCAGAAACCAAGCGTCGCGACAGTCGGAAAAGGCGGCGATATCTTGTCGGCCGATCGTGAGAAATACGCGGCGCCCACGCTGCGCAACAGACTCTACTGCTTCAGAAACGTCCGACACTTCCAACCAATGATCACCCTCAGTCTTTTCCCAAGGCGGTCGCTGGACGACCAGCCGTTCGATTCGCGTCTGATCGCAGGCCTCTGCTGCATTCCGGGAAATCTTCGCCGCAAAGGCGTGTGTACAATCTATGACGATATCGACGGACACGGCGCGCAAATAGCAGACCAATCCCACCGTCCCACCGAATCCACCTCGTCGACTCTCACCCGCCACGGGCAACGGGTTCTCTGTCGCGCCCGCCAGAGATGTTTCAACGGTAAATCGATCATCCCCGTCAAGGCGCGCCGCCAGCATCCGCGCTTCGGAGGTACCCCCGAGCAGTAATACTTTGACGGGATTAGGCATCCGACCGACCAACCAAATCGCCGTGGCGATCAAACACCATCACGTCCACGGCCGTCTCAGGCGCCACGTGTTCCAGTGCGGTCTCACGCGCTTTCTGAGCAATTAAATTGGCAATAGGAAACTCCAATTTGTGGGCGATTTCAAGCGCTTGCCCCGCCGTTTCCGCAACACTCAAACCTTCGACGACAGATTTGGTGCCACCCGCAGCAGCCACTTCCCCAATCAACCAATCAAGGTCGACACTACCGCGCTTTGAGTGCAAATCGAGCAGCCCTGTGCCAAGCTTACTGAGTTTTGCAAACCCACCGGCGATGGTTAGCCGCTGTATCGGATGGCGTCGCAGGTACTTCAAAGTTCCACCGACAAAATCACCCATGTCAATCAACGCCTCTTCTCGCATTTCGAACATCGATTGAACCGCCCGTTCGGATGTCGATCCGGTCGAAGCTGCGACGTGCAAAATACCGGCAGCTCGCGCAACATCGATGGATCGGTGTATCGAATGGATCCAAGCCGAACAAGAGAACGGTATGACAACACCCGTCGTCCCCAGCACCGATAAGCCGCCGACGATCCCGAGCCGGCCGTTCAAGGTTCGCAGCGCGAGGTCTTCTCCGCCAGGGATGGATATCTCTATTTCGACATCGTCCGACACCCCGTGGATTGACGCAATATCTTCAATTTCCGCCTTGATCATCCTACGTGGCCCCGGATTGATTGCTGGCTCTCCAACGTCAAGAACCAGGCCCTCTCGGGTGACTGTTCCAACACCTTCGCCTCCCTTAAAAGAAACGCCTCGACCCACCCGGTCTAGACGTGCCCGTACAACTACCAACGCTCCATGCGTCACGTCCGGGTCATCGCCTGCGTCCTTCACGATTGAGACTTCGGCCATATGGCCATCGAATCTATACCTCGCCAGCGGAAAGCTTGGTGACTGACCGCTCGGCAGCGTAATCGTCACGGGATCAGGAAACTCACCTACCAGAAGTGCTGTAAAAGCCGCACGGGCGCCAGCCGCTGCGCAAGCACCGGTTGTCCAACCCCGCTTTAGTGATACTTTAGGCACACCATTCATCTATTAATTCTATCGCTTTACCTAGCTTAACGAAATGGCGCGGTATACGTTTATCTTATGTTTCGACATATCCCCAATCTACCAAATTTCGAGCCTGGCTGGGTTTGGCTCACAGGCGCCGGTCCTGGTGATCCGGGGCTGATGACGGTCCTTGCACTTCACGCCCTCCACGAGGCGGATACGGTGATTTACGACGCGCTTGTCAGTGAGGAAATTCTGGCGCTCGCCAATAAGAACGCTGAACTGATCTACGCGGGAAAACGCGGCGGCAAACCGTCTCCGAAACAGCTTGATATCTCACATAAGTTAATCAGCTTGGCTCGTGAAGGCCGGCGGGTCTTACGGCTTAAAGGCGGTGACCCCTTCATCTTCGGGCGAGGCGGCGAAGAGGCCTTGGCGCTGGTAGCGGCCCGTATCGACTTCCGCGTAATTCCGGGCGTTTCCGCCGGTGTTGGCGGTCTCGCCTATGCCGGAATTCCGCTTACGCACCGGGACACAAACTCAGCTGTCACCTTTGTGACCGGCCACAATGCATCCGGTATCGTCCCGGACAGTGTCGACTGGCAATCCGTGGCCAAAGGGTCGGATGCCTTGGTTGTTTACATGCCGCTCAAGCACATCAAGCAAATCAGCAAGATGTTGATTGATGCGGGCCGCAGTAGCAACGAGCCCGCCGCGGTCGTGTCAAAAGCCACCACGCCGGAACAGAAAACAGTGGTCTCGACTCTCGCGAACATTGCGACTGATGCTGCGAGTGCGGCTTTGTCACCTCCGGCAATGCTCATTGTTGGCGAAGTCGTTCGCCTTCGGGAAGGCCTCGATTGGTTGTCTGCTCTCGGAGGCATTAAATTGAACCCCGATCCGCTTGGCAATCGGCAACTTTATTACAGCGCCTGAAGACCAACGTGTTGACGGCCTGGAAAACTCCCGGATTTCTTATCTCAGCTCCCGCTTCCGGCAGTGGCAAGACCGTAACGACTTTGGCACTTCTTCGCGCCTATCGAAAACTTGGACGAACGATAGGGTCCTTCAAAGTAGGCCCAGACTACATCGATGCCTCATTCCACACTGCGGCCAGCGGGAGAGTATCTATAAACCTTGATACGTGGGGGATGCGCTCGAAGACAGTCGAATCCAATTTCAACACTGTCGCCCTCGATGTCGACTTGTTCATCGGAGAAGGTGTAATGGGACTGTTCGACGGTGCCTCCGGCGGCGGCGGCTCGACTGCGGATGTCGCCGCTAGGTTCGATATACCCGTCGTCTTAGTCATCGATGCGAGCGGGCAGGCTACTTCCGCAGCCGCCCTCGTGCATGGGTTCGATACATTCGACTCGCGTCTCAAACTTGCCGGTGTGATTTTCAACCGGATCGGCGGCCCCAAACATCGAGATATTTTGCAATCTGCTATGGCGTCACGCGGCACAAAGGTCTTCGGATGCATCCCAAGACACGATAGCCTGACTCTACCAGAGCGGCACCTGGGTCTTGTTCAAGCGTTAGAGAATAGCGCACTTGATGGATTTCTCGATAGTGCGGCTGAATTCGTCGCCGAGCATGTAGATCTAGAAACTATGGAAAAACTCGGCTCCATTCCAGTGACAAAGCGCGAGACGAACCATCCACCGTTGCGCCCGCTCGGGCAAAAAATCGCAGTCGCACGGGACGAAGCTTTTGCGTTTTCCTATCCTCACGTTTTAGATGGCTGGCGAAGCCAAGGTGCAGAACTAACGCTCTTCTCGCCATTAGCCGATGAAACGCCGAAAGCCTGCGATGCGATTTACTTACCGGGCGGATATCCGGAACTTCATGCGGGTAAACTGGCGAGCAACACCAATTTTCTTAATAGCATCCGTTCAAACGCGCGGGCGAACTTGACGATCTATGGCGAATGCGGTGGCTATATGGTCCTAGGCCAAGGCCTCGTCGATGCCGACAACAAACGGCATAAGATGGCCGGTGTTCTGCCGCTGGAAACCTCCTTCGCCGACCGGAGACTTCATCTCGGTTATCGTGAAGTCAGCCTCGATAATGACCATGCTCTCGGTGCCAAGGGTAGCCTTTTCCGCGCTCATGAATTCCATTACGCAACGATCACTCAGGAAGAAGGCGACGAAGCGCTATTTTTCGGAACCGATTCGGAAGGGAATTCTTTAGGCACTTTCGGTCGCCGGACCGGGACTGTTGCCGGCTCTTTCATACACCTAATCGATCAATCGGATTAACCCGCGATAGCGCGCGCCAACCGTTCCCATTGATCGTCAGATCTAGGCAGACCAAAGCGCAGCCAATCGGGTCGATCATCGAAACGACGCACGAGAATGCCGGAACGCCCCAAAGTTTCAGCTATCAAAGTTGCATCTGCAACTCGGCCGAGACGAAACAGCGACGTTCCGCCAACGATTTCAATCTTCGCTGCCTTCAAAAGGCAATCGAGTTTTACCGCATCGCTTGCGAGCCGTTGCCGCATGTCCGCATGCCAGCCTGTATCGGCGAAAGCTTCCGTCGCAATGACTAGCGCAGGGCCGCTCACCGCCCATGGACCCAATGAACGCAATAAATCCGCTGCCACTGATACAGGTGCCAAGACAAAACCGAGACGCAGACCTGCGAGACCAAAAAATTTTCCGAAAGACCGAAGAACAACCAATCCTTCTCTGCCACACATGGCCGATATGCTCACTTCGAGCACGACATCCGCAAAAGCTTCGTCCACGACTAGTAAGCCACCCCGCGCAGCCAGACGCTCTCGCAATTCGTCTAGCTGATCACGGAAGAGGAGCCGGCCGTCCGGATTGTTGGGGTTTGTGACGATTACAACCGAAACGTCATCTCTAACCTTTTCTAGCGTCGGCACGTCTACAACGTCGTGCCCGGCGGATTGCCATACGTGGCGATGTTCACCATAGGTCGGACTGACAATCGCGACTTTCGTCCGTCCTCGAAGTCTCGGAAGCCATTGAATAGCGGTCTGGCTACCCGGCACCGCAACGACACAATTGGCATCAGGTACGCCATAATACTGGGCCGCCGCGCGGCAAAGTTCGCGAATATCGGATGCAGTTGGCAGTCTATGCCACCAGCTGTCCTTGATTTCGGAAAACGCGTATGCGTGGGGATTAATTCCCGTACTTAGGTCCAGCCAACCTTGTGGCGG
>CEUN01051160.1_pt1 | contig 115277 bp, 106 predicted proteins | sample 361501 | NCBI WGS metagenome assembly CEUN01 (sample SAMEA2622801, study PRJEB7988) | marine metagenome | biome: marine biome (ENVO:00000447); feature: marine epipelagic mixed layer (ENVO:xxxxxxxxx); material: "saline water (ENVO:00002010), including plankton (ENVO:xxxxxxxx)" | depth 120 m | reverse complement strand
GAGCAGAAAATTTTTCAGGCGTCCGCTCCTCTGGCGTTGCAAGCGATAGAGCTCCAAGCAATAATACTGTCGACACACCTGCACCCACAGCTGCTTCTGTAAATGCAACATCAACCGCATCAAAGACAACAAATATGGAAGCGGCAAGAAGACTATAAATTCCACTCAGCATGACGACGGCAAAGAGATTGTGGAGCCGCACCACCATGATAATTGTGCAAGTCATAGAAGCGAGTATAACGAAGTTAATTAGGTTTTCGATGGAGTTTCCTCCTCCTCAACTTGATCGGCAAGTAATGGCCTCAAACCCTTTGAAAAGGCTGCATTTGCAATCGCATATGTCGCTGTTGGACTGGTGAAAAATATAAAAAACCCGATGAACGCCAACTTGACCGCCGTCAGTGTCATTCCCGCTTGCATAATCATGCCAAGTAGCATTAGCCCAGCACCCAAGGTATCTATCATTCCTGCAGCATGCATACGGGAGTAAAAGTCTGGGAATCTCAACAACCCAATACTTCCGGCAATTAGAAAAAAACCGCCGCCAACAAAGGCAGCCCAAGTCAGAACATGAAGAACAAAATCCATTAGTTTGGCTCTTCTCCCGCTGGCCGATCATGCCCAGCCTGACCTAAATCGCCATAACGGAAAAACTTCAAGATTGCGATTGTCCCAATAAAGTTAATTAGAGCGTAAAGCAATGCAATATCGACAAAATCGGGTCTCTCCATCAAGAATCCCAGTAACGCAATCATTAAAACTGTTTTAGTTCCAAACGTATTTGCAGCGAGCACACGATCATAGAGCGTTGGCCCCACAAACGCCCGTGCAAGGGCAAGCAGCATACAAACAATGACGGCACCAGTCGCGGCAATAAACATTTCAGTCGTGCCCTTCCATTACCGTGACGCGTTTATCCATTTCACCCTTTATTAATTCAGCTCCGACTTCTTTAGCCACCGCATGTACCACCAAAGTGTCACCATCAATACGCATGGTTGTGGTCCCTGGCGTCAAAGTAATAGAGTTTGCATAAACAACCTGTCCCAATTCTGTTTTTTGGCTTGATTTAATTTCCAAAATTACTGGACTGATATTCGGCCCTGTGGAGAACACCCTCTTCGCCACATCAAAATTTGCTTTAATTATTTCCAGTATGAGAAACGGAAAATAAGAAAACACGCCCCAAGTCAGATGAAGAGGATGGCTTTCATGGTCCAGAGTCTCCATTCTTAAGACGATGTAAAGGGTTGCAGCTACCGAGATTGCCCCTAAACTCAGTATGAATACGGTATAGTACCCGGAAAATAGCAGCCAAACCGCTATCATTGTAAGACTTAGTGAAATCGCGTGGCGCAAGTAATTTTCTCCCCAAAAAAAATTAATGCGATGGATGCGTACTATCGAGATTTTATAGTTATCTCACGCGATAGTCGAACCACGATCATGAGATATTGCAAATTTCAGAAAAACCAATATTACGGGAAAAATTAAAGTCATTTTCTTGGTGGCATCCAACGTCTAACAACACGACCGTCCGCCGTTTTGAGGGTTTCAGTCGGCTTTAAATTATTTTCCGGAGTACCGGTGGCTATCTTTTCAAATGGAATCTCTTCACCTTTACCCTTTTCCACCGCAGCCTCAAAAGACGGGTGAGCTCGAGTAATTTCACCAAGCTTGTCAGCAGAATATTGACCAAATTTGCGCCATAAACGCTCCAAAAACTCTACAACTTCAGGTGGCGGGTCTAATGTAGGAATATTAGGCGGTCCGAATTCAAAGAACCGCATGATATTCGGCTCAAGCGGTCCAAACTCATGCGCAACAAAGGTTGCCGGCATAAGTTTTCGGCCATGAAATTCGGTTGCGTATTGCCCTTGCGCAATAAACAACAAACGTTGGAGTTTTTGTGCCTGCAAATGCTCGTTCTCGTAGCGTGCTCTGTCTTGAAACCAAAGCGCCACATCTAATGCCGATTCGACCGCGGAACTGGTCATTAAAATTCTCGCCCTATTCCAACATTCAGTAGCAAGGTCATGTATAGCTCCGCATGGATTATGTCGAGTTTATCTGTTTTAAAATAGCGTAGAGTAAGTTTTTACATTTTTTTCCATTCATTCACACTAATACTGGGTTTTGAATTAATTTTGCTTCCTAATTTAAAGTAATTTTTTCAGGGTCTACTAAGTAAAATATTCCAGCTTAGCCAAGGTTGCCGAAAATATGGACAATCGTAATACGTGTTTCCAAAACACAACATTCCGGTACATCGCTAACTACCTGCAAAAAATCTTCCAGTCTTTTTAAGCACAAACGCTCCATTCTTACCCAATCATACATTGACAGCAACGCAGACAGAATTATCCTGCCTCCACAAAATTTCCTAAACGCCGGAGGCCACCCATTGAATATGTCAGGCGAGCGCGTCATTCCCACATCGCGTCAAGAAGTATGGGAGGCTTTAAATGATCCGGAAATGCTTAAACAATGCATTCCCGGCTGCGACGAAGTAAATAAAACTTCAGATACATCATTCGAAGCGAAGGTTACCGCTAAAGTCGGCCCAGTCCGCGCCAAGTTTAGCGGGAAAGTAGAATTATCCGATATCGATCCGCCAAATGGTTATACTATTTCTGGTGAAGGTTCGGGCGGTGCTGCCGGTTTCGCGAAAGGTGCTGCAAAAGTTGCACTTGCCGATGATGATGACGGTACAAAACTCATCTACACGGTCGATGCTACCGTCGGAGGGAAACTCGCGCAAATCGGCAGCCGACTCATCGATTCAACTGCGAAGAAGATGGCTAATGACTTTTTTGAAAAATTTGCTCAACTCGTAGGTGACGATAAAACAGCTGTGATGGCGGCTAAAATTCAGCCCACTGAAAAAGGAAGCGGACCCTCCCCCGCTGTTGAATCCCAAACCATACCAGTCCAAGCAAAAAACCAAGGTGGAATTAGCCCAACAATTTGGGTCACCGGCACGATCATTATCCTTCTTGCAATGGTTTTAGTTTTTGGTGGCTCAGTATAAATTACAAATAAGTTTTGGTTAGCCGCTTGACCTTACAATAAAGCAGTCCCAGAATTCAGGGAAATTAAAACGTTGCTGGCAATGGCAACGTATAGAGGGGGGGGGAAGTTTCATGTCAATAAGTGTTTCCATGACTGTAAACGGGAAGTCTGTAAACGGTGAAGTAGAAGCCAGAACATTGTTGGTTCAGTTTCTGCGTGAACACCTGCGCCTAACCGGCACTCATGTCGGATGCGATACGAGCCAATGCGGTGCTTGCGTCGTCCACAAGGATGGACAATCCCTTAAGAGCTGCACGATCCTCGCTGCACAATGTGATGGTGCGATGATTGATACAATTGAAGGTCTCGCCGATGGCGATACGCTGCATCCTATGCAGGAAGCGTTTCGGGAGAACCACGGACTGCAATGCGGCTTCTGCACACCCGGCATGGTAATGAGTGCACTCGACCTCGTTAAAAATAATCCTGACCCAAGTGAGACAGAGATCCGAGAATGGCTCGAGGGTAATATCTGTCGCTGCACTGGCTATCATAACATCGTTAAATCAATCAAGGCCGGTGCCGCGAGCGTTCGATAGGGGGATAAATAATATAAAACAATAAATTTTGGACTTAGGGGGGAGAGCTATGTCCGAGACCGGAATCGGCGCGTCGGTGCGCCGCAAAGAAGACCGACGGTTCCTAACGGGAAATGGTAATTATCTTGATGATATAAATATCGAAGGCCAAACCTACGCTTATTTTGTCCGATCGCCGCACGCGCATGCAGCCATCAAATCAATTGATACGAGCAAAGCCGAGACATCAGATGGGGTTGTTGCCGTTTTGACAGGCCAACAACTCGCCGATGACGGAATAGGTGGCCTAATTTGCGGTTGGGTAATACATAGTAAAGATGGAGAACCTCACAAGGCTCCTGCCCACCCTGCTCTCGCGGTTGATAAAGTTCGATATGTGGGGGACCATGTGGCTGTTGTGGTTGCTGAATCGGCAGTGCAAGCCAGAGATGCCGCAGAAAAGGTGCGCGTCGAATATGACGTACTTCCGGCCGCAGCTGTGACAAGTACCGCTGCTGACGTGTCAGCACCTCAAGTGCATGACGACGCGCCACGAAACATCTGCTATGATTGGGAAATTGGCGATAAAGAAGCCACTGACGATGCATTTGCAAAAGCCCATCACGTAACCAGGTTGGAGTTGCTGAATAATCGTTTAATACCAAACGCAATGGAACCAAGGGCAGCCCTCGCGGAATATAACGCGGGTGATGAAAACTTAACTCTCTATACGACCAGCCAAAACCCGCATGTGGCCCGATTGGTACTCTCCGCATTCAATCAAATTGCACCAGAGCATAAGCTGCGAGTTATCGCTCCTGATGTTGGTGGAGGCTTTGGCTCTAAAATTTTTATCTATGCGGAAGAAACAGTCTGCCTATGGGCTGCTCGTAAGATTAACCGACCAATCAAATGGAACGCGGACCGCACAGAATCCTTCCAAGCAGATGCACATGGCCGTGACCATGTCACGATGGCTGAATTGGCGCTCGATGCAGACGGCAAATTCACAGGCATGCGGGTCCACACCGTCGCCAACCTAGGTGCCTACTTGTCGACTTTCGCGTCTTGCGTACCGACATATCTTTACGCAACGTTATTGGCGGGTCAGTACACGACACCAAACATTTATTGCGATGTTCTCGGTGTCTTTACCAACACTGCCCCAGTTGACGCCTATCGAGGGGCGGGACGGCCAGAAGCGACATTTGTGGTGGAACGTCTTGTCGATGCAGCTGCCCGCGAAATGGGGATGGATCCAGCCGAAATTCGGCGGAAAAATATGATAGAAATTGATGCTTACCCATATCAAACACCAGTCATCCAGCAATATGATTGCGGCGATTATACAAAAGCGTTGGATGAAGCATTAAAACTTTTCAACTATGCCCATTTGGAAGAACGAAAGGAAGAAGCGAAATCACGTGGAAAGGTGCGTGGGGTCGGATTATCCTCTTATATTGAAGCATGTGGTATCGCGCCGTCGGCCGCAGTCGGAGCCCTTGGTGGAGGTGTTGGCCTTTGGGAATCGGCACAAATTCGATTCAACCCTACTGGAAATGTTCTTCTATTAACTGGCTCCCATGCTCATGGACAAGGCCATGAAACGACTTTTGCCCAGGTGGTCTCTGACAAGCTCGGCGTTCCCGTTGAAAACGTAGAGGTCATTCATGGCGATACCGAACGCGTCCCATTTGGCATGGGAACGTATGGTTCAAGATCCATTGCAGTCGGTGGTTCTGCAATCATCAAGGCAGCCGATAAGGTCATCGAGAAGGGTAGGAAGATCGCCGCTCATACCTTGGAAGCCTCGGAAGATGATATCGAATTTTCTGACGGAAATTTCATGGTTGCCGGAACCGATAAGTCTATGAATATAGCTGAAGTGGCATTCTCGGCTTATGTACCGCACAATTACCCAGAAGGCTTAGAACCCGGCTTAGATGAAACAGCCTTTTACGACCCGCTAAACTTCTCATTTCCTGCAGGGACACATATCGCTGAGGTCGAAATTGATCCCGAAACAGGCGAGATCGAAGTTGTTAATTACACTGCGGTCGACGATTTTGGGACAATTATCAATCCAATGATCGTGGAAGGCCAAGTACACGGCGGTATCGCACAAGGATTGGGACAGGCAATCTTGGAAAAATGCGTCTATGACGACGAAGGGCAACTTGTGACAGGCTCTTACATGGATTACACCATGCCTCGGGCGGATAACCTTCCCGACATCAAACTCGGCTTTTCGGGCGTCCCCTCACCGCTAAATCCTCTTGGGGTTAAGGGCTGTGGCGAAGCAGGAGCAATTGCTTCACCAGCAGCATTGATCAACGCGATTATTGATGCGCTTAGCCCGCTTGGTGTGACCAATATTGATATGCCGGCAAACCCTCAAAAGATTTGGCAGGCAATCCAAGATGCGGCGGCCTAACCGGCGTCGTCAGAGTTAAGGGAGCAAAACAATGTATGACTTTAACTATCAAAAAGCCGCTTCTGTTGCCGATGCTTCAGCAAAGATAAAAGCATCAGATGACGGAATGTTAATGGCTGGTGGTATGACACTCATCCCCACGCTTAAGCAACGTTTGGCACAGCCAGCTGATGTTGTCGATTTGGGAGGGATCACTGACCTTGTAGGTATTTCTGTCGACGGTGATATGGTTACCATCGGAGCAATGACTTCGCATGCGGTAGTGGCCGCCTCCACGGAGGTAAAAAGCAAAATCCCCGCACTGGCTGACTTAGCTGACGGGATAGGCGATCCTCAAGTGCGCAACAGAGGCACCATAGGAGGTTCTATAGCAAATAATGACCCGGCTGCCGACTATCCCTCAGCTTGTGTTGGATTAGGCGCAACGATTGTAACAGATCAACGTGAAATTCCAGCAGATGACTTTTTTGTTGGCATGTTTGAGACGGCTCTTGAAGAAGGTGAAGTTATTACCGCGGTAAAATTTCCAACACCAAGCAAAGCCGCCTATATGAAATTTCCCAATCCGGCATCCCGGTATGCTATTGTCGGTGTTTTTGTCTCAGAAGGTAGTGGCGGTTGTCGTGTCGCAGTCACAGGAGCTGGCCAAAACGGCGTATTCCGTGTGGATGAAATGGAAAGTGCTTTGACCTCTAATTTTTCTGCACAGGCTGTGGCTAATATTGTCATTCCGGAGGACGATTTAAATTCAGACATCCATGCAAGCGCCGAATATCGTGCCCATCTCGTAACAGTGATGGCAAAACGAGCAGTGATAAAGGCTGGCTAGGCACCTCCTAAAGCCCAAATCTATACTAAAAAAGCCCGCCTCCATTAGACGGGCTTTTTGGCTATGTATTAGGATCTGTAGTTCAGCAGAAAAGTGTGTTCTTTTAATGCCAAACAATTCCAAACAGAGCTTATTGGTCCTTTGTTCACTAAAAATTGACAAGAATAACATGCAATGAGCAAAAAATCTCCAACCGATATTGATGCTACCCTTAAACTTCTGAAAGATGGGAGCTATGTGGGCGACAGAAGTCTCGCTACAGCGCTTCATTTAGCTTTACAATTAAATCGACCATTGTTTCTCGAAGGCGAGGCAGGCGTCGGCAAAACCGAAATTGCAAAGGTTCTTTCAGAAACGCTCAACCGACCTCTCCTTCGTCTCCAATGTTATGAAGGTCTCGACGTCGCCTCAGCTGTTTATGAATGGAATTACTCTCTTCAAATGATTGAAATTAGGCTTTCCGAAGCTGTCGGAGAGCAAGACCGCAACTCAATGGCAGATAACCTATTTAGTGAAAAATTTCTAATTAAACGGCCGCTGCTCCAAGCTCTAGAACCCTGTTCCAACGGACCTCCAATCCTTCTGATTGACGAATTAGACCGAACAGACGAGCCCTTTGAAGCATATCTTCTTGAAGTCCTCTCAGACTTTCAGATTACAATACCAGAGATTGGCACTATTTCCGCCAAAGAACCACCTATCGTTATCATTACGTCTAACCGAACCCGCGAAGTACACGACGCCTTAAAACGCCGCTGTTTTTACTACTGGATCGATTATCCCAATGCTGAACGTGAACTTGAAATCCTTCAAGTAAAGGCACCGTCCGCTCCCGTTGATTTGTCTCGGCAGGTTGTCGCATTTGTCCAGAAGCTCAGGAATATGGATTTGTTCAAGCAACCAGGGGTCGCGGAAACGATCGATTGGGCGAATGCGCTCACACAGTTGGATTGTTTGCTACTGGATCCTGACACCATAAACAACACACTCGGGACACTACTGAAGTACCAAGACGATATAGAGAAAATACGTGGAAGCGAAGCAAGTCGCATTCTAGCAGAAATTAAAGGTGAAATGATGGTGGCTGGGAGTACATGAGCCCTGTCAACGAAAACGGCGGTTTGATCGCTGCCAACATCATGCATTTCGCTCGTGTTCTTCGCGCAGCTGGCCTGCCGATTGGTCCAGGTAAAGTTCTCGATGCAATAAATGCATTAGCAACTTCAGGAATAGGACGAAGGGACGACTTTTACTGGACCCTCCATGCCACCTTTGTTAACCGGCGAGATCAACGAGAACTCTTTGATCAGGCCTTTCATATCTTTTGGAAAAATCCGCAAATTTTAGAGCGCATGATGTCGATGATCCTGCCTTCGGCCCAGCTAGCCGAAGAAGAAGCGCCGGAGAGCGATTTATCATCCCGTGTTGCGGAAGCGCTTACTGCAGGCGCAGAAGTGCCGGAAGAGCTTAAAACCAAAGTAACGGAAGAAGTTCAATTTGATGCAACTCTAACTTGGAGCCAAGAAGAAATCATTCGAGATTTAGATTTTGAAAAGATGACCAACGCGGAAATGGAAGCTGCAAAAGCGGCTATGCAGAGAATTCGCCTTCCTTTGCGGGAAATACCGACAAGACGCTTTCACCCCAGTAAGAACGGCGCGCGCATCGATATGCGCAAAACGCTTCGTTCTTCGCTTCGTTTTAATGGAGACTTTATCCCCCTGCATTGGCGAAAACGTAAAAAGCGAAATCCGTCGCTTGTCGTTCTATGCGATATTTCGGGTTCTATGGAACGGTATGCCCGCATGTTGCTGCATTTTCTACACGCCGTAACCAATGACCAAGACCGCGTTCATACATTTCTATTCGGAACTCGTTTGACAAACGTAACACGATATCTGCGATATCGAGATATTGATATTGCGTTAGAAAACGTTTCAAACGCTGTCGTGGATTGGTCCGGTGGCACTAGAATTGGTGAATGTCTCAAAGATTTTAATCGCGTTTGGTCACGACGAGTTCTTACGCAAGGCGCCGTAGTGGTATTAATCACCGACGGGCTAGACCGCGATGGCGGCGAAGGCCTTCCTATGGAAATGGACCGCTTGCATCGTTCAAGCCGACGTTTAATTTGGTTAAATCCGCTTCTAAGATATGACGAATTCCAACCCAAATCCCATGGGATTAAGGCGATACTCCCGCATGTCGACGAATTCCGTCCGGTCCATAATCTGGAAAGCTTGGCACAACTTGCCCACATATTAAGCAATGGGGATAAAAAATGTTATAAGTCCCTCAAACGCTGGCAGGAGATGGCAGCATGAGCGAAATTACTATTGATACACACGAAAATATTCTGGAAGAGGCCGCCAATTGGCGTGCGGAAGGGCGCGACGTAGCAATTGCCACCGTTATAAAAACCTGGGGTTCTTCCCCCCGCCCCGTTGGCAGTCAACTCGTCGTAGATACTTCAAACAATATGATTGGTTCGGTTTCCGGTGGATGTATAGAGGCTGCAGTAGTTCACGAAGCGCTGCAAGTTATGCAAGACGGTAAACCCCGTCTTATTTCTTTTGGCGTCAGCGATGAACAAGCTTGGGAAGTAGGCCTTGCATGTGGCGGTGAAGTCGAAGTTTTTGTCGAAAAACTGGATTAAGCGGTAGCTTAAGATGAAAAAAACTTTTTTAGACTCACTGATCGCCGCAAAGTCCACTAAACATCCGACTGTCGTAGTTACAGATTTGGAATCTGGTGCGCAGACCCTTTGGGTCGACAGTACAGCAACAGGCGACATTGATATTAATACAAATTTAAGCACGGCGATCGAGAGAGCGTTGCGCCGAGATAAAGCTGAAACGCTTGATGATTCTGGGAAACGGTTTTTCTTACAACCCTTTCCGCCACCAAAACGTATGATTGTTGTCGGTGCTGTTCACATTGCACAAGCTCTGGTTCCCATGGCAAAATTATCTGGATACGAGGTCTTGATCATCGACCCAAGGCAAGCATTCGCAAGTAAATCTCGATTTCCAGGTATCACGCTTAATCACAGCTGGCCGGACGAAGCCATGACTGAATTGGATCCGGATCGGCGCACTGCTGTCGTCACATTAACACATGATCCGAAACTGGATGATCCGGCGTTAATGGTCGCACTTCGTTCAAACGCCTTCTACATTGGTTCCCTTGGCAGTAAACGCACACACGCAAAACGGCTCGAACGATTGCGAGAAGCTGGCCTCTTAGAAGAAGAATTAAAACGCATCAACGCGCCGATCGGTCTTGATATTGGCGCGGTGTCTCCCGCAGAAATTGCCATATCCGTTATGGCCCAAATCACCGCCAATTTGCATGCGCCTGAAAAGCTGGTGGCCGCGTGAAATTCGGCCAGTTACGGCTAGATGATGCGGAAGGCGCAGTACTGGTTCACAGTCTGCGCACCAACGGGCGTACTCTCAGAAAGGGTAGAATTCTAGATGCGAATGATATCGAGCATCTTGTAAATTCGGGTTTTTCGGAAGTAACCGCTGCAAATCTCGAAGATGGCGATATATCGGAGAATGATGCAGCGCGTCGCCTAGCCACCAGCACGTATGATGACAATTCATTAAAACTCGGCACTGCAGGAACGGGGCGGGTTAATATCTTCGCCAATATTAGAGGGATCTTTGTTATCAACCGGGATGCCGTCGATAGAATAAACCTTTTGGACGAAGATATAACTATTTCGACGATCTCACCGTACTCCCCAACTGAAGTGGGGCAGCTTGTTGCAACCGTTAAAATTATTCCGTTCGCGGTGAACGAAGTGACACTATCTCAATGTGAAGAAATTGCATTACAGTCAAACGGCTTGTTCTCTATTTCACCTTATCAAAATCAACGGACCGGGCTTCTACAAACTGTTTTGGCGAATTTCCGAAAGTCGCTGCTAAAAAAGGGTAAAGAAGTAACATCTTCCCGCCTCGCCAGTATGGGTTTAAGCCTCAATATCGAAAAAACAGCAGATCACAATAAACCTTCCATTGAAGATGCGCTCTCCACATTTCAACAGTCTAAGTGTGATATTCTACTAATTCTCGGCGCGTCAGCGATCGCAGACCGACGCGATGTAGTTCCCGACGCTATCGTATCTGCTGGAGGGGAAATTATACAATTGGGAATGCCTGTTGACCCCGGCAATTTGACGCTGTTAGCACGCCTTGGCAGCATGTGGATTGTAGGTTTACCCGGTTCAGCACGATCGCCTCGAGTTCACGGCTCGGACTGGATCGTTCAGCGTCTGGTCGCGGGCCTAGACGTTAGTGCAAGCGATATAAGAGCCATGGGTGTTGGTGGTTTACTGAAAGAGATCCCAAATCGCCCCATGCCGAGGACAGAGGCAAGCCCCCCTACGGCAAAGGATTCTCAGAAGCCCATAAAGACTTCGGCCATTGTCCTTGCGGCTGGACAATCACGTCGCATGGGGCCCCAGAATAAGCTACTCGCAGATGTGGATGGCCGTCCGATGATCGTTCGAACGATCGACGCCATAACAGCTTCAAAAGTTAATTCTATTACTGTCGTTCTCGGCTATGAAGCTCCACAAGTTCGTGCAGTCTTGTCGGGAAAATCATTGAATTTTATTGAAAATATTGATTTTGAAGCGGGTCTTTCTTCATCACTTCGCTGTGGTATGGCTGCTTTGCCCCAGGACACTGAATGCATCCTTGTCTGCCTCGGAGACATGCCCCGAATATCATCGACTGAAATCGATCTTCTTATTGATAATTTTTTCGCAGCAGAAGGGCGTGCGATTTGTGTACCCACCTATCGTGGGAAACGTGGAAATCCTGTTATAATAGGCCGGCGGTTTTTCCCTGAAATACAGGAAATTGTTGGAGATGTTGGCGCCCGGCACTTGATCGGCGCATATCCGGAGTTGGTTCATGAAGTCGAAATGGAGGGAGATGCGGTTCTTCTCGATATCGACACACCAGAAGCACTCGCCCAACTTATCGATTAAACGGCCCTAGATATAATTTTAAGAATTCCAGAACACTTGTGGCTGTGCCAAAATCATACAAATCGTTGTGGCCAGCATCTTTAATAAATTTAGCCGATTTTGGTTTTTTAGCTTTCGCAAACAGAACTCTTCCTAACTTAACAGGAATGATCGTGTCTTTCTCTCCGTGGACCACAAGCAGCGGGGCCGCAATCCGCTCAATTTTATGAGCTGTTTCAAATTTGTCTAAAACCAAGTATCGGGCGGGTAAATACCAGTAATGGGACTGAGCGACATCGGCAATACTCGTGTAAGGCGCTTCCAACACAACGCCACCGACCTCATTCTCGACAGCCATTGCCACGGCAATTCCAGTTCCAAGGGACTCACCATACAAGACTACCTTTTTTTTGGGTATTTCAAGCTTTTGAACAAACCGCATCGCGGCACGACCATCTTCATATAGCGAATTTTCGCTCGGTTTCCCGCCTGCGCCAGCATTATAACTGTACGAAACCAATAACACACCAAACCCTGCTTCGACGTATGGCCGTATTTTTTCGGCACGATGCCCCAAGTGCCCAGCATTGCCGTGAAAAAAAACTATCGTCGGCAAATCATCTTTCGCAGCTTGTTGCCACCAAGCAAACAGCTTCTCTCCTGATTTTGTATTAATCCATTTGGTCTCCATGCCTCCTAAGGCATATTGATTCGGATCGGGTATTTCCTGATTTGGATGGTAAAGGATGTTTCTCTGGCATCCAAAAAGGATACCACAAAACAATAGGTACGCTGCCATTCCCCAAGCCAGAAAGCTCATGATTATCCTTTGTCTAATGACGTGTCAGCCAACCTTTATCGCATTAGGACAAGCTAAATTAGAATTTTCATCGATAGCTGACTTTAGGTGTCTTTCAGAAAAATGCTATTATTTAAAACAAATTGAAAACGTTACGAATTTTTAAACAATACAGTCATGACACTCGAAACGACCCTAAATTGCCCTTGTTAGCCAAAAGACTATTTATTTAAAATCCTAGGACTTGCGCCAAATTAATAGTGTTCTTGAAATCAAAATTGGTTCTTAATTCTTGATCTCGTACTTTAAGGTGTTGATTTTTTTCAGACCAGTCACGGAAGCTAAGTAGATGCTCACTAAATTTTTCTTAAACCATTTATCAATATTTAGTAAAAATTTCTCCACATTATTTGCAATTTCATTCCTTGACGACAGGCCGAATTTAAGCGGAGATTCCTATCTTAATAATCGGCTTATGCACCCATTCTGTGCTGCCTGAACCAGGAGAATAATTATGGCCGAAGCCGATAGCAACAATGGCGGCGGTGATGACAAAGACAAAAGTGGTTGGAGTTTAAAGCTCCCAATTACTTCCCTTATATGCATCGCGATTTTAGTGGGTGGTTTATTAGGACGAATTATTGACCCACCAGCTGTTGAAACACTGCGGGTTAAGACATTCGACTTATATCAAAGGCTTTCTCCACGCCCCTTAGGCGATTATCCGGTAGGCATTATTGATATTGATGAAAAAAGCCTGGCACAGATTGGTCAATGGCCGTGGCCACGAACCACAATAGGCAAATTAATTGAGCAAGCGCATAAGATGGGAGCTGCTGTAGTAGGCTTCGACGTTATCTTCGCCGAACAAGACCGAATGTCACCTGCACTTGTTGCAAAGAGCCTCGCCGGCCTCGACGAAACAACTCGACAATCACTTGAAAGCCTCCCTAGCAACGAGGCCTACATGGCCAAAATTCTAAAACAAACACGTGTGGTCCTTGGGCAAGTCGGTGTCCCAGGCGAATTACCAGACGGGAAAAAATCTTCCAAGGTACGCACGCCGGTGATGTCTATCATCGATCAAAGAAGTCCGGAAGCAAGTAAAGGTGGCCCATCATCAGTGGAATGGCAAAAAAAATGGTTGCTCCGCTATCAAAACCTGATGGGTAACGTCGAAGAATTGGAAAAAGCGGCTTCCGGCCATGGGCTTTTTTCCGTCGGTGAAGAACACGACGGCGTCGTCCGACGAGTACCTTTGGTCTATAGTATTGGCAAGAAGGTCTATCCCGCGCTTTCACTTGAAATGTTGCGGATCGCATTCGGCGCGAGAACGATAGCAACAAAACTTGATGAAGCCGGAATGGTATCGGTTGTCTTACAAGGACGAAATAAATTCGAAGTACCGACGGATAACAATGGACAAATTTGGGTGCATTTCAGCAAACCCGATATTATCGAAAGCCAGAGCAACGAGGGACGCCTTTATATATCGGCATCAGACATCATTAACGGAACCGTCGACCCTAAAAAAGTCAAGGGGAAGCTGCTACTCGTCGGCACTTCCGCAGCAGGACTTAAGGATATACGGAATACACCTATTTATGGTCGCCTGCCTGGGGTCGAAGTGCATGCTAATATTCTTGAGAATATTTTTGCAGCCCAGAAACTGTATAACGACAGCCTTGCTGCAGCCAAAAAGGCTGTCATTGATAACCTGCCATCTGATGTAAAGTCGAAGGCGGGAGATGCTGAGGATGCATATAAAAAAGCTGCAGCCGTGTACACGCCCCTAGCGCAACAAATCCAATCCCTCCAGAAAAATAAGAAGCCACTACCGCCGCAACTCGTGCAACAATTCCGATCGGCGCAGGCTGAACTGCAGAAAGCGCAGAATGAATATCAAAGGCTCGCGGCTCCAATTTCGGAACAGATGAAGTCAGCCGAAAAAACTCAAATATCCGAAGCACCATTTCGTTCCTTCTTTTTGCGTTACCCAAACATGATGAACGCGGTAGAACTAGGTCTCATACTGGTTGCTGGTATTGCCATGATGGTACTCATACCGCGCCTTGGCCCTATTTTAACGTTAGTCGGGTTACTTGTTGCGGGAACGGGGCTAACTGGAATTACTTGGTACTTGTATACTGAGCAAAAAATACTGCTTGATGTTACATACCCTGCCGCTATTACAGTCCTAATTTATGCCGTTTTAACTTTCTCAAATTATGCACGGGAAGCTGCTGAAAAACGTCAGGTCCGAGGCGCCTTCGGACAATACCTATCACCAGCGCTCGTCGAGCAACTCGCTGAAAACCCAGAAAAATTGCGATTGGGCGGCGAAACAAAGGAAATGACTTTATTGTTTTGTGATGTTCGCGGCTTCACAACCATCTCTGAGCAATATAAATCTAATCCACAAGGTCTCACTATTCTTATCAACCGATTATTAACCCCTTTGACGGGTGAAATTTTAGACCGACATGGTACAATTGATAAGTATATGGGCGACTGCATCATGGCTTTCTGGAATGCACCTTTGGATGATCCAGAACATTCATATCATGCCTGTGTATCATCACTCGCAATGTTCGAGTCATTAAAAGAACTTAACGCCATTCGAGAGGTCGAAGCCAAAGAAGAAGGTATAGATTTCCTTCCACTAAACATCGGTATAGGCATTAACACGGGCGATTGTGTGGTTGGAAACATGGGATCCGAGCAGCGATTTGATTACTCCGTACTAGGCGATGCTGTGAATTTGGCTGCTCGGCTTGAAGGTCAATCAAAAAACTATGGTGTCGGCGTGGTCATAGGCGAGATCACCAATGATCAGGTTGGCGAAAGATTCGCGACAATTGAGCTCGATCAAATCGCGGTTAAGGGTAAGACAGAGGCGGTAACCATTTTCGGTCTCCTCGGCGGGCCGGAGATGCAAGGCGAATCTAACTATAAAAAACTCCGGGAGACACATAATCAACTGTTGCAATCTTATCGCTCGCAGGACTTCGGACGAGCAGAAGAGCTTTGCAAATTGTGTCGAACGATCCCAGGCAACCCCGAAGTTTTATACGATCTCTACGACGAACGAATTGAGGAATATAAAGAGAATCCACCTGGACCAAATTGGGATGGTGTCTTCGTCGCAACCAGTAAGTAGCAAAATAAATGTTTACAAATCTTTGGACCGTTGACCCGCGGGAGACAACGTCTATTTGCCTACTCGCATCCAATAATCAGCTTCTTACAGGAGTTTAAGTGGCTCAAAAACCTGCCTTGGACGGTCTTACAGTTTTTGAAATCGGCAGCAGTGTCGCCGGACCCTACGGCGCGTGGATATTGGCTCAATTCGGCGCTAAAGTAATAAAGGTTGAACGCCCCGAGACTGGTGACGATGCGCGACATTGGGGCCCTCCCTTCTGGCACGGTGCAGCTGCCTATTTCCAAGCATTGAACCGCGACAAATACGGCATCACCATTGATTTTAAGAATTCGGACGAAGTTAAAAGGCTACGCCGCCTTATGATAGAGTCAGACGGCGTTGTTTTACAGAATTTCCGACCCGGACTTGTCGCGGAAATGGGTATTTCGGCCGCTAATATTCGCGGCGAAAATAGCCGAATTATTTACTGTAATATTGGCGCGTTCGGTGACGCTGGGCCCTACAAAGAAAGGCGTGGCTACGATCCGTTGATGCAGGCTTCCGCCGGCTTGATGAGCGTAACGGGCGAAGGCGGCGAGCGACCTCCTGTACGCGTTGGTACATCCATAATCGACATGGGTACGGGAATGTGGACAGCACTCGGCATAATGGCTGCTATACGCCAACGGGACGAAACTGGCGAAGGTTGCACAATCGATGCATCCCTTTACGAAACAGCTATCGCGTGGATGACCTATCACGCCGCCGCTTATGACGCGTCCGGAGATATACCAAAAGCTGCGGGCTCTGGTATGAATGCAATTGTACCATATCAAGCCTACGAATGTTCAGATGGTTACCTCGTCGTCGCCGCTGGCGGCGACTCTTTATTTATTAAGCTCTCAAAGGTGCTAGCTCATCCCGAGTGGGCAAATGACGTGCGTTTCAAAACTAACCCCGACCGGGTACAAAACAGGGAGGCCATAAACGACGCTATTACTTCGGTAATGCGAGAAGAAAAACGTGCCTATTGGCAGGAGGTCCTGGAGAAAGGTGGCATTCCAAACGCACCAATTTTGCATATGGGTGAAGTTCTGTCCCATCCCCAGACAGAAGAACTTGGCATAGTCCAACAAGATCCAACGGCAGCCGACATGCGCCTGGTTGGATTGCCTATGAAATTCGACGGCGAACGGCCTCCATATCGCCGGTCCCCCCCATCCCTTGGGCAAGACAATGAAGAGATTTTTGGCACGGAGTAGACATGCGCGATAATTTTGAAACGATTAAGCTAGAACGTAAGGGGCCCCACCTTCTTATCGTCACTTTAAACCGGCCAAAGGCTGGAAATTCAATGAATACCCTTATGGGCGAAGAACTTCGCGATCTTTGGTCCGGGCTTTATTGCGATCAAGATGACATTCGTTGTGCAATACTGACAGGTGCCGGTGATCGTATTTTCTGCGCTGGTGCCGACCTAAAAGAACGCAACGGCATGACGGATGCGCAGTGGATGGCGCAACACGCACTATTTGAACAGATGATCATGGCACTTATGGATTGCCCAGTCCCGGTAATTGCCGCGATTAATGGTGCATCCTATGCTGGCGGTTTCGAAATGACGCTTGGCTGCGATTTTGTATATGCCTCGAAAACCGCCCGGTTCGCGCTGACCGAAGTCACACTCGGAATTATGCCAGGTGCCTGTGGAACGCAGAACCTACCAAGAGCAGTCGGATTGCGCCGCGCAAAGGAGATTATACTTACTGGCGAGCCTATTTCCGCAGAACAGGCTTATGAATACGGAATTGTCAACAAGCTCTGCGAACCAAAAAATTTATTGGATGATGCATTTACAACCGCGCAGAAGATCTGTGACAACGCGCCAATCTCGATCCGGCAGGCTAAAAAATCGATGGGCATGTCGCAGAACATCGATTTGAAAAGCGGCTATATGTTCGAATTGGAAGCTTATAACCGTATGGTTACAACAGAAGACCGGGTCGAAGGTATTCTCGCCTATAACGAAAAACGTAAAGCCCAGTTCAGAGGTCAATAAGTCTTAGGTTCCGACTTTTAGCGGCTGTACGAGACCGCGAAGGGTCGCAATAGTGCTAAGCGGCGTTAAAGCGCCTGTCCGGGGATTCTCCTTAGAAGGCACATTTTCTATTGTCATTTCGAAGCGCACAGAATCCGCGTCCACTTTGATTGTATGTGTATTACGGGTAACGGCCGGATCCGCCCAAACTTGGATAGTGGTTCGATCTGGACCAATACCGGCAAGGCTTAAGGCAACAGCAACATTTACATTCGCTGGGAAGCCTTTAACCGCGTCTCGCGCACTACCGTCAAAAACCAAAAGAGCATCAGACAAGTCGCTGACATCAATATCGTTCTCGACGAGATGCGGCGCTCCTTCCAGACCGCCCGGAGGTTTACGGGTCACCATAGTCACAGTTTCGATACACCCTTCCGCTGCTCCCCGGACAGCATCCAAGCCAAGTAAGGCGCCGGTCGGGATAACGATTCGCGCCCCAGTCTCCTCTGCACGGTCAACTAAGTCCATGTGATTAAGCATTTGGCCGCAAGACAACGGCATAAAAATCCGTCCATTATCAACTGCAGCTTCCGCCACACACCTGAATACCGAAGCAGGCGCGCACTCGATGACAACATCAGACTGCTCGGCCAACGATGCAAGTTGCATAACAGGTACCTGTCTCGAGTAATTTGACATTCTCGCGACGGCACCTGAATGATCGTTGGCCGAAACGGCAGCCAGATACATTCCCGGAATTTCCCCCGCATCCAAAGCTCGCCCAACGGCCATCCCAATCGCACCAAAACCGCCGATTCCTACGCTCAAATCACTACTTGCCGACATCTTTCGTTTCCTCATGCTACGGAATTTCATTCCTGAGTTCGACGACTGATATGATAGATTAACGGACGGGAGTCTAACATGTTACGAATTCATGCTATTTTCCGACTTCCAATTTCTCTTTCTAAAGCGTCCGCACATCGATAAAGGAAAACTTGCCAAAATAATTGCTGTCTGAAGAAAAGAGCCCACTTATACATTCTATGAACCGCTTTAATCACAATCTATCCCAATTCACAGAGATCGGTGAAAACAATTACCGCAATGTCGTTATCTGGCTAATTTATGCGGTAGAGCTAGCCGCTCAAACTGTGGAGAATTCGGATAAGATAAAAAAGTGTAAAATCTAATGGCCAAAGCAGCTGCTCGCGCTTGGCAACGGATGCTGAGTGGCCGACGCCTCGATTTACTGGACCCTTCACCACTGGATATTGAAATCGATGACATCGCCCATGGCCTATCCCGTGTTGCCCGCTGGAATGGACAAACTAGAGGTGATTGGGCCTTTTCTGTGGCACAGCATTCGGTTCTGGTTGAACGCTTAGCCGTTCGTTTCAAACCCGATCTAGATAGGAAATGGCGCTTAGCCGCCTTACTTCATGACGCACCGGAATATGTAATTGGTGACCTTATCTCTCCATTCAAAGCAGCTGTTGGTACGGACTACCAAACCCTAGAAGAACGTTTGGAAATGGCCGTCCACCTTCGCTTTGGCTTACCTGCAAGGTTGCCGCGTTTTGTCGCAAATGTCATCAAGAAAGCTGATCGTGCGTCCGCCTTTCTGGAGGCCCGTCAACTCGCCGGCTTTAATGAGAAAGAAGCAATTCGATACTTTGGGCGTTATGACGGGATTGACCGTATTAGATTACGAATATTGCCTCCTGAAACGGCACAATCAAAGTTTCTCGAACGGTTTTCTGCTCTTTACGCAAAAAGATCTTAGACCTAAAGGCCGCTGAAACATCGGCCACCATCGCGATTAAGATTATTATTAATACTATTGTAATAATTTTCGTGAAGCCCACGGCAAAAGTCACGCCTACTTGGAAAATATCAATGCATGATATACTTAGAATTTCGGATTTTATTAACATGAATTACTTCCGGAATGCCCTTGCCAATCCGGAGTTGAGAGAGGAAATAACGTGAGCGAAGAAAATTGGCACCGCGTCGCGGCGAAAGGTGACGTAGCTCCTGAAGAGCCTATCCGCGTTCAAGTCGGCGAAGAAGACATCGCAATTTACAATGTCGATGGTGGATTTTACGCAACGAGTAATATTTGTACCCACGCCTATGCCTCCATGGTAGATGGATTCCAAGAAGGAGATGAAATTGAGTGCCCGCTTCACGAGGGCCGGTTCAATATTAAAACAGGTGAAGCGCTATGCGCTCCGGTGTTCGATGCATTAAAAGTTTTCGAAGTTAAACTTGATGGTGACGATATTCTTGTGAAAGTCTAATTGGGCACGTCCGATTAATGAGGAGGACAACAAGATGAGCGAACCCAAAGGTAAAATCGTTAATCAAACGGGAAAATCGCGGGAAAAAAGTCTTGATTTTTGGGAGCCCGTAATCTTCACAAAAAAAGATATTGACAATGAAATTCAACGCCTTGCCGATTTGCATATACCCGAGAACGGCTTTCGTTCCTCTATTTTAGCACATCCACGGGCAGAAGAGGAAAGCCTCGGACTTGCGCCTGGTATTCGCGTGTCCCTCGATGTTTTACGACCAGGCGAACAATCCCGTCTATTTCGTCACAATGCAACGGAAGTAAATTTCTGTATCAAGGGAAGTGGCTACACGGAGATTACGGGAAAGAAAATTCCTTTCAAAAAATATCATGTCGTAAACCACCCCTCTTACACCGCCTACCGTCACTTTAACGATACCGACGAAATTCAGGCTCGTCTCACATATTCCAATATCCCACTACTGCAAAGACTGCGGGTCTATACAGCGGATGAGAACCCGCCGATAGCCATCGCAGTCGAAGAAGACCGTGGTGAAGAAAATGGCCGTGAAGACCCAAAAAGGAATAGCCCCTACGGCACTTTCCAATTAAATGACGAAGGTGCCTGGTTAATGCCATATGAGGTCCTCATCAATCCGCAATCCGTTGAGTCAAAAGCGCTCCATTGGCCTTGGGAAGAAGTAAAACAGCATCTCGACAAGTTGGAGGCGCTCGGCAAAGAGTATGTCGGCCGTCGCCTCTATATGATGTATAACCCAATGACGACCCGATTTAATGGATGTACCCCAAGCTTCTTTGCGACAATCACAATTCGCCCGCCCAAAATAGTCGACCGTCCACATCGCCACACATCCGCAGCTATCAATTATTACTTCGAAGGCGAAGGCAGAAGCACGGTCGAAGGACAGGTGTATGAATGGAAGGCAGGCGACTTGATGCTCTCGGCGCCTGGCTGGGCAACCCACAACCATGCGTCCTACGACAAATACGTCTATGAACTGACAGTACAGGATCAGCCATTACACCTCTTCATGGAATCACTGATATGGCAAGAAGACCTTAAACTTTCAGCTGCTCTGCTCGGTTCCAATATCGGCTTTGGAACCAATCGAAAAGCTGCAACTGCCGCTGAATAAACTCACCGGCAAAAGTAGATGCAAAACGTAATCCCCTCCAGGGACGTATGTGTCCTGCGATATGTACTCGAAAGATGGGCGTGTGAAAAACCTCATGATGTATTTGTAATTTTTGAGGACGACGAAACCTGGAATTTTAAAGAAACACTTAAACGTACGAAGCGGCTTGGAGCCGCTCTTCAAACTATGGGGGTAAAAGAAGGCGAACATGTTATGGTCTGGCTACCAAACGGAAAGGAGTGTTTGGAAGCCTACTTAGCCCTTGGATATATCGGCGCTGTATTCGTGCCAGTTAATGTCGCCTATCGCGGCGACCTATTGGGCCACGTCATCAATAATTCAGATGCCAGAATTGCGATTGCACATCAAAACTTGGCCGGTCGCTTGAATGACGTGGACACAGCCTCTCTAGATACTGTCGTCATAGTCGGCGATAACGCGGTAGACGTCCAAAACCTTACTGTCATCACTTACAATACAATGCTGTCGGGTGCAGACGCATTAAAGGAACTCTCTCGACCAATAGAACCCTGGGATACGCAAGCGATCATATATACTTCCGGGACAACAGGCCCTTCCAAAGGCGTGCTTTCCTCATATCTCCACAACTACGAAGGCATGAATGCCCAGGTATGGACATGCGTCTCTGATTACGACCGTTACCTCATCAACATGCCAATGTTCCATATTGGTGGATGCTTCATTCTATACTCCATGCTATGTCGCGGTAGCTCCATCGCCATGACGTCCGGCTTCAATACCGATGCCTTTTGGCCAACCGTGCATCGCACCCAAAGCACTGTTGTTTTCCTTTTGGGTGTCATGGCGGCCTTCCTGATGAAGGCTGATCCAACTCCAGAAGACAAAAGTCATCCGATGCATACCTTCATGGTGGTACCATTCAACGAAGAAGCAACGAAGCTCAAGGAACGTTTTGGTGTCAATGTTCATACGATCTTTAACATGACGGAATTGTCCTGCCCGATCTTCTCACCAGCCAACCCAACGGAGCCTGGTTATTGCGGTAGACCGCGCGATGGCGTGTCACTGCGTGTCGTCGATGAAAATGATATTGAAGTACCTCATGGGGTTACAGGACAATTGGTTGTGCGCACCGACCTTCCTTGGGCAATGAACCATGGTTATTACAAGGATCCAGAGGCGACAGTTGAAGCATGGCGCAATGGTTGGTTTCACACGGGCGATGCCTTCCGAATGACTGATAACGGTGATTTTTACTACGTTGACCGCATAAAAGATGCTATCAGGCGCCGGGGCGAAAACATTTCGTCAATTGAGGTAGAAAGCCAGATCATGAAATTCGACGCTGTCCAAGAATGCGCCGCAATCGCCGTGCCGAGTGAATTCGGTGAGGATGAGTTAATGGTGGTTCTCGCAGCGAAATCAGGTCAAACAGTTAACCCGAGAGAATTACTTGAATTTCTAAAGCCCCGCATGGCGCACTTTATGATCCCCCGCTTCATACGTATTATGGACGAACTCCCAAAGACGCCAACGACCAAAATTCAAAAGGGTGTACTGCGCGAAGACGGCATCACGACGGACACATGGGACCGTGAGAAGGCTGGAATTAAAATTCGTGCAGAGAAACTAACCTAACGCCGAATTTTTATAGACCTAAAATTCTAGATTTCTTCTGGATTTTCCACCCACGTCGCAGCTATTCCACCGTCAACCGGAAGTACGGTGCCCGAAACATGTCGGGATGCGTCCCGGCATAGATAAACAATTGCATCCGCAATTTGCGCCGGTTCTATGAAGTCTGCAATCTGACCAATGTCTTTCTTGTAACGTTTTGCCATTTCATCAAAAGATATTTGTCGCTCGTCTGCCAATTTTTGAATTCGGACTTTAATGAAATCGCTTAAGACGGACCCTGGAGCAATGGCGTTACAGGTAATATTCGGATCGCGCAAAGTCTCCGCAGCAGTAGAACGCGTAAGTCCGATGATTGCTGTTTTTGACGTGATATAATCGGCACGCCCTGAACGGGCCGCCAGCCCCATGATCGATGAAATATTCACGATCCGGCCCCAACCAGATTTTTTCATACCTGGCAATGCCAATCTCGTGAGATCAAAGGGTGCCGTGACATTTACCGCAAGTGCGTGATCCCAATTCTTCGGATCAAAATCGACGATATCGTCATAATAACGAATGACGGCGTTATTCACGAGGATATCGATCGATCCAAATTCTTCCACGCTCGCTAGCGCCAACGCCTCAGTTTGTTCCCTTTGCGCTAAATCCGCATCAAAGAATTTCACTGTAACATTATATTCCGATTCAATCGCCGCCCGAGACGCTTCAACTTCCTCTGGTGTCCCAAGCCCACACATCATTATATTGCAGCCTTCTGCAGCAAGGGCCCGTGCTGTCGCGTTGCCAATACCAATAACGGAACCGGTTACAAGCGCTGTCTTTCCTTTAAGCATCATTTTCCCCGTCGATGGAGTCAAAATATTCCTTCGCTGTACGAAATGCGTCCACAGCAGCTGGGATCCCGCAATAGGCCATCACATGAAGTAGCACTTCCCTAACCTCTTCCTTCGTTACCCCGCCCTCTTCAACTGCCGCTCGGATATGCGTCGTGACCTCCGGCTGTCTGTTGAGTGCCGCAAGCATCGCAATGTTTATCAGCCGACGAGATTTTATATCGAGGCCAGGGCGTGACCAAATTTTCCCCCAAACAAATTCCCCAGAGAGTTGACGTAGAGGACCCATAAAATCATCGTCTGCGCCAACCTGTGTTGTACTTTCATTGTATTCGTCGCCCAGAACCTCACCACGAAGCGCTCTTCCTCGCAGGAAGTCCTCATTCTCATCGTAAGTAAATTTAACCAAAGTGGCGATCCTTCCGTTAGTTATTAATTAGGTTCGGAAGCGTTCGCTATGAACCGCCGAACTCAAGCCAGGTCGCGGAGCGCCCTTGGTCGATCGGTAGGGCGGCACCGGTGATGTTAAGTGAACTATCTTGGCAGAGAAAGACGATCAATTTAGCAACTTGCGTAGGATCGATGAAGTTTCGTGTCTGTCCCCGGCGTGCCAAAAATACTTCTGTCGCTTCTTCGAAGGAAACCCCTTGCTCTTCCGCCAGCTCGTTAATCTTAATTTCTGTATTTGGTGTCAAAACAGACCCGGGGCATATAGCATTGCATGTAATACCTTCGATATCTTTAATCTCAGCCGCCGTTGCACGCGTAAGCCCCAACATAGCGTGTTTGGATACCACATAATCTGCCCGCCCCGACCGTGCAGCCACACCAAGTACGGAAGAAAAATTAATAATTCGTCCCCACTTCCGCTCGCGCATGTCCGCCAAAACCCTTTGCGTAAGAATAAAAGGGGCGGTCACATTGACCGCAAGTGCATGCTGCCATTCTTCACGGGGGAATTCTTCAATATCATGGAAATAACGTATGACTGCATTATTTACGAGTATTTCAATTGGACCCAAGATCTCCGTCGCAGCATCCACAAGTTCGTCGCAATCATCTTCCTTGCTAAGGTCCGCGCCGTTATAAGCAACGTTCACACCATAGGTGTTTGCCATACGAGTACATTCGGCTTCAATTTTTACAGGGTCGCCGAACCCACTGAGCATGACGTTACATCCTTCTGCCGCTAGCGCCTCCGCTGTAGCTTTACCAATTCCGCGCGTAGAACCTGTAACGAGTGCGTTCTTACCAATCATAAGCTAAGTCCCTTATCATGGGTTAGCAGACTGCCTGGCGGTAATGTCGGGCCATAGCGCGTCTGCGCCCCGGGCTGCTGCTCGCCTGCCAAGCCGCTCTGCCCACTCTGCCTCAGCGCCAAATTCACCCCGCCAAGACCAAAGCCGACGCGTGAAAAAATGTAAATGATGCTCGTAAGTAAATCCAATTGCGCCATGCGTTTCGTGGCAAATATCGGTAGCCATTCCAGCCGCCTCACCTGCTAGAACCTTGGCACACGCAGTTTCAAATTCCGGATTTCTGCGTTCCGCCGCACGAAAAGCATTTTGTGCGGCCGTAACCGCCGCCGCTACTTCAGCAGCGGTCATGGCTAAATTTTGCTGAATAACTTGAAATTTACCGATGGGTTTTCCGAACTGCGTTCGATCTGCCGTGTATTGAAGTGTGTCCTCTATAAGGCGCTCGAGTGCACCCGCCATTTGCCCGGCCCGCACTAACGCCCCGTACAATTGGATAGTCTCGACAGTGAACTCACTAGGCGGTATCCCCTTAACAATACTGCCATCGAAAAAGACCTCATCCCGAGGATCTCGTGCAATATTATGATCGGCATTTACTGTAAATGACCCGCTCGGTGCGCAAAAAACTGAAACACTACCATCAACATGACATATGCCCATCAAATGATCTGCCTGCCTCGCCCAGGGAACATTAATAGCACCTCCCGATATTGTATCCCCTCTTATAGTGATGTCGTTAGAGTTGGGGACAATGGATAAAACTCCGTCTGGAACTACCATCCCCGCTTGATCAAGAAACCAACCAGCTAAAATGTTTTCCGCTAACGGAATTGGTGCAGCAAATCGCCCGGCCGCGTGGAGGATCATGTACACGGCTTGCCAACCCGCATCAACGCCACCTTTATCTTCGGATAGAAGTGGTAGCGTAAGACCATTTTCTTCCACAACAGCCCAAAGCTCTGCGGGCCATTCGCCACCGTCGCACTTTTCTAAAAGGTTTTTTGTACAATGTTCAGCGAAAAGGCGTGTAACGGTTTCGCGCAGAATTTCCCTAAGTTCGCTCATCGCATACCAAGCCCACGGGCAATAATACCACGAACAATTTCGCGTGTACCCCCACGCAGCGAAAACGAAACATTTGCCTGAGTTATATACGCCTGCGTTGTTTCGTAATCGCTGGCACCACCCAAACGCGGAGAAGCCCCGAATAGATCGTGCGCAATCCCCGGTATCTTCTGTTCCCAGCCAACCCCTAGCTCCTTCATCACTGCGGCTTCTACATCAGGATTTTTAGATGCCTCAAGCATACCGGATACAGAAAGCGACATCTCACGAAAGGTCGAAGCGCGTGCAACCATCCGACCAAGTCCAATAGCTTGGCGTTCGCTTGGGTACTGTCCCGCTTCCCGCACCATCTCTTTTACCAATGGGAAACTACTGAGATAGCGCTCCGGCCCACTACGTTCGAAGGCAAGCTCTGTAGTGACTTGCATCCAACCTTCTCCTTCTTGTCCGATCCGCATTGAATCTGGAATGAAGACATCTTCGAAAAACACCTGATTAAAATCATGGTCACCCGTCATATTATGAATCGGGCGTACATCAATCCCATCGGTGTCCTTCAAATCAACGATGAACTGTGTCAGTCCTTCATGCCGATCATCGGCAGACGAAGACGTGCGAAAAAGCGCAACGAGGTAGTTGGCAATGTGCGCGCCCGACGTCCATATTTTGCTACCATTTACCAGATAGCCCCCATCGACTTTTGTCGCCTTTGTTCCTACAGAAGCGAGATCAGAACCAGAATTGGGCTCACTCATTCCAATACCGAACCCCACTTCACCCTTTATAATTCCTGGTAATATTGTCTTACGTTGATCCTCACTCCCAAAGCGAAGAATAAGTGGTCCGGATTGCCTGTCAGCAATCCAATGGAAGCCTACTGGGGCACCTGCTGCCAACAACTCTTCCAAGAGCACGTACCGTTCGAGAAAACTACGTTCGGCCCCGCCGTACTCTTTAGGCCAGGTAATGCCAATCCATCCTTTTTCACCCAACTTCTGACTAAATTCGGGATTCCAAGCCGTCCAATTTCGGGCCCGTTGTTCAACCGAAACTGTTTTCATTGCTTCGGCTAAAAACTCACGGACCTCAATCCGCAGTTCTTCCGCCTCGGGCGGCAATTCGCCCGGCTCAAAATACAATGCCGTCATTGTCCTCGTCTCTAATTCTCACATATTTATCGTCAGGCGTAATGCCCATAATTAAGTTAGCCATGAAATTAGGGCGAAAGACAGGCCTTAGCAGAGCAAAGGAGTTTCCGGTGTCAAAATTTCTAAGATACAGAAAAAATGGGCATATCGTTACGCTAACAATGAATGAACCAGACTCAATGAACGCCCTCTCCGGGCCTGATCAATATGCGGATTTTGAGAAGTATTGCTCCCGTATCAATCAAGACTATGACGTCCGCTGCGTCATCCTAACGGGCGCGGGGCGCGCATTTAGCGCCGGTGGTAATGTTAAGGCAATGCAAGAGCGTAATCGCAAGGGTCAGCCACCGTCGGTCGTCATACGTGATTGGTATAAAAACGGCATACAGCGTATTCCTATGGCGTTTTATAATTTGGAAGTCCCAACCATTGCCGCTGTAAATGGTGCCGCCACTGGGGCCGGCTGTGACCTTACCTGCATGGCGGATATCCGCATTGCTTCGACTTACGCACGTTTTGCCGAGACCTTTGTCAAAATTGGCATCTCGCCCGGAGATGGCGGTGCGTATTTTCTACCACGCGTAATATCCAATTCAAATGCCGCCGAGATGGTTTTTACAGGTGAGTTGATCAACGCTGACAAAGCGCTTGAAATTGGTCTTGTTTCAAAGGTTGTCGAGCCAAAAGACCTTATGAAAGAAGCAAAATCTTTAGCTGAGCGAATTGCTGATAACCCGCCGCATGCACTTCGTCTCTCTAAGAAGCTTTTGCGAGAGAGTTCTAATTCTAATATGCAACAACTGTTGGAATTATCCGCTGTATACAACGCTATGTTGCAACACACTGAAGATCACCGCGACCGCGTTGATGACCTAGTCAGCCGAATCTCTTCAAAAACAAAAAGCAAGAGGAAACCAAAGAAAAAAGTTAAAAAATAGACAACTAACATAGCGCGGTCTAAAAAAACAAAGCGCCCAATTCGGCTACGGCAGCAACCGGCCGAAAAATAATTGTCGAGGATTGTAGAACGTTAGGTTTCTATTTTTCTCGGTTACATCACCGCGCCAATTTGCCAGGGCACAAACTCGTCGTCACCAAAGCCCTGCGCTTCGCTTTTAGTTGGACTGCCCGATGCTACTTCTAAAAGACGGTCAAAAATTCGCCCCCCCATCTCCTCGATTGACACGCCATCGTCGACAACACCACCACAATTGATGTCCATGTCTTCTTCCATATGTTCATACATCATTGTGTTTGTGGCCAATTTCATGCTGGGAGCTGGTTTACAGCCATAGACGGAACCGCGCCCGGTGGTAAAGCAAACGATGTTTGCTCCCGCTGCAACTTGACCGGTAATAGAGCAAGGGTCATAGCCTGGTGAATCCATAAACACAAAACCCTTATCGCGAATTTCCTCAGCATATTTATACACACCAGTTAAGTTGGTTGTCCCACCTTTTGCCGCTGCCCCAAGTGATTTTTCTAAAATTGTAGAAAGACCACCTTCCTTATTGCCAGGACTTGGGTTGTTGTTCATCTCACCTTTATTCCGGGCTGTATATTCTTCCCACCAACGAATGCGCTCTATCAACCTCATCCCCACTTCAGGTGTCACTGCTCGTCGCGTCAATAGGTGCTCCGCACCGTATATCTCTGGAGTCTCACTCAAAATCCCAGTCCCCCCGTTCCGAACCAACAAGTCTACTGCCGCACCCAGAGATGGGTTAGCGGTTATACCGGAATACGCATCCGAACCTCCGCACTGCAATGCTAAAGTTAACTCGCTCGCTGGGATTGGACCGCGCTCAACTTGGTTCGCATCCGGCAACATTTCCTTAATCATCTGAACGCCACGCTCAACTGTCTTTCGTGTCCCACCGGTTTCCTGAATAGTCATGGTGCGGAACTTAGAACCTCGTTCAATTCCATACGCTTCTAAAAGGAAATCAATCTGATTGACCTCGCAGCCAAGGCCTACCATTAGAACGCCTCCAAAATTAGGATGCCGAGCATAGCCCCACAGAGTACGCTGCAGGTTTTCGTATCCTTCTCCTGAATCTGCCATGCCACAGCCGGTGCTGTGGACCGCCGCGACAACGCCGTCGACATTCGGATAGTCGCCGAGAATATCGCGGTTAACACTTTCCGCAATATAACGCGCGGCAGTTGCAGAGCAGTTCACGCTCGTCAAAATTCCAATGTAATTCCGTGTTGCAGACTTGCCGTTGTTACGCCGATATCCCTGGAACACAGCTTGATTTCCGTCGGGTAGGTAATCTGTGGCGCGTGCTTCCGTCGAATAAGCATAATCACGCTCAAAATCTTGCATTTCTAGATTGTGCGTATGGAGATAGCATCCAGAACTAACATCTTCTGTCGCAAATCCAATAATCTGGTTGTATTTCCGGACAGCTTCTCCTTTTCGAATGGGGGCCGTCGCAATTTTATGCCCTGCAGGGACGTGCGCGAGCGTTTTTATGCCTTCGTTGGGAATAACACTCCCGGCGCGTATATCTGCGCGTGCAATAACAACGTTGTCAGATTGATTCAACCGGATCGTAATTGGTTTCGTTTCGCTCATCACTCTGTTCCACCCATACAAATTTGTATTGTTTATGCCCTGTACTCATTCATTAGCCAATCACTAGCGCTGCCCGACCGCTGCCTTCAACAAATACTCCAAGGGCCGTAAATGGACCGATATTTATAAAGCCAGTAGTTATTAATACCTTTCAACTTAGAACTTACCTACCCCCGACCTATCTTCGTCAGAGACTTATAATTATGGCTAAGGCACTGTAATATGTCCTTCGAACTATTTATCGAAAAGTGGTCTGCACCATCAGGTGGTTATTTATATCCATGGTCCATTTGGAAGAATGGTAAACAATTTCACTACGGTCAGCGCTTCCAAACACGAGAGGAAGCCGAGAAAGAGGGCCTTCACTACTGCCAACATGTTTTAGGCGAAGCGCCAAATCGCATCACCCACCTCTAAACTAAAGATTAAGGAAAACCCATGGAATTTGGTCTAAATGGAAAGGGCGTAATTATCACAGGTGGCAGCCGGGGTATCGGTTTCGCAATAGCTGATGCGTTCGCCGCCGAAGGTGCCAATGTTTCAATCTGCGGCAGAACGGAAAGTTCGCTCGAAACAGCTAAAAAAAAATTGGCCGCCCATAACGTCACAATCCATACTGCGGTATGCGATGTCGCTGATGCTGCATCTCTCGAATCATATATTAACGCAGCAGAAAATGCACTCGGCGGCTTAGATGTTTTAGTAAATAATCCTTCTGGTTTTGGGCGGACAGATGATGAAGATGGCTGGCGAAAATGCATCGACGTCGACCTTATGGCAACATTACGAGGAAGTTGGTGTGCTATTCCAATGTTGAAAAGGTCAGGCGGCGGCGCAATCGTCCATATCTCGACGATCTCAGCACTAACAGAAAGTATGCGCACGCCGCCCTACGGCGCGATCAAGGCCGCCGTTAACCATTATACCGTAACACAAGCAAAATCTCTGGCTCAGAATGGTATCCGCGTAAATGCAATTTGCCCTGGGTCAATTTATTTCGAGGGTGGGGTCTGGGACGACGCAAAGAAGAATAATCCCGAGCTCTACGAGAATATAGAGAAAAGCATTCCATCCGGCCGCTTTGGTAGGCCCGAAGAAATAGCAACTGTAGCTGTTTTTCTTGGTTCAGACGCTGGACGGTGGATCACAGGACAAGCAATTGCTGTCGACGGTGGTCAAGCTTTGTAAGAGTGAAGCCACAAAATCTATTAAATTTTTAAAAATGCCTCTTAACCGTTGCTGAAAAAGTGCCACTGATTACAAGCCCGCGGTCTAGGGGACAAATCTCTATACCGCTAAAGCCAAAAAATGATTAAGCGCCCCAAACCTCTTTGAGAAAACGTAACCAATTACCGCCCATTACTTTGCGGATACGAGCTTCCGGCCAACGCCGCTTCTCCATTGTTGCTGTAAGGTTCGGAAACTCACCAAGTGTGCGTAACCCTTCTGGCATCACTGTGACGCCTGAACCAGGACGTTTGGGGACTAAGCGGCGTGCGTACCCCTTATCATGTGAGAGGTAGTCAAAAAATTTAGCATCTTGGTCCTGTGTGAAATCGTTTCCTATACCAACATTGTCCTCTCCAATGAGATCAACCAAATACTCAATGCCCTCTACGCAATCTTCGACCGTAGTATCTGGGCCTGTAGGTAAAAATGGCGGATAAGAGGCGAAGCCTACAAAGCCACCTTTATCAACAATTAACTTCAATAACTCGTCAGGCTTGTTTCGTGGGTAATCTTTCAAAGCTGTCGGACAGCAGTGACTAAAAGCCACTGGCTTTTTGGAGTGGAGGATTGCATCTTCACTTGTTTTGTTCCCAACGTGACTGAGGTCAACAACGATACCAACGCGGTTCATTTCATCTACAACTTCTCGCCCAAAATCTGATAGACCACTGTCATAGGTCTCCCAGCAACCACTACCAACCCAATTGTGAGTGTTGTAGGTTAACTGAATAACACCAACGCCAAGCTCTTTGAAAAGACGCAGATAACCAATCTGATCTTCGATTCCTGAGGTGTTTTGCCAACCAAGCATAATGCCGACTTTGCCCTCGGCCTTCGCACGCTCAATATCGGAAGTTGTATATACTTGAGTTAAAATATCTGAATTTTCTTCAATCCAACCTTTAAATTTCGAAACGTTTCGCATTGTCTCCGCGAAGTTATCCCAAACACAAACGGTGCAATTTGCAGCTGTCAGCCCGCCCTTGTGCATATCTTCAAAAACACTGCGGCTCCAATTCGAAATTACGAGTCCGTCGATCACGACCATATCCTTATGCAAATCCTGCATAACGTGTCTCCGCTGATAAGTTGCGCCTGAGCACCATTTTCCAGGCCGAATTAAGAACTAAGTCGACGAACAATGCCTTCTATAGTGTTTGATCAAGAATCAGAAAAATAATATTTATCGCCACAGATTTAACTAAACATTAAACTTTCAAGATCAAAATCTAAGGCTTCAATACACCTACACCAGTATACCGCTTCTGATACATGGATACATTTTAAAATTCTATTCCGAATTCATCATACACCACGGGTTCAATCTTGAGAATCCCTAATGCAAACCTGTTTCTTCTGGAAGGCCCAACATTATATTCATATTCTGCACCGCCTGACCTGAAGCACCTTTACCAAGGTTGTCTAGCTGGCCCACTAAAATTGCTTGGTCTCTTTTATCATTTCCGAAAACATAGAGCCGTAACTCGTTAGTATCATTCATTTTTTCTGGTGTTAAACCCGAAACCTTCCCGACATCGCCAGCCGACTCTACAGTTACAAAGCGACAACCTTCATAATGCGTCTCCAAAGTTTTTTGTACTTCGGCCACTGTTGGCTTCTTAGGCAGTGCCCATAATTGCAGAGGCACCTGTACAATCATCCCTTTGTGATAGCGACCAACGCTCGGCACGAACAAAGGACGCCCCCTTAATCCACTCCATTTTGTAATTTCTGGAACGTGTTTATGTTCCAATTCCATTCCATAGACGCGAAACGGCACTTCTGTATAACTCTCTCCTTCTGGATTTTCGAATTCAGCAATCATCGTCTTGCCGCCGCCAGAGTAACCGGAGATTGCATTGATGGTAATGGGAAAATCAGAAGGTAGCAGCCCCGTACTCGTAAGTGGGTGAAGAAGGCCTATTGATGCAATTGCATAACACCCTGGGTTACTAACACGTTTTGCCTCCGCTATTAGGTCTTTTTGATTTATGTCATACTCCGGCATGCCATAAACCCAATCCTCAGCAACTCGATGTGCGGTGCTCGCATCGATGACTTTGACAATTGGATTTTCAATCATCGAGACGGATTCACGTGCAGCCTCATCCGGTAAGCAAAGGATCACGAGATCCGCTTCGTTAAGCATCTGGCGGCGCAAGCCAACATTGCGCCTATCTCCAACCGCAAGGCTTATCAGATCAATGTCTTTACGTTTCTCTAAGCGTGTCCGAATTTGTAGGCCTGTCGTACCATGTTCGCCATCAATAAATATTGTTGGGCTCATCTGTATTCTCCTCAAAAAATAAAGCGCCCGATTAGGGGCGCCCAATCCACAAATGTATCGATCCCCCAACGAATCTAACGGTTCTTATTTCCACGTCGTTCCTTAACGAATAAATCCCAAAAGAAGGTTATAAACAAATTCACAGATCTTGCCCTCATCCCACATTTGTCGTGTGAAAATAAATGATTTTTTTTATTTTCATACCGCGAAAGTTTGACCCGGCACACTAAATTATATGTTGTCGATTTACAAATTAACGCCTGGGTTTTCAACCCAGTTTACTGCTTTGGGAAAAACGTGTTTCGTTTACAACCTAAGCATCGAAAAGGAAATGTGAAAAATCTGCACAAACTTAAGGTGAAGGATTTAGAAGTCTGCAATTGAAAATTATTGTGAAGTGGTTCTCTAAGCGAAGACTTAGCGTTAGAAGCCTTCAGACAAGTGGCAGAGAGAAGATAGATAATGTCTCTTTAGATTGTATCTCCCTGAAACCATCTATGTGTTTGTGTTTTGGCTAAGCCATACTCCAACTATCATTAAAAAAATTCCAGCAAATCGCTGCGGTGTCATTGTAAAAGTTGGTGCGCCAAACAGACCCAGGTGGTCAATGATAGAGGCACTTATAATTTGTCCGAGAAGAATGAAAAAAATCGCGTTCCCAAGTCCAATTTTTGGTGCAATAAAGGTAATAGATAAAATGTAAACCGAAAAGAAAACCCCACCCAGAAAAAGGTGTCTGCTACAGTCCAAAACTTTGAATATGGCAGCGGGACCAGTAAAAACTAATACAAGTGTGCTAGTGAAAAAAGCAACGACACATAAGACCATGCAAGCCGCCGCCGGCGAACTTAATTCTCTACCAAGACCTGCATTTAGAATTGCCAAAACTGGCACGCATACGCCTGCAACCAAAATCATTATTGAGTAAAAATACACAGCCCCCCTGTTTGTCTATCTAAGCAGTTTAGGACGTTCTTATTTCATTGTCCGTGTGAAGACACCGAAAAAAGGCTTGCATCTTTACGACAAGTTTTAGTTCCTCAAAACTCACCATTTTCAGTCGGTGAGACGCAAAGAAAAAGGGGTTAGAAAACACCTAACCCCCTAAAAATTAATTTGTATTTGGAATATTATCGTTTCGAGAACTGGAAGCTACGGCGAGCTTTCGCACGACCATATTTTTTTCGTTCCACAGTTCGGGAATCGCGAGTCAAGAAACCACCTTTCTTCAAGGTTGAACGAAGCCCGGGCTCATAACCAGCCAGCGCACGACTGATCCCATGACGAACCGCACCAGCCTGGCCTGAGAGCCCACCGCCACTAACTGTGCAAATTACATCATACTGGTTCGCCCGCCCCGCGACCTCAAAGGGTTGCTTGATCATCATTTGCTGGGTCGGGCGTGCAAAGTAAGATTCAATTTCTCGTCCATTAATAACCATCTTGCCTGGGCCAGGCTTAATCCACACACGAGCCACCGCATCTTTCCGCCGGCCGGTGGCATAAGACCGCCCCCGCTCATCAATCTTGGGCTCATTAGACGTTTCTTCCAAAGGTCGATCTGGAGCAGTGGTACCAGTGGCTACCGCAGCTAATTCGGCAAAATCTGTCAGCGTACGTGGCGCTTCCTCAGTAGGCTGCTGAACAGCCGCATCCGGAGCAGTTGCTTCGACCTTTCTAACCCCCTCGGCCGCAGCGTCTTCACCTGTAGAGTTTTCTATTTCGTTTTCTGTTGTGTTTTCGTCGGCCATTATGCCGCGCTCCGTTTGTTCTTTGAGTTCATTGCAGCAATATCTAGAACTTCGGGCTTTTGCGCTCCATGAGGATGTTCCGCACCCGCATAGACGCGTAAATTAGACATTTGTTGTCGACCTAACGGCCCCTTCGGCAACATACGTTGAACAGCCTTTTCAATTATTTCGCCCGGCCGTTTACTTTCCAATATCTTTTCTGGTGTTTTCTCGCGAATACCACCTGGATATCCCGTATGCCGATAATATTTCTTGTCAGTCATCTTGTTACCAGTCAACAAGACCTTTTCCGCGTTAATTACAATAACATTGTCCCCACAATCCATGGATGGTGTATAAGTTGGCTTGTTTTTGCCCCGTAGTACGGTCGCAATTACAGCAGCCATCCGACCGAGGACTACTCCGTCGGCATCGACAACGTAATGTTTTTTGTCAACTTCCGAAGCTTTCATTGAATAGGTTTTCATCTCTTACCTCATGGCCCGCCATAAACAGACGCCCTCTCTAGGGAGGTGGAAGATGAGCCATTGATACAGTCATGTCAACAAAATTCAATTGAAATTATCAATTAAAACAGATATTTAAAAAACGGTATTATGTTACCACACTTATCGTTGAGCTGAAACTCATAGCATCAAGTATCTCAATTAAATTGAACCAACCGGTAATGTCTTGTTTAATTTAAAGAACACCATTTCCACCAATATATAGCCCGAGTGGCAGGTATTAGCAGTTAAAAGTCCATCATGCTTAGCGCCTACACCGACATCATTTTCTAAGATTCTCACAGAATCGAAATGCCCTTTAAAAGCTGGAATTCAAAATATGGATCCCAAAAGTGACAGAGTGTTTAGGTACTGCACGGCAATCAGCTCAAAATTCCGCCTTAATTTGACTGTCGATTTTCAGAAAACAACGCTTTAATTGACCATATTGGCTAATTACTGACTATAATCCACAGGAGTGGTATACGCATCATCCTCATGCAATTGCCAATACATATCGGCAAGTCTCTTTGTGACAGGCCCAATCCCACCGTCGCCAACATTTTTACCATCTAGGCATTTTACCGGAACAATCCCACCGGCAGTCGATGTCAAAAAAATCTCTTGCGCTCCACGCATACGGCTCACCGGCAGTTTCTCGAGACGCGCCTCTATATTCAGTTTTTCTGCTAATTCTACGACAGTTCGACGTGTAATACCCTCTAAAACACCTTCACTGGGAGAAATTAGATGGCCGTTGTCCAACGCAAAAATATTCCAACCCCGCCCCTCAGTCACATTTCCGTCGCCATCCAATAATACAGCGTAGCGAGCCTCTTTATCGTAAGCTTCGAACAACGCCCGCACAAAATCCAATCGCCCATAGTTCTTTATAGTCGGATCGACTGCTTCCGATGGAATTCGAATTGTATCTGCAATGATGATATCGCATCCCTTTTCCGTTTCTTCAGCTGAAACAACTGAATAATAAGGTAGGGCCCAAACCATAAGTCGGTTTTGACAGGATCTAAGGTCCTTATGGCCACTCTCTGGTGTGCCCCGGGTCGCGACAATGTTCACCATCGAGTTGCGTAGGCCAGATCTAACAACACAACCATGCAGGATATCTGCAAAATCGCTCCTAACCATTTTGAGTGTGTTGTAACGTCGTTCCGCTATAGCTCTTTCAAAACGGTCTAAATGGTCTTCCATCCTAAAGAAACGACCGCCGTGGACATGCAGGGCGTCGTAGCACATATCAGCCAGCTGAAAACCTAAATCAGTCACAGGTAGGCGCATTTCGGACAAAGGAACATATTCGCCATCAATGTACCCGAAGCCATTTTTTCCGTATCCATTTTCAGTCGCCATGACCTACCCCTCAATAACATTATTTAAAATTTTTGTGCCGCTCGCCTTTAACGACATTAAGCACTAAATAAATATTAGTTTCCCGCAGCCTTTCGAACATGTTTATTGCGGGATGGATATTTATCGGTTTGGTGGCTTGAGCGAACGGTCTTAATTAGGCATTCTCTGGCTAAGCCGCGTAAAGCGACTAATTGGAAGACCTAGTAAACAGCTTTAACAAAAGGAACGGCTATACCGATGGTGGGCATGCGTTTTGAAGCCCCGGAAACTATCGACGCAGCGGTCTCGCTATTAGCGAACGCGAGCGGCGAAGCCCGGGTTCTTGCGGGGGGAACTGATCTCTTAGTTCAACTTCGCGCTGACATGATCGAGCCTGAGCTCGTTGTGGACATCAAACGGATCGCGGAGACGCGGACTGTAACGGAAGAAGACGGCGGTTATCGCGTCGGTGCCGCTGTGGCCGGGGCCGAACTCAAAGAACATTCGTCTTTTTCTAAAACTTGGCCAGGGGTTATGCATGCGTTCGACCTGATTGGTTCAACGCAAATTCAAGGCCGGTGCACGCTCGCCGGGAACCTGTGTAATGCTTCGCCTGCAGCGGACAGTGTACCAGCTATGGCCGCAGTGGGCGCTATCGCGCGCATCGCGGGGCCGAATGGGATACGCGATATTCCCGTCGAGGAAATACCGACTGGACCTGGAAAGACGTCACTTTCCAAAGGTGAGTTGGTCACCTCGATCTTTTTCCCCAAAAAAGCCGACAACACCGGCGATGACTATCTTCGTTTCATTCCAAGGACTGAAATGGACATCGCGGTCGTCGGATCTGGCGTATCTCTCAGTTTAGACAACAATGGGACCTGCACAGCCGCCAAGGTCGTTCTTGGCGCTGTTGGCCCGAGAATTATCGTTTGCGAAGAAGCTGCAAACGCCCTGATAGGTTCAAAAGTAGACGAGGCAGCTATCGAAGCCGCAGGTGCGGCTGCAACGGCCGCGGCCACCCCGATCAGCGACAAACGTGGCACTGTCGAATATCGTAAAAAAGTTGCGGGTGTTTTGACCCGCCGGGCGACTGCTAAAGCGCTCGAACGCGCGAAAGGTTGATCCATGGCGAAAATTCACGTAACTACCAGTGTAAATGGAGATGAGACAGAATTCCTTTGTGAACCAGAGGAAACGCTTCTCGACATCCTTCGCGAAACCCTGCACCTAACGGGTAGTAAGGAAGGCTGCGGTTCGGGCGACTGTGGCGCGTGCAGCGTTATGGTCGACGGTCGCCTCGTTTGCTCCTGTCTCGTTCTTGGAGCGGAAATGGAAGGCCGCGATGTCGAAACTATCGAGAATCTGGCCGAAGGCGACAATTTGCATACTTTGCAAAAGAAATTCCTCGAGCACGCCGCACTTCAATGTGGCATCTGCACGCCGGGCTTCTTAGTTGCATCAAAAGCACTCCTCGAAAAAAACCCGGACCCAACCGAAACTGAAATTCGGTATTGGTTAGCTGGTAATCTTTGCCGTTGCACAGGTTATGATAAAATCGTTCGGGCCGTCCAAGACGCGGCCGCGGAGATGAGAGGAGGCTAATATGCCCGACGACGTTCGCATCACTGATCTCAAAAAGGTCGGAACACGCCCGGTTCGCCCGGATGGTGTCGACAAAGTAACCGGACGGGCAAAGTTTGGCGCAGATTTTAACATGCCCAATCAACTGGTTGGACAAGTGCTTCGCAGCCCGCATGCCCACGCGATTATTAAATCGATTGATACATCAAAAGCCAAAGCACTCAAAGGCGTCAAAGCGATAGTTACCCGAGACGATTTTGAGGACATGCCATCTGAATTGGCACCGGCTGGCGAGCAACTCGTCAACTATAAGGACATGACCCGCAATGTCTTGGCGCGTGAGAAAGTCTTATATGACGGACACGCCGTGGCGGCTATAGCTGCTACCAGTTCGGCGATTGCACGTCGTGCATTGAAGCTCATTGTAGTTGAGTACGAGGTTCTGCCGCACGTCATTGATCCAGTCCCAGCAATGGCCGATGACGCACCGGTCTTGCACGACGATATGATCACGGAAGGTGTCGACCCAGCACCAACTAAAGCTTCGAACGTAGCAAAGCGCGTCGAATTTGGCTGTGGCGATGTAGAAGCGGGATTTGAACAGGCAGATATCATTGTTGAGCGTGAATTCGAGACCAAAGCCGTGCACCAAGGCTATATCGAGCCGCACGCTTGCGTTGCGAATTACTCTGAGGACGGTACTGCCGACCTTTGGTGCACAACCCAAGGCCACTTCGTGGTTCGAGGCCACTGCGCCAAGCTTGTTGGTATGGAGGTATCTAAACTCCGCGTCACATCCTCGGAGATCGGTGGTGGCTTTGGAGGCAAAACGGTTGTCTACCTCGAGCCTTTAGCTCTTATGCTCTCCAAACTTGCGCATCAACCCGTCAAAATGATTATGAACCGTGACGATGTTATGCGAGCAACTGGCCCGACTTCGGGGGCAAATATCTGGGTAAAAATAGGCGCTAAAAACGATGGTACGCTCGTAGCTGGTGAAGCAATCCTTAAGTATCAGGCTGGAGCATTCGCTGGATCCCCAGTGCAGCCTGGTTGTATGTGTGCTTTTGCTCCTTATGACATGGAAAACGTCAAAGTCGTCGGCTTCGATGTTGTTACCAATCGGCCAAAAGTGGCAGCGTACCGTGCGCCCGGCGCACCAATATCGGAATACGCGGTGGAATGTTTAGTGGACGAATTGGCACAAAAATTGGACATAGATCCGGTTGAGTTACGCCAAATAAACGAAGCTAGGGAAGGCACCCGCGCAGCATACGGCCCCAAATTTGGCCCGATTGGCTATCCGGAAATGTTAGAACAGGCCAAAAGCCTTGAGCAATACAATACTACACTCGGACCCAATCAGGGGCGTGGTATCGCCTCGGGCTTCTGGTTTAATATCGGAGGAGAGTCATGCGCAGCTTTACAGCTAAATGTCGACGGCACGCTTAATCTCATGATTGGCACTCCGGATATCGGTGGTTCAAGGGCATCCATGGCCCTGATGGCTGCAGAGACACTAGGTGTCGAGTACGATGATGTCCGCCCAATAATTGGCGATACAAGTTCTCTTGGCTATACGTTCCTAACCGGCGGTAGCCGAGCAACTTTCTCTAGTGGTATGGCTGTGGTCCAAGCCTCGGAAGACATTATTAAACAAGCATGTGCCCGAGCGGCAAAGGTTTGGGAGATCGATGAAGAAGCTGTCACCTGGGAATCGGGACTCATCAAGCCGTCCGGCCCAAATGCGGGTGACTTCGAGCCCATGACTCTAGCTGATATCGCTAAACATGCCAATAAAACGGGTGGACCAATTGCCGGGCACGCGCAAATCAATGCGCAAGGAGCGGCACCAAGCTTCGGCGTGCATGTAGTCGATGTTGAAGTCGATCCGGAAACCGGTAAAGTCGATATTCTGCGTTATACGGTTTTACAGGATGCTGGCAAAGCCATTCACCCGGCCTATGTAGAAGGCCAATTCCAAGGCGGTGCTGCGCAAGGTATAGGATGGGCCCTCAATGAGGAATATGTTTACAACGATAAGGGTCAAATGGAGAATACCGGTTTCCTTGATTATCGAATCCCAGTCTGCTCCGACTTGCCGATGATCGAAACTATAATCGTTGAAGAACCCAACCCCCGCCATCCATATGGTGTCCGCGGGATCGGTGAAACGCCAATTATTCCGCCGATGGCGGCAATCGCGAATGCAGTCAGTCGCGCTACTGGAGTACGCTTTAGCGAACTCCCAATGTCCCCACCTAAAGTATTGGCGCGACTTGAGGAAGCAAAAATCGCAGCTGAATAAGCAATCGGCTTAATTTAATTAAGGAAAACCCCTGCCCAACAGGCGGGGTTTTTTTTATGCAATAATTTTATCTAGCGAGGCCTTAAAGTTAGGTTTGCTGAGACACCAGCTTGCCAACCAAAATTTATCAAGAATTGGCTTAAAATGTAGATTCAAATTTGTTCTGCCCTTGAACATTCTCACTGAATACCCGACTTCTAACTGATATGGCACACGTAACTATCACAGCCGCTCTAGCGCGCTATACCAACGGCAAAACGGAATTTGAGTATCCGAATGTCGCGACTATTAGACAATTGATACGAGCCTTTTCAGAGGAGTTTCCCGATATAAAGCCGCACTTGGAGGAAGGTGCTGCCTTCGCCATCGACGGACAGTTATTTCAAGAAGCTCTGCTAGAGCCGATCCAACCTGACAGTGAAGTCCACATTCTGCCGCAGATAGGCGGCGGATGATGTATTATGCCGCCACATTTTTAGTGTTTTTGTTTGTTAGTCCGGCGTTCGCCGAAGAAATCGGTAGTGTTTCTACTGCATTTAAGCTCTTAGGACCCAGCGACAAAATTGTCATTGAAGCTTTTGACGACCCACAAGTGAATGGCGTTGCCTGCCACCTCTCGCGAGCCAAGAAAGGCGGTGTAACCGGTGCGGTCGGATTTGCAACGGACACCTCTGATGCCTCTATTGCCTGCCGACAAATTGGCCCGATTACCATCAAAGAAGAGCTAAAAGATGGCGACCCCGTCTTCAACAAACGTACTTCAATTCTCTTTAAAACCATGCAAGTCGTTCGGTTTTTCGACAAAAAACGCAATGTACTTGTCTATCTCGTCTTCTCTGACAAGCTGGTTGACGGTTCACCAAAAAATTCAATTTCTACGGTCCCAATTTTTAACAATTGGGCAAAATAGCCATACTTCGAGCACTTGTTTAACTGTTCTTGCTCCTTAATAGTTAAACAAAACTAACGAAGGAAAACGCATGGCTGAATCATTCGGTAGTTACGATTATATCATTGTTGGGGCGGGTACCGCCGGTTGCGTATTGGCGAATCGCCTTTCTGCCGACCCAAGTAATTCGGTCCTTCTGCTCGAAGCCGGCGGCAGGGATAATTATATCTGGACTAAGATTCCTGTCGGTTATCTCTATTGTATTGGCAATCCGAAAGTTGACTGGGGTTTCAAAACAGAGCCAGAGGCTGGATTGAATGATCGATCGATCGACTATCCACGCGGCAAAGTACTAGGCGGGTGTTCTTCCATTAACGGCATGATCTATATGCGCGGGCAAGCCCGTGACTACGATCACTGGGCTCAGCTCGGTAACCCGGGATGGGGTTGGGAAGATGTTCTCCCTTATTTCCTAAAATCGGAAGACAATCTAGCTTTGGAGCCAAGCAGCCTGCACGCACGAGGGGGCGAGTGGCGGATTGAAAAACCACGCACTTCCTGGGAAATCCTCGACGCTTTTATGGAAGCCGCCACTCAAGCTGGCCTCCCGAAGGTGAATGACTTCAACACCGGTAACAATGAAGGCGTTGGCTATTTTCATGTAAATCAAAGAAGAGGGTGGCGTTGGAATACGTCTCGTGGTTTCCTGAAACCGGTCGCAAACCGCCGCAACTTGCGAGTTGTCACGGGCGCTCATATAAAAAAAATATCGCTAAAAAATTCAAATGCTACTGACCTAATATTTAACCTCAATGGAAAGGAACACACCGTTGATATTAAAGGTGAAATAATACTTTCGGCAGGCGCCGTCTCTTCACCCACGATCCTTCAATTATCAGGGATCGGCCCAGGGAAAGCCCTCACCAAACACGGTATTACAGTCAAACACGAATTGGCTGGTGTTGGCGAAAACCTTCAAGACCATTTGCAAATCCGCTGTGCTTATAAGGTCAAGGGTGTGAAGACCTTGAATGAGCGAGCAAACAGTCTGATCGGAAAACTGGGAATAGGTTTACAATACTTTCTTTTACAGCGTGGTCCAATGTCGATGGCACCCTCACAGCTTGGTGCCTTCGCTAAATCAGACCCTTCCTATGACACGCCAAATATCCAGTATCACGTGCAACCCCTTACTCTCGACAAGTTCGGTGAACCACTCCATGATTTCCCTGCTTTCACTGCGAGTGTTTGCAACCTAAGACCAGAAAGCCGAGGCTCAATCCGATTGAAAAGCCCGGATCCTTTCGATTCACCATCGATCCGGCCGAATTACCTTTCTGCAGACCGCGACAAACAAGCCGCTACGCAAGCAGTTCACTATACTCGCAATATCGTCAATCAAAAAGCTCTTGCTAAATATAAGCCAGAAGAGTTTAAGCCAGGTCTTGATAAACAGACGCCAGAAGAACTCCTAAGGGCGGCAGGCGACATTGCCAGTACAATCTTCCATCCTGTTGGTACCTGCAAAATGGGTAACGATCCCATGGCAGTCGTAGACGGGCGCCTTCGTGTGCGTGGCCTATGTAACATACGCGTCGTCGACGCCTCTATAATGCCGACCATCACTAGCGGAAACACAAATTCCCCTACTCTCATGATAGCTGAAAAGGCGGCTGAAATGATTAAGACTGACAACGGCTAGGTCGTCTTTATTTTCATCTGATCGTGATAATGACTTTTCAATTTTATCACGGAAAGCTGGGTGATATAAAATTTAAATCTTTGATTTAAATCGCTCAAAAGTCTCGGAGGGGGGGATAACTTCTTATGATAAAGCCTGCGTAAGAGTTTAAGCCGCTAACGTAATCGAGTCTTTATCTAATAAAGTCAATCGCCACATTTCTCGGGTATTTCGCTCATAATCGAAACCAGTAGCCGCGTGCAACGTGCTACGATTATCCCAAACCACGATATCACCTGGTTGCCAACTCCATTTCACGGTAAAGCTTGGACCGGTGATATGTGGCAGCAGATCTCGAATAATAAGAACGCTCTCATCTTCTATCCCCTCTAAATCCCACTTATCCAAACCAGCCTGGTCTATAGGCTCCCCTTTAGGAACGATGGCACAAGTTGAACTATTCAGACCATAGAGTGCCGGAACGCCACTTACCGGGTGTTCCAAGACCACTGGAACACGGTTCGGCGGATTTGCCGCACGTTGTTCTTTAGTCAAAATTGGATAATCTGGCGAATATAGACTGATCTTCTTATCATGGTGCGCCAAGGAGCACACTGCCTCCAAATGCATTAATTTTTTTTTCGTTTTAGTATCGAGATTGGCGTAGGCCTGCCGAGTATCGGCAAATAGTGTCTCAGCCCCCTTTTCCGGAGCTTGGCGGCAATGAAAAACAGAGCCTATGGGTGGGTGTTTACGAAATGTAGAATCCGTATGCCAAACCGGACGCCTAGTTTTTGGGTTGTACCGTATATCTTCATCAGACTTTAAAGGTTGGACCTTCGAGAGTGATGATTTGAGATTACCATCTTCATCTCTGATATTACCTATACGGAGGATTGGAAAACCAGGAACCATACTATGTTCACGCGCGGCAAGTGTGATGTCTTCGATGGTACCAAAACACTCGGACCAAGCCATTAACTGCTCCGGCAATATTTCCAGCAGGTCTTCCCCTCGTACGGCGATCAAACCGCCATACCGCATCCAAAGGTCATAGGCATTAGTCTGGAATAGGGCGTCCTCAAGATCCTTACGAGTTACGCCTTCGATCATAAGACCGAAATCACCATTCAAAGTTGACGTTTTGTGTTGCATCTATTCAGCCATTATCTCAAGTTTTACACCATCGACGGCCGTTGCATATTCCGCTGGACCGAAGCTAACTTTCTTGCAACGTGTCGCGCTCTGAATCGAACCACAAAGCTCCTCTACCATCTTTTTGATACCTTTGTCCGCGCCATCGAGGTCAAGTCGAATGCCTTCCAAGACTTTTGTTTGGGAAATCTTATTTTGTGAACGAAGCTCCCGTGTCGCGTTTAGCAAGTCGAGAATAAGAGCCATCCCATCCGGCGTGGCCGCACTCTCAAGGTCATTTTCTTCCTCTGGCCATTCAGCAACATGGATTGAAACAATTTCTTCATAAGGCTTGTATAGCCTTTGGTAGATCGCTTCGGTGATGAACGGAAGGTACGGTGCGAAGAGAGCTAACAGTGTGCGTAAAGTTTCCCACATAGTTGCCTGCGCGGACGCTCGAAGTTCTGCCGAATAGCGTTCCGGATTCCAGAACCGGTCCTTAACGATTTCAACATAATTGTCGCAGAAAACGCCCCAGAAGAAGCGCTCCAAAGCTTCGCGTCCATAAGCATAGTCATAGCGCTCAAACCCGTCTGTGACAGTCTTAATCGTCTTTGCGAGCTCAATCTGCACCCAGCGATCTTCAACGGAGCGGTCTATTAGAACTGGACGCGGGGCTACAGGATCGAAGCCTTCGAGAAGAATGTTGCATAGACGGGCCACGTTCCACAACTTAATCACCACTTTCCGGCCGGTCCGAACGTCTTTCTCATTGAAACGCAGGTCATGACCCAGATGACTACCCGCTGCCCAGAACCGCAACGCATCGGCTGAATATTTTTTGATCACCGAATGCGGGTCGTATCGGTTATAGCCTTCCTTATCAGTGAACTTTTCAAGGTCACGTTTAGAGATTTTCTTACCCTGCTCGTTCAAACCCCAACCAGAAATCATACAATCTCGCCAAGGCAAACCACCATGGTGGAAATGTGATTTTGCCACCGTGTAAAACAGCCATGTCCGAATGATTTCAAAGGCTTGTACACGCAATGTCATTGGATATAGAGACATGTCGCCTTTACGCCCTTTAGTACCAGCCCAGTTAGCATTGACCAGTGGCGTTAGTGACGACGTCATCCATGTTTCCATGACGTCGGCTTCACCCTCAAACTCGGTACCACCGCATTTCATACAACTCTCAGCCGGGCATGGCTGCTCAGCGGGGTCAACCGGCAATGTCGCTTCATCGGCGACTACAACGGAACCGCACCCTTTACAGTACCAGATCGGGAAAGGCACACCATAGAAACGCTGACGGGAAATATTCCAATCGTATTTGAGGCCATTTACCCAATCGTCAAGCCGGACCTTCATGTAGTCCGGATACCAATTTAACTGCTCGCTCCGCTTTAAAAATTCATCCTTGTATTCGAGTAGCCGGACAAACCATTGAGGCGCCATGACAAACTCAATCGGCTGATTGGAGCGTTCAGAAACAGAAACATTCTGCTTAACCTGTTTAGAACGCAGTATTAACCCCTGTTCCTTCAGTGTTTTGACAATCTCTTTACGCGCGTGTTCGACCTTCATGCCCGCAAATGGACCTGCCAGTTCTGTCATTGAACCGTTCGGACTAACGCAGATGCGAGTATCTAGTTTATCATCTTTCCACTTTTTGACGTCTTCTCCATCTCCGAAGGTACATACTTGCATAAGGCCGGTGCCAAACTCCATATCAACGTCTTCCGAAGTTCGTATCATTACCTTATGACCAAACAATGGAACTTCCGCTTCCTTTCCTTCCAGATGCTGATACCGTTCATCCTTCGGGTTGAAGTACATCGCAACGCAGGCTGGTATGAGTTCGGGACGTGTTGTCGAAATAACTAATGCCTCACTCGTCTCGACGGCCCTGAATGCTATATCATGCATCTGACCATTTCGGGTCAGCGTATCGACATCGGCCTGGGCGAGCGCTGTCTCAAAATGTGTGTCCCAGATTACAGGCGAATCATCGCGATACAGAAGGCCTTTATTATACAAGTCGATAAAGGATTTCTGTGAGGTGCGTTGACAGTGGGGGTCAATAGTCGAATACCGTAAAGACCAATCAACCGATAGGCCTAGATTTCGCCACATTTCTTCATAAGCCTTCGCGCCCTTGGCAGTTTCTTCCATGCAAAGTTCACGGAATTTCTCGCGCGTTATATTTGACTTATTGACGTTGTGGGTCTGCTCGACGTACCGCTCGGTCGGAAGACCGTTATCGTCGAAGCCCATGGGATAAAAGACCCGGAAACCTCGCATCCTTTTATAACGCACTACAAATTCCGCCTGAGCATAAGACATAGCGTGACCAACATGGAGATGGGCCGCGGACACGTAGGGCGGTGGGGTGTCGATCGAGAATAGCTCTTTGTTATCGTCTGGCACGAATTCGTATAGCTTTTCGCCTTCCCAAACTTTCCAGCAATCTTGTTCGATTGCTTCGTGGTCATAATCTTTTTCGATCAAATCTTGTACGATCTTCTTCATATTTTGCCTAGCTATCGGAATGCCGCGCCCCAAACAACGCAGAGCTTATTTCTTACGGAGCCATCGGCAGCAAATCAAGAGGATGAATTTATTTTCACTTCGGCGAAACGAAAAAGTAAAGCGAACCCATCTTTGTATCATTCTTATCTGGATAGGCTATTGGGAACGGGTCCTCTTACCTTTCCCATTTAAAGACGCGAAAAATGACGATCTTAATAAATTTACTTAAAAATTCAACAAACACCACAGCGCTCGCCATCATAACCAAAGATTAAAGCCAGCCTGGTTGGTGTCATCACTAACACATTTCTGAATAATCGGAACCTAATAGTCACACGACATAGGCGAGTTCCGTTTACCATCTTAATTTTTTGCCTAAATAGAAATTATACCCTTCGAAAAAATTAAATTTCTTTTTTGCATTTCTTCTTGTTGGGGCAATACTTCTTATATTGGAAAGAACTAATCGGACTTTTCATAGCCCGATGTTCTTAGCGGGCAATATTTGTAATACAAATATACACCTACGCCAAAAATTAACGCACATTTGTGTCGGAAAGCACATTTTTCAGCGCCTTTTCAAAATTTGCCACTGTTCGATCGATATTCATAAGCTTATCGAGACCGAACAACCCTAAACGAAATGTCTGAAATTCATCACTCTCGTCACACTCTAACGGAACACCTGCAGCAATCTGCAAACCTTCGAGAGCGAAACGCGAACCGTTATGCACTTCAACCGCATCAGTATAGCTAACAATCACACCCGGCGCCTTAAACCCATCTGCGGCAACACTCTTGAAACCATTGCGTTCAAGCATTGTCCGCATCTTGTCACCCAATTCCTGTTGCTCATCAAATATTCTGTCAAAACCGTATGCCTGCGTCTCTTTCATAGCCTCATAGAATTTCACCAAGGCATCAGTAGGCATAGTCGCATGATACGCGTGTCCCCCGGCTTCGTAGGTTTCCATAATCGAGAGCCATTTCTTCAGATCACATGCGAAACTTGTACTTGTCGTCTGCTCAATCATTTTTCGGGCACGATCGTTCATCATAACAAGTCCAGCACAAGGAGACGCGCTCCAGCCTTTCTGCGGAGCGCTAATAAGAACATCCACGCCAGCGGCCTCCATATCCACCCAAATCGTACCTGAAGCAATGCAATCTAAAACGAATAGCCCACCAACCTCCCTAACGGCATCGGAAATTTGACGCATGTATGTTTCTGGAAGGATCATGCCAGCAGAGGTCTCAACATGAGGGGCGCAGACGAGCGATGGCTTGTGCAGTCGAATTGCTGCCACAACCTCTTCAACAGGAGCAGGCGCATAAGATGGCGTTGGACTATCGTCCGATGGCTGCGCCTTCAAAACCGTGCAAGAAGCCGGTATATTTCCAGCATCAAAAATTTGACTCCATCGATAGCTAAACCAGCCGTTACGGATGACAATACAATCCTTGCCGGTCGCAAATTGCCTTGCCACAGCCTCCATACCGTAGGTTCCACCGCCCGGAACAATCGCAATCGAGGTCGCGTTATAAACAGACTTTAGCGTCTTAGAAATTTCTTGCATTACGTCCTGGTAAGATCGGGACATATGATTGAGGGACCGGTCGGTAAAAACCACTGAATACTCTAGGAGACCGTCTGGGTCGACGTCCGGCCGAATACTGGACATATGCAACTCCTCTGACTGAAACGATAGATCAGACTTTAAAGATTAAGTTTTTAGCTATGTCGGCAATAATTATAGCAAATTCAACCAGCCTGCGGCGACACGTCGCTTACACTGGCCGTTCCCCTTTCAAGAGTATTCGCTGGTGCAGACGTTTTTGCCCAACCGGATAGTCAACGTTCACTGCATGAACGAGGCATCGATTGTCCCAAAGCAACAAATCGCCGACTTGCCATTCGTGGTGATATTGATACTCCGGCTTGGTTATCTGCGCATAAACCTCGTCTAATAGAGCATCGCTCTGCGGCCGTTCCCAGCCAACAATTTTATCGGTCCGATTCGAATTAAAATAGAACGATTTTTGACCAGTATCATCGTGTGTCCGCACAAGAGGATGCTCAACATCGGGCGTTTCATTTATCTCTTCTCGTGTCCGTTTTTTTGGACGGCCGGGAGCTCTCACAGTGTCATACCCATGAACTGCCCTTAACCCATCTATCTCTGACTTTTGGTCATCCGGAAAATCCTCGTAGGCCTTCCGCATGTTACAGAATTTTGTCTGACCACCTTCAATTGGAATGGCAATAGACTGCAACATAGTCGCTTTCGCCGGCACAGCAAAATAGGAATCGTCGGTGTGCCATCCCGCCAAGCGCACGCCCGTTAAATCATCCGGCTTGTCCCTGCTCGACTGGTAGGTGCTCTCTAGAACAGAGACTTCCGGTGTCTCCAAATGTCGTTGGGTTCGTATAAGCTGAAGCTGTGGTTCGCCGAAATACCTCGCAACTCGAATGAAATCGGAGGCCTCAAGCGGCTCGATGCGAAAACAAAGGAGGTGATACTCTAAAAACGCCTCTTGAATTGCCTTCACTTCCTCAGGCAATAACGGCTCAGTCAAGTTTGCCCCCAAAACCTCAGCACCAAGCGCGCCTCCAAGAGTTCGAATTTCCAGTGCCATGGCCGTTTCCTTCTACCTATCTAATTTAGATGAATATGCTGCTCTCGTTTATACGGATAGGCCATTAACATGAAAATTACCGGATGCGAAACACTTCATTGCAACGCTGGCTGGCGAAATTTTTCATTTTTAAAACTTGAAACAAACGAAGGCCTTATCGGGATTGCGGAATACAATGAAAGCTACGGAAGTAAAGGGCTCACAGCTGTCATAAAAGCCCTTGTCGAAGCTGTCACCGGGGACGACCCATGCCGGCATGAATTGGTAAGTCAAAAGCTTTACGCAATGACGCGACAAGCACATGGTGGTCTAAATCAGCAAGCTATCGCCGCAATTGAAAATGCTATGCTGGACATCAAGGCAAAATCACTCAGTCTTCCTGTTTACGAACTTTTAGGCGGTGCTATTCGGACGGAACTGCCACTTTATTGGTCTCATTGCGGAACTTATCGAATGAGTGAGGAAAACTCGAGAGAAATGGGCCGCAGGCACTTTACAAAGCTGGACGATTTAGTGGAGTTAGGCGCAGAGGTCCGCGAGCGTGGTTTCAAAGCACTAAAAACTAACATATTCCTATTCGACGAGAACCCCAACCGCCATTTTCCAGGTTTTGCCCGAGGTCCGGGTTGGCCAGAACTAAATGCCGACAAAAGGCTCGTCGATGCCTTACGTGCGCAACTGACCGCTTTCCGGGACGGAGGCGGTACCGACATGGGAATTCTTTTGGACCTTAATTTCAATTTTAAAACAGAAGGATACTTGCAAATCTGCCGCGGGCTTGACGACCTAGGGCTATTTTGGTTCGAGATCGACCTCTACGATCCTGAAGCCCTTCGGTATATTCGTAACTCCGTGCAGACACCGATCGCATCTTGCGAATCACTTTTCGGTCTCCGGGGATTCAAACCCTTTCTTCAGAATTACTCGATGGACGTCGCAATCATAGATGTACCATGGAACGGCATATGGACATCCCTAAAGATCGCAGCCTTGTGTGAAGCGCATGAAACTAACTGCGCGCCGCATAATTTCTACGGACATATCTCAAGCTTAATGAGTGCACATTTCTGCGCAGCTATACCGAATTTCCGCATCATGGAGATCGACATCGACGATGTGCCCTGGAAAGACGATATTGTTACGAACCCTCCAGTCATCGAAAACGGCGTTTTGCGTGTACCGTCCACCCCCGGATGGGGCAGTGAGCTAAACGAAAAGGTAATCGCTGCGCATCCGCCAAAGTAAATAATTATTGACCGGCACGAACCAATTTACCGGGCAACGAACCCGTATGCTCGCCATCTTCGAATACGGTAACCCCGGCAACCATTGTTGCCCTATAACCATCAGCCGCCTGAACCAGGCGTTTGCCACCCGCAGGTAAGTCGTTCACCAAGTGAGGTGCCCGAATTTTCAGGTTCGCGTGATCGATAACATTGATATCAGCGCGCAAACCTGGCGCAATACGCCCCCTGTCTTTAAGGCCAAAAAAATCAGCTGTCTCTGCCGTCTGAGCCCTTACAACTGTTTCCAAAGGGAGACCTGGACCACGATTCCGGTCGCGCGCCCAGTGGGTCAGGAGATATGTTGGCATACTGGCATCTACGACGGAACCACAATGCGCGCCACCATCGCTCAATCCCGACAAAGTGCCCGGATCGAGCAACATTTCCCGCACATCAGACAAATCTCCGGCAACATAATTAGTGACGGGGCAATATAAAAAACGGTCAAGCCCTTCCGTTATATAATCGTACGCGACTTCTTCCGCCGTGCGGTTGCTCTTAGCAGCTATATTTACAACGCAACGTTCTTCGGAAGGCTCGTAGTCGACATCGGGACCAAATGTATACATTCGATCCCAACGCGTTATCGCTCGAACACGCGACGGCGAGAGACGGTCCATCGCTTCTTCTGACAACTGTGAATTCAGAACGCGTTTGCGCACCGCTGGGTCGCGCATTCGTACCAGGCGTTCTTCAGGTGATAGCGACCGAAGCTCCTGATATGCCGCGTTGGCCGAGAACGGCGTCAACGTTGCGCCAACTCCGAGTAAAACACCAACTGGCCGGCACGCCACCTGACCTGAGAGTGGAGCACCTTCGGCCTGAGCAGCTCGAATACTTGATAGTAACCGCTTCCAACGCATTGGATCGCTGGTATTCTGCGTTACCAGAAACCAAACGGGCCGATTAGTTTCCCGAGCAAGTTCTGTTAGCCAAGCTATCTCTAACTCTTCATCTTCAAATTCCGTATTTATTCCAAATGCACCATGATTAAAACCGGCGAGCGCAGAACCGATACCCATCATCTCGTCAACCTCAGAATAGCGGCTTGGCACGAATCCTCCGGATAGGGTTTTGTGCGAATTAGTCTTAGAAGTTGTAAAGCCAAATGCACCTGCAGCTAGGGCCTCTTCCGTTAGAGCCTTCATCGCGGCGATATCGTCGCCCGTCGCAGGCTCTAGGTTGATCGCACGTTCGCCCATGACGTATACACGCAACGGCAGATGGCCAAGTTGGGCACCAACATTTATGGTCCGAGGTTGGCGCTCTAGCGCATCCAGATATTCTGGGAAACTCTCCCAATCGTATGTCACTCCTTCCTCAAGCGCCGTCCCAGGTATCTCTTCTATGGCTTCCATTAAATCAATTAACTCACGCCGATGTTCCTGCTTAACAGGCGCAAAACCAACACCACAATTTCCGCATAGTGTCGTAGTTACTCCGTGCCATGAAGAGGGTGCCAAAATTGGATCCCATGTCGCCTGACCGTCGTAATGGGTGTGCACGTCGACCCAACCGGGCGTAATCATCAATCCATCAGCATCTATCTCATGCTTGGCCGCCCCAGCCTTTCCACCGACTTCCGAAATCCGTCCATCGTCAATGGCGACGTCGCCCGCAAATGGTGTTTCACCATTGCCATCAACAATTGTTCCACCGCGTATTACCGTATCATGCATCCCAAATTCTCCCGGCATTTACCCTAAAACTATGAACCTACGTAACCCTTTTTTAAATCTATAGTTAAAAAGACATTAGCGTATACCCAATAGATTAAGTCCTTATATTGTGGTTTCTTTTCATGACTGACGTTCACTTAAGAGAGCTGGAAAGGTTAGATGCCAGCAGCTTTATCAAAGCGCGTTAAGCCAGTTATGCACTGAGTTGAACCCATACTAGACACCATCGGTGGCAATATTTGCCGAGAGTTTACCTAGGCACCTGCCACTCCTTTGTCACCATTTATTGTAATTAAAAATATCTCCTAATTTCTGTTGTATGTCTGGCCATCTAAAAAACCCGAGAGGCCCTCAATAAGCTACATCCAACCTGCTATTATGAAAATTTTCTGCATGTCGCCACCGCGTTTGAGCCTAGGTTTAAAAGTGAGACGATCTCCACTAAGTTGCAAAATTCCTCGCTGACTTGCAGGAATGGGCGCCAAGTGATGCTTTAGTCACAGTTAATATTCCTAGCGGGGTAAACAGATTAAAATATGCCGCCAAAAAAGTAACCGTCTCGGCATTATGGCTAACTAAAATACATCTATTACGGAGACCACATATGCCTATACCAGTCTTAGGGCCGGACGGGAAACTGCGCTGCAGCTGGAGTGTAGTTACGCCCGAATATATCCATTATCATGATACTGAATGGGGTTTCCCCGTGGTCAACGATCGACGCCTTTTCGAAAAAATATGCCTCGAAGGATTCCAGTCTGGCCTCAGCTGGCGAACAATTCTAGCAAAGCGCGAAAACTTTCGTCGGTCCTTTAAAGACTTCGACTTTGAGCATATAGCCAAATTCAAGGAACAAGATGTGGAGCGCCTCCTCCAAGACGCTTCAATTATTCGCCATCGCGGTAAAATCGAAGCCACCATAAATAACGCCAAACGGGCGAAAGAGATGATCAAATCAGAGGGCTCTCTTGCTGCTTACTTTTGGAGCTACGAGCCCGACGAAAAGACCCTGGCCAAACCCCAGACAATAACGACTTCTCCCGAATCAATTGCCATCTCAAAAGACCTGAAAAAACGCGGCTGGAAATTTATCGGACCCACAACCATTTTTGCTTTCATACAAGCAATGGGTTTGATTAACGACCACGTCGACGGATGCGTCACACGTAGGAAAGTCCAAAAAGCACGGCAAAAATTAATCCGGCCAATATGAGCTTAACCTATACGTTCAATGTCTTCCCCCCAACGCTTTGTAAAACCGATATCCATATCGAAAAGATCAAGAATTCGGCCGATCGTTTGGTCCACCATTTCTTCGATACTTTTTGGGCGAGCGTAGAAAGCTGGAACAGGCGGTGCAACAACGGCTCCCATTTCCGTGACAGCCTGCATTTGCCGTATATGACCCGCATGTAGCGGCGTCTCCCGCAGTATAAGTACGAGTTTTCGGCGTTCCTTCAGAACAACGTCAGCGGCGCGAGACACCAACGATGATGTAACGCCGTTCGCTATCTCCCCCATCGAACGTATCGAGCAAGGCGCAATCACCATTCCCATAGTCCTAAAACTACCAGAAGATATTGCGGCACCAATATCCGCAGCGGGATAGACCACATCGGCAAGGTTTCTTACGTCGGCAGCCTTCCACTCCGTCTCGTATGCAATGGTGACTTCGGCTGATTTTGAAATCACCAAATGAGTTTCAACTGATGTCTCTCGAAGAACCTGCAGCATCCGGATACCGTAAATCACGCCAGAAGCACCGCTGATGCCAATAATCAGGCGTCGGGGATTTGCTGCCAATTGCCTATTCCTCTTCCGGGTTGAAGTCGTCACCCATTACGTCCCGAATGGAGACTTGAGGGTCTTCAAGTTTTTGCTTGAGCTGAGCTGTGCGCTCGCCATTAAGTAAGTAATTGCCGTCCGTCGCGCGGCGAGCCATTGCTTCCCATTTCGTATTCCAGTCCCCCAGAGAATATCCGTGCCAAGGAGCCTCGGGTGTGAGTGGTGGGAGACCGAGTTCCTCCCATAGTTCCTTGGCTCGCAGCATATGCTCCTTTGTCGGCAAAGCAACTGGTGGCAAATCGTACTTGAGTGTTGCATCAATTAACATCGTAGATTCATTGGTTGACTCACGTAGAACCGGACCATGGCCACGGGCGCGATAATCAATAATCTGAATATCATTCACTGGATTCGCTCGATAGGACATTGCCCAAAGGATAGCATCCGCATTGTCCGGATCAATGTCATCATTGATTGCTATACAATATTTTCCAACCGCCGCTTGGTAAGAAGATATACCCATAAGCGCTCGCCAAATTTCGGTTTTTTTCGCATCACGATCAACTGTAATAGTCACAAAGCGCCGGAGATTAGTTAATGGTTCATGCAGCGAGACCTTTTGAACACAACGAATACCCAGTGTGTCCCGCAGATAGGATTTGAACATCGGTTCATACGCGACACGCTTAATCACGCTGGATTCACTGGGCGTGACTTGACTAATAATGGAACTAACCACCGGATTTTTCTGCATGGTAATAGCGGTGACGTCCATTGTGTTGTTATATTCTTCAAGCGCTATGTAGCCATGGGATTCACCAAAAGGCCCTTCGGGCTCCAAGTATTCGGGATCGATATAACCCTCAACAACAATCTGCGCTTCGGCCGGTACATACAGGTCTACTGTTTTAGCTTTCACCGTATTGATTGGACCACCCGCAAGACCACCAGCAATTGTCAATTCATCGACACCAAGTTTTACTTTTTGAGGGCCTGTATACTCGACTACTGGCGGGCAACCGAGAATAATACAGACAGGCATTTTCTCCTTTCGCTGCTGATAGCCCTTCCAATGATTATAACCGCCAGACTGTGTTGATATTTGCATCATTACAGCTATCCGGTCTGCCGCCTTTAGATTCCCGCGATATACACCCATGTTCTGAATACTGCTATCGATGTCCTTCGTTATCCAAGTCGCAGCGGTAAAATAAGGTCCCGTGTCATAGCCGGGTGTCGAAATTGGAATTGGAAGGGCATCGAGGCCATTGCCGAATCCCTGAACTTTGGAACCGGTCATGACAATTTCCTGACACGGCGCCTCACTGACCACATTGGTTGCAATTGGATTTTTGAGTCCACGCTCCCAGAGCAGACCAATTTCATCCAAGGTATTCGCGGCCATACCGATGCGATAAATTTCCGGATTAGCAGCCAACCCGCCGATTAATACCGGAATGTCATATTGTCGGCCTTTGCTGTCTATAACATTTGTGAAAAGAAAGGCTTTGCGTTCTGTCTCTCCAATACCGCCCCTAAATTGCCAACGAACCAGCGGATGCATTTCCGTATCTTTGTTGACAGGCTTATCAATACGATAAAGCAAATCGGCTTTGTCGAGTTCTTCAATGTGTTCCCAAAGGTCCTTATAGGCGCGTCCCTCAGCCATAATCGTCCCTAATTCCATAATTAGCCGGTTTACTGGCTATAAGTATCGGTTCCTTCTATCCTTCGTCCAGCACCCTTAAGGAGTATTCCAAATGGCCTGGGTCGACAGACAATCCCCCAAAGGAACAGAAATCTTTTACGACCATATCGGATATTTCGTACATGACCTCAACGAGGCTGGGCATCAACTCGAAAAACTCGGCTTTCAAGTTTCGGCCACAAACATCCAATACAATGAAGACGCCAATGGTGTTCTTCAACGCACACACACATCCAACAAGCTGGCTAAACTCAATCTAGGCTTTATCGAGGTTTTGGCCGCAACTGGTGAAAGTCCACTGGCCAATCAGCTCACAAATATGCTCCGACGTTATCAAGGCCTTCATGTAATCGCCTTAACCAATGCGGATATAGATGCAACAGCAAAACGTCTGGCGGAAGCCGGCCTGGAGATGCAGGATCCTGCTCACCTGCGGCGGAAAGTGACCGTAAACGGTAAAGAAACACTTATGGTTTTTACCGTTTTGCGTGTCGAACCAGGCACTTTCACAGAGGGCCGTTTACAAATACTGACTAATCATACACCCGAAAATTTCTGGCTTCCTGGCGAAATGGATCATGGAAACCGCGCCGATACCCTTACAGACTTGCTAATCTGCGTCAAAGATGTTGAAGAGGCAGTCGGGCGGTACGAAATCTTCTTCGGTGCCAAAGCAATTGAGATAGAAGGCATTCAGACTCTAGATTTGTCGCGCGGGCGATTTCATTTCGTTACGCCGGACCAGGTAGCTGCAATGTTGCCAGGTTTTAATGCCCCCACTCTCCCCTATACCTGCGGGCAAGGCCTTGGAAGTCTGGATTTGAAGGCCACCAAGAAGTACTTCAATGTTGCGGGTATTTCTCCAATCTTCGAGGATGATGATTTTTACTGCATCGGACCTAAAGATGCGCTCGGGGCCTATCTCTTATTTCATGATAAATCTGTCGAAGCCCCATGGGCTTCACTCAGCAAGCGCACATAAATGCGCGACAAGTGCCTCCGGAGCTGTAAGGAAAGGCGAATGGCCACTTGTTAGCGTTTTTACCCGGTCGCAGGGTAACGCTGCCACCATGTCTTTTTGCAGTTTGAAACTGATCGCATTGTCCAGCGTGCAATGGATGTAGGCCCGTGAAACTGAGCCGAACTGCGCTGCCGTAAATTGGGTTTTATCTCGAAAAATACTTACCGGCTCAGGGCAAATTCGATCTAAGGCGTAAGCAAAAGTTTCATCATCAGCATCTTGATAGAATGCGCGGTGGGCTATATCCGCTGTAATCGAGAGACAATCCGTACCATTTACGTCCATTCGAACGACTTCTGCTAAAGCCTCAGTATCACGCTTAACAAGCGTGGCTAAGCTTTCCCCTGATCTTGGAAGATAGGCCGTCAGATAAACCAGTTGCGCAATCGCCCCAGGTGCTTGCTCGGCCGCTCTGGAAATAATGGCGCCTGCCATACTGTGTCCGACAAGCACAACCGGCTCGACGGATTTAAGCGCACAATCAGTGACCGTAGCAGAGTAGAGACCCAGCGAAAGTTCGGACATAGGTGTCTCATTTACGCCATGTCCAGGAAGATCGGGCGCTTTTACTGAATGCCCTGCAGCCTCTAGCAAAGGCACAACAAACTTCCAACACCAACTTCCGTGACATGCGCCATGAATAAGAAGGAAATGGGCCAACTAATTATATCCGTGCCACCATTAAGAGTGTCTAACGTATCGCCCCGTATGGGCCTATCGCGACAGTTACTAGTCCCCTAGATTTACTCTGCAGCTTAGCCTATTGGAAGCAACCAGTTTTTCTCTTTTTCACGGAGAAAACGGAATCCGTATGCCCGCTCGTATTGTGGCGGTGACGTCGCTGCAACATCGAGTGCAGCGGCAGCACGCACCGGCCAATGGGGGTCGAATAAAAGGCCTCTCGCGAGTGCCACCATATCTGCCTTACCATCCGCAACTATGCTTTCGGAATGATGCGGATCATAAATCATCCCAACTGCCATGGTTGGAATGTCCGCTTCCCTCCGGATCTTATCGGCGAAATCAACTTGATACCCCTCCCCCAACTCAAGTCGCGTATTGCCCGAAATGCCGCCGCTTGAGGCACAAATATAGTCGCAACCAAGTTCTTTTAAGTTTTTGGCATAAATAACCGAATCTTCCGGGGTCCACCCATTCTCTTCCCAATCCGTAGCAGATAGGCGCAGGCCCATTGGTTTCTTTTCAGGCCAGACCTCTCGCATCGCAGCGAATACTTCCAATGGGTAGCGCATGCGGTTTTCAATTGGGCCCCCAAACTCATCATTTCGTGTATTTGAGATCGGCGAGAGAAATTCATGCAAAAGGTAACCATGAGCGCTGTGCAACTCGATCATGTCGAAACCAAGACGTTCCGAACGTTCAACCGCCTCGAGGAAGGCCCTCTTAACCACGTTCATATCGTCTCGGTCCATTGCCTTAGGGGTATGCCAGCCTTCGTCTTGCGGATTAGAGGAACTGCTAACCGTCTCCCATGCCCCCTCACTATCACTTAATGGGTTACGGCCTTCCCAGGGAAGGTGTGTTGACGCTTTTCGGCCAGCATGCGCCAGCTGAATACCCATCTTAGCCTGTCCATACTTTCTGCAAAAACGCATGACCCGGGCAAGAGCCTCTTCGTTCTCATCTGACCAGATACCAAGGCATTGGGGTGTAATCCGTCCTCGCGGCTCGACCGCGGCTGCTTCTGTAATGACGAGGCCGTAACCTCCCGTCGCAAACTGGCCGAGGTGCATCAAATGCCAGTCCGTTGCATTCCCGTCCACCGCGCTGTATTCGCACATTGGCGAGACAATAATACGATTATCGAGATTTAGGGAGCGCAAGGAAAATGGTGAAAATAGATGGCTATTCATGCAAAAATCCATTTGTTGGGATCAATTTTCTGAATGTTTAACGGGCACCAGCACGTTCAACAAGTTATTGAAAACGCGGGATCACTTTCTCTCCAATCAAATCAATGGAACGCATAACTTGCTCATGCGTTGTATGCCCCGCTTGCATCATCAAAACGATTTGATCGAGACCGATTTCTGCCCACCGTTCGATGACACGCGAGCATGTGTCTGCATTGCCACCAACGACCATTGCGTCTTCGATCAACTCCTGATTTGACCGATCTTTAACCGTGGCTAATACCCCCTTAATACCCGCTGCCGAACCAAAACGCAGTCGATTAAGCTCTGCATCGTTTTGCCCGTAGTACCATCGAGCGCTGGCGGTCGCTATATCTCTCCCGACGCTATCATCATCGTGACAACAAGTAATAGCGAAGGCTCCGGCACTTGGATTTGCATACTTACCATCCCAATTTTCGGGATTACTCACTTTTATTTCACGCCAATAGGCTTCAACTGCGGGTTTGGCTTCCTCCGGCGGCAAGCGCGTCACGCCAATAACCCCCAAACCCCGCTTCGCAGCTCGGGCCCAGGACTCAAGATTTGATGCGGCCGTCCAAAGCGGTGGATGCGGAGTTTGAAGGGGTCTCGGCACCACTTTCCGCGACGGTAAATCAAAAAACTTTCCTTGATATCCAGGAAATGTCTCGTGCTCAAACATGGACATCACGGCCGCAACTGACTCATCAGCATAAGCACGGGCATCTTCAGCACTCACACTGAACCCCTCAGTGATGTATTCTGCCGTGCCGCGTCCAAACCCGAATTCTGCCCGCCCTTCACTTAAAATGTCCAATGTTGCGACCCGTTCCGCAACATGGAATGGATGATGACAGGGCAGGACAACTACGCCGAACCCCAATCGGATGCGTTTCGTCCGTTGACTAATCGCTGCCAACATCATATCCGGAGCCGCACTATGACCAATCTCCACATAAAAATGCTGCTCCGTAATCCAAATACGGTCGAAACCAGCCTCCTCCGCCCGAACAGATTGCTCAACCGCGTTTAGGTGAGCATCTTTCTCGGATGTTGCCGACCATGGTTTCGGCATCTGTAACTGGATCATAAAACCAAATTCCATAAATCCTCCCAGGCTGAATTTTTTACCCTTACAATTAGAGCTCCTGTCCAGCGCTAGACTATACTATGAAGAATTAAAACTCTGCCCCATCCCAAGTTATTCACCGTTTGGAGACCTAAAATGATCATTCGTCGAGTAGAAGACTGTGAAGACACAAGCAGAAAGATCACATCCGCAACCAGTGCTAGTACTCGACTATTATTAGCCGAAGACAAAATGGGTTTCTCTCTAAATTTTACGGAAATTGAGCCAGGGCTCAAGATTGAGATGCAATATGACCACCACCTGGAAGCAGTCTTTTGTCTATCAGGAACCGGAAGTATCGAAGATATCGATGCCCAAGTTACGCATAACATCTCGCCAGGCACCATTTACGCACTCGATCAGCATGACGCTCATATCCTGAGGTCAGAGACAAAGCTTGAATTGATTTGTGTCTTCAATCCTGCCCTAAAAGGGTCCGAGCAACGTGAACCGGGTGGCGGATATCCGGAGCCATAAAAATTCGTCATTATAGGATTGCGTGACCGGATGAAAAATCCACCTTGTTAGTGCTTTGTACAACGAAACTATAGACGATCTTTTCGCCCGCTACGGGCCGGCCTATAAATGGTTTGCAACGATCACCTCAGTGATTGGCGGAATGACGGTTATTCTCGCTAGCTCTACTGTGAACGTAGCATTCCCAGATATTATGGGCGCGTTTGGAATAGGCCGCGATCAGGCTCAGCTTTTATCAACGGGCTATTTCGGCGCCATGACTGGTGGGATGTTGCTTTCGGCTTGGGTAATCCAAAATTTCGGACAGCGCGCGGCCTTTATCGCCGCCTTATTACTCTTTCTCTTTGGTTCGGCGATGAGTGGACTTGCTACAAACACTGCCTTGCTTTCATTTGGACGTGTATTTCAAGGTACAGCCGCTGGTGTAGTCCAGCCGCTTGCAATGGCTGTAACTTTCTCAGTGTGGCCCGCTCAATCAAAGGGCATGTCAATGGGGCTATTCAGTATGGGCATGGTCTTGGCGCCTATAATGGGGCCAACCCTAGGTGGCCTCGCCCTTGAGTATTTCAATTGGCACTACGTGTTCCTACTCCAAATTCCGACTGCTGGCATGGCTTTGGTCATGGGTATTCTATTCATGCCAAATAAAAAACTTCCTAAAAAACTCCCAAAATTTGATTTTATTGGACTGCTCCTTATGTCGGTAGCGCTCGCGTCCCTCCTGCTTTCATTCAGTTTTGGACAACGGCTTGGGTGGGTATCCGATATCATCATTATAGGGTTTATATCTGGGATAATATCGTCAGTCGCCTTCGTGTTGCGCCAAGTCTACGGGCCACACCCCTTGGTAAACATGAAGCTATTCCTGGTACCGCGCTTTAGTGCCGCCGCCGTTATCTCATTTTTCGCTGGCTGCGCCTTCTTATCTTCAACATTCATGATACCATTATTTGTGCAAGAAATTCAGCACTACACACCTTTGCGCGCCGGAATGTTAATGATTCCTGGTGGACTTTCATTACTAATATTATTCCCTTTATCCGGTCGCCTGACGGACATGTTTCCGACAAGCTACCTCATCTATTTTGGACTGTTTTCCTTCGGTATGGCCTTTATTCTCATGTCACAGGCCGATGTAAACACGCCTTTTTGGACTTTTGTATCCTTCACGATACTCATTCGGGTTGGGACGGCTTTCATAAGGCCCGTCATGAATACGGAAGCGTTGCGAGCCCTGCCACAAGATCTGGTGGAACAAGGATCTGGCGTTGTGAATTTTATTCGAATGTTGGGCGCAGCCATTGGCACTAACGTGCTCGTAGTCTTTTTAGAACTACGTATACCGTTCCATCTCGATGCCTTTACAGCGACACAAATTGTAACAAGTCGAGCAAGTGGCGAATTGGTAGAACAGATAACACGCCTTTTATCCGAAGCAGGTGTGGCGGAAGCAATTCGCAACACGGGGGCGCTCCATTACTTAGGCGACGTCATTTTGGCGCAGGCTAATACGCAAGGGTTTCAAGACGCATTCCTAGCTCTTGGAATTTTTGCATTTTGCGGTTTTATTCCGGCAATATATTTATCTCAAGCGCAACGAAAAAAATCATAATAAGCCCTTATGCGCACGCAGACTAAAATTTATTTAAATACTGGCATAACCTCTTCTGCAATCAGGCGCACGCTGGTGTTTATTTGATTCTCCGTCAGCATATTCCCTGCATTTAACTCCATCACGACACCGTCGATATCGAGAACCTCTTGCCATTCCGTCAATTGATCAATTAGCATTTCCGGCGATCCAATTGCCGCACGTGACCGACGAATTTCATCATAAGAAAGTGCGGCCAAGGCCTTTACAGTTCGCGTACGCATTTCCTCAGCACTTTCGCCTTGCGCACCCGCCGCTGCGATCATACGCGCCTGACGTTCAAAGTAGTGGGTAATACAAGCGCGTGGCTCGTTGATTGCAGCTTCTTTTGTAGCAGCTGCATACACCGGCACGCGAAGAAAAACGCTGCTTTCGTCCGTGTGCCCCATTTCAATCCACGTCTTTCGATAAATCTGAATATTGACTTTTAGTTCTTCCAATCCGTCCCCCCGCAGACCGACGAAAAGCGGCAAACCTTCCTCTGCAACCTTCTTGAACGTTCCAGGGGATGACGCGGCCATCCTCATGGGTGGATGCGGCCGCTGGAGTGGAACTGGTACCAACTGTGCGTCAGTAATTCTAAAAAACTGTCCCGTATGAGAAAACTTTTCACCACTCCAAGCCTTCCGAAGCACGCTTACAGCTTCCTCGAAGCGAGCCTGACTCTCACCGTAGTCAATATTGTAGATTTTATATTGGCGCGCAAACCCGCTCCGACCGATACCAAAATCAAGCCGCCCGCCACTCATTTGATCCACTGAGGCCGACTCCTCAGCGACGCGCAGCGGGTTTGTTAAAGGTAAAACATAGACTGCCATACCTATCCGAACACGGCTGGTACGCTGAGCGAGCGCCCCGGCTACAACGATCGGAGAGGAAAGAACCGAACGATCCGGCATAAAGTGGAACTCCGATAGCCAGACGCTATCCAGGCCAACATCTTCACAAAGTTTAGCATGATCAAACCCCTCCCTAAACGCCTCCGCATGAGAGACGTCTGGACGCGTGCCAAACTCCATAAAAGTGCCGAAATGCATAGGTTGTCCTTATACTAAATTATGTTGTTTTATTAGCGATCTAGGTCTTGATTTTCAGGCTTTGGCTTTTTCTTTTGATTGAAACGACCATCGTAAATAGGTGCTTCGCCTGTTGTCGGCCCTGGATACTGAACAAATAAAATTTTGCATCCTTTTTCCGTATGCATTTCATATTCGAAATGCGGATCCTGCATGTAAATAAGATCACCGGGCTTTAGAACTTCGGTTCCATATCGGCATTCGCCTTCCAACATGTACCAAACCTGAGCAAACCCATGCTTGTGAAGGGGAAATCCCCCGCCCGGTCCATATGTCAGAATGCCGGCATTAGGCTCAGTTGGGTTTTCAGCGGTTGGATGAAAAATCATCTGACTCAAATTTGCAAAACGCGCCACCTCAGGAGGCATTTCATCCGGCCGACGAATAATCGGTGCATTGTGCGTCTTTTCCGCCTCTTCTACCGTAATATTTGATTTTGCTCCGTCAACCATAGTTCGGCATCTCGTCTAAAAATTAAATATCGACCTAAGTTTAACATAGCTTTTGTGAGACGAAGTCGAGAACTTGTCTGTAACGTTCCGGACCTTCATACTCAGACAAAGTTCAACGAGGAGCCATTCAATGGATTTCCAACTCACCACTGACCAGCAAGATCTGCAAGCCCGCGCCAGGGAATTGGCACGCAGAAATTTCGAAACTCGCGCCGCTGAAATCGACCGCAGTGAAAAGTATCCGTGGGACAATGTAGAAGACCTTAAGAATGGCGGCTTTATGGGCATGACAATTCCTAAGGCTTATGGCGGACAAGGACGAACATTCTTCGACGCAACTTTAGTTGTTGAACAAATGGCTCAGGTCTGCGGCGTTACAGGACGGATCGTCGTTGAGAGTAATATGGGTGCCATCTCCACCGTGATGAAATACGGTACGGAAGAGCAAAAAAAAATGGCGGCAGAGTTCGTATTAAATGGCGATAAGCCTGCAATCTGCATAACCGAGCCAGAAGCCGGTAGTGCGGCCACGGAAATGACCACACGGGCTGACAAAAAGGGCGACAGGTACATCATAAACGGCAAAAAACATTGGATAACAGGCGCTGGCGCGTCCCGTCTGCATCTGGTGTTCGCCCGCGTCTTTGATGAGCAGGGCGAAGAATTAGGTATCGGCGGATTTCTTTGCATCCGGGACCAGACACCCGGACTGAGCATTGGCAATCGCGAACCTACGATGGGCCTTCGCGGTATTCCGGAAGCTGAAGTAATAATGCAAGAAATGGAAGTCGCAGAAGATGCCCTGGTTATGCCGCCGCGCGGCCTGCGCAAAGGGTTTGCCGATTTAATGGATGCTTATAACTCACAACGAGTTGGTGCCGGCACCATGGCACTCGGAATTGCGCAGGGAGCTTATCAGCATGCCCTGAAATATGCACAAGAACGAGAGCAATTCGGTCGGCCAATTTACGAATTCCAAGGCCTACAATGGATGCTCGCAGATATGGCAATCCAGATCGATTGCGCGCAATTGATGCTATATCGCGCTGCGGCAAATGCGGGAGACGGCTTTCCCGACGCAACGGAAGCGGCCAAAGCGAAAGTAATTGCCGCCGATATGGCATTAAAAGTCACCAACGATGCTCTTCAGGTCTTCGGTGCCGCCGGGTATTCGCGCCGGCGTCCAATGGAACGTTTCTGCCGCGATGGTCGAATGTTCTCTATTGGCGGCGGTACGGCACAAATTCTTCGAACCGTCGTTGCCACACGTATACTCGGCAAGAAGCTTCCACAAACACGAGACGGCTATAGCAAACTCGCAGAACGCGAAGCGATCACACGGGAGGCGGCGGAATAGTGTAACCCGTGTAACCCTGGGGCGGAAATTACTCGGAACCGCGCACCAACACTGAAAAGGCAGCAGCTTTCGATCCATTATCGCTGCATCCGGACTTTCTTAACAATCCCTACCCCACATATCGGCACTTGCGAGAAAATGACCCTGTTCATCGATGTCCGGATGGAAGTTATTTTTTGACCCGCTACGACGATATTACCGAGGTACATAAGGGCGCAGCCTTCAGCTCTGACAAAAGACTAGAATTCGGCCCGAAATACGGTACGGACAGCCCTCTTTACCAGCACCACACGACCAGCCTGGTCTTTAATGATCCGCCACTACACTCCCGCGTCAGGTCCCTTTTATCACCCGCATTTACCCCTCAGGCAATTCGTAACCTTGAGAATGAATTGCACTCCTTGATCGAAAAATTACTTGATACTGCAGCGAAGAAAGTTTCATTCGACCTCATTAGCGATTACGCCGCTGCCATACCCGTCGAAGTGGTCGGCAATATTATTGGCGTACCACAGGCCGTTCGAGATCCATTGCGCAACTGGTCTTTAGATATATTGGGTGCCCTCGAGCCAGTTACGCCACCAGCTATAATAGAACGAGGCAACCGTGCTGTTACGGAATTCTCAGAATATTTAGCTGCCCTAATTAATGATCGCCGACGCCACCCGAGTCACTACTCAACCGACATAATGGCCAACCTGATTGCAGGATCAAATAAAGGTGAGCAACTAAGCGATGTCGAACTAATTCAAAATTGCATTTTTATCTTGAACGCTGGCCACGAGACAACCACAAACTTAATTGGTAACGGCGTTGCCGCTTTATTTGAAAATCCGAGCCAACTGAGCGAACTGCGCAAAAATCCGAGATTAATAAATTTAGCGGTCGAAGAATTCTTGCGATTTGAAAGCTCCAACCAGCTCGGGAACCATCGTGTCTCGCATGATACAATCATCGGTGGCGTGAAAATGCACGCAGGTACCTATATTCATCTTTGCATCGGAGCGGCCAACCGTGATCCGGCGCAATTCGAGGATCCAGAAACATTGAACATCAAACGCTGGCCGAACCGTCATATCGCATTTGGCTCGGGTACCCATACCTGCGCCGGTATGAGCCTTGCTCGATTGGAAGGTCGAATTGCCATCAAAAGACTAATCGAAAAATTCCCCAAGCTGGCCCGAAACGGAGATTTTAAGAGGGGTGGACGAGCTCGTTTTCGAGGCTTTATATCCTACCCAATGCTCGCTGAATAACTGTATTAAAGAGCATAACTCGACCGCGCCTGAATTCCCCATTTCCCGTCTAGACATGTCACAATGTACAGCGAAGTATAACTGCCAATAATAGAGCCATCGGCCCTATAGCGGCTGAATTGTGTATCAAAATGCACCTTGTTAGACCCGGAATGCACCACTTCTCTTCGGTCCCAATCGCTCCGATGCCAACCATCCCCTTCCGTTCGTTCTCGAAAATAGGAGAGATTGTAATCACCCCGTTTATAAAAGATTTTAATATCGCCACCGCCGGTAAAACGGATATGCGGAAAATTAAAGGATTGGTTGACACCGGCTTCGTCATTTGCGTTCAAAGACCGCATGAAGTCATCTAAAACTGACAACGCTGCATCGATCGACACTTGATGTTTACTCATAATCTTGACCGCATTGAGCTTTATGACGAAGCAGATGATCGGCAAGGACGCACGCCATCATTGCTTCGCCTACCGGTACTGCACGAATGCCCACACACGGATCGTGACGGCCTTTTGTCGAAATTTCGGAATTCTCGCCTTGCTTCGTGACTGTTCTTCGCGGCGTGAGAATTGAGCTCGTTGGTTTGACCGCAAACCGAACAACAACGTCTTGCCCAGTACTAATTCCGCCGAGGACACCTCCCGCACTATTAGACAGAAACTCGACTTCCCCATTGTTGCCCATTCGCATCTCATCGGCGTTCTGCTCACCCGAAAGTTCGACCGCGCCAAAGCCAGCACCGATTTCAACGCCTTTCACTGCATTTATACCCATCATCGCAGATGCTAAGTCAGCGTCTAATTTCCCGTATATCGGCGCCCCGAGGCCAGTAGGGACACCCATTGCCACGATCTCGATCACCGCACCCAGCGACGAGCCAGATTTTCGGGCAATATCCATCATCGTTTCCCAATCTCCCGCGGCCCTCGCGTCTGGAGACCAAAAATCATTTTTTTCAGTTTCATTCCAATCCCAGACAGAACGATCGACTTTCCTATCGCCAATTTGAACCAAAGCACCGCGAATAGTCAGAGCATTTCCGAGAATCTTACGGGCTATAGCGCCCACAGCAACACGCATGGCCGTCTCGCGTGCAGAAGATCGCCCCCCACCCCTATAATCGCGAATCCCATATTTATTCCAATATGTGAAATCCGCATGACCAGGCCGAAATTTGTCCAAAATATCTGAATAATCGCGCGAACGTTGATCTACATTCTCAATTACAAGACTAAGAGCGGTGCCCGTCGTTCGACCTTCAAAGGTCCCAGACAAAATCTTAACCTTATCGGGTTCACGGCGTTGCGTGGTGTGCCGAGATTGTCCAGGACGACGCTTATCCAGATAAACTTGGATTTCCACTTCCTCAAGAGGTATGCCAGGGGGAACTCCATCGACAACACAACCAATGGCGGGCCCATGGCTTTCGCCCCACGTCGTGAACCGAAATAAATGGCCAAAGCCGTTATGAGACATCGTCCGAACTTAAGATTTGGGATTTATACTAGAAAGTAGCTGACTGACCTCTTCCGCCGCATCGACAGCAACCATACCAACAGTATGATAACCACAATCAACATGATGTACTTCGCCGGTCACGCCACTTGCAAGGTCGCTTAGCAAATAGAGGCCTGCGCCACCAACCTCGTCAAGCTTCACATTTTTGCGCAACGGCGAATTTAATTCGTTCCACTTGAGTATGTATCTAAAGTCACCGATACCCGCCGCCGCCAAGGTCTTGATCGGGCCAGCAGAAATTGCATTCACCCGAATGCCGCGCTCACCCAAATCAACCGCTAAATAACGGACACTGGCTTCTAGAGCGGCCTTTGCCACACCCATCACATTGTAATGCGGCATCACACGTTCGGCGCCGTAATAGGTGAGTGTCACCATACTGCCACCGTCTTTCATCATAGCAGCCGAACGCTGCGCAACCGCCGTGAACGAATAGCAAGAAACATCCATTGTAAGTGAAAAATTTGAACGGCTCGTATTGAGATATTTTCCAGTCAACTCATTCTTGTCCGAGAAAGCTATTGCATGAACAATAAAGTCTAACGAATTCCAACTTTTCTCGAGCTCGGCAAATGTCTCGTCCAGGCTATCGTCATCGGTCACGTCACATTGCAATAATAAGTTAGAACCCAGCGACTCTGCGAGAGGTTTTACACGTCGCTCCAACACATCAGCTTGATACGTAAAGGCAAGTTCCGCGCCATGTGCCGCCAAAGTCTTAGCAATACCCCAGGCGATCGAACGGTCGTTCGCGACACCCATGATGAGGCCTCGTTTGCCTTGCATCAGTGGTTGCGTTTCCGTCATCCAATTGCCTCCATTTTTCTTTTAATTGGCGCCGCAACTTTCAGTATCGGGACGCTAGTCAATAACCCGGCCATCCTACACGGAAAGCCGTTGCGGTCAACGCGAGGCGTGTATCCCAAATATTTAATTTCCAGCTATCATGTTTGCGCAGTTATCTAAACTGAAATTTTTCCAAATGAGATTACCTCTCATTTCATTGTTCACTTCGGAACATTAGGCTAGGGAAACCTAGTAATCCCCCCTTGTCTTAAATCCCGCCGATGGGCAAGAGTACTTCAAACTTACAACCGCTTCTTATGGAAAACACTCAAAAAGATTTACAGCTCTTTGTTGTAGAGCTATCGAACACACCGTTATAAAAATATCATATAAGTTTAAGTACTGGCTCACCCGCCACCGATAATTAGCCGTTCATTCACAAATTATAAATAATGACAATATTCCAGACAGTTGGTCGCGTTAGCTTTTTTTTAGATAAAAAAACTCTAGCACACCACCGACTGTAAATTGACAGCCATGCTTATAAAAATTGAATAAGCTTACAATCTCGAACCAGCGATTACGCTTTATTCCATTCCAGCCTCACGCCGCAAACTGTTCGGATGCTTCTCCGACCAAGTCTGAATAAATTCTGCCAATTCATCATCAATTTTATTCGGCAGTACGATCTTCAATTTTACATATTGGTCACCCGCCGAACCGCCTGCGCGGGAGGCTGGCACACCGCGCCCCTTGAGGCGCAGTTTCGTGCCTGAACTCGCGCCGGCCGGTATTGTCAAAGTAACGGGCCCATCAATAGTCGGGACATTGATTTTGGTGCCAAGGATTGCTTCATCAATGGAAACTGGTAACTCCACTTCAATATCCGCCTTATTCCTGATAAAAAACGGATGCGGGTCGACTTGAACTTCTACAAATGCATCGCCTGCAGGCCCCCCACCTTTGCCTTGTAAACCCTGTCTTTTAAGGCGGAGATTTTGACCATTTTCCGTACCGGCTGGGATATTGACATCCAATGTTTTTCCATCGTGACGATTAATTCTCCGTTTGACCCCCTTTACTGCGGACAAAAAATCAACGTGGACCGTGTATCGCACGTCTGCCCCAGGGATCTGCCCCATACCGCCGCCGCGTCGCCCCCGGATACCCCCAAACAAATCGGAAAATATATCTTCGACACCAGCTCCCTTTCCACCAAACCCAAATCCGCCACTACCCGGATGAGCACCATTGAAGGCGTAACCTGCACGTGGCTTACCTTCAGCGTCGACTTCACCGCGATCAAATTGCCCACGTTTCTGTTTGTCGGACAACAGGTCATAGGCCGCTGCGGCCTCTTTAAAACGCTGCTCCACAGCCTCATCACCGGGGTGTTTATCAGGATGAGTCTCTTTAGCGATTTTCCGGTACGCTCGCTTTATTGTGGTTTCGTCCGCGTCCTGTTTGACACCAAGGATAGTATAGGGGTCTCTCATCTATTTACTGCTTCAAGGCTTGCATTTGACCACTAGCTATATGTGAATGAACATAAAACACCATTATTGCACGATTTTCCAACTACCATCTGGCTGTCGGCAAGCTCTACCATATGCCTCCTGTGTTTGGCCTCCAATCGTAACGGTCTGGCGGAATTCACGACAATAGGCGCCGGTTGCTGAATTGGTCCCCTGCCGTGTCGGGGTAACCGTACCCGAATTACCACTTTCTGGATTATTCCAGTTTATTGTTTGTCCGATTGGCGCCGTTTGTGCCTTCCGTGCAGCCTGAGTAGCGGCCAATTTGTCTGCCCGATCCAACGATTTACCAATCTCGTTTCCGGCGTAACCACCCAAGAGTGCACCGATTGCGACCGCGGCAAGTTTTCCTTTACCACCGCCAACCTGAGAACCAGCCAATGCGCCAACACCAGCCCCTAACAATGTACCTACGTCTTGTTTAGGGCCTGTACTATGCTGATTGCAGGCCCCGAGGACTAATGCTGCCAGCAAAAACATGACAATGCTTTTGATCATTTAATCGATCCCTTCCGTTGAACAAATAAAATCCTGTCCAATCTAACACATGAGTTTAAAAGCCGTTTGATACGCTTTGCAAGAAGTGCGCTAACCTGACATTTACAGAGATAAGGAGCTTATCTCCTCATTTAAACGAAAATCAGCATCAATTTCCAAATATCAAACGCAATTTAATTGGATCTTCAATGACGACCGAAACAAAAAAGCAACCCATTGAACTGTTTTTAAAATGGTTCGACGAAGCAAAGTCCGCGGAACCCGCTTTACCGGAGGCCATGTCGGTCGCAAGTGTAGCAGCGGATGGCCGTCCTTCAAGTCGTATGGTATTGCTAAAAGATGTGGATGCAAGAGGTTTTACCTTCTACACAAATCTAAACAGTAGAAAGGCCTCAGAAATCCAAGAAAATGCAAATGTAGCGTTGCTTTTCCATTGGAAATCGTTGAAACGCCAAGTCCGCGTGGAAGGCCTGACTAAGCCAGTATCCAACGAAGAAGCGGACGCCTACTTTGCAACCAGAGATCGAGGCGCACAAATCGGTGCGTGGGCGAGTGACCAATCAGCTCCGATGTCGGGGCAATTTGAGCTTGAGAAAAAAGTTGCTGAATGGACGGTCAAATTTGGTGTTGGAAAAATACCAAGACCACCGTTCTGGTCTGGGTTACGGGTCGAGCCATCACGAATTGAATTTTGGAGTGATGGGCGGTTCCGATTGCATGAACGCCTCATTTACATTCGCAATGGCGACGAATGGAAAACGGAGCGTTTATTTCCGTGACTGATGGGATAATCGACTGAACCCGTAATTGGTAAAAATGGACGCGTAATACAACCGATCATCAACAAATTCAGATTTTTATCTCTTTGACTATATTCGTTACATTAATCTTTCTCTAACTCGTATCAAAACACAATACAAAGTATTCCGAGCTCGCAAATTTTCCCAACTCTAACTGGAAATGGATATATAAATTAGACTTTATATTTCACATCGCTGAAGAAGTCTGGTTGTAATTGATTAAAGGCGCTGAGATTGTGATTCATTGAGATCCGGCTATTGTTGAAGAGCTGGCACAGATACATTGTGACAAGAAAGATAGTGAGGATATTAGCCGTGTCCGGATCATCGGAATGTCGAGATTATTTTTTAATTGAAAGGCCATTATGCCGTCTCGGGTAAAATTTTACCCGCTGCTCAGACTGTTCACTTCGCTCGTCATTATGACAGTCGGTGCTTCAGGTATGTATGCGGTGACTGTCTCTCTCAAACCAATTCTAACTGAATTTGAATCCAGCCGTGCCGCGGCCTCCCTTCCCTATGCATTTACGATGATAGGCTACGGGTTAGGTGGCATTCTTATGGGAAAAATTTCAGATAAGTTCGGCGTCTTTTGGCCCGTTTTATTTGCTGGTTTTATACTATCAGTTGGATTTGCGATAGCTTCAATCGCTGATAACCTCTTGCAGCTTTGCATCATCCAAGCGATCATGATCGGACTGTTAGGTAGCGGTGCGACCTTTGCCCCGCTGGTGGCCGATGCTTCACATTGGTTCACAAAACGCCGTGGTATTGCTATCGGGATCGTTATAAGCGGCAACTATCTCGCTGGCGCCATTTGGCCACCAATAATACAAGATATGATTGACGTTGCGAATTGGCGCACTGCTTATATGACACTTGCCGTCATTGCAGCGTCTATTATTCCTGTCTTGAGTTTTCTGCTCTACAAACGACCTATTATAAACAATGTTGAAATTTTGTCCGATCCGTCGGGTTCGAATGGGATAAGTAGCCATCCACTTGGATTTGCACCCAACACACTGCAATGCGTAATCTGTTTCGCCGGTATTGGCTGCTGCATCGCGATGTCGGTTCCACAAGTACACATTATTCCATATGTAACAGATCTAAATTTTGAGGCGCGGCATGGGGCCAATATGTTGGCTATTATGCTCGGTTGCGGCGTTATAAGCCGCATTGTCTCGGGAGTAATCTGCGATCGAATTGGTGGGTTGAATACTTTGTTACTGGGCTCGGCCCTCCAGCTTATCGTTCTTGTTCTCTATTTACCGTTCGACAGTCTCACAGCGCTCTACACTCTGGCGGCTCTCTTTGGTCTATCACAAGGGGGAATCGTTCCTTCATACACGATCATAGTACGGACCTTTTTTAAGGCAAAGGATGCTGGCTGGCGTATTGGTATGGCTCTCTTCTTCACAATGCTAGGCATGGCAGTCGGCGGATGGCTTGCTGGTGCGCTTTATGATCTCACAGGTTCGTATGAATTAGCCTTCATAAATGCAATTGGGTTCAATATCGCGAACCTCGCGATCGCGAGCATGCTGCGGCAACGCTTAACCAAGTCGAGAGCGGCAACCGCGTAGGCTAATCAACTAGTCAAGCATCTGAATATAAGTGCTGCGACGTATGATACTATAAGAGACAATGTCAGGGGACCCACAAAAGAATCATTGGTCCAAAATTTGATAGCGTACCAAAGTAGAACGTGTCTTCCATCTCTATTGGAGACCTAAAAGAGTTAAAACCCATCTGCACAAACCGCAAATAAAACACAAGAGGGCGTCTTTCGGCACCCTATATTTTTTGGATTCAATCACATCTCTGAACTCTCGGCCTACCGGAACTGAAAAAATACGTCTATTAATTGTCTATGAGGGTTTGAGAATTCAGCTTACGAGATAGGTTATGATTGAAATGGAACGCCACGGTGCCTGCGCCGTCCTAAAATTCAACCGGCCGGCTGCTTTAAACGCTCTCAACGCCGAAGGTCTCTCGGCTCTTGAGGGAGCCCTCTCAGAGATTGCTCAAAGTGACGTTCGCGCTCTTATCGTCACAGGCGCTGGCGACCGGGCCTACTGCGCGGGGGCAGATATCAACGAACTTGGTCCTCGCACCCCTGAGCAAATCCGCACCGCGGCTCGGCGAGGACAAGCCATCGGCTTGCAAATTGAAAATTTACCCTTTCCATCAATCGCACTTATTAATGGCTATGCGCTAGGTGGTGGGTTGGAATTATCCCTCGCTTGTACATTTCGCCTGGCGCACAAATCAGCGCAAATGGGGTTTCCAGAAATCACTCTCGGCATCTGTACTGGATGGGGTGGCACGCAGAGACTACCGCGACTTATCAAAATACAGGACGCGTTAGACCTCCTGATGTCAGGCCGCCTAATAGACGGCGTCGAAGCAGAAAAAATAGGGCTCGTACACTCCACTTTCGATGGAAACCTGCTGCAAGCCGGATTGTCTTTCGCATCACGTTTTACCGGAAATAGTCTGCCAGCCATGCGTCTAGTGCGAGAAGCCGTTCTAAGAGCAAGCGATATGAATTTAGAGCAAGGTTTTCGGTCTGAGGCCGATTTATCAACCTTGTCATATCAATTAGAAGACGCGATGGAAGGCGTTCACGCTTTCTTGGAAAAGAGGACACCCTCGTTCAAGGATCGTTAGAGCGCAATCGGCTCTCTACCCTCTTCCGCCCGCACAGCATTGATGATTTGTAGAACCCGTTCTGACCAAGGACGGAGTTGTACTCCGAACTCATCTACCAGACGAGAATTATCCATCAGGTAGACACCGGACTCTTCTTTCCCTCCAGTTGCATTATCGAATTGTATATCGGCGTCCGGCAAATATCCGCGAACCATTTCGGCAAGATCCCCCATGGTGATCGTGGTACCGCCAGAATTGTATAGCGAATGCTTTGGATCATCCGACATTAGCACGCGCTGAAATATTTCCGTGATATCATCGACGTGTATGGGTAACCGCGTGTAGTCAGCATAAGGGAATTTCGCAACTTTGCCGCGTGCTGGCCGCACGACGCACTGAACGTGGTCAACTGATCCGAAGATTTTATCTGGTCCGGCTACGTTCGTTGGCCGCACGCCAGTAATCGACATACCGAATTTATCCCGATAGTCTTTCGCTTGCCATTCATTGAATATTTTATGCATGGCATATTGGTTATCACCGTGCTTAAAGTCCTCTTCATTGACTTCCCGCTCACCGTAATGCCGTTGGAAGCCGTAGACCGCAAGAGAACTAGCATAAACAACGCGCTTTGCACCGGTAAGCCGTGCAGCCTCGAAAAAGTTATCCATGCCAATAACATTCAACTTCATCGCCACGTGCGGCGGATGGTGATTTCCGATGTAATAAGCCAGGTTAATCACCCGAACCGCTTCTGCAGCATCCATTTTATCCATTACGTCGTCGAATTGCGATATATCACCACGAACAATCTTAACTTTGCCGCCGAGGTCATCGAAATCGCCGTCCTGCGGCGCGATATCCATAACAGTGACCGTTTCACCCTGCGCAACCAAAGACCGTGTCAAACGTCGCCCTATAAACCCTGTACCGCCCACGATAAATACGGACATATCCCCAACTCCTCATTAAAGTTCTTATTTTGATCCAGGAGTTAAAACTCCACTTTAATCCTCCGCGTTCTAGCTTATGATTTAGGCTTCAACAGAAGCCCTTCCATCTGTTGTCTACCTAAGGATCGAACAAATATGTCGTGGGAGCCAGAACTCGAAGAACTAAAACGTCGCGAGGCCTTTGCTGAAGAGCTTGGTGGCGCTGATCGGGTTAAACGCCAGAAAGACGGTGGCCGTCTTACAATCCGGGAACGGGTTGAACAAATGTCGGATGAGGGCTCCTTTCACGAGCTCGGGAAAATCGCTGGTCTCGCTGAGTACGATGAAAACAATGATCTCAAAATATTGACACCATCGAACTTTGTTTTTGGACGGGCTAAAGTTGATGGACGCCAGGTAATCATTGGCGGAGATGACTTCACCGTCCGCGGCGGCTCGGCGGATGCCACGATCAAAGAGAAACATCAGATGTGCGAGCGGATGGCGAACGAACTTCGACTGCCATTAATCCGAATGGTCGAAGGCTCAGGCGGAGGCGGTTCTGTTAAGACCATCGAAACTACCGGTCGTGCAAATGTCCCTGGCGTCTCGGGTTGGGAGGTTGTGGTCGACAATATGGGGACAATCCCACGCGTCGCGCTCGGTCTAGGTTCCGTCGCCGGCTTAGGCGCTGCTCACCTCGCAGCAGCGCACTACTCCGTAATGATTAAAGAAAATTCAGCACTCTTTGTCGCTGGCCCGCCCGTAGTGGAACGCCTTGGTCAAAAACTAACTAAAAACGAACTAGGTGGTTGGAAAATTCAGCTTCGTTGCGGCGCAGTTGATCATGCTGTTGATACGGAAGAGGAAGCATTTGAATGCGCCCGACGGTTTTTGTCCTATCTACCGCCATCCGTGCACGACACTCCGCCGCGTGGACCGCAAGACGATGACCCAAGCCGACGTGTTGAATGGCTAATCGATGCCATTCCCCGGGATATCCGTAAAGTTTATAAAATTAGGCCAATTATTGAAGCTTTAGTTGATGAAGGCTCTTTCTTCGAATGGGGTCAAATGTATGGCAAATCAGTCGTCACCGGTTTCGCTCGGTTTGACGGCTGGCCTGTAGCACTAATGGCGAGTGATCCATTTTCGTATGGCGGCGGCTGGACAGCAGACACTTGTCGAAAAGTCGAAAAATTCGTGGATACCGCAGATACCTTTCATCTCCCTATCATCTATCTCGCAGACTGCCCTGGCTTCCAGATCGGTCTAGAAGCGGAAAAGAACGGTACCATTAAAGAAGGCGTTAAGGCGATGAGCGCTATTTGGCAGACCACCACGCCATGGTGCTCTGTGATCATCCGGAACGCTTTTGGCGTTGCCGGTGCCGCTCATAAAAATGGTGGCCGCTATTGCACACGGTATGCGTGGCCCTCTGGCCGATGGGGTTCGTTGCCCCTTGAAGGTGGGATCGAAGCCGCATACCGAGCTGATATCGATGCTGCAGATGACCCAAGCGCAAAAATGGCTGAAATCGAAGAGCGATTAAATAAACTTCGATCACCATTTCGTTCCGCTGAATCCTTTTGGATCGAGGAAATCGTTGATCCTCGGGAAACACGCTCCCTTCTCTGTGATTTTGCAAATACTGCAGCACCCCTCCGTGAACCAGGTGTGCGAATGCGAAAGATGCGTCCGTAAGGAGAGGGGCAAATGGCCATCGAAGCCTGGACTGGTACTTACGAGGAACTGCCGCTCGGGGCAGAAGAATACGCCTCTCAATTGATCGACGGCGCGGCCATTGACGCTTTCGCCCACGCCATTCAAAGCTTTAATCCCGTTCATATGGATGGCGATTGGGCCCGCGAGAATACACATTATCCTGATCGTATCGCCCACGGTGTGATGACGACGGCCTTGATGTCACAACCACTGGTTCAATTCTGCGAGCGTTTCAAAATTCGCACGGCACTTCTAACGTCTTTTTCACGCTACACTAAGGCCGTGATTGTTGGCGACACGTTGACGACAACAGTCCGACTTGCCGAGAAAATTGATAATAAGAAGCGCATACGATTTGAAGTTGAGGCAAAAAATCAGAATGGCGATACCGTAATGATTGGCGAATTGCTCGAGCAATGTATCTAGACGAGGCTCTTGTTGAGTGTAACTCTATCTCAAGCAATGGATAGGAAGCTTTAATGGAAGAGCCAACGACTTTAGAAGTCTTTACCGATTACGTTTGACCGTGGTGTTATCTCAGTACGGGCCGTATTGAGAAGCTCAAGAAAAATTACAACGTAAAAATGAAGTGGGTGCATTTTCCCCTCCATCCGGAAACACCGCAGGAAGGCCGTGCCCTAGCCGATTTATTTACGGGTCGGACCGAGGCCGAGCTAAAGGCACGACAAGATCAAATGCAAAGGCTTATGATGGAAGAAGGTCTGCCCTATGGAGATCGCACACATACCTATAACAGCCGCCTTGCTCAGGAAGTAGGCGCGTGGGCTGATACGCAGGAAGGCGGCGATGCGATACATGACGCACTTTACAGAGCCTACTTCGTTGAGGCCAAAAACATCGGTGATCCGGACATCCTGCTCAAGATTGTAAAAGAAAATGGCTTATCGCTCGAGAAAGCACGAAAAGTGATTGAAGAACGCACTTTCAAGGATGCTATTGACGAAGATTGGCGAAAGTCGCAACAATTCGGTGTAACCGGAGTGCCTACATTTGTAGCAGCTGGTCAGGGTGTCGTCGGCGCACAATCTTATGAGACGCTGGAGAAGTTTTTGGATTCAATTGGCGTTTCCAAACGCAGAGTATCGAATTAACGGAGGAAAGACATATGGCAATTGAAATTAAACCACTAACAATCCATACGGGCGCAGAAATTTCAGGCGTCGATATTTCTCAACCTCTATCACAGAGTGACGCGGGGGAAATTTGGGACGCGTTCCTCAAATGGAAAGTCATCGCCTTTCGAAATCAAAAAATGGATCATGCACAACAGGTTTCATTTGCGCGCACTTTCGGTGAGCTGACGATCGGTCACGCGGTTTTTGGGCATGTGGAGGGTTATCCCGAAATTTACTCGGTCGCAAAAAACCGTTGGGACAGCCGTTACAAGCCAGCACCACCGAATATCCGGCCTTGGACAGGGTACCACGCAGATATAACTGCCGCCCACAACCCTCCGTCCGTATCTATATTGCGTGGGGATGTTATACCGCCGTATGGTGGCGACACTCTTTGGGCGAACCTAGTAGTCGCATACGAAGGTCTATCAGAACCGCTAAAGAAATTTGCTGAAACACTTCGTGGTCTGCACAGGTTCGAACCACCGATTGGTACGGACGTCACCGCCGAATATCGTGAAATGCAGGAACGTCGTCGTTTGGAGACAGAACATCCAATCGTGCGCGTTCATCCAGAAACCGGGGAAAAGGTTCTTTACATCAGCCCAAGTTTTTTAAAGTCGATTGTGGATATGACCCCTCGTGAGAGCGAACAGATCCTCGAAATTTTTTGGGAGCATGCGGTCCGGCCGGAATTCACATACCGTTTTAAGTGGGAGCCTAACGATCTAATCATGTGGGACAATCGTGCTGTCGTGCACTGCGCGCCCCGCGATATCTATGAAACGGAATTTGACCGGCAGCTTTATCGCGTGACATTGGTGGGCGATGTGCCGGTTGGCGTCGACGGACGAGAATCCGTTTCAATTGCGGGACAACCGATCACGCCATTTTCGGCACGAGCGGCTGAGTAAATTGTGGCTGCGACGAGCGATCTGTATCCATCGTCCTTCCTGCACGTATCGATATCGAAGGTGATTTCGGGTTTCGCGGCGACCTTGTCGGTCACATAATGAGAAAAGTTTTTAGGAACACCCGTGATACACTGAACAAATGTGGATGCTGTAAAATAGATTAGCTCACCGCTCAGAAACGACTACACCAAAAGTATTGGCACTATGCAATATCGCATTCCTATGGAGATCAGATCTATGATAATTGACTTTGCTCGTTTGTCGCCGAGGTAGACGTATGAACGATTCTTCTTCTGAGAACACTGTGTCAACTATCGGCGAACTCGAAGCAATCTACGGGGAACCAGTCAGACAATCCTTGGTCAAAGAGATTGATTACATTTCTGAACACTACAAAGTGTTTATTGAAAAGTCACCTTTCTTGGTTTTGGCCAGCGTCGCAGAGGAAGGTCTAGACTGCTCACCACGCGGTGATCCCACTGGCTTTGTCCGTGTCGTCGATGAAAAAACTGTAATGATACCAGATCGGCGAGGTAATAACCGGATCGATACACTTCGTAATATCGTACGCGACCCCCGAGTTTCATTACTTTTTCTTATTCCTGGTATTGGGGAAACTCTTCGCATCAACGGTCGCGCGGAGATATCTGTCGATCCTCACCTCTGCGCAACCTTCGATATGCATGGCAAGACACCACGCAGTGTCATCATCATTACCGCAGAGCGAGTTTACTTCCAGTGTCAGAAAGCTCTCACGCGATCGCATCTTTGGGACCCGGATGCACAAATCGAACCCAAAGAACTTCCGACCGCAGGTGCGATTTTGCAAGCGCTCAACCAAGATGAATTTGACGGCGAAACGTATGATCAAAATTATCCAGAGCGAGTAAAGAAAACGATTTATTAATTAAGGTATTTGATTAGATGATTCATGACCCACCCGCGTTGACTATTCACCGGGGCTTCAAACGGCCTTCTAAAAAATTGATTGAAAAATTTCGCGGTGCACAAACATCGCATTTAGCTGATGCAATGAATGGGCGAGGTGCCCTTAATTACCGGATCAAACCGCTCGACGAATCACAATCAGTATTTGTTGGACCGGCATTAACAGCCCATTCTGCTCCAGCCGATATCGTCGGCATGTTTGGCGCAGTGCACGAGGCTCAGCCAGGAGATGTATTGGTTATCGCCAATGATGCTTTTACCGGCACTGCTGTCGTCGGTGACCTGGCTATAGGTATGATGAAAAATAAAGGCATTGCCGCTTTTGTCACGGATGGGCTCGCACGTGACAAAGCCGGTATTCTGGAATTTGGCATGCCAGTTTTCTGTCAAGGCATCTCACCCAATTCACCAGGCCGCACCGGGCTTGGTATCGTTGGCGCGCCGGTCTCGCTCGGCGACGTTTTCGTAAAACCAGGTGACATTATGATTGGTGACGCGGATGCAGTCGTCGTGGTCGCACAAGAAGAAGCCGAAGAGGTGGCACAGCGCCTTGCCGAAATCCAAGAGGCAGAGAAAACTGCGGTCCAACGCGTCGCAGACGGCGCCACGTTGCCCGCCAGCATGGCCGACATGATCGAAAATGCACTAATAATTGAAGACAGTAGCTGATGGCGAACGGAGCCGCTGAGCTGATCTGGCAGCTTTGGAATGCAGGCGAAGTAATTGACGATCTTCCCCTCGATTTAAAACCGCGGACACGTGCTCAAGGTTACGCTGTGCAGGCACAGTTTGAAGGTATGAGCAAAAGACCACTGTTTGGCTGGAAAATCGCTGCTACCAGCAAGGCCGGACAAGAGCATATTGGTGTCTCTGGTCCAATTGCAGGACGCATTCTCGCCGAACGTGCCTTTAAAGATGGAGACGAACTCGTCTTTGGCGCCAATCGAATGCGCGTCGCGGAGCCAGAATTCGCGTTCCGTTTCGGAAAAACACTGCGACCTCGCCGGATAGAATATACCATGGAGGATGTTCTAGACGCCGTCGTAACTTTGCACCCGTCTATCGAAGTTCCCGACTCCCGTTTCGATAATTTTGCGGCCGTCGGTGAAGCACAGTTGATAGCTGATAATGCGTGCGCGCATGAATTCGTCCTCGGCCCCGCAACCGACACTAATTGGCGAACGATCGACCTATCGCAACACAAAGCCAGCGCGGAAGTTGTTGGTGGCGAGGTTCATGACGGAATTGGATCGAATGTATTGGGTGATCCTCGCGAGGCTCTCCACTGGCTTGTGAAGGAAGTCATGAGTTTTGGTTACACTATCGAAGCGGGCCAAGTCGTCACTACCGGAACCTGTGCTGAACCACTGGACATCGAACCCGGCAACGAAGTCATCGCTGATTTTGGAGACCTTGGTCAAGTGAGTATCTCGTTCGACGGATGAACTAATGAAAGCTTCCCTTTTCTGTCGGATAGCCGAAGCGTCTCGCCGGGAAGATATCACTGCGATCCCAATTTCAAAACTGGCTTTTCTTGCAGGAGAAGCAGGTTTCAGCGGTATATCGATGCGGCCATCCGTGATTTCCGTTGACCATACAAGTGAACAACAAAATGCCGTCCGCGCTATCCTCAACAACAACGGTCTGTCCGCATCCATGGTCATCGGCAATGCACCTCTCGCTAGAAATAATGCCGAGGCACCAGATTGCCTGCGCAAAATCACACCGCATCTTGATCTTGCCGAACGCCTCGGCGCAAAGCTCGTCCGCATCATGGTTCAAACGAAGTCAGATATCCAACACGCCCAACGGGCAGCAGACGAAGCGGCAGAGCGGCGAATAACCCTCTCCCAGAAATCTCACTGGGGCACCCTCCGCGAGACGGTCGAAGAATGCATCGAGGTCGTAAATTTAATAGATCGCCCAAATTTTGGTATTACCTTCGAAGCAGCCAATCTGCTTGCCTGCGGTGATGATTATGGACCAAATGCAATACGCCGACTTGCACCACATATCGTAAATTTCTACTTCCAATATGTGCGCCTAAATCTAGATGGCGCGCACACATTCCACAGCCACCATATGGGTTCCACCAACCTCACCTATGTCCCACTCGAAGATACCTCCGGAATTCCCATTTCCCCCCTGATTGAGGCGCTCCGAGAGATTGGATACGATGGATGGGTCACCGTCCATCAACCGCTCCGAGGCGACCAATTAGTGGAGGACGCCATAGACGAAGCCACCCGGGTCTTCCTCCCGCTCGTCTATTAACAGCATCAACTTAAATCATCATCTAACGGCGTACATGCGCCGCATGCAACAATGGAGTATCGAGACGTGGCAAAAAGCGAAGCATACGAGAAAGGACAAGAGGTTCGGCGGGAGATGATGGGTGATGAATTGGTGGAGAAACTGGCAACCACCGTCTATGCCGATCCCGTAATGAAAAAATTTGGTGATTATGCGACAGAAGCGGTATTCGGCCTGCTCTGGACCCGCTCCGGCCTGGACCGCAAGACACGGGCAATGATCTGTGTCATATCCGACACCTGTCTACATTGTTGGCCGGAGCTGGAGCTCCACGTCCGTTTTGCCCGTCGCATGGGCTGGACCGAAGATGAAATTACTGAAGCACTCCTCCATGTAGGTGGATATATTGGCGTCCCGACAATACGGGAAGCCATGATTATTGCCGGTAACGTATTCAAAGAAATGAAAGAAGAAGACAATACGTCTTCATAACCATTTAAATGATTTTGGTTAAATGGGTATATAGCGTTTAACTTGCTTCGGGCTTAGAAAGCAAGAATTGTAACAAAGCGCTTTAACCCAGGAACCAATCCAATATCTTAGCGTTCTCTTCTTTGGGATATGTGTGCGCGAGGTCTGGGATTTCTCGGTAGACGATGTCAGCACCACGTTCTGCAAGTACGTCTCGCGCAACGCGGGCAATCGCTACATCGAACATCCAGTCATGGACACCATGGGTGAGGTAAATGGGACGCCCTTCGATTTTTGATGGGCCGATAAGTTCCAGCATCATTACGTGGAAGCTTGCGGCGATGGGAGCGAGATGCGTGAAGGGCGACAAAGCCCCCAAACCACCCATGAAACTAAATGTTCCGCCGTCACTCATTCCGGTCATTAACAGCCGATCACTGTCAACGTTCCAGCGTTGTCGGACAGCTTCCAGTATCGTCTCTATATTTTTCGTATCAATTTCTGGTTGCATCAACGCCCAAGTATCCCCTCGTGCTGTCGGGCTGATGAGGATGAGTTCTCGGCTTCTTGCTTCCTTTAGCCAGGTCCACAAGAAGGCGCGTCCGTGACCACTGCCGCCGTGCAGCGCTGTGACAATGGGATAAGCCCTATCTGGGTCGTAATCCTCAGGGATATAAATGGAACAACCACCCTTCTTTTCCCGCTCGTTGCTGAAATGGAGTATGCCGGTATCCTCCCTCACTGGGGCATTTCGAAGACGTTCTAGACGCAGCAAGTCCTCCTGAACCGCTTCCTCGAGAAAATATCGACTTACGGCCACACTATCGCGCACCGCCGGATAAAGCATTTCCGCCGCATAAGGCACGTAGCGGAGTGCGCGATACGCCATGAAGAGCCCCTCCGGCTCGTCTGGGATTTCAGAGAAGGACACAACCGCCTTCTCCGCCAAATCGAAACTTGACTCAATCTTTATTTTCAACTCTTGAGATAAAGAGAGTTCAACCAACCGATCTCGTCCCTTTCGTAAGGGTACTGCGCACGCAGTCGATTTTTCTTTCAATTGATTGAGGAAGACAGGATTTAAGTGCCGCTGGATCGCCAACAGCGTTTCCAAACTCTCCAGCAAAGGCTGAAGGCATGCATCCAGTTCAGTTGAGCTTTTGTCCCGCATCAAGAAGGCACGAGATCCATAACTTGTTCAAGGGTCTCAATACGTTCTTTCTGCGATGCCTCCTGATCAACGCGAAACGAAATCGACGTTATGCCGCAATCCTTGTATTGTTTGAAACGCGCCTTCACCATATCGGGTGTCCCGAAGGCACCGAACTGTGTCACCATCTCATCCGGTACCCGCTTCGCCGCTTCATCGCGTTTACCTTCAATCCATAGTTTTTGAATTGCTAATGCATCGTCTGTAAAGCCCGCACGCTTAAAGGCATCATTGTAAAAATTGGTTTGCGCTGACCCCATAGCCCCCATCTGAAATGCCACGCTGGGACGCCTTGCGTCGATAATCCCTTCGACGTCTTGCCCAACCTGCACCTGACAACCAGCGTGTAGTTCAATATCTGTTATAGAGCGCCCGGCTTTCTTCATACCTCCGCGGATAAACGAAAGATGCGCATCCGCATGATCCGGCGAAAAAGATGTACCAAGCCATCCGTCAGCAGCTGCCCCCGTAAACTCCAAGGACCTTGGGGCCAAAGTGGCGAGAAAAATCGGTATTTTAGCGGGTTTATGATTAAGACGAATTGCTTTCCCCTCTCCACCGGGGCGCGGCAGGGTATGGTATTTGCCTTTATAAGAAATCTTTTCTCCTCGAAACGCCATACGAAGAATTTCAACAGTTTCTCGTAAACGGCTCAATGGGGCCTTGTAGGACGCGCCGTGTAAGCCTTCAACCACCTGCGGTCCACTGACACCCAGGCCGAGTATAAAACGTCCATCCGACATATTGTGGAGCGACAGAGCTGTCATTGCCGTCATCGACGGCGCGCGGGCACTGATTTGCATAATGCCAGTGCCGAGGCGAATTTTCTCCGTCTGCCCAGAGAGATAAGCGAGTGACGTCACAGCATCCGTGCCCCAGGCTTCCGCCGACCAAACCGAATTGACCCCAAGCCGCTCAGCCATTTGTACATATTCAGTCAGATCCTTGATCCCGGTCCGCCCATAAGCGCCAAGGGATACAGATGTTTGCATTTGTTTAGTTCCTTATCCTAAATCTTCTTTACCTTTTGAGAGATATACGCCGAAATTAAGGACTAGGGAATTGATTTCGAAATCGTAAAGACGAGATTGATGCGCATGGATTGGACTGACAAAAAGATAGGCGAAGCGCTCAGGTGGTCAGCAGAGCAATGGCCGAACCGCGACTTTGTAGTTGGAAAAGACGAACGCGTCACATATAGCGAATTCGATCGGCGTGTCGATAAGCTGGCTACCGGCCTAATCGGTCTCGGTGTCACGCGCGGTGATAATGTTGCCTGTTGGCTTACCAATGAGCCAGACTGGATACTAACCTGGCTTGCTTGCTGCCGTATTGGTGCGACAGTTGTTTCAATTAATACACGGTACAAGACGCAGGAGGTCGAGTTTATCTTACGCCAATCTGACGCCAAACTCCTAGTGGCTATGCCGCACTATTGGGAAATAAATTATCTCACAATGATCAAAGAGATGGTCCCAGGTTTCGAACAATCGACACCCGGCAAACTTAAATGTGAGAAATTACCAAAACTTCGCGGCGTGGTTCTTTGGAAAGCCGAACAGCATCCAGGAACCGTATCTTTGCAATCTCTGACGGCCGGTGAAGCCGACTTTAAAGCCCTAGACCAAGCCGCCGCAGCCCTCGAAGTCGAAGATCCGGTCGTCATCATTTATACTTCCGGCACAACAGGCGTGCCGAAAGGCGCTATGCATTGCCATCGTGTTCTATTGGAAGGCCGTGACTTTGCCAAAGCACTGCATATGGAACCGGGCGATAATGTTCTCTGCCATTTGCCGCTTTATCATGTGGCTGGCAGTGTCGCTACAGTGATGCCTGCTATGCAGCATGGCGCAACTATTGTTACTATGGATCAATGGGAACCTTCGGCAGCTATCGAACTTATAGAACGTGAACGTATTAACATAATGGGTGGAATACCAACCCATTTCATTGACATGCTGAGCGTGCCCGGAATTGAGAACCGTGATACACACTGCTTAAAATCCGCTTGGATTGGTGGTGCGCCGGTGACACCAAAGTTAGCACTACAAGCCAAAAATATTCTTAAGTTTGACGCCCTACAAGCAGTTTATGGCCTCACAGAAACAATGGGTGGAACCACTCTCAGTGAATTCGAAGCACCTATCGAGATAACCTGTGAGAATAAGGGTAAACCCATCGGAGATTTCGAAGTCAAGGTTGTTCGTAATGATGCTGGAGAGGCCGCAACCACCGGCGAAGATGGTGAAATTTGGGTTCGGGGCTATACCGTAATGCTTGGGTATTACAAAAACGAGCAGGCGACCCGTGAGGCGATTAATCAGGATGGTTGGTTTAAAACCGGTGACCTCGGGCACTACGATGAGGAAGGTTATTTGAAAATTACCGGTCGGGTGAAAGAGATGTTTATCGTCGGCGGAAGTAACGCATATCCGGCTGAAATCGAGCGTTACATAGAGACCCATCCAAAAGTTGGACAAGCCGTTGTCTGCGGCGCACCCCATGAAAGGCTCGGTGAAGTGTGTTTTGCGTTTATTCTGCTAAAAGATGGCGAACGCATGGATACGGGCGAAATAATTGATTTTTGCCGCGGCCAAATTGCCGATTATAAAGTGCCACGGCATGTCGAAATCGTCGACGATTTTCCGCGCACCTCTACCAATAAAATTCAGCGATACATCCTCCAAAATGAAGTTGCCGACCGCTTCGTAGGATGAGCTATCAACTTCTCATTATTAATGTCGGAAGCGGCAAGCTAGAAAATATAGAATGAGACGCCGGACAAAAGTTGATCGTTTTCCAAACTGACAAAACACGGATAGAAACTGCACCCAACGAAATTCCATAGCGTCCTGCCGACACTCGTAAATTCTTGCTAGGAATCCGTTAACTCTAATACTGAATTCGCGTTGTCGCCGCACCATCAACCACAAGGTTTATACCGCTGATATAACTAGCCGCTGGGCTCGCCAAAAAGACGATACCATTGGCGACTTCTTCTGGCGTACAAAAGCGACCCATCGGGTTACGTTTCACTGCCATTTCATAACGTGCAGGATCTTCGGTCTTGTTACGATCCCAAACCCCACCTTCGAAATAGACCGCACCCGGCGAGACCGTGTTCGCTCGAATACCTTTACCTGCCAAATTTGTACTAATTCCTGACATATAACTAATTAGAGCCGCTTTAACACCGCTATAGGCGCGGATGCCGCCGGATATATTCACTGCTGCAGTACTCGATACACTGACAATCGACCCGCATTCAGATTGTTCGAGATGAGGCAATGCTTCCTCCACCGCACGCACTGTTCCAAGGATGTCGACATCGAGGCCTTTTTGCCACGCTACCTCATCCGCTCCAGTAACCAAGGAGCTTGCATTGGCAACAAGAATATCTAGACCGCCAAGTGTCGCGATTGTTTCCTGCATCCAGCCGCGAAAATTATCGTTATCCGTCACATCGGCAACCCCGCCCACCACACGGGCATCGCCTTTATTGAGGACCGTGAGTGCATGTGCAACAAATTCCTCATTCCGCGCACAAAAACCCACATTGCAGCCTTCAGAGAGCAATAAATCGACGACACGACGACCTATCCCCTTCGTGCCGCCCGTAACAATCGCACGCCTGTCCTTTAGACCGAGGTCCATATATTTCTCCACTTCTTAGATAGAAGTTCTATCAACGAACGCTAGAAGAACAGGAGTTTAGCGCGGCAAATCACTTTGGCCCATCAAGAACTCATCGACGGCACGGGCACATTGCCGGCCTTCGCGAACGGCCCACACAACGAGCGATTGGCCTCGCCGCATGTCTCCTGCGGCGAATATTTTATCACGCGACGTTTGATATTCATCAGTATTAGCATCGATATTGCCGCGATCATCCAGCCCAATCTTCAAGGTTTCGATCATTCCTTCATGAACTGGGTGCACAAAACCCATCGCCAGTAATACCAAGTCAGCCTTCAATTCAAAATCAGAGCCTTCAACTTCCCGCATTACCATGCGTCCGTCTTCGCCCGAAGTCCATTCCAGCCCCACGCCATTCAAGGTAGTAACGCGGCCATTGTCACCCGCAAAGTTCTTGGTCATGACCGACCAGTCTCGCTCGCAACCCTCTTCATGGGAGCTCGAAGTCCGCAATTTCATAGGCCAATCTGGCCAGGTCATTGCCTTGTTTTCGCGTTCCGGCGGTTGCGGCAGCAATTCCAACTGTGTGACCGACGCCGCACCCTGACGAATCGAGGTGCCAACACAATCGGATCCGGTATCCCCACCACCGATAACAATTACATGCTTGCCCGTTGCCATAATTGACACATCTCCCGGCACATTCACTCCGGAATTTCGATGATTTTGTTGTGAAAGAAACTCCATTGCGAAATGCACACCGTCTAACTCACGACCCGGCACGGGAAGATCGCGTGGTTGCTCTGATCCGCCACAAAGTGCGACGGCATCGAAGTCCTCAAACAACTTTTCAACGTCCACATTCCCGCCGACATGGCTGTTTGGACGAAACTCGACCCCTTCCGACTGCATTTGCGCCATTCGCCGATCGATTAAATGTTTTTCCATCTTGAAATCTGGGATACCGATCCGAAGCAACCCACCAATCCGTTCGTTCTTTTCAAATACGACTACCTTATGACCCGCACGAGCCAACTGCTGGGCACAGGCGAGACCAGCAGGTCCAGAGCCGACAACGGCAACGCGCTTATCTGTATGGTGAGCCGCCGGTTGCGGTTTGATCCAACCTTCTTCCCAACCGTTATCAACAATCGAGCATTCAATAGTTTTGATGGTCACCGGAACGTCGTTAATATTCAGAGTACAAGCGGCTTCACACGGAGCCGGGCAAATTCGGCCAGTGAACTCTGGAAAATTATTCGTCGAATGCAAAACATCGAGCGCAGTTCGCCACTTATCCCGGTAGACCAAGTCGTTCCACTCGGGAATGATATTGTTAACGGGGCAGCCTTGATGACAATAGGGGATACCGCAATCCATGCAGCGAGCGCCCTGCTCCGAGACTTTCTCGGAGGGCATTGGAATGACGAATTCTTGGTAATGCTTTACTCGCTCTTCAACAGGAGCATAGCCGCGGTCGTCTCGATCGATTTCTAAAAATCCAGTTGGGTTACCCATATCTATGCTCCGGCGGCCGTTGCGGCAGTTCGTTCTTCCAACTCCGCTTTTTCTTGCATCTCACGCAGTGCCCGACGGTATTCAACTGGCATGACTTTTAAAAATTTTGGAAGATAATTATCCCAATCTTCGAGAATGGATTGGGCTCGATAACTGGCCGTATAGCGCAAGTGGTTTTCGATCAAGCTACGCAAACGGCGTTCATCGTAGCGTGTCATATCTGAAAACGGATCGACACCGTCATCATTAGCTGCTCTGACTTCTTTTGGCACCGTTTCCAACTCGACCATACTCTTGTTACAGAGATCGTTGAAGGTATTCTCTTCGTCAAGCACATAAGCAATACCGCCGGACATACCCGCCGCGAAGTTACGTCCAGTTCCACCAAGAACAACGACGACACCACCCGTCATATACTCGCAGCCATGATCCCCACATCCTTCGATCACAGCTTTGGCACCAGAATTTCGCACCGCAAAGCGCTCGCCAGCGACACCCCGAAAATAGCATTCACCGGAAATAGCGCCGTAAAGAACCGTATTACCGATTACAATATTCTCTTCTGGATTAAGCGGGCTTTCCGATGAGGGATAAATGCTTATACGTCCACCAGAGAGGCCCTTGCCAACATAATCGTTGGCATCCCCTACCAACTCAAATGATACACCATGGGCCAACCACGCACCAAAACTTTGTCCGGCATTGCCACTAAATTTGACGTGAATTGTATCTTCCGGCAAACCCGCATGCCCATAACGCTTAGCTATCTCGCCAGACATCATCGCACCAACCGTCCGGTTGATGTTACGTATCGAACTTTCAAAACTAACTGGCGTTTTATTTTCGATCGCTTCTTTTGCCTGTGCAATCAATTGATTATCAAGCGCACGCTCGAGGCCATGGTCCTGATCTTCACAGTTATAAAGCGCCACACCCTCTGCAGCCTGGATCGGTGACAAAAGACGCGAGAGATCAATGTTCTGCGCTTTCCAGTGATCAATAGCTCCGCGAATATCTAATATGTCCCGCCGCCCAATCATCTCATCAATTGAACGAAAGCCAAGCTCTGCCATAATCTCACGGACTTCCATTGCGATATAGGTAAAGAAATTCACGACATGCTCGGGTTCGCCCGTAAAGCGGCTTCGCAGTTCGGGATCCTGCGTCGCCACACCGACTGGACATGTATTCAGATGACATTTTCGCATCATGATACAACCTTCGGAGATGAGTGCTGCAGTGGCAAAACCAAATTCGTCGGCGCCCAAAAGTGCCCCGATGACAACGTCACGTCCCGTCCTCAATCCACCGTCGACTTGGACGGCAATACGACCCCGCAATCCATTCATAACTAATGTTTGATGTGTCTCGGCCAGTCCAAGCTCCCACGGTCCGCCCGCATTTAGCAATGATGTCAACGGACTAGCACCCGTTCCTCCATCATGCCCTGAGATTGTAACATGGTCGGAGTAGGCCTTGCTTACCCCAGCGGCAACCGTCCCAACCCCTACTTCCGAAACCAATTTCACCGAAATTCGCGCTTGCGGATTCACATTCTTGAGATCGTGGATGAGCTGTGCCAAATCCTCGATAGAGTAAATGTCGTGGTGCGGCGGCGGCGATATTAAACCCACGCCCGGCGTCGAATGACGCACACGAGCAATCCACTCGTCAACCTTATCGCCGGGTAATTGGCCGCCCTCACCAGGCTTGGCGCCCTGAGCCATCTTAATCTGAATATCGTCAGAATTGACGAGATACTCAGTCGTAACACCAAAACGACCCGACGCAACTTGCTTGATGCGCGAACGCATGGAATCGCCATTATCCATTTTGCCAAAACGAATAGCTTCTTCGCCCCCTTCGCCAGTATTGGAGCGACCGCCAATGCGGTTCATCGCTATCGCCAAAGTTGTGTGGGCTTCCCAAGAGATCGAGCCAAAAGACATTGCTCCCGTCGCAAAACGTTTCACAATATTTTTTATGGGTTCAACTTCATGTAGTGGGATCGCTTCCCGATCGGACGAAATATCAAACAATCCACGAAGGTTTTTCAGCTTCTTTGTCTGATCATTGACTTTAGATGTATATGTCTTGAAAAGCTTGTAGTTCGCGCTCCGAACCGCATGCTGCAAGGTCCCAATCGTCTCCGGCGTCCAAACATGCTCTTCTCCCCGCAGTCGATACGCAAGATCTCCCCCGACATCAAGGTCACCCCGATAGATTGGCGCATCGCCGTACGCGAGCTTATGGCGCCGTTCAGTTTCTTCGGATATTTCACTAAGCCCAGCCCCTTCCACTTTGGTCGCCGTTCCCGTGAAATATGATTCAATAAAGTTACTCGAAAGGCCCACCGCATCGAATATCTGAGCTCCACAATAGGATTGGTAAGTGGAGATGCCCATTTTCGACATCACTTTCATCATCCCCTTGCCGACTGCCTTGATATAGTGCTTGTGCGCCGTTTCCTCGTCGAGGCCGTTTGCACGTTCATGCACTAAGTTCGACAAAGTATCGAACGCCAAATACGGGTTCATGGCCTCAGCACCGTATCCCGCCAAGAGGCAAAAATCATGCACGCGGCGTGCTTCCCCAGTCTCGACGACCAAACCGACTTCCGTCCGCAATCCTTCTCGGATCAGATGATGATGCACTGCGCCAGTCGCCAATAATGCTGGCATCGCTACATGTTCCGCATCAACACCCCGATCCGACAAAATTATAATATTATAGCCGTGGTTTTCGACGACTTTTTGTGCATCCGAACAGATCCGCTGAACAGCGGCTTCCATGGTCTCCGCATCATCCCCATCGATCCTGTAAATTATGTCAAGCGTGAAAGTCTTGAATGAGCCATCGACATGATTTTCGATCTGTCTAACACGTTCAAGATCGGTGTTCGTAAGGATAGGCTGATCCACTTCAAGTCGTTTATTCTCTCCGCCTGAGCCTAGATCCAGCAAATCAGGTCGCGGGCCGATGAAGCTAACCAACGACATCACCAATTCTTCCCGGATTGGATCGATAGGAGGGTTGGTTACCTGCGCGAAATTCTGGAAGAAATAATCATATAGCATCCGTGGCTTGTCGGAGAGCGATGCCAGCGGAATATCTCTTCCCATCGATCCAATTGGGTCTTCACCTTTTTCAGCCATTGGATCAAGGAAGAATTTTAAATCTTCGCGCGTGTAACCAAACGACTGTTGCATATCCAGTAAAGTATCGCCATCCGGTGGCATTGGACCGATCTCGTGCGGCAGGCTCTTGATATGAATTTGGGTCTGGTCGAGCCAATCCTGATATGGATAGGCATTCGCCAATCCAGATTTCAGCTCGTCATCTGAGATAATACGGTGCTCTTCCAAATCCACGAGCAGCATTTTGCCTGGTTGTAGGCGCCATTTATTGATGATTTTGCTTTCGGGAATGTCCGGGAGCACGCCAACTTCGGATGCCATGATCACCAAACCGTCGTCTGTCACAATATAACGGGCGGGCCGCAAACCATTCCGATCAAGCGTCGCTGCAATCTGACGTCCATCCGTAAACGCCATGGCCGCCGGGCCATCCCATGGTTCCATCAGCGCCGAGTAATATTCATAAAAAGCGCGCCGTTTTGGATCCATCAACTCGTTGCCGTTCCAAGCTTCCGGGATCATCAACATCATCGCATGAGGGAGCGAATATCCCCCCATTACCAATAACTCGAGGGCATTATCAAAAGTGGACGAATCTGACGGACTGTCACCAATTACTGGCCACAGCTTCTCAAGATCTTCACCTAATACCTTGGAATTCATATTGTGGCGGCGCGCATTCATCCAATTTATGTTGCCGCGAACTGTATTGATCTCGCCGTTGTGGCATAGGAAGCGGAATGGCTGCGCTAAGCGCCAGGACGGGAATGTATTGGTCGAAAACCGCTGGTGGAACAGGGCAATGGCTGTCTTGAAGTTCGGATCTTGAAAATCTAGATAGAACTTTGAGAGGTTCGGTGCCAAGACCATGCCCTTGTAGACCATGGTTCGTGCCGACATTGAGACGATGTAAAAATCCTGCCACGCTGTTGCGTGCTTGTCCCAAAGCGCGTGATGCGCCTGCTTCCGGATAACATAGAGTTTCCGCTGGAAGGCGTTGGAATCTGACGTTTCTGGGCCACGCTGGATCAGAACCTGCCGGATTATAGGTTCATTCTCTTTAACGCTTTCGCCAAGAACAGTATTGTCAACTGGCACATCCCGCCAACCAATTAAGATCTGACCTTCTTGATCGATCGCCTTCTCCACCGCTGCGGCTGCTAAGTCGCATTTTGTTGGATCGCGCGGCAAAAAGACCATTCCGACTGCATAATCGCCAGTGGCCGGCAGGGTGATCCCGCGTTCAGAAAAGGCCTTACGCATAAACTCATCGGGTATCTGGATCAAGATACCGGCCCCGTCGCCAGCCAGCGGGTCGGCACCAATTGCTCCCCGGTGATCAAGGTTATGAACAATTTCAAGCGCCTGGTGTACGATTTCATGCTTTGGAATGTTATGAATGTTGGCAATGAACCCAAACCCACACGCATCGTGCTCATTAGCCGGATCGTACAATCCCTGCTCAATAGGCAAACCAATATTATTGCGCCGGGTCTCGTGGCTCATGCTTTAACTCCCAAATTGCTCCGCGGAGGGCCGGATTAAATAGCAAGCTCCGCCCGAATCGAAAAATAGTTTCTTTAGAAAAAATTAAATCTAAATATATCAGTTGTTTAACTGGGCACTCTGCGCCCAGATTACAACCTTCGCTTCGCTATTTTTTTAATTTTGCCAACTTCTCATAGGTTTAAATCAAAATATTGAGCTTGATTAATTTACACGACAATTCCACAATTTTTGGCAACATAAGCGATCCTTAGCAATGCCGTCCGAAGAAACTCCTGCCAATTGTAACATGTGCCAAAGCAGGGTTTGATTGCTCGAAAAGACGGGTTTTCCAAGTGTGGCTTCCGCTTCCGATATGATCTTCGCGCATCGCAAATTTGTGCAGGAAACGAAGACACCATCGCATGCTTGGTCGCGTCCGACCGAGATAACCCCATCTAGAATTGAGTTGGGTGAAATTCGCGCGACCTTCTCTTCGACCTCTTCATCAAAGGTGAGCAATGCCGACACCTGGAATCCGCCTGCCTCCAGCATGCTAGCTATCCCACTTGCCAGTTCAGGGGTATACGGCGCCAGTAAAGCCGGGTGAGCAACGCCAAGAGATGCCATGGCTGCTTTTATTGCTGTCGCAGGATTGGTAGTGACGGCCTCTGGGTAAACCCGATTTATCAAAGACGAAACTTTAGTTTCACCGATTACCGATGATGCGGATGTGCAGGCGTACCCGATCACATCGAACACGGTGTTCGTTGGAAATAATCTAATTGCCGCCTCTAACTGATGCTCCATCGCAGATAAGCTTTCATGCGTCACCTCTTCGCCACTTGGAACGCGAGTATGGTGCAGCACGACATCACAGCCCTGAAGATACGCACGAAATTCATCCTCGATGGTCTCGTCCGCTTGTAACACAACGAGCCCGAGCGTTGGTCGGACGGCCCGCTCTTCGTCTAATTCGAATAGCACTTTAGTCACCATCGATAAGCTCTTTCTTTGTATCACGTAGAGGTTGATTGTAATAGATATTGCTATTTAGCGCGATTGCATAAGGCAGTTGCCGGCTGAAAAAATAGCAAAATTCTCACAACGGGCGCAGGAAAGGCCCAACTGAATGATTAGCAGCAAACCCCTATCCGATCGTCTTGGAAATTCTACTTTCCGTGGTCTGCTGATCTCCATCGTGCTAATGGCATTCTTCTGCATGGTCTTTGCCAGCACAATGGTCAACGTGGCTATTCCAAATGTGATGGGAACGTTTGGCGTAGGACAAGACAAGGCCCAATTTCTTTCCAGCGCCTTTCTTGCAACCACTGTAGCCAGCCTCCTCGCGAATACCTGGCTCATCGCTCGGTTCGGTCAGCCGGCGATATTTTCGATGTGCTTAATCGTTTTCATCATTGGCAGCTTCGTAAGCAGTTTTGCGCCAACTCTTGATATGATTATTTTCGGTCGCGTCATCCAGGGATTTGGTGCTGGCGTCATTCAGCCACTCATAATGGTATTATTATTCGATATATTCCCACGCGAGAAACGGGGCATCGCAATGGGTTTCTTCAGTATGGGTGTCGGCTTCGCGCTCGGATTGGCACCGGCGCTCGGCGGTATAGTTGTTGACACCCTTGGCTGGCGCTATGTCTTCCTGATCCCTGTACCCGTCGCCCTACTTTCGCTCGCCTTGGGTGTACTTTTCATACCGGAACGAAAAGACCAGAGACCCGCCGGTAGGTTTGATTTTATCGGCTATGGGCTAATATGCAGTTTCGTCTTTTGCCTAATGACGATTCTGGGCAATGGGCAGCGATGGGGATGGGTTTCAGACGACATTGTATTTATTACACTCGTCATGGTTCTTTCCTTCGCCGGGTTTATCTATTCTCAGCTCCGGCCAGAAGGAAATCTAATTGACCTCAGTGTCTTTCGAAATTTCCGATTTTGTACGGTAATCTGCATTTCATTCTTTTATGGAATGGGCAGTTTTGCACAAAACTATGCTTTCCCAATTTTCAGTCAAATTGTGCAAGGCTATACACCAACGCTCGCGGGAAGCCTTCTTCTGCCGGGTGCCATCGTCGCAGCCTTAATACTGCCACTCACAGGCCGCCTCGCCGACCGTTTCCCATCGCACAACATCATATTCGTTGGCCAATTTATCTTTATTGTTAGCGCATTCGCCCTAGCAGACGCGGATGTTAACACTGTGTTCTGGGCAATCGCCTTTTATTTGCTGGTTGGGCGTCTCGGAATTGCTCTAACTTCGCCTTGCGTGAATAGCGCCGCCCTCGCTGCCCTTCCACCGGAGAAAGTGAGCACTGGTGCTGGTATCGTGAACCTCTTCTTAATGCTCGGCGGCTCCTTTGGAATTAGCGCTTTAGTCGTTGTTCTCGAGCGCCGTATCCAGCTCCATGGTGAGGCTTTAACCGCCACTCAAAATGCCGCCAACGAAGCAACTCGAGCCCTAATAGGCGAAGTCCACCGCGTTTTAGGCGCCGAGGGTATACCGGGCGCTGCGCACGATAGCCTCGCCTATAAGTATCTTGGCGACGTGGTCGAGGCGCAGGCTAACACACTTAGCTTTCAAGACGGTTTCATTTGGGTCGCAATCGCTGCGGTTATATCGCTTATCCCCGCCACTATACTGATGCTACAAAAGCGGCGACCATGAGACAGGTTGGGTTCCTTAGGCGGATTAGAATTATATAAAAACGATTGCCTCAAACGGAAAAATGTTTCCGCAAAGCGAAAGCAAAAATCGAATGATGAGTTTAAAAAAATTTGAAACCCGTAAAATAATGTGGAAGCACGCATGAAAACCGGCATCGATCTTAAAATAAAAAATAATATTGCATACCTAACAATCAATCGACCAAATCAACGGAACGCGCTCGATCTAAAATCCGCAAGTGATTTCCTTGAGGCCATCCACACTATTGACGTCAATGACAAAGTAGATGTCGTCGTTCTCACCGGAACGGGAGGCGTCTTCTGCGCAGGCGCAGATCTCAGCGAAATGGTAGAAAAAGGCGCCATATACCGACCTTGGGCTGGTGCTGACGGCCCACTAGCAAAGCCATGCGCCAAACCGGTGATCGCAGCAATCGAAGGTCATGCTGTAGCAGGCGGACTAGGCGTCGCCCTTTGGGCCGATATGAGGGTAGCGAGCGAGACCGCTATTTTCGGCGTTTTCTGCCGCCGCTTTGGCGTTCCGATGAGTGATGGCACACCGACGCGACTCCCAAAAGTAATTGGTCAATCGCGGGCCCTCGACATGCTACTAACCGGCCGTCCTGTTCGGGCTGAAGAAGCACTCCACATCGGCCTCGCAGACCGCCTTGCCCCAGAAGGCCAGGCATTGGAAATGGCAACCAATCTTGCTCAAGAAATTTCCACTTTCCCACCACTGGCCTTGCGTGCTGATCGCGCCGCCGCTTGGTCCGCATTCGATGGAAACGAAGCCACTAGGCTAATCGATGAAAGTGAAGGCGCGTTGCTGGCTAAAAAGTTGGAGGCAGCGGAAGGCGCCGCACGATTTAAAAGAGGCATCGGAAGAGGAGGAAACTTTGACGTTTAGCCTCTTGCACCATACCTATCCCTTCCTGTAAATTTGTCCGGACAAATCGTCTGGCCTTTAAGCAAGCTGCCTCGCAGAAGGAATTTTGAAAATGGATGGAGCGAATACAATCTTAAATGAAACGGAAAAATACAAGAATTTGACTTTGATTCCATTCGCAGGCGCGATGGGTGCGGAGATAAATGGGGTAGACCTAGGAAATCTAGACGATAAAACATTTGACGATCTTTACGCCGCCTGGCTACGCCATCATGTGATCGTTTTGCGAAACCAAAATATCACACCTGAGCAACAGATTGAATTCGCGCACCGTTTTGGCGACATCCATCATCACCCGTTTATGAGAGGCATGGACGAATATCCAGACATTTTGGAAATCGTGAAAGAACCAGGATCCAGCTATACGTTCGGAGCTGCTTGGCACACCGATCAGATGTTTAATCCGGAGCCGGCAAAAGCCACTATGCTCTATGCGCATGAGACACCAACAGCCGGCGGCGACACGTTATTTGCTAACATGCACTTGGCGTATGACGCCCTTTCTGACGGGATGAAAGACATGCTTAGCGGCGTCAAAACGTGGTGTGTCGGCGACCGCTTTAAGATGGACGGGCGCTCCAAGCGTGCAGACCGCTATCAAGGGAACGCCAAAATGGCAGATAAGGTTCGCAATCCCGGCAACCTACAAACGGAATCAGCGCACCCACTCTTCCGCACGCATCCAGAGACAGGTCGCAAAGCACTATACATGGGCAGCCATGTAGACACACTTCATGGTTTCGAAGAGGCAGAGGCCGAGCCAATTTTGGACTACTTGCGCGAACATTCGATACGTCCAGAGTTCACCTGCCGGGTAAACTGGAAGCCCGGAACGATAACGATTTGGGATAATCGCTCAGTTCAGCACTACGCGATCCCGGATTACAACGAAAGACGCCGAATGCACCGTATCACTATCTGCGGCGACACACCATTTTAGAATAGAGGCTCTGACGCTGAACAACATCGTTGGTGAAAAGTGCGAAACGTCTGCGCTTTTACACTAGCTTGCGGGAACGCAAACAGGGCAAGAAAATTAATGGAGTACCCAACGATATGGGCAAAAAAATCGCCATTGTCGGGGCTGGCGCTGTCGGTGCACATGTTGCGGGCTACCTCACGCGCGAAGGCCACGATCTTACTGTAATAGACATTTGGCCAGAACATGTAGAAGTCATGCGGAAAACGGGACTTACGCTTGAGGGTATGACTGAGGCCGAATGCTTCACAATAAAGATCAATGCGATTCACGTAACTGAGCTGCAACAGATCGCAAAATCAAATCCGTTCGACATCGCCTTCATCTGCCCGAAATCCTATGATACTGTTTGGCACACTCAGATGATCGCTCAGTACTTGGCAACAGACGGGTTCTGCGTCTCATTACAAAATTCAATCAATGAAGAACGGATCGCCTCCATCGTCGGCTGGGATAAAGTAATCGGCTGTATCGCCAGCACAATTGCAGTTGATCTCGACAGGCCGGGTCACGTCAACCGCAATGTGGCACTCGGTGGCGAAAGACATACGATTTTTCGAGTTGGTGAGCCTCATGGACGTGTCACTTCACGCATCGAAGAGGTCGCAGATATATTACGCACAATTGACAGCTCAAAAACTACTACAAACCTCTGGGGTGAGCGTTGGTCGAAACTCTGTGTGAATGCTATGCGTAACCCTGTTGCTGCCGCCACCGGACAATCAGGCAATACAAACGACCGGGATCCAATAACAAGACGGCTTTCCGTCAACTTGGCGGGGGAAGCCTGCAAAATTGGGATCGCCCATGGCTACGATCTCGAGAACATTTACAAAATGCCACCCAAACAATTAATTGCAGCGCGTGAAGGCGATGAAAAGGCGATGCAGGCCTGCTGTGACGTAATCGTAGAAAATGCCAATTTCCGAAATGACGACCAGCGCCCATCAATGGGGCAAGACATGCTTAAGGGTCGACGAACAGAGATCGACTTCATCAGTGGTCTCGTCGTAAATAAGGCACAAGAGCTCTCGCTTGACGTACCATGCAATGCAGGCATTTTGGAAGTCGTCAAAAAAGTTGAGCGCCGCGAAATTCCAGCCAGTCCAGAAGCCATTTCCCATATCGTACCATGAAGCGTAGTCCTCAATAAAACTATTGATCCGGCTGAATAACCATAGGCTAAGTTCAAAAAAACTCAACTTATCAGTAGTATATCTAACTCCGATCTCGGTTAAATAATCCCAAACCCTCACCGCCTTGAGGCTCTAGATACGCGACACATTCAAGTAGTATTAAAGGCGGCTCAAATTTATTACAAACCAACATCTGCAGAAGTTTTCATAATCCCAATACTGAACGGAGCAATAAAAGCGTTCATTCGGCGGAAATCACAGACGCTGAAAGCGCTAAGGTCTTTTGGCCGTCAGCCTAAACCCAAATCACGCTCTAGAAACCGATTGACCGTAAAAGATTATCCATTGCCTGACCCCAAGTGAAACGCCGGGACGTAAAATCGGCCGCCACTATCTTTGCGCGCTCCTGCCACGCAGTGTTGTTCATAATAAACACCATATTTTGGGCGAGATGGTTTACATCGGGTGCCAAGGTCCGCGCCTCCGGATCCCAGGTAGCTCCAATCCGCAATGAAAACTCATTTGTAGTAAATTCTTCCGTAGGTCCACCCTGTGTGCAGATTGACGGCAAGCCGCATGCGGCAGCTTCTAATGCAGGCGAACAAAACGCTTCCGATACGTAAGGTGCTACAAGTGTGTCGGCGCACTGATAAAGCCTCGTCATATCAATGAGTTTATAGTTACCGCCAATATAGGTCATACGCGGCTTGACTAAAGCCGCAGCTTCTGGCGTCAAACTCCGCATTATGCCTGTTAATCGGTCTTTAGAGCGAAAAATGGAATCAACGCCCTTTAAAACAAGGCGGGCATTTGGGTATTGCGAGACGACCATCGCGAACGCCTGCAATAACCGGTCAATTCCCTTATTGTCGGTCATTGCGCCTACATTCAAAAATACAAAGTCCCCGGTCCAACCAAAGCGCTCGCGTAGGTTTTGCCGTTCGGAGTCCGAAGGCGGGCGAAAAAAACCTGTGTCTACACCACGTGGCACAACATGAATACGCCCTTCAGGGACGCCTTGGGCTACCAATCCATGGCGTCCAAAAGCGGATGGCGTCAAAAGACTTGTGGAAGGGTTATTCGCAAGCGCATCCGACAACGAAACGCCACCGGCGATTGGAAGATTTACAGTTGAGCCCGCCCCGTGCGCTGCCATAACAAACGTTTTTGTGGCGCCCGTTGCTGGCGTGAGATCTACCGGCGAGCTAATCCGGACGACAACATCCGTCGGCTCACCCTCGCCCGCCGTCGGCAGACCCTGAAGAACACGATCAATCGCATCCGGAAACATCCCACCAATTCTTGACCATGGTCCATTAAACGGCAGTTCACGCACCTTAATCTTTAGACTAGGGCATTTTGCGGCTGCCAAACAGTATGATTGCAGAACAAGCGCACTCGAGTGAGGTATAAACCGCCAACCTTCAAAAATTAGGCTCATTTGTGGCGTTTCAGACATTTCGAATTTTGCTCCGAAATTGAGAATATTGAGTTAGCTGAGATAGTCCAATAGGGAAAGCAAGATTATAGCCTACCGGTCTAGTATCCGCGCAAAACTCAATTCATGACCGTCTGGATCAGTTATATGGAAATAACGCTCGCCCCAAGATGCGTTCTCGGGCTTCCCGTCTGTCGCGTAACCAGCTGTCAAAGCCAAATTATAAATTTTATCAACGTCCTCGACATGAAAAATTATCCGCCCCCACCACTGCCACTCTTGCTCTTCCGATTGGAATGTAAGATTTACAAAACCACTACCGGCGAAAAGACTACTGAATAACGCATCTGCGCCACCAAATTTGAGCCCGAATCCAAGACTGGTATAAAATTCGATGGAACGCGCCATATCGTGGGTGGCCAAAGTGACTGCACTAATCCCTTCGATCATGAATTAGAACCGGTCAATCCGATAAGCCTTCATATCGACGCCAGTATTCTCACCGGCAATTAGCGAGGCAATAACTTCCCCTGTCTTGGGGGCCATTGTCATACCAGTATGACCATGGCCGAATGCGGCAATGAGATTCGGGCATCCCGGAATCTCTCCAAGGAACGGCACAGAATCCGGTGAAGATGGCCGTGGCCCCATCCACTCTTCAGTGTCATCGACGTTCAAGTCCGGAAACATTTCCTTTGTGAGTCTTGCAAAGACTTGGGCACGTCGATAATCAGGCGTGGCATCGACCCCAGCAAACTCGGCAGTTCCAGCGCATCGAACACCCGCATTCATTGAGCTCACAACAAATTTAGACTCAACATTCATAATGGCATTGTTCAGCGTGACACCTGGGTTTTTAAAAACCAAATGGTACCCCCGCTCCGCCTCAAGCGCTACCTTCACACCCAAGTCGCTCATCAATTTACCAGACCAGGCTCCCATCGCTAGTACAACTTTATCAGCGGCGATAACGTCGTCATCCGTTTGAATATCCCATGAGCCCAACGCTTTTGGCACCAATCTTTCTACACTACAGCGGCGAAATTTAACGCCCATCGATTGAGCTTTCTCCGCAAGCACTTTACCAATTTTCCCAGGATCCATGGCTCGGCCTTGTTGCTTAATAAGAACAGCCGCCTCGAACTCTTGTGATAAAGCAGGCTCGATCTCCCTAAGCGCTCCACCTTTGACAAGTTCGACCGGAACCTGCCGCTCACGGCGAAGACGCCAACCAAGTTGCGACAAATCCGCATCTTCTGCTTTTCTATACACATGCACATAAACCGAATCCCGCACGAGTTCCTCATTGCCGGTTCCAGATAAATGATGGCGATAGATATCGACGGTTGGCCGCGTCAGAGCCATCATCGCATTCGCGATCGCATCCAATCCGTCAGTTTTTCCAGATTGGAGAAATTTAACCGCCCAAGGCAAAAAAGTAGCTGCATAGCCTAGTCGCACAGCAATCGGACCTTCTCGATCAAGTAACCATTGTGGAATATTTTTCCAAAGGCCCGGCATTGATTGGGGAACACAGGACCAGGGCGATAACGACCCTGCATTTCCATAACTTGCACCCTCCGCTGGCGGATTTCGATCAAGAAGCGTCACCTTAAATCCACGTTCAGTCAAAGAAAGGGCCGAACAAATTCCAACTATTCCTGCACCTAATACAATTACTTCTTTGTGTTCTGGCATTATAATTTTCCATTTATTACGAATTTATTCACCGATTATTTCTTTTTCTTTTATAATAAAAGTTCGTATTTTCCCAATAATTAGAGCGCCATCTGCATAAAGTGCTTTTGCTTCCGGCGTTTGACTTGAACGCTCAAGGTCTTCGAGACTGTCATACCAAAGTTCGGCGATCCCATCGACATCGTCTGTTTGTGCAGGAATATCCGACCGGAAATGTTGATCGGTTATATGACTTTGAACGTAACGACGAATACCTGGAACCGCTCTAGCGAGCGGTCCATGGATATTTTCCCAATGCTCAACAAACTCCTCATGCGTGAGCTCTGGCTTGCGAGTCAAAATTGAAACACGTCTAATCATTAGATTATAGCTCCGCCGAATCTTTAAAGCATAATAATAGGTGAAATAACTATTTCGCGACAGACCCGCTTATAATGCTAATTGATTGATATGCGCCTTCTGCCAATCCTTCTTGCAGCTATTTTTCTCGTGCTGCCAATCAAAGCAAGGGCGATACCGAATGAGCTCGTCATCGGGATCAGTCAATTTCCGTCAAATTTCAATCCACTAATAAACAGCATGTTAGCCAAGTCATACTTGCTGGGCATTGCACGCCGACCGATCACCGTCTTCGATCAGGACTGGAACCTTATTTGCCTATTGTGCAAATCCCTTCCAGATTTAGCTAACGGAACTGCAGTCTTTGAGACGACGGCCAACGGTAAACCAGGTATCGCAATCACCTACGAACTTCTCGAAGAGGCGAAATGGGGGGATGGCATGCCTATCACAACCAAGGACGTCCTCTTCACCTGGGAGGTTGGCCGCCATAAATTGTCCGGCGTAGGTGACACAGAGACATTCCGTCGGATTACGAAAATTGATGTGCATAACGACAAAAAGTTCACGTTACATTTAAATAAGCGAACCTGCGACTTTGCCGGCATCAACAGCTTTGAACTGCTACCTGCTCATATCGACCGTGAGAATTTCAAAAAACCCAGGCAGTACCGTAATCGAAGCGCTTATGAGCGCGACACGACTAATCCAGGGCTTTGGTTCGGACCATATCGGATAGCCAAAGTGGTCTCAGGTGCGCATGTTGTTTTTGAGCGCAATCCATATTGGTGGGGTAAGCGACCACAATTTAGCAGGATAGTTGTTAAGACTATAAGCAACACAGCTGCCATGATCGCTAATCTTTTATCAGGTGAGATCGATTACATAGCGGGCGAGCTCGGCCTCTCTATCGATCAGGCAATGGCTTTCGAAGAACGGGCGGCCGACCAATTTAATTTCAAATACAAGCCGGGCCTTATCTATGAACACATCGACGTCAATTTGGATTTACCCGCGTTAAAGGATCTTCGAGTACGACGTGCTTTGATTCATGCAATTGACCGAGAAGCTATCAGTAAAATCTTGTTTGGTGGCCATCAGCCGGTGGCTCATGGCCAAACTAATCCACTCGACAGCGTTTATTACCAAAAAATTCCAAAATTTGATTATAATCCGAATGAGGCAAAAGCGTTATTGCAAGATGCAGGTTGGCGCCAAAATAGCCCGCGAGACATTCGACAAAATGCAAATGGCGTCCCGCTCAGCTTTGTTTTTATGACAACAGCAGGCAATAAACCTCGCGAGCTCATACAACAAGTTTTGCAAAGCCAATGGCGAAAAATTGGTATTGATGTTCGCATCCGAAACGAGCCGCCACGAGTATTTTTCGGCGAGACAGTTACGAAACGTAAGTTTCGTGGCCTGGCCATGTACGCATGGCTTTCCGCACCCCGCAATATCCCTCGCTCAACCTTGCATTCTGAAATGATCCCAAGCCAGGGAAACGGATGGTCCGGCCAAAATTATACGGGATATAGCAACCCTCGTCTCGATAAAGTGCTTGATGCTGTCGAAGTCGTCTGCGAATCAAAAGCGAACACAGCGCTTTGGAATGAATTGCAGACGATATACTCCAGTGAGTTGCCAGTCCTCCCCCTCTATTTCCGAGCCACGCCGTTCGTTCTGCCTAAATGGTTAAAGGGTATTCGTCCAACCGGACATCAATATCCGACAACCCTTTGGATCGAGGAGTGGTTCGCCAAAGGACGAACCAGCCAATGATGCGGTTTCTTATTTTCAGGGCATCTGAGGCATTATTGATACTCTTTGTTATGTCATTCCTGATTTATGGACTGATGGGCTTAATGCCTGGAGATCCGATTGATCTAATGATCACTTCAGACCCCAAATTAACTCCAGCTGACGCTAAACGCCTAAAGGCACTATACGGTCTTGATCAGCCAATTCTCGAACGATATTTCAGTTGGCTAACAGCCGCACTAGAGGGTGACCTCGGCTACAGCCGAGTACACTCCAAACCAGTTCTCGAAATTTTGATCCCTCATCTCGGAAACACGCTTTTGTTGCTCGGTATCAGTTTAATAATTTCTTTGTTCATTGCTATCCCGCTGGGCATTTACGCAGCACTCAACCCTTATTCCCGATGTGACTATGCCGTAAATCTATTTTGCTTTGCTGGCATATCTATCCCCCCTTTCTGGCTCGCATTGCTATTAATTTTGGTTATTTCGGTAACTTTCGGGTGGCTTCCTGCGGGTGGGATGGAGACAGTGGGGAAGTATAGCCTCCTTGACCGCACGCAGTATCTCATTTTGCCGGTTGTCACACTTACAATTCATTCCGTTGGAGGCTTCACCAGGTTTATGCGTGCCAGTATGCTTATGACGCTTCGGCAGGACTACATCAGAACCGCTAGAGCCAAAGGGTTGAGCGAGACCCATGTGGTAATAGGCCATGCGCTTCGTAATGCTTTAACGCCACTCGTAACAGTTGTCGCTCTGAGTTTTGGCGGCATGTTTTCCGGTGCATTGATAACAGAAACGATGTTTGGTTGGCGAGGAATGGGAAAAACCATTTTCGATGCGATCATGGGCAATGATTTTAATCTTGCGCTGATCGGATTGCTGTTGGCGACGGCCTTTACACTCCTTGGAAATTTTCTCGCCGATATCTGCTACGCGTGGCTTGACCCCCGCATTAATATTACGGAGAGGCATGCAGAATGAGCGCAAAATCCGTTATGATTCAAAGTGTACATGCAAGAACTTGGCGTCGGTTTCGAAGGCACAAACTTGCAATGACAAGCCTAATAACATTACTCATTTTGGTCTTAGCAGCTGCAGCAGCCCCATTGATTGAAGCTTGGCTTTGTGTTGACGCGTTTACGGCCGACCTTCACCAAAGACTTCTAACTCCATCATTAAGCCACCCACTCGGCACCGATGAAATCGGACGCGACCATCTTGCTCGATTGCTTTATGGGGGGCGAATTTCACTCACAGTCGGACTTGTGGCGGCGTTTTTCTCAGCTGTTATTGGCACATTAATTGGTATTTGCGCAGGTTATTACGGAGGTCGTTTAGACAGTTTATTGATGCGTATTACTGACAGTGTGATCGCCCTGCCTATTTTACCGCTCCTTATCATACTGGCAGCCGTAGATCTCACAAAGCTCGGTTTTCAAGAAATCCACGCGAATTCCGAAGACATGAGCCTTTATCGAATCATCTTGATCGTATCTCTTGTCGGCTGGACCACGGTTGCCCGTTTAGTTCGAGCCGAAACACTGTCTATTCGGGAACGCGAATTTGTCCAAGCCGCTGTCGCTCTCGGCGCCAATACAAATCGAATCTTATTAACACACATACTGCCGAATGTCGTCTCACCCATCATTGTGGCAACTACGCTTTCCGTCGGCAACATTATCTTGTTCGAGTCTGCACTAAGTTTTCTCGGACTTGGAATTCAACCCCCTGTCGCAAGCTGGGGCAACATGTTAAGCAACGCGCAAGACCTCGTCTGGTCTTACCCAGAACTGGCTACTTGGCCTGGCCTGTTTATCTTTGTCACTGTGATCGCCTTCAATTTTTTAGGCGATGGCCTGCAAGATGCGCTCGACCCACGCGCAACTGAATAGAAATAATTGCTAGCTTATTACCTAGTATTTCAACATTTCATGATTTGCAATCATGCAACAGATAACTTAGCCGATGTAGTTGACTCTTGAATTAAACCCAATTTAGGCTGTCCCTGCCCAAAATTGATCGTTAACTCTCGCAGAAAGCGGGGAAAGATGACTGATATAGCAAGTATTGGGGCCGCGAATAACGGCCAACGTACTTCTTTTGAGAGTCAAGAACAGCAGTTCACTAAACAGCAAAACCAAACTAAAATAGAGCAGTTCGATTTTGCGGACCGCCAGTTAGAGCAGACAAAATTAAGCGCAAACGACGCCCATGAGAAAAACCTTAATCTCGCTTCTGACAATATCCAAAATACTCAGTCCACTGTTGGCTCACAATTGGAAAGCTCCAGGCAAGAAGAGATCGAGCAAGAAGAACAGATTGTTAAGGTATCGTTGAGCGAGGCCGCGCAACAAACACAAAATCAAGAAAATCAGATCACGCCGAAAGACGTTAACTCAGCGGAGCAAAATATCACCGAAAGAACTAAATCTGGATTTGGCGCAGACGACTTTACCCGAATTAACAACGACAATCAGAAGCATGAAGACACATCCAATGTCGAATCCCGGCAAACTCGCGAATTAGGTCGCGTCTTAGATACATTCGCTTAATCAATTAAGCCCTTTAGATCAACTGTGGCGTTCACCGATGCAAAGGTAGTTACAGCTTTTTGCTTATTGGGCAAAATACTTAAAAAACTAGTCTTAGTTGGCAACGTCTCTCAGCAAAAAAGACGTCTTATCACAATCTTAGGTAATATAGCGCTTGTGCAGCTCGTAATCTCTCATGGCTAGCGATTGAATCGCTAATTCTCTGGAAAACAAAAGTCACGCAATCAGACTTTAGTTTGACTAAAATTTATTTCCCTAATGAAAAAACCTTTCTGGGGAAACATCCTCGACAGAGAAACCTTCTTTTATAAATCGGGCGGGCACTTCTCCATAGACTATGAGTGAGCTTGCAAGTTCTCCCAAAGCGGGTGATGTCTCAATCCCATACCCACCCTGACCGACCAACCAGAAAAATCCCTTGGCATCCGGCGCTCTGCCCACGACTGGCGTCTTATCGGGTACGAAGGTACGCAACCCAGCACGGCTATTTGATATGCGACCCACCTTCATGGTCGTCATTCGTTCTATAGCATCGACAATTAATGCAATGTCCAATTCCTCTGCCTGGGCATCACAGGGCTCCGCCGGTGTTTCATCCGCCGGTGATGCTAGGACCTTTCCCGCCTCAGGTTTAAAATACCAATTCTCATTCGCGTCAATTACGAGGGGCCAATTGTCAATATTTACATCGGATGGGGGATCAAAAAGAATTACCGTGCGCCGTTTCGGTGTTAGGCCCATTTGATGAACGCCCCCCCGGTGCGCAATAACATCCCCCCATGCACCAGCCGCATTTACGACAATTGGAGATTCAAAAGAAAAGGTCTTTGTTCGAACCCGCCATAGATTGTTAACACGCTGCATTTCTAGCACTTCTGCATCACAGATAAAATCACCGCCCTGACGAGCAAATTTCCTTAAAAAACCGCCATGCAGCGCGTGTACATCGATGTCCATAGATTCGGACTCCAGTATAGCTCGATCAAATGCTTTCGGTTTTAGGACAGGAACGATTTTTAGCGCGTCTTCAACACTAAGCTCACGTACTCGGCATTTCTCTTGCGACGCCGTATTTTTTAACTCATCCAACGCTGCGTTTTGCGATACTTCTCCGACAAACATCGCGCCTCGCGGAGTCAAAATCGGGGCGTCTGAGAATCCCTGCGGTGGAGACAAAAGAAAGTTCTCACTCAAACGCACCAACGCACGAATAGCCGCATTTCCGTATAGTTTAGTGAATTGCGCAGCCGAACGGCCAGTACTGTGATAACCAGGCTGTTGTTCCATTTCAAGAAGCAAAACAGATCCATGTTCGATCAACCGATAAGCCATCGATGCCCCGGAAATACCTCCACCAATGACAATAAAGTCGTATTGCATCCGAAGTACTCCTATCCTGGAACCCCTGCCTTGCTGATCCCTTGGTCTGTTGGAGACTTCTCGAGTTTCCCAACAAATATGCTCAGTAAAGGCGGTATGATTGCCAAGGTAAGCACCGCCGACAAGGATAGACCACCAACGACCACGGATCCGAGACCGCGATAAATTTCCGACCCCGCACCCGGAAATATTACAAGCGGCAGCATGCCTCCGACGCTTGTCAACGTCGACATAAAGATTGGTCGAATGCGGTTTCGGGTCGCCTCCACAATGGCGTCAGTATGGGAATAACCTTCCGTCCGAATGTGATACAATGTCTGATGAACAAGCAAAATGGCATTATTAACCACGATGCCAATTAATATCACAAAGCCCAGCAACGTCAGCATATCGAGCGCCTGAAAATGAAAAAGATTTAGGATATTAAGCCCAATAACACCACCAGCTGTGGCCAGTGGTACAGATAAAACAATAATCAACGGATAAACGAAACTTTCAAATAATACCGCCATAACAAGATAGACAATTACTAGGGCAATTAGCAGGTCCCATTTCATTTCGGCTGCCGTCGCGACAAGTTTGTCTGCTGTACCCGACAAACGGATCCGGACCCCTGCCGGCACCCCTTCCTCCAACAACTTGTCGATGATATCCGTTTGCAAAATCTCGAGTGCCTCGCCCAAAGCTAATCGTGATGCTGGTCGAATTTGCAATGTAACAGTCCGCGCATTATCGACATGGCGAATTTCCGTTGGCCCAGCTGTAACCTCAATATTTGCCAATGACGATACTGGCAAGATGGTGCCGTTTCGCGTGACGACAGGTAAACTCGCGATACCCTGCGTCGTATCAATTTGATCTTCTGGTCCCATCAGCATTAAATCGATCTGCTCGCCACCTTCCGTAACTTCAGCAATTCGAACGCCGTCATTGAACGCATCGACAGTAATCGCAAGATCGTGCGCATTAAGTCCAGCATCCGCCAAACGCACCCGATCAGGGGCAATGCGAATTTCGGGTTCACCCAGTTGTAGACTGGGCCTAGGCCTAAAACTCGTACCCTCCTTTCGTGGCAACCGCACCCCAATTTTTGCACCAGCACGCTGCGCCGCCTGAAAAATATCCTCCAAATGGATGCCAGAAATATCCATGTCAACGGAACGACTGCCACCGACCCCACGGCCAAAAATCGACGGCTGCCAGCTATAAACAAAGGTACTCGGTTCCTTTGAAACAGGTCCTTCTAAGATCGGAATCAAGTCTTTTGCCCGCGATGGATCCGTCCCGCGTCCGCCCAGAAAAACTTGTTGTCGCCATACCACAAAGAAAAAATATTTCAGATATGGATCCTCAGCCGCCGGGGCGATCGACGTTCCGTCTTGGACCACTTGTGGGAGGACTTCGTCTTCCACCCGATTCGCCATTTCGGTCATGGTCTTCAAATTGTATCCCGCAGGTGGCTGGATCATGCTGATTACGAGATTGCGATTACCTTCCGGCAAATACTCCAGAGGTGGAAGAAGCCACCATGTCAAAACAACCGTTCCTGTAGTTAGTCCACAAACGAGGGAAATCGCTGAAGTTCGGCTGGAGACGACCCATCGCGTCATTGAGACCACACCCGACCTGAAACCGCCACCTATTTGATCGAACAGGAAAACATTTGGACCGTTCCCTGTTGCGCTAACTTTGCCGACCAGCAAGCGCTTAGCCAGTGCGGGTATAACTGTTACTGAGACAACGAGGGACAACAATACCGCAACGGAAATTGCTACAGCGATATCTCGGAATAACTGACCGACCTCCAGATCCATAATCAAGAGCGGAATGAATACCATAACCGTTGTTAGCGCCGAGACGAAAATTGCACCCCAAACTTGTTGTGCGCCGATCAATGCCGCAACAGACGGCTCCTTACCCTGCTCACGCATGCGATAAATATTCTCGAGAACGACGATCGCTGCGTCTACCACCATCCCAACCGCAAAGGCAATGCCTGCCAACGATACTACATTAATAGATCGGCCTAGCATCGCCATCGCGACGAACGACGCAACGACGGAGACTGGTATCGCCAACCCAACCACAAGTGTCGCTCGGGGTGAGCGCAGAAAGATCATCAAGATAAAGACGGCGATCGCGCCACCTAACCAGATGTTTTTAACGACGAGATCAATTGCTGAAGTGATATAGACCGTCTCATCGTAAAGTTGCCGGAAGACGAGTTTCTCTTGCGCAATTGGACCAGCATTTAACTCCTCAACTGCCTTTCGAATACCGCGCATTGTCTCGATCACGTTGGCACCCACTTGGCGAGACGCATTGATTGCAATGGCTGCCTCACCGTTAGTTCGCACCCGTTCGGTCGGCTTCTTAAAGCCGTAAGTCACCTCTGCGATATCACCGACAAGTACGCGCGCGATGCCACCCGAACCCATACCGATAGTGTCACGAGAGGTGCGCAGCACCACTTGTTGAATAGTCTCGACAGCGTTTAATTCGGCTTCGGTCCGAACCACATATCGGCGCTTGCCTTCGTCAACATCTCCGCCGGTGATAGCTATATTTGCAGCCCGCATGCTGGCCAGAATTTCGGGAACTGTCAGGCGGTATCGTGCCATCTTATTTGGATCAATCACCACCCTAATTTCCTTGGCACCCCCGCCATAAACTTCAGAGGTCGCAACACCAGGCACACGCTCAAGCCGCTCGCGAACAACATCAATCGCAAAATCGCCAAAGTGATGCATAGGTGTGGTGTTCCCGGGCTGGCGCGTGAGATGGAACCAAGCGATCCGATTATCTTCGGGACCGGCTATTTTCAATCGCGGTTCGTCTGCTTCATCTGGATAACCACTCACTCCATCAAGTCGGTTTGACACCAGTAACAAGGCCTTATCCATGGCCGTTCCGACTGCAAATTCTAGCTTTAACCTCGACTGGCTTTGCAGCGCGCGCCCTTCGATCCGTTCAAGACCAGAAAGACCTTTCATCTGTTCTTCCTGTAGATTCAGGATTTCACGTTCGATCTCCGCTGGTGCAGCGCCTAGCCACGTTGTACGAACTTCGATGACCGGACGCGCCACATCAGGCGCCAATTGAATGGGAATCGATTGTAAGGCCACCAACCCGAACAATACTGCCATAATAACGGCAGCTATGACGGCCGTCGGACGGTCGATAGCAATTTTGATCAGGTTCATATCTCTGACCCTTAACTCTTAACCAGACGGCTTTTCAAATGTAACCTTTTGGCCCGAACGCAAAGTTTCGTTACCGCGCACAACAACGATATCCCCCTGCTTGAGGCCAGCAGCGACCGCAAATCGATCGCCTACCGCATCTCCCAATGAAACCTTGGTCGGTTGCGCTTTATTATTAGTGATGACTACGACAAATTTGCCATTGCCTCTCGCTGTAACTGCGTCTTTATGAACAGTCAAAACACGATCAGCACGCGCTATCGGCAATTGTACTGTAACGCTTTGATTGGCGGCTATGGTACCCAGTAACCTTGACGACACTCCGTCAAAGGAGAAGCGCACAGGTCGGGTCCGCGTCAGTTCGTTCTCCGATGGTACAATGGCGCGCAAGGTCGCAGAAATTTTCTTTCCCGTATCGAGTATAACTTCAACTACTCGGCCAGCCACCGCACCGGCAAGCCGGTTCGATGGTACTTCCGCCTCAATTTCCATATCCCGATCATTGACTAGTGTGACAACGGGGTTTCCTGCTGCCAAATAGGCACCAGCCACTGCGTGCCGGCGGACAACAACCGCGTCGTAAGGTGACCGAATTTCAGCATTATAGAGATCGATCGACACAAGTTTAAGGTTTGCCTGCGCCCGAACAACACTGCTTTCCGCTTCCATAACTTTACTACGGACCTTCGCAACTTCATTCTGCTTATCATTATAACGCGCTTGCGAAAATGCGGCCGATTCCCGCAAACCATTCAAACGCGTCATTTCACCCATGGTAAGTTTCAACTGCGCTTCCGCAGTCTTAAGCGCTGCTGATGTCTCACGCAGTTCAGCCGCCATGAGATCACGGTTTGCGCGGATCCGGTCATTCACCAGACGCGCGATGATCTGACCCTTCTCAATCCGATCTCCCACATCGACCAACACCTCCTGCACTGGACCATTAGTAAGAGAGGCAACCACGCCAAATTGACGTGAAACAAACCGGCCAATAACAGGAAAAGTTTGCGATACTGGAGTTTGTCGAACAACATCCACCACAACCTTTGTGGGTGGCCTTTCGGCACCGGCAGTATCGCTAGCGAGCGAAATGGCAGGGAGTAAAATACCAAGGCAGAAAGCCGTTTTTAAACCCCCGAAAGAATTACCGATCGAACGAATGTTAATATTAGGATATAAGTTCATATTTATAGGCATTTTCCAACCAATTGAGCGTAAACATGCAGTCTCGATTCACAGCTCGAAGTCAAACGAATTCGAACATATCGACGATTGAAGATTGACAATCCTCGTCACATGACCCTTTGGGCACTAAGATTAACAAATCAATTATTTTCTCAGTTCGGTAAACAATGGCAACCATTCTTCTGACGCACCACAGTTGCACGGAACACGATCCAGGTCCTACGCACCCAGAATCACCGTCCCGTCTGCAAGCTGTGCACACGGCCTTAACTGATAAAAAATTTGCACCGCTCGTTCGACGCGAAGCCCCGATGGCCGACTTCGATCAGATCGCAGCTATTCATCCGGCAGAACATGTTGAGGCGATACTTAAAGCGATCCCAGTCGAAGGACGAACGTTGTTGGATGGTGACACGAGTGTCTCACCAAAGTCAGGGGAAGCCGCACGACGGGCAGTCGGCGCTTTGTGCGAAGCCGTTGACGCTGTGGTTACCAAAGAAGCCAATAACGCTTTTTGCGCCGTACGGCCGCCGGGCCACCACGCGGAGCCAACTATTCCGATGGGCTTCTGCCTTTTTAATAGCGTGGCAGCCGGCGCAGAACACGCTCGTAAGAAACACGGGATAGAGCGTGCTGCGGTGGTCGATTTCGACGTTCATCATGGTAATGGCACCCAAGCGATGTTCTGGGCCGATCAAAATTTGTTTTTTGCTTCGACCCATCAAATGCCACTTTACCCAGGATCAGGAAGTGTAAGTGAACAAGGGGACCACGGAAATATTGTTAACGAGCCCCTTGCCCCGTTTTCAGGTTCTTCTGAATTTAGGGTGGCAATGACGGACCGCATAATGCCCGCATTGCGTCTATTTGCACCAGAGATCATTTTTATATCTGCTGGATTCGATGCACATCAGGCAGATCCCTTGGCACAATTAAACTTGGTTGAGGCGGATTATTCCTGGGTGACAAGCGAACTTTTAAGCATTGCCGACGAAATTTGCGACGGTCGTATCGTCTCCACTTTAGAGGGTGGTTACAATCTCGAGGCTTTGGCGAATTCCGTAATGGCTCACGTCAATTGTCTCATGGAAGCGTAAATGTAGAGATGCAGAGATATTGAACGCGGAACAAACGACATAGCCTTAGACAGACATCACTTGGATAATTAAACTCCTGATCATGGCCGAAAATGAAATACCAAAAAAAATAGCAGAGATGACCTTTGAGGATGCCCTCCAAGCTCTTGAAGGAATAGTTAAAAGTCTTGAATCCGGTGACGTTAAGCTCGACCAGGCTATAGAAAATTACGCGCAAGGGGCCGCCCTAAAACGCCATTGCGAGAACAAATTGAGGGAGGCTCAGGCCAAAATCGAAAAAATTTCTCTCGATGCCGATGGTCAAATAACCAGTGAAAAGGCGGACCTGGAATAATTCCACCAATGGCAGATCTAAACCAGTCACTTGCGGACATAGCGTCACAAGTTGAAGACTTCATAGATAAATTGCTTGCTGTTGAAAATGCTGCAGAGCAACGTCTTCATGAATCCATGCGATACGCTTCCTTGGGTGGGGGAAAACGTCTGAGACCCTTTTTACTGATGCAGAGTGCTAATTTGTTTGGTGTCAACAAACGTTCAGCATTACGCACCGGTGCCGCACTCGAATTAATCCACTGTTATTCCCTCGTACACGACGATTTACCGGCAATGGACGACGACGACCTCCGGCGCGGCAAACCGACAGTGCACAAACAATTTGACGAAGCAACAGCAATCCTAGCAGGCGACGCATTGTTAACGTTAGCCTTTGAAATACTGTCACATGACGAGACCCATTCGAATGCCAGAGTTCGCTGCCAGCTCGTTTCAGCCTTGGCAAAAGCCGCAGGGTCCCACGGAATGGTCGGCGGGCAAATGATTGATTTACAAGCTGAAAACGAATCTCTCAACATCGGTCAAATTACAAGACTTCAACGCCTCAAGACCGGAGAACTTATCGCATATGCCTGCGAAGCCGGTGCGATTTTAGGTCAGGCCTCACACAGTGCGCACGAGGCGCTTCGCGGATACGCACACGACGTCGGCCTGGCATTTCAAATTGCCGATGATTTGTTGGATGTCGAAGGCAAAGTCGAGACAGTGGGTAAAGCCGTCAACAAAGATGAAAATGCAGGCAAAGCGACTTTCGTCTCCATCCTCGGAGTCGAACGCGCACGGTCACAAGCCAAAAGATTAGCAGATCAAGCCGCAGAGCACCTTGCAATTTTCGGTGAGAAAGCCGAACTTTTGCGCCAAACTGCTTATTTCGTCGTCGAAAGAGAGAAGTAACGTCTTATAAGAATTGTAACCGAGCGCGGACAGTGGAGGATGCCTTGAAAGATGCGAAGACCCCGTTA
>CEUN01003876.1_pt1 | contig 115522 bp, 93 predicted proteins | sample 361501 | NCBI WGS metagenome assembly CEUN01 (sample SAMEA2622801, study PRJEB7988) | marine metagenome | biome: marine biome (ENVO:00000447); feature: marine epipelagic mixed layer (ENVO:xxxxxxxxx); material: "saline water (ENVO:00002010), including plankton (ENVO:xxxxxxxx)" | depth 120 m | reverse complement strand
CCACGGCTGCGGTAGCATTGAAGTTTAGCTACTGTATCCATTCATTATCACTCAATTGTAAGTGCAAAGTGGTTCAAATTATGAAATTTGGACTAGATCCCAGCATTCCCAAATATTGCGTTTCGATCAGGTGGGGTAAATCGCCGATATGTTTTGGTGTGGGCCTAATTCTAGGTATCGAACGGTATGAATGAAACGGTGTCCGGTATGAGTGTTGGGAAGAAAAATAGTTCTGCGAAAAAAGGCCTATTTCTGCTTGTCGACGCCCTTCGCTACGACGTGCTGTCTGACCTGGAAGCCGCAAAAGTTATTGCACCAAATATGGCGCGGATTGCCGAACGTGGCCTAATACATCGATGCGTTACAAATGCACAGTCGACGCAGTTTGTGTTGCCGGCGTTATTTACCCAAACCTATCCACTAGACCACGGTGGTTACAATAACGGTATTCGTGCGCGTCCACGAAGTTTTATCGAATTACTTAAGGATGAGGGGTTTGAGACCCATTTAATGTCTTCCAGCAATCAAATCGGCGTTACGCTTGGATATGATAGGGGTTTCGATTCAATTCGCACAACAACTGATTTCCGAACTTTACTAGAACAGCGTATCTCTCGAACTCTGAGCTACGACATAAAATTATGGCGAGAGGGAAAGAGGTCAGAGAAAGAGACGATTGCTATTATTCGCGAAGAATTAGACCTTTTATTGCACACTTTAGAGACTGGAATACGCGAACACGATAAGTCACTTTGGCCGCCAGCTTTGCATCATATTAACAATCGTGTCTCAAAAGGTTGTGCATCCGAACGCAAATTGTTGGCAGGGGACCCGCTTCTTGTTATCCAAAAACTTGAACGCATTCCACCTGGCGTGTACTGGCGATTTCTTGGTGAACGCATGGTATCACCAATCAAACTCTTTTGGGCCCGCGCAAAGGCTGGAATAACGTGGCGTTTACATAAGTGGGCAGCTTATCGTTGGTGGTTTCCGTTTCTTCTGGTTGGGCATTATCAAGTAAAGTCAGGGGAAGTTATAAAGGCAATTTCGGAATTTGTTCGCGACAATAATGAAGCCCCTTGGTACGTTCATATGCACGTAATGGATGTGCATGACTGCCGCTGCGTTAACCGATTATCGCATTTGATATATCGACTAACCTATCTGCCTCGTTGGTGGCGAGCTCGTTTGACCGGCAAGACCAAACGCCGGTGGACCTATGATACTGCTGTAATGTATGTCGACGAATGCTTAGGCAAGCTATTCAAAGTTCTGGAAGATACTGGTCAAATAGACCAGACCAGCATCGTTATCACGGGTGATCATGGATATGATTATGCGCGTTCGCCTCGAGGCAAACAGAAAATCGCTATTCGAAATTATCGCGAAGACATTGAGGTGCCCATGGTCTTGTCTTCCGGTTTGAATGATGCTCAGACCAGAGGCACATTTCCAAAAGATAGTATGATCGACAGTATGGGGCTGTGCGCATCATTTCTCGAAACGCTCGGCGTGAGGCAACATCAAAGTTTCAAGGGCGTATCTATTTTCAAGGGAGGACGGGATGCGATCGTTTCCGAAAGTGCAGGTAGCGGAAACGCCGATATCGAGCGCCGCGACCTTTATTTTACGGTAACGACGCCGGATTATAAACTGATGACGATGCTTGTCGGTAGCGAGCTTCAATTGCTTCATTTGTATGATTTGAAGCAGGATCTCGAGGAGCGGCGCGACCTTTTGACGGAAGGTGACTGTCAAGCGCTCGTTGGCCCCCTTATCAAAATTCTTGTGCGTGAGCGGTCTGAAATTCTGGAAATGCGGGGGGGCTTGGCAAGCCTATCGCAACAAGAATGGCGTCTTGCACACTAACTCGTCGCGATCGTGTCGTTAGTGCAGCCGACATCGTCGTTTTGTTACGGCGAGGAGGCGGAAAACTACAGATCGTAAATTATGAAGATCGAGGCCCGAGATGGAGAAAGTTGAGCTAAAGAACAAAGAAGTTCTTGATGGTTCTCTAATCGTCTGTCGGTGCAATGAGTTCCGATTGCGCGAAATGCATCGGACGCTTTCGGAAAATCCGAACCTGTCGTTCGATCGTTTTTTGCGTACTAACGAACTTGCAGACCGATGCACGGCCTGCCTTTTAGACCTTGAATACTTGTATGTTCAATTGCCCCGCGATGGTTCCTACGCGCTTACAACTGGTCAGACGGGGTCGAACGAAAACAAACTTCCGATCCGCCGAAAACTCTATCAATTTATAGACCGGTTATCCCCTCAACGCGCCATAAGATTGCCGAATCATGTCCCCGTTTTACTGGGGAAAAATATTCAGCAATGGCTTTGGATGGCTAATCATCAGCTCGATTATGAAACTTCGAATGATGTGCCGGATTTCGATGTAGAACTGAAAATTTATGATGGCGACGGCAATAAGGTTTGGGATGACACTCGGCCCCTCGTCGCGGGAAGTGAGTGGCGCGAGGAACTGACGCAGCATACGCGCAACGCGTCGGTGGGGCATCTAGATAGTGGCGATGAACTTTCGGTGTGTTGGTTGGAAGTAACGCGCCGTGCGAGAACAGATGGCGTTCGCGGAACGACGCGGCCTCAGATAGAGATCGTCACGCCTCACAGTAGTTGCGCGGTTCATGGCCAAGCAGCGGGTTTCAACCACGGCGCCCAGTTCGATCTCAATCATTGTCCTGAGGAAGACCGCATCTTCGTGTCCATCATCAATATCGCCAACGAACCGTTGCGGGCCGAATTTCGATACCCGATAGATCCTTTGCGAAGACTTGATCTGCCGATGCGCGTCGTCGAAGTGGCGGTCCCCGCCAAAGGCGTTAGGCTGCACGAAATCGTTCTGGAAAAAGAAGAACAGGATGCTTACAGAAACCGTCTATTTCGGTTTTCCTGGCATGGATACGGCAAATACAAGGCTCATGTTTTCGTTTCATCGAGGCAATTGGACAGATTTTCGATCGATCATTAGTCGTGGCAATTATCCTGATTACAGGTGGAACCGGACTTCTCGGCCCACATTTAGAAGCGGCGTGTAAATCGCTTGGGCGGACCATTGTCAGTGGCCGCAGCGGAGGTATGTATCCTTGCGATCTTTCGGATCCGAGCGCGACCCGGGCGCTTATCGCGATTACGAACCCAGATTTTGTGTTTCATTGCGCCGCAATGACCGACGTCGACGGGTGCGAGCGGGAGCCACGGAGGGCGAATTCGGTCAATTGTGATGCGGTTTGCAATATTGCAAATGCGCTACCGGTTGAAAGGTCATTAATTTATTTCTCAACCGATCAAGTCTACCCCGATGATGAGGGCCCTCATCAAGAGACGGGTGCAGGGCCGGTCAATGTGTATGGCAAGACGAAATTCGATGGAGAATTGGCAGTTCTGGAGCGGGATAAGGGATTGGCGTTGCGCGTAAATTTCTTCGGTCCCTCATTGACGTTCGGCCGGAAGAGCCTTTCCGACTGGCTGATTGATAACCTGCGGGCGCGAAATCCAATTCCACTCTTCACCGATAGTTTGTTTTCACCGCTGCATATAGAGACCCTTTCGCAGCTGGCTGTAGAGGCTGCGGCTTTGGGTTTGAAGGGCGCATTCAATCTTGGTTGCCGTGACGGTGCGAGTAAATATGACTTCGCCTTGGCGGTGGCGTCTCACATGGGCCTTTCGACCGACGGGGCGAGTCCAGAACCTTCAAGTACTATTGCAAATAGAGCGCAGCGGCCAAAAGATTTACGAATGGATGTCGGGCGGATCGAAAAAGCTCTGGGGCGCCTCATGCCGACATTGTCGGAAGAGGTCGCGAGGCTTTAGGAGAAAATAAGCATGACAATTCTCGATACAGGTCGATTCAAGATAGGCGGCGAAAATCCGGTTTATTTCATTGCGGATATTGCAGCCAATCATGACGGCGATATCGAACGCGCAAAGGACCTCATTTATCTTTGCGCGGAAGCGGGTGCACATGCGGCGAAGTTCCAAAATTTCCGAGCGGAAACCATCGTTTCGGATTATGGTTTCAAGAATTTGGGCGGGCGGCAATCGCATCAAGCGAGCTGGAGTAAAAGCGTGTTTGAGGTCTACCAAGACGCATCCATTTCGATGGATTGGACGATCCCACTGAGGGATACTTGCGAGAAAGCCGGGATCGACTATTTCACGGCACCGTACGATTTACAGATGTTGCCCGAACTGTCGAAGCATGTCTGCGCTTGGAAGCTTGGGTCGGGAGACATCACTTGGCATGAGGAAATTGAGAAAATGGCGAAGGACGGCAAGCCGTTCTTTATCGCAACGGGCGCTTCCACGATGGAAGAAGTCGAAGCGGCCATGTCCGCTGCCCAAAAGCACACAGGCGACATTTGCTTGATGCAATGCAATACCAATTACACGGCCTCGCTTGAGAATTTTAAGTACATCGCGCTGAACGTGTTAAAGGCCTATGCAGCGGCGTTTCCGAACGTGGTGCTGGGCTTGTCGGATCATACGCCAGGACACGCGACGGTACTCGGCGCGGTTGCGCTTGGTGCGCGGGCCGTCGAAAAGCATTTCACCGATGATCAGGGGCGGGACGGTCCGGACCACAAATTCTCCATGTCTCCTTTAGATTGGTCGGAAATGATGGAGCGAACCCGTGAGCTTCAGGCGGCGTTGGGCACTGAGGAAAAGCGGGTGATGGAGAATGAAGAGGAAACGGTCGTCCTTCAACGTCGCGCAATTCGAGCGAACAAAGTGCTGCAATCAGGGAATGTCATCCAGGCGTCCGACTTAACGGTACTGCGTCCGTGTCCGCCCGATTCCTTAGCACCTTATCGGCTAGGCGAATTGATGGGAAAACGGCTGAAAAGAGAAATTCCGTTGGGTGATGTCGTTCGGTTGGAAGACGTCGAATAAAGTGACCGAAGGCCGCAAAGGTGGCGACACTGAAGACAGTCATATTGATTCCAGCATTGAATGAAGCGGAGACAATCTCCGATGTCGTATCCGGCGTAAGGGAATACGGGACTCCGCTTGTCGTTAGTGACGGTTCAACCGATGACACTGCGGGCGCTGCGCGAGCAGCCGGGGCCGAGGTGCTCGAATTGCCTATAAATCGTGGATATGAAGGCGCATTGGATGCCGGGTTCGCTAAAGCGGCGGAACTCGACGCAGAGATCGTAATTACCTTCGATGCGGACGGGCAATTCAACCCGAAGTTATTGGGAGACATTCAGTCCGAGATCGCCGCCACAGGAGTCTCATTGGTTTTTGGCGTCCGGCCGACTTACGCGAGAATTGGCGAATGCTTATTCGGATACTACACCCGAATCCGTTACGACGTTCGCGATATTCTTTGCGGGGTGAAGGCCTATCCAATTGCGCTTTACCTCGAACACGGGCAGTTCGATGGTGGAAGGTCGGTCGGAACGGAGCTTGCGCTCGCTGCTCTTCGACGCGGGGATCGGTTTGTCACAATTCCGGCAGAAGTGCGCCCGCGCCAAGACGATAAGCCGCGGTTCGGTTCGGGATGGCGAGGAAATAAGCGGATCTTAATAGCGCTGTTGGATGCTGTTGTGTTGGATCTTCGGCACATCTTCGGGAAGCTGGCCCTCTAAATGCGCACGGTCGGCATAATCCAGGCGCGCATGAATTCGATGAGGCTTCCGGGCAAAGTGCTCTACGAGTTGGCCGGCCTGCCGATGATCGCGTTTATGATAGCACGGGTGAGGCGAGCTTCGGAAATTGATGAAGTTGTCCTTGCAACCGGTGACGGTGCCGAGAACAACGGGCTCGACGCGATCGGTACCAAGCTCGGCGTTCAGGTGTACCGGGGTTCAGAGAACGATGTCTTGTCGCGTTATTTGGGTGCGGCAAAGGCGAGTGAAGCGGATGTCGTCGTCCGGCTTACAGGAGATTGCCCGTTGGCGGATCCCGGCGTAATTTCAATGGTCATAAACCATCGAGCTGAACATGCATTAGACTACTGCTGTAATGTAAAGCCGCCAAGTTGGCCGGACGGGCTCGATGTATCGGTTTTCACGTCCGAGACATTGGCGCTGGCGGCGAAGGAAGCGCGATTGCTCTCTGAGCGTGAACACGTCGTGCCGTGGATGTGGAAGGAATCGTCGTTGGAGAAAGGTAACCGACTTCAGGTTGGCAACGTTCCCGCGCCGCACGATATGTCCTCAGCGCGATGGACGGTCGACGATCCTCGCGACTACATAATGTTGCGGACACTCGCCGAAACTATGGGAAATAAACGGCTGCTAGATGCGGGGTGGTTGGAGATTATGGATTGCATTGGCGCGCATCCGGAAATCGCTAAATTAAATGCAGGTATCGAGCGGGACGAAGGCTTAAGGCAAAGCAGAGCGGCCGATTAGGCGGAGTTACTTAATGCATTCTTCAACGAATCGTTTAGAGCAGCGATACGAAAAATCGCTCTCCCTTCTAGAACAGGCGCGCACGTGTATACCGGGTCAGGCGCAAACGTTTTCCAAATGTTGGACTCAATTTCCACTCGGTGCATCTCCTGTCTTTGCAGTCCGTGCCGATGGCGGGCATGTTTGGGACGCCGACGGGAACGAGTTTATCGATTGGCCTATGGCCCTCGGGCCGCTCCTATTGGGGCACAACAATCCGCGCGTAAATCAAGCTATAAGTGAACGCCTGAAGGAAGGGATTGCTTTCTCATTGCCGACAAGTGATGAACTGTCTCTTGCCACACGATTATCGGAATGGTTTCCCTACGCGGAGGGTGTTAGATTTGGAAAGAACGGCTCGGACGCCACCAGCGGCGCTGTCCGAGCGGCCAGGGCCTTCACCGGAAAAGAAGTGATATTATGCTGTGGTTATCACGGTTGGCAGGATTGGTTCATCGGCACAACGACCCGGAATGCCGGTGTCCCAGAATCAGTGCGGTCGCTGACAATCCCCTTTCCCTACAACGATCCAAACGCTCTAGAGGAATTACTGCAACGTCATTCAGGAGACGTGGCGGCGATCATTATGGAGCCGATGGGAATTGTTGAGCCTTTGGACGGCTATCTCGATTCTGTACGGTACCTGTCCCGGCAACATGAGGCGGTCCTTATCTTCGACGAATGTTGGACTGGGTTTCGAATCGATCCCATGGGAGCCTACGGTCGGTTTGGCGTCGCCCCGGATATAGCTTGTTTTGGAAAAGCGCTCGGAAATGGTGCGCCAATTTCGGTGGTTTTGGGGCGCGGCGATATTATGGAGATGTTTGAAGAGGCGTTCTTTTCATTCACGTTCGGTGGCGACATGATTGGGATTGTGGCGGCAAACGCAGTCTTAGACGTTCTCGAATCGGAGCCAGTCTTGGAGCATGTCGGCCGGATTGGACGCGATCTTATGGAAGGCTTCCAAGAAGCCGTCCTTCGCCATGGGCTGGGTGATCATGTAGAAGTTGAAGGTTATCCGGCCCGCCACGTCATGAATTTCTCGGGAGACGGTCATGATGGGTGGCTGTTGAAAAGCGTCTTCCAACAAGAAGGCTGTGCCGCCGGAGTATTGGCGGCTGGTTGGCATGCGCCGAGTTACGCCCATACCGACCAAGATGTCGTGAAAACTCTAGCCGCATACGATGGCGCGTTATCCGTCATGAGAGAAGGGTTGGAAAGCGGAAACTTGGACGATGCCTTGCAAGGACAAATGGTTGAGCCGGTGTTCCGGAAACCTTGATTTGATCTTTTTGCGCAGGTTAACAAAAATACCAATCTAATGGAATATTACATATATCCTGTGATCGTTTCCTTGCCGCTCGGGTATGATTGTACCATCGAAATCCCTATCGAAGAGATCGCGGCCCGCCTAGATTCCAAGGTCGAAACAGCGAAGGTTTTGGTTCGGGGGCAAGCATATCGGGCAGGCAAGCTGTTTTACGATCAGAGCTATGAGCTCGAATTTTACTTTGGCGAATTCCGCGGCGAGTTCGTGAACCCATTTGTAGTTGAGGACGGCCTGCCGGCGGGTCAAACCGAACCGGCCTATTTGGAATTGATGGTTGAAGCGGTTGGGGACGAACCGGTTTTTACATCGAAGCGCGCGTTTAGCGGCTACACGATTTACTCAAAGCCGGGAAAGAAAAGTTTTCTATCGGACAACTCATACAAGTATGGCTCACCGCCGGTAATTGGGCAGATGGCCAAGTTTGGAAAATACGTCGACGCGTATCCTGTGATCCATCTTGATCGAGAACGGGATTTGGGAGAATCGCTCATTTTCATAAACCCATACCGGCGTCCAATACTTGCGAAAATTGCAACAATGGATGGACGGCACTTGCCAAGATTACGCGTCCAGCCTGAATCTGCGTTAAACGTGTATTTGAGCGATTTGCTTGAAGATGGGGAAGTGCGTTGGAGTGGCCATCTTCAGGTTACAGCAAACAATAGGCTCGTGACATTCTCTATAAAACATTCGATGAAGAATATTGCGGTCATTTCGGATCACGAGCATTTGGATCCCTACCGAAGCGATCCGACTCATGAGCCTGCGACGCTTGCATTTCGCAAATGGGTGGGAAGTATTCTGGCCCGCTTTGTTCTGAAACTGTCTTGACCTTTGATCATTCCACCGGCGGATGGACCGGATAGATGCATTCGATTATTGACTTTAGTGACTATGTTTGCGGCCCTGAAACACCGATCAGTGAAGTTTTGCGAAGGATCGATTCCTCTCCGCAGCTTTTTCAAATGATCGTCGACCCAGACGGTCGCTTGCTCGGAACGGTGACCGACGGCGATATCCGGCGCGCGATGCTGTCCGGGTCGAGTTTGGACGACATCGCGTCTTGCGCGATGTACACGGATCCGGTGACGGGGCGCGTTGGACACGAAATTGAGAATAGAAGCAAGCTGATGAATTTGGGTAGCACGCGATCGTTCTTGCCACTGCTTGACGATGCCGGAAAGGTCTGCGAAATACTTTTTTCCGGTGAGGTCGAAGGCATCACAAGTGCTCTTGTTATGGCTGGTGGTCTTGGCACCCGGCTCGGCGAACGCACGAAGAATACTCCAAAACCGCTGCTTAAAGTCGGTGGGCGACCCATTCTCGAGCACGTCTTATCCTCACTCGAGGATGTAGGTGTAAAGAATATACTAATTTCAGTGAATTATCTTGCGGAAAAAATCGAGAGCTACGTTGGCGGGAGGGACAACCGCGCGACCATAGGCTTTATTCATGAAGAAAATCGCCTCGGAACCGCGGGCGCCCTAGGTCTCATCGATAAAACTTTCCTATCGATGCCCTTATTGGTCGTGAACGGTGATTTGATCACGTCGGTCGATTATCGTGCTCTATTCGAGTATCATCAGCGCAACAACTACGATGGCACGGTCACGGTTGCCCGATATGACGTCGAGGTTCCCTTTGGCGTCATTCGACGAACCGAGGATGACGCTTTCGACGGCATCGATGAAAAGCCAACCATCAGTAGCTTTATAGCTGCCGGTATATATTTCCTATCACCCGAGTTTCAGGCACTTGTCCCAAGAAACCAAGCAGTTGAAATGCCGGATCTTCTTAATATGGGAAAGCAAATAGGTCTTAAAATCGGCCTCTTTCCAATTCATGAATATTGGACTGATGTTGGCAATCCGCACGATTTGGATGCTGCAGACCAAAGTGTTATAACATCGTCGAATTGAACGTATTCCGCTAAAATTTTTTTTATTTGATGTTGTTACCCGGATTTTTCCGTTACGCTGGCCGGCTGGGATATAAGCGTCGTTGGTTTTTAACGATTCTATTCTTGCAGCTCTTCGCTGTGGTGTTCGAAGGTATCGGAGTTGGAATAATACTTCCGATCCTGGAGTTTGTTAAATCAGGCGGCAATATGGCCGACCTGGCGACAGAATCCAGAATTTGGCGGATACTAGCGGATTTAACTGCATATGTCGGAATCTCCGTCAACCTTCTCACGCTCCTTTTCGTTTCGTTTGCAACGGTTGTGCTGAGGCAGTGTTTTGTCTTTCTGCGCGAGGTTTATGTTAGCTGGGTCACGAACGAAATGCAGCGTCAAATCAGAGGTAAAGGATTTAAAAATTTTTTGTCTGCAGATTTGAATTACCATGATCGCATCAATACGGGCGGATTCGTCAACGAAATGACAACCGAATTAGTTTCTGGTCTGGGTCTCATTTCCAATGGAACGAACTTTATAGGTACTTTGCTGCTTATGTTCGTATATGTCGGCATTGTATTCATGCTCTCCCCAGAGCTTACGTTGGTCGCGCTATCCGTATTACTGGGCGTCTCTTTTCTGCTCGTTCGATATATGTCCCGTATTCGGGAATTGGGCCGTTTGGTTACCTCTGCAAACCAGCAAATGTCGGGGTTTCTGCTGGAGCGGCTTAAGGCGGTCCGCCTCGTCCGTCTTTCCGGCGTTGCCCAGGCGGAGGAAGATGCTTTCAACGATTACACGCTTGAGCAGCGAAATCGCAATTATCAACGATCCCGCATGGTCGCGTTTTTGACGGGTTTGGTCGAACCCATCATTATGGCGATCGGTCTCGTATTTCTTTATTACGCTGTCAATGTTCTCCAACTTGAATTGGAGATAATCGTCCTTTTCTTCTTCATCTTGATTCGTCTAATTCCGTTAACCAAGTCGGCGATTCAGCAACGGCAAGCTTATTTGGCGGTGATGGCGTCGGTCGATGTCATACTTCATCGGTTTGACGAGTTGGAAGCGAACAGAGATCCTGTTGGTGGGTCCTATCAACTGGTTCATTTGAATAAGGCGATCGAATTCAAAAATGTCTCCTTTAGTTATCCGCAAATGGCGCAGAACTCTCAACAAGGTGCTGCCTTACGAAATATTTCGCTTACCATTCCCGCTGGGAAGGTAACAGCACTTGTAGGGCCATCCGGCGCTGGAAAATCGACGCTGGTCGAATTGTTGCCGCGCCTACGAACACCTCAGTTGGGCGAAATCCTGTATGATGGAATTAATCAGCATTCCTTTAGTACAAAAAGTTTGCGGCAAGCTGTTGCCGTCGCGCCTCAGCTCGCTCAAATTTTCAACGTTACCGTGAATGAGCACATACGTTACGGGAAACCGGACGCGAGCCGAGATGAAGTAGTCGGCGCAGCGAAATTGGCCCATGCGCATGACTTTATCGAATCTCTCCCGGAGGGCTATGATACGCGCCTGAATTCCGAAGGAACAAGGATTTCAGGCGGCGAACGTCAACGCGTTGATTTGGCACGGACACTAATTAGACAAGCGCCTATCATCGTGTTGGACGAACCAACCGCAAACCTTGATGCCGTATCGGAGGCGCGTTTCCGCAGTGCTCTCGACAAAATTCGGAGTTCAACTGAGATAACCGTTGTGATCATCGCTCACCGTCTGTCGACGGTAAAGGGTGCGGATCAGATTATTGTGTTAAACAACGGAGAAGTCGTTGAGACCGGCAGTCATCAAGAGCTGCTGCAACATAATGAATGGTACGGACGTGCCTTCATGACCCAACACAATGAGGAAGACACTCTTTTGTAGTCGTTTTGGTCGACCATGTTAGTGGCGGCCCTGTCGAGTTTACGCATAAACCTTAGAGTTAGTTTAGACGCCATGACATCTATAGATCTGGACGGAAAGACAATATTGCTGACGGGCGGAACAGGATCGTTTGGACGCCAATTTACACGCACTGTTTTAGCGCGTTTTAACCCGCGAAAGTTGATCATTTTTTCACGTGATGAACTGAAGCAATACGAAATGCAAACCGAGCTTAATCCGGAACAGAAAGAGACTCCGCTGAGATTTTTTCTGGGCGACGTTCGCGACGTAAACCGGCTGGAAATGGCGATGCGCGATGTCGACTATGTTGTTCACGCGGCAGCGTTAAAGCAGGTTCCAGCCGCTGAGTACAATCCGATCGAGTGTATCCGCACGAATGTGTACGGTGCCGAGAATGTAGTTATGGCGTCTCTTCGTTGCCACGTAAAAAAGGTGCTAGCGCTTTCGACAGACAAAGCCGCCAGCCCAGTCAATCTTTATGGCGCAAGCAAGCTCGCATCGGACAAAATATTCATTGCGGCGAACAAATTATCCGGAGATATCGGAACTAGGTTTTCGGTCGTCCGCTACGGCAATGTGCTTGGGTCGCGGGGTAGCGTTGTTCCCTTGTTTCAGCGCTTAATCAGTGAAGGGTGCACCGAAATTCCGATTACCGATCCGCGCATGACGCGGTTTTGGATAACCATCGATAAAGGTGTTCAGTTTGTGCTTAACTCTCTTGAGATGATGCAGGGTGGCGAGATTTTCATACCGAAAATTCCGAGCATGTCGGTCACCGACCTCGCGAAAGCATTGGCACCGGATCTCGAGCATAAGATAATAGGAATTAGGCCCGGTGAAAAACTGCACGAAACAATGATCACCGAGGACGACGCGCGACACACTATAGAGCTAGAGGACCGGTACGTCATTTTGCCGAGTACGGACGCGAAATGGACGCGTGATGGTGTCTATGCCAATGCAACCCAAGTTGATGATGGATTTTATTATTCAAGCGATAACAACACCGATTGGTTGGACGAGGACGCCCTCCGCGGCATGCTCGAGAGCGGCGACAACTAGAGGGTCTAAATGGCTTTAGGACGACAATCAAAGCGAAGAACAGTTTTCTCCCATGATCGTTTCTTTTGATAGCTTAGGTTCCCTCTTCGACCTTGAGCATGATGAACAGTGGAGCGGTGCTAAAATGGCCGTGACTGCCTCTGCACGTGCCGAGTTGCTCCGGGCGGCTGGTTTGGGCGCAGGTGATAACGTTCTCCTCGTGCAAGCGGGCTCTGGCAACTTTTTTGCAAATCTTTTTGCAGTCTGGGAGACCGGTGCGACCGTGGCGGTTTTAAATTCGGCGCTGACGGAGGAAGAGTTTGGCAATATCGAAGATCACCTGAAGCCGAGAGTCGTTCTTGTCGACGGCGACGGGGCCGAAGCGACTGAGACATGCAAGACGGTGGTGTGGAATTTTAGCCGTAATTTGACGCCTGATCTTGGCGCGACTCAATTACCACGTGACGCGATGATGGACGAGCCGGCGCTGATACTCTTCACTTCCGGCACTACCGGTGTTCCAAAAGGCGTGGTGCATACCTTCCGCTCGCTATTGGCTCGGCTCGCCTTGAACCACGCTCATATCGGCGCGGAAGATATGGCGACGACTTTGTGCACGCTACCGGTGCATTTTGGCCATGGCCTTATAGGTAACTGCTTGACTGTTTTGCTGCATGGCGGTGACCTAATATTGGACAAAGGCACTGATATTAAGGCTATCGGCAAACTCGGCGATACGATTGACAAAAACGGCGTTAGCTTTATGAGCTCGGTACCGGCATTTTGGCGGTTGGCGTTAAAGTTCTCCATACCGCCTAAACGCGGAAGCTTAAAAAGAGTCCATGTAGGATCGGCGCCCATGTCCGCAGATTTATGGCGTAAAATCATCGAATGGTCCGGCACGGACAACGTTGTGAACATGTATGGGATCACGGAGACGGCTAACTGGGTCGGTGGAGCTTCAGCCGCGGAGTTCGAACCGGAAGATGGGTTGGTCGGACGCGTTTGGGGCGGACATGCTGCTGTCATGGCGGAGGATGGCTCCTTCCGTCACGAAGGGGAAGGCGAGCTTCTGATCCAAACGCCATCGATGATGTCGAGCTACTTTAAGCTGCCGGAAATGACCGCCCAGTCGTTTTTGAACAATTGGTTTCGGACTGGAGACCTTGGGCGAATCGAAAATGGCGTGATCGTTCTTACCGGCCGGAAGAAGAATGAAATTAACCGCGCCGGTATAAAGGTTCAGCCGGAAGACATCGACATCTTATTGGAACGGCATCCAGATGTGATAGAGGCGTGCGCGTTCGGCACATCAGATCGCTTGGCGGGTGAGGCAGTCTGCGTCGCGCTGGCGTTGGAGCCGCAGCACGACCTCAAGAAAATCAAAGAATGGTGCGCGGAACGCCTGGTACACGAAAAACTTCCCGATAAATGGTTTGTGCTCGATGAAATTCCAAAGACGGATCGTGGGAAAGTGCAGCGCGATCATGTGGCAGCGGTTTGCCTCGGCCAAGCTGGCGATAATAAGATTGTCTAATGACTTCCAATCCCAATGAGGTTTCACTCGCCTGGGCGAAGAGAATTGTTGCAGCCGCTCTGGAGATAGACCTCTCGGAAGTACCGGATGATGCTTCGATTTATACCCTAGATAGCTGGGATAGCCTTGGTCATATGCGGATTATCGAACAGCTTGAGGAATCCCTCGGTCAGGATCTAGATACGGAAATGCTGTTGGAGATTACGGATGTGGTTAGCTTGGCAGCGCTCAGTCGGGAGGGAAGCTAAAATTGTCGGCACGCTCACAAACATTGGCGCGCGGGCTTCGAATTGGAATTGTCGACCTGGAGGAAGGTTGGCCAGGAAATGGCGTGTCCTATGTGCCGATGCCTCTTTCCGAAGCGCAGCGGTTAACAGATCGCGTGGTCTCAGCGGTATTGGACGAGGTCGTCGCCATTAATGATGTCTACTTGCGTCGGCTGACCTTATTTTCTGTTGGGCCAATTCTGCGTTCGATCATCGGTTTGATCGAGCTCGCACATCAAATTTCGAACGCGCGAGACGCAAATGTGGATATCCGCTGCGGCTATCTCGAATATGCCTATCTCGCGGCGGAGTCCGATGATATTTCCGGCCTGGATATAGCGCCCCTCCTGAAACCGATGCCTATACCCAGGTGGCAATGGTTGCGGCGGATTGCACGGATAAATTCCTGGACGCCGGTTCTGCAAACCACGAAAGCTATCATCAATCCAAATGTGGTTGCGGTCACTCATAACGCCCTCTTGCGGGCTTACGCGACGAGCTTCGACGGAGTCGTCGGGTTCCAACATATTAGTATGATTCTGAAAAATCTTAATTTAGCCACTGAACCGTCTAAAACGGATGGTATGCGACAGATTTCCGGCAATATAGTGCAGGCGATCAGCGCTGTTTATAATTTACCGGATGATCTGCTGAGACGGTTAAACGACGTCGTGCAGATCCGGGTTATGAGGCAGCTCAAAACCGGTTTCGTTTTTTTGTCGGCAGCAGCTCAAGTGAAACAATTGCCCGAGCATCTTTGGGTCGCGTCAGCTGCCAATCCCTATGCAAGATCCCTGGCGTTCGAAGCCTTGTCTCGGGGCAGCGAGGTTACGTCATTCGATCATGGTTATAATCAACTGCTCGCCTCGGATGTGCGGAACACGGTGTTTAGTGAAATGGTGCCGACAACGAGGTTTGTGACGGCAACTGCAGCTTTAGCAGAAGCCGGAGCGCGGGCGGCGGCATCACCTTATTTGAAAGGGCAGAAGTTTCAAAAAATCTACAGCCATGATGGTGCTACCGATCTTCGCAATTACTACCGCAGCGTGATTCGTCAGCCGAAACGGACGACACGGCGTCCGCGCGTTCTTTTCGCCCCACGGATCTTCCGAGGGTTGCGCCAGCTTAATCCTGCAAGCCTGACTGACGAACAATATCTCGCCTGGTGTTTAAGGGTACTCAAGCTTATGGAAGGGCAGGAAGTCGACGTTCGGTGCCGTGCGCATCCGGAGGGCGCATTCCCGGGAATGGAGAATCCGCTGCACGACCATACGGGTCTTGAAGATAGGTCATTCGAAGACCTTCTTCCGGAATTTGACGCGGTAGTCCTTGATGCGGCGACTTCGACGATATTCCTACGGGCTCTAGTATCTTCGAAGCCGGTTATTTTTCTGCAACTCGGCCAACCTTACCTGAATGCAAATTTCCTAAAGTTGGTAAAACGCCGCTGCGTGTTGATTGAATCGTTACAAGACGAGAACGGAATGCTGACTTTCGACGAAGAAAAATTTAGCACGGCGGTAGCCGCACCTGAATTGCCTGACCACGATGCACTTCACGAGTTGAGGTGCCTTGTTATGGGTGACGATTACATCAATGCCTGAATTTAAGAAATATGAAACGTCTTCATTGCACATGGAGACTGAGCGCTTTGCTCTAAGAATACTTACCGAAGATGATGCGACAGAGGGCTACCTTAGTTGGCTACACGATCCGAAAATCGCGGTTATGCTCGCTAGTGACGCAATGAACGAAACGATGGTCGGTCTGCGCAAATTTATTGCGTGGCATGACAATGTGACTCGTTTCCTATTTGGGATATTCACCAAGGAAGGGACGTTTATTGGCACGCATTCGATACAATTCTTTCCCAAAGAGGGCTGGGCGGCTGTTGGCGTCATGATCGGCGATCGAAATTTTTGGGGCAAGGCGGTCCCTCTGGAGACGCGAGCCCGTTTGTTGCAGTGGATCTTTGAGGAACTGGGACCCAGATTGGTCAGGGCGAGCTGTTTTTCAAACAATCGGCCCTCAATCTTTAATTTCAAACGCCAAGGTTGGCAGGTCGAAAAGGTTTCGAAGGGGGCGAAGGTCGTGCAAGGAAAGCCTGCTGATTTGATCTATTTTACGATCACCGCCGAACAGTTCGCAGAGAACACGTCCTTTTGACGGTGAATTTTGTCGGATAACAAATTTTCGTCTTTATCGAAGAAAATTTCAATTTTTGGACGCTTTAAAAATGGCAGATGCGCAAGTTAGTGCCTCAATAGCGCCGACAAGGGTCGATCTCGAAGAGCGGCATGGCTGGGGTCTATTCGCATGCCCCGGTTTGAAATTTTGGACGAACGGATACGGGGATGTCAGCAATCCTGCAAAACTTGCGAACAAAGTTCGAAGAATGGTTGGCGGTCCGTCGCTTGAAAATTTCCTGGAAGTCGTTCGACGTCTGGACGGACATTTTGCGTTCGTCATTCAAGGCGAAGGGTGGGTATGCGCTGCCGTAGACCGGGTACGATCGATCCCTCTTGCATATGGTAAGGACGAGTTCGGCTGGAGAATAGATGGGCAAGCAGAGCGTCTTCGGCGGGCGCTTGGTTTGACGGCCGAGAATGCGGACGAATTGGCTGCGCTGGCCCTGGGGATGTCGGGCTATACGATTGATAAATCCACTCTGTACCCTGATGTAAGCGTGCTTGGTCCGGGGGAGTTAATTTTCTTTAACGGCGTTTCACCCCCGAAGCGTGAGAGGTATTATTGCTATCGGCCCTGGCGGCAGGATAAGCCCGTATACGAACAGGCTGCGGCATCTAAAGCGCTCGCGGAAACGCTTCTCGCGACCATCGATGAGATGATGGCAGCCATAGGGGATCGAGTTTTGGTGGTCCCGTTATCAGCTGGCAGGGATTCCAGAGTTATCGTGAGTGCGGTCCGTCATTTAGGGTACAAAAATGTGAAAACGTTTGCCTATGGCCGCCCAGGAAATCATGAGGCCGCCACAAGCCGGTATATCGCTGAGAAGCTTGGTTACGAATGGAAATTCGTTCCTACGTCGATCTCGTCGATGAGGGGCTACTACAACAGCGAGGATTGGAAAAGCTATAGTCTGTTTGCTGATACGCTGCAGTCCACCCCATTCGTCCAGGATCATCCGCAAATTTGCTCACTCAAGGATCAAGGGTTCATTCCGAACGACGCGGTGATAGCGAATGGGAATTCGGGGGATTACATCAGTGGGGCGCATATCGTACCAAACACACAGGAGGTCGCGCACAGTCAGTCGGACGGTCAACGAATTACCAGTCTGCTAGACGCCCTCAACGAGAAACATTTTTCGTTGTGGCAGTCGCTTCGCTCCTCGGAAAACTGTGGTCGGATCAACTGCCTTTTAAAGGCGTCGATTGATCGCGCCGGCGCGAAACTAGGCGATCCGGAAGACGATTACGGAATCTATGAATACGCTGAATTCCAAGATCGTCAGTGCAAGTACGTTATTGGCGGGCAACGTATCTATGAATATTTGGAGCACGAATGGCGAATGCCGTTATGGGACAATGCGCTCCTCGATTTCTTCGAAATGATGCCGCGTGAGGCGAAAATGGATCAGCGTCTTTACGCCGACACGCTCATGCAAGAGAACTGGGCTGGGGTCTGGCAAGATGTGCCGGTCAACGCGCGAACCATTAAACCGAATTGGGTTCGACCGCTGCGCTTCTTAACGAAAATGGTGCACGCGCCTTTGGGGAGAGAGGCGTGGCATGCGTTCGAGAAACGCTATTTTGGATATTGGTTGGAATTGGGAGGACAATCTGCCATTCGCCCCTATTCCGTGGTTGCACGTGATCGACGTGGTGCGCGGCATGGCGTCGCCTGGTTGACGGAAGCCCACCTTGCGCGACATGGCTTGGATTATGCTGGTAAACCATTAGCGTAGTATGAAAACCAATTTTACATACGAGAGTTACCGAGAATTGCTCGAAGCATTCTTGGAGCGAGGTTATCGTGTTTGTGGCTTTGAGGAAGCCGTCCCCGGAGCGCGACATTTGATCGTTCGTCACGACATTGATATGTCGTTGAAACTGGCCGAACCAATTGCCGAAATTGAAGCGGATTTAGGAATTTCGGCAGTCTATTTTGTTCTGGTTAGGTGTGAATTTTACAATCCGTTGTCGAAGGCGTCCCGACACTCATTGGAAAAAATTCAATCTTACGGGCATGAAATCGGGCTGCATTTTGACGCGGCGTGTCACTCCAACACCGTTGAATCTCTAGATGGCTGTGTCGACGAAGAATGTCATATTCTTGAGTTGGTAACCGGAAAGCCTATTCGGGTGATCAGCTTTCACCGCCCTATATCCGAGTTGCAAGGTTTGGTAGGCCCCTTGGCCGGTCGCCGGCACGCGTATGAGCCCCCGTTCTTTACGGAAATGGGATATTGTTCCGATTCGAGAGGCGCTTGGCATTACGGTCATCCGCTCGAACAAGAGGCTGTCTTGCAGGGCCGAGCGATGCAACTTTTGACTCATCCTATTTGGTGGACAGAGAACCTCATTGACGGGCCGTTGCCAAAGCTCGAGTGTTTTCTCGGTGAACGCCGGCATTTATTGGAAGCGGAATTGGCGGAAAACTGCGAACCCTATAGGGCGGGTTTTGAAGACCGGAAAGACTGATGACGATCGTATCGATTCACCAGCCGAATTATCTTCCTTGGCTTGGATACTTCCGCAAGATTGCGCAGTCGGATGTCTTTGTTTTCTACGACAATGTGCAAATGCCGATGGGTAAGAGCTTGGTGACGCGCAACCGTTTTAAGTCCCAGCAGGGGCCGAGGTGGTTAACCGTACCAAGTTATAAATCTGGCACGCCCGGTCTCATATCCGAGACGGAGATTGTCCCAGGCAATTGGGCTTCAAAACATCTGGGTAGCTTGAAAAGTTGGTACACGGGTAGCGACTGCTTGAATGAAGTTTTAAAAATCATGGAGCGGTCTTATGGATCCTCTGGTTCGACCGTCGCTAATCTTAATATGCAATTGATCGTATCATTGTGTGAGTACGTCGGCATTCGGGACACACAATTTGTCGTGGCGTCGAAGATGTCGCACCGCACAGTCGGTTCCGAAAGCATCCTTCCCATACTCGTTGAAATCGGTGCGAGTAAGTATCTGACGGGTCAGGGTGCTGGATCGATGCGGCATCTTGATACCGAAGCGCTCTCAGACCGGGGAATCGAGACGAAAATCTTATCGACCGAATTCCCTGAGTACCCGCAAAAGCATGGTAATTTCGAGCCAAACCTTTCGGCCGTTGACGCTTTGCTCAATACAGGCCCCTTTGCCTTTCGGGATCTCCTTTAAAGCCGCTCATGCTGTTTAATTCATTCGGGTTCCTGTTCGTATTCTTGTCGGCAACATTACTTGTCTACTCCCTAGCGGCGGCAAACGGGGCCGGACGGGCATTTCTTCAGACGCTGTTGTTCGCGGCATCTTGCGTGTTCATTGGGGCGAGCGGGCTGCTCAGTTTAAGCCTCCTGCTGTTCAGTCTTGGCATGAATTTTCTGCTCTTGCGATGGATGTCGGGCACAGTCGCGGAAGACAGCCGTCGACGGATCATGTTGGTTTCCGTCGTGGCGAATTTAGGACTGATCGCGGTCTTTAAATATGGCGACTTCTTTGGGCAAAGCTTAGCATATCTGAGCGGTGCCGCAATTCCACTCGCCGAAGTAACGCTGCCTTTGGCGATTTCATTTTATACTTTTCAACTCATCGCGTTAACGGTTGACAATTGGCGAAATCATCGTCGGTGCCCATCCTTTCCCAAACTTGCGATCTTCGTCACGTTCTTTCCCCAACTCATCGCGGGGCCGATTGTACGATACGATGAGGTTGAGAAATTTTTTGACAGTCTTGGTGTTGTCAGGGCCCACGATTTGGCAATCGGATTTACAATTTTTGGCGTGGGATTATTTAAAAAGGCCGTGTTGGCGGATGGTCTGGCGCCTACGGCCAATGTGTTCTTTGCTGGTGTAGAATCAGGGGCGGATCCCACATTGCTTGAGGCGTGGGCGGGAGCTCTCACGTACACCTTTCAGATCTACTTTGATTTTTCCGGGTATTCCGACATGGCGGTTGGATTGGCGATGTTGTTCGGAATTCGCTTGCCCGCGAATTTTTATTCGCCGTATCGGGCGACATCGATTATCGAGTTTTGGCGCCGCTGGCATATGACGTTGTCTTCGTGGTTGCGGGATTACCTGTATATTCCACTCGGCGGTAACCGGAAGGGTATGCTTTCTCGCTGGCGTAATGTGTTTGTGACCATGCTACTGGGAGGGTTGTGGCACGGCGCGTCTTGGAATTTCGTTTTCTGGGGTGGTTTCCACGGGCTTTTGATCGCTGGCAATCACGCGGCGCGCCATTTTGGCATTAGAACCGGACCGGCCCTCGGCTGGATACTTACTTTCTTCGCTGTCGTGATGGGCTGGGTAATTTTTCGGACGACGGATGTTGAAGCCGCGATGCGGATTTATAGTGGATTATTCGGATTGAACGGCGTTGTATTGCCGGGGCGGTTGGAAGTTATATTTGGGGAAGTGCTTCAAGGCTTGCCTGCAATTAGTTTTGGCTCCTCTGAATTCGTTCGGGTGCCGGCGGCTGTCTTTTGCGGGTTTACGGGTCTCATTGCCTTGTTGATTCCAAATTCGGAACAGTTGTTCCGAGAGCGCGATCTCTCGGTTGTTCTCACGCCTCGAACTGCGGTTATTGCCGGTGCGGTCGCGACGTTTGGGATATTCGGAATCCACCAAGCGGTTCCATTTGTTTATTTTAGGTTCTAGCGTTGTCGGAGGTGTCAAAATTTTTAATCCTATATTTTGCATCAGCAACGACGTTTTGTTTGGCGCTTGTCGCCCTAGTTTATGTTGCCGACCCTTATTCGTTGTTTGGAAGTCGCATGGCACCGTCGCTCACGCAGAATAAGTACTATTTTTCTTCGTTCGAGCGCCTATCAAAACCTGCAATTGTATGCCGAGAGAAACCTGATGCGGTAATTTTAGGGACCTCGCGGGCTGCGGTTGGCTTGCGCCCAGCGTCGCTCGCGAGATATGCGGGGCGTAGTTATAATTTGGCATTGAATGGCTCTTATCTACAGGAAGTCGATGCGGCATTTCGAGTAGCAGTCGAATGCGGTGTGACGAAGGTATTATACGGCATCGATTTTTTTACATTCACCAAGATAACGAAAGAACGCGCCGGTGAGGTGCGACTTATGGGAACGCCATTTTCCTTGGTGAAGTTAAACTTACTTGCAAAATATGTGGCCAGTCTAAGCGCGGCGAGTGATTCTGTTCGCACCATATGGGGCAATGTGCGCAACGAAATGCCTTCGCACGACGAAATGGGTATGTTTCTCAATTATAATCCGGCCAACGTTCCGTTTAAGGCACCGGAGGCGGAAGATCGAAAAGTTTTTTCCGATGCTTATCAGATCTTCGAGGCGATGCTGGAGTTCGCAAATGGAAAAGGAATCGAGATTAAAATTTTTGTTTCGCCAATTTTCCGGTCTCACCTCAGAGACGATCAAATCTATTCCGAATGGTTAAGCCGGGTGACGGTAATTGCGGCGCGACGTGGGTTTTCGGTCTACAACGTGGCGGGAGAAAAAAAATTTACGGCCCGCCGATCGGATTTCCTTGATGTAAATCATTACAAGCCGGAAGTTGGGGATCTTATTATTGAAGAGATTTACGATCCTGCGCGTCGCTCGTGAATTTCGAAAGATTAGCATTGTCGAATTCGCCGAGATTTAACTTACATACCAGCCGGGAGCAGTAGTCCCAATACTTTTAAGTCGTGGAAACAACCTTCAAAACAGGCGTGCGCACGCAGAGTTCCTTCGATTTGAAACCCGAGCGACAAATACGTTTGAATTTCCCGTTTATTTGATGCCAAGCAATGTGCGTAGATGCGATTGAGTTTCAGTTTGTGCCAGCAATGATCAACCGCTTCGGATAACGCCTCTTTGTCTATGTCTCGGGCGTATGCATCATTGGCTAGAACGGTAGAAATTTTTGCGTTTTTTTGGACCGGATGAATGTTTCCTACGGTAATACTGCCGGCAAAGTTTTGCTCAGGCGAGATAACAATCGCGAAAACGCGTTTCGAATTGTCCTGACCGATGGCATCGAACCAGGCGCAAAACGATTCCCAATCGTCGGGAGCGTAACTTGAATTATAAAAATTTACTTGAGGGCTTTTGATCAGTTCAAAGAGCGACCCTTTATCTTCGTCCCGAAGATCGGAAAGTAGTGGTTCTTCCTGCATTAACCTCAAGCCCTTTGCGGGTTTTTCATGCGAACCATACGAAGGTTGGCTGCAATTCAAATTTACACTCTTATAGAACTTAATATGTCAAAAAAGGAGAACAAAATAACGCGGGTCCTGTGTATCGATCACGAAGGCGGGCGGGGCGGCTCATCAAAAAGTCTGTTCGAATCTTTGAATGCCATAGATCGCCAGCGAATAATTACTACCGTTTGGTGCCGCCGGGATAGTCATCTACTTGCAGGCTATAAAAAACTTGGAATCGCGACGAGGATTGTACCCGATTGGCCGCGCTTTACACCACTTGACCGGATACTTCCGAGTCTTCTCGCCTTAATGGTTTCAACGTTTCAGTTCATTCGGTTTTTCATTTGGCGACAAGCCTTGCTTCATGAACTACGGGCGAATTTTGACGTGGTTCACTTCAATCACGAAAATTTATTCCCACTCGCGTGGTTAATACGGCGCTTCGCCAATATGCCGATATCGATGCATGTTCGGACGGTGCAATTCGATACGGCATTGAGCCGCTGGCAAACAAAGTTGATATCGCGTACAGCCGACTACCTTTTCTTCATCTCGGCGAACGAGCAAAGAACCTTTCAATCGCGGGGCGGACGCACGGACCGTCAGGCGGTTTTGATAAATATTGTGAATCCGGTCGAGGATGGCAGTCCAAAACTTTCATTGCCGCAAGGCGACAATTTGATCGTCGCAAGCGTTGGAAATTTTTCGCTGGAACAAGGAACGGATCGCCTAATGGAACTCGCTCGAATTTTGAAGGATTGGAATAGAACTGATATCCATTTCCTTGTGGCGGGTCAGATGTCTCTACCGCCGAGGATGCGGCGCCAATTGCCGCATGAAGCTCGTTCGGCACGCACCCTTTCCGAGTATGCTAAAATGGCCGGCCTTGACGATTATTTCACCTTTCTCGGCCATATCAGCAATCCTCATGCCGTTCTAGCGACGGCTAATGTTGGCATAAAATTAAACAGACTAAAATCCAATTGGGGGCGGGATATGCTGGAAGCGCTTGCCGCAGGCGTACCTATTATAGCGGTAGGGACTGACCGCACATTCGTTCGTCCCGGCGATACAGGTCTGTTGTTCGATGACTTTCAAGCTGAGGAAATTTGTCAGGCGTTGATAGATCTAAAAGACAGTCCTGCGGAATTAATGTCCATGAGGCTCCGCGCAAAGACCTTTGCTCAGGAGGTAATCGACCCTCAAGCTCATGGCAATACACTCATGGGTCAGTGGCAAGAAATGCATCGAAATGGGCGCGCCGCATTGTGAGATCATAACGGACCTCCAAAGCTGCCGAAGCTTATGGGAGGCAAACCAAGAGGAGGCTCTACCCTTTGGGGACTGGGAACTACGTGCCTATGGGGCGGAGACCTCCGAGATTACACCCTATTTTTTGCGCCATAAAGAGCTTGAGACCCTATTACCGCTTGGCTTGTCGGGCGATGGCGTCGTCTTTTTCGGCGGTAAGATTTACAGCGAACGGAATGGGTTTATCGGTCCAAGCGGTGGCGAAGCGGAGCTTTTGGAGTTGCTCATTAGTAGTGACCGTAATTTTAGATTATTGTCTTGGGAAATTGATCCACTCGGACTGAAATTCGATTTAGTCGCGGACTTTGAAGTGCCTTACAACCAGTTTTGGATTGCCGATCCTTTTCCGGATTTGGAATCATATGTTTCAAGCCGCTTGCAGACCAAATATCTGAAGGAATTTCACTATTTGCAACGCAAGTTCGACTATACTGATGTATCCCCTCGAGACGAACAGGAATGCACCGAACTTATTGATATGTTTATTGATTTTACCGTGCAAAGCTTTGCCAAAAGAAATGCGAGATCGGTTTATCAAGATGAGTTGGCGCGAAGAATAATTCTAAAAACCTGTCTAAAGGCGTATGAGGAAAATGCGCTCAAATTGACTATGCTGTCCTATAAGTCGGAGCCAAGCGGTTTGGCGGTATTCATTGATAAGAAGAGTGCAAAACGCGCGACTTACCTGTTGAATTTGTATGCCTCTTCGCCAAGCGACGTTTCCAATGGCGTGACCTGCGCTGTGATCCAGTACGCCTGCAGGAGTGGAAAACCAGTCGATGGTTTGCGCGGGGCCTTTACTTTGAAGAAGAAGTTTGGCTTTCGGCCAGAACCGTCCTTTGCACTTGTGAGAGATCCTAGCTGGATTGTACGGCCGCAATCTGATCTAAGTCCCGCTGAAATCGCGTCGTTATATGGCCGGCCATTTGGGCGAGATAATTGAAAAGGAATTAGCAGTAGTGGCGACGTGGTCCAAAATTTTGGAAGCGCGGGCGATACTTTTAGACGCACCGGAACCGGATAATGCGGAGCGGTATAGCGAATTGGTGCGCGAATCCGAAAAGGCGCCGCCTTATCACTTAATTCCGATTTTACGTTACCTTGCGGAGGTTGAATCGGCGACAGGGAAGAGCCGAGACGGCATCGTGGTGCTTGACCACGGCTGCGGCGGTGGGGCGACACTCATGTACCTGGCAGCGATGGGCTATCGGCAGGTTTATGGTGTGGATGTTGATGGCGATATATACGAGGCGGACCTGGCATTGCGGGCAATCACCGAACTGACGGAGCCGCAGCTATTAATATACGATGGATTGAATCTGCCGTTTCCAGCCGACATGTTCGACTTCATATTCAGCCAGCAAGTGGTTGAGCATGTCGACGATAATTGCATCGGAGTATTTCTTGACGAAGAAGTGCGGGTTCTGAGCGGAAGCGGTATCGTCTATCATCAGATACCTCACCGATGGACCCCTTGGGAATCCCACACGAAGACCTGGGTGATTCATTACCTGCCGCGGCAAGTTCGTATACGGTTATATATATTGTTCGGCCATGACCCCGAATACGTCGAGAAGTTACTATTTCTAAGAACACCGTTGTATTACACGCAGCAATTCCGCGCACGGTATCCGACCATCTCGAACAAAACCTTGGAGCGTCTAACATTGCGGCCCGATGCGGCATATTACGACGGTAATTTGAAATTGCGTCAGTTAGTATCCGCAAGTGCTCGCCTACCGGTGATTCGGTCTATACTTTCCAATCTTGTTATGCTCGATCTGACCGCACGAAAGAAGTCGCAAAACGGCTCGACAGACCACACGAAGCTGAAAGGCCTCCAAGGAGATTGATCATGCCAAAAGTCGTTGTTATTGGCGCTGGTCACTGGGGCAAAAACCTGGTGCGCAACTTCTCGAACTTGAATGCTCTCGCGGGTGTATGCGACAGTGATGCCGAAGCAGTTGAGGCGATACAGGCTGCCTATCCAGATACAAGGTCATGGGCGTCACACGAGGCTGTATTCTCGGACGAAGACGTCGATGTTGTGGCGATTGCGACGCCGGCGGCCACTCATGGTGACTTGGTAGAAGCGGCGCTCAACTCGGGTAAAAACGTATTCGTAGAGAAACCACTCTGTCTCGATTTAGAGCAAGCGCACGACCTTGAGAAAATTGCGAGCAGGGCAGGCAAGGTTCTCATGGTTGGACATCTGATGCTGTATCACCCGGCATTCGACGCCTTGCTCGCGGCAGTACGAAGAGGTGATGTCGGCACGCTGCAGTACATTTATTCGACGCGCCTTTCCCTTGGGAAAATTCGTCGAGAAGAAAACGCGCTTTGGTCTTTTGCACCACATGATATTTCCATGATCCTGTCTTTGGCCGAGCGGCTTCCGGAAGAGGTCATCGCAAACGGCGGTTCATATCTGACGGACGGCGTCGCCGATACCACGCTCTCCTACCTGACATTCTCGGATAATTTGCAGGCGCACTTATTCGTATCTTGGCTACATCCTTTTAAAGATCATCGGATGGTCGTGATTGGCAGCGAAAGTATGATTGTTTTTGACGACACGCTCCCTGGTTCCGAGAAGTTACTGCGCTATGACCACTCGATCGGTTGGGATGGGGACCTGCCGTCCGTCTCTAAAGCAAAAGGCACCCCAATACTCTACAGCGATGAGGAGCCTCTCCATAGAGAGTGTAGGCATTTTCTCGATTGTGTGGAGAACGGTAAACGCCCAATTTCCGACGTGACGGAAGGCATCTACGTTCTTTCTGTTTTGGACGCCTGCCAGCGCTCACTCAACTCCGGTCAAGCAATACGGCTAAAATAGAATGGCGGACTATTTCGTGCACGATTCATCCATCGTAGAAGCAAATGTTGCTATTGGCGATGGCACAAAGATCTGGCATTTTTGTCATGTCCTTTCCCATTCGAAAATCGGCGAACAGTGTGTGCTCGGACAAAACGTGATGGCCGGACCGAATGTGACAATTGGAAACCGGTGTAAGGTCCAAAACAATGTATCGCTCTATGACGGTGTTACGCTAGAAGACGATGTGTTTTGTGGACCGTCCTGCGTGTTCACGAACGTCTTGACGCCCCGCGCCTTCGTCGAGCGGAAAGATGAATTTCTACCAACATTGGTTAGGATCGGTGCTTCGATCGGTGCCAACGCGACAATCGTGTGCGGTACGACTGTTGGGCGCTACGCGATGGTTGGCGCAGGTGCGGTTGTAACTCATAATGTGTTGGATCATCAACTCGTCGTAGGCTCGCCGGCGCGCCCGATTGGTTGGGTGAGCCGGGCGGGCGATCGCCTCGGCTTGGATTTGATCTGTCCGCGCACTGGAGAAAAGTACCGGGAGACGGGGAACGGGTTGGTTTGCATCGAATAAGGACTGATTTGGATGCGACGACGGCTGTAATTTTCCGGGCAGAAACTGGAGGCGTGTTCGTCAAATGACGCAATTAAGAATAAACAATTTAGGAACGGATAATCGGACGATTAACATGAGTGAAGCGGATATACATTCCGAGGGCGACATACCGGTTAAGTACGGGCTTCCGCGCCATGTTCAGTACTGTACCCGGTGTGTAATTAGTAATCAGCGCCCGAGTTCCGTGAGGGAATTCGAGAACAGTCCCGATGCGCAAAAAGCGACCATAATGTTTGACGACGAAGGTGTCTGCGCCCCCTGTCGTTATGCCGATATCAAGGAAAACAAAATCGATTGGGAAGAACGTGAGCAAGAGCTTTGGGCGCTCTGCGAGAAATATCGCAGCCGCAACGGATCTTACGACTGCATCGTTCCAGGGTCCGGTGGAAAGGATAGCGCCTTCACCGCTCACGCGCTGAAGTACAAATACGGAATGAATCCTCTAACCGTTACCTGGGCACCGCACATTTATACCGATATTGGTTGGCAGAACTTTCAGAACTGGATTCATATCGGTGGATTAGATAATGCTCTGTTCACGCCAAACGGTCGTGTCCATCGGCTGCTGACCAGGTTGGCATTTGAGAACCTTTGTCATCCGTTTCAACCTTTCATATTGGGGCAGCGGACCATCGGTCCACGATATTCGGTACTGCAAAACGTCCCGTTGGTCTTCTATGGTGAGAATCAAGCGGAGTACGGCAATAATATTGAAGACAATTTCCGTCCAGATATGGATATGTCGTTCTTTAAGCAATCGGTTCAGAACGACAGTCTCTTATTGGGCGGTGTGGAAGTCCCGAAATTGATTTCCGACTACGGCGTGAAGGAGGGGGACTTACAGCCTTATCTTCCTTTGGCACCGGAGGAGATCAACCGAGTGGGGACGACGGTTCACTACCTCGGTTACTACGTAAAATGGGACCCGCAAGAGATGTATTACTATGCGTCCGAGCATTGCGGATTTCAGGCGAATGTCGAACGGACGGAAGGGTCATATTCGAAGTACAGTTCGATCGATGATAAGATAGATCCGCTGCACTACTACACGACCTTAATTAAGTTTGGTATTGGGCGCGCCACCTACGACGCGGCGCAAGAAATTCGGACCAAGAAAATCGAGCGTGAAGAAGGCGTCGCCCTTGTGCGTCGATTTGATGCGGAGTTTCCGAAGAAATATTTTCAGGAAATTCTGGACTACATGGAGATCGACGCGGACCGCTTCTGGGAGGTTATCGACGAATTTCGCTCGCCGCATCTCTGGGGAAAAGTCGAAAATGAGTGGCAACTCCGGCAACTGATTTCCTAATATTTTCATCTTTTGAATAAGAGTCACATATGATTACACTCGGAATTGCTGCTGAGCATAATTCCTCGGCTTGCCTGATGATTGATGGCCGCATTGTTGGTTTGATCCAGGAGGAGCGTCTAACGAAACTAAAAAATCAGGTTGCATTTCCTTTGCGTGCCATCGAAGTTTTGGTTGATCGGTTCTTAAACGGAGATACCTCGAAAATTGATCAGGTGGTATACGGCGGTAATGAGTCAGACCCTTATTTTGCCGCGATTGATCGATACTCCAACGTAACGATTGAAGATCATATCAGGGAGATGCACGAATTGTGGCATCCCCATTTTTATGGTCAAAAACGGAATGATGCGTCGTATTGGCGCGAGATGTATACATCGGGCCGTCAACTGAATGATAATCATAATTTTGATTTTAGTTTTTTAGAATCGGCTGTGACGTGGGCGGATGCTATACGTTATTTCTGCGAAATCGAACGCCCTGATGCCGTGCGTCGTCACCTCGGTTTTGAGGGTGCTGTGGAATCAATTGATCACCACAAATGCCACGCCTACTATGCGGTATATGGTGCGCCAGTACCGGATGATGATTTTTCGAATACTCTCGTATTGACGGCGGATGCGTATGGCGATGGAAATAACTGGTCGGCGTCTATCGTAGAAACGGACGGGTCGATCACGCGTTTAGACGCCGGGAACCAGCAGTCGATCGCTCGGATCTATAAATACTGCACTCTCATTCTGGGCATGAAGCCGAATGAACATGAATACAAAGTCATGGGATTGTCGGCCTACAGCAAATCTGCCCGTCACATCGAATCCGTTGAGGAGATCTTCTATAAAGCGCTTGATTTTAGAGATGGCGCATGGGTCAGTGACGATCCTTTGCCAGACAGTTATTTTGCTTTGCGAGATCGTCTCGAGGGGCATCGCTTCGACAATATCGCGGCTGGTATGCAGAACTGGGCGACGGGTCTGACGAAAAAATGGGTGGAATATTGGATCCGTAAAACAGGGAGAACAGGTGTTTGTTTTTCGGGTGGCCTTTCCATGAACATCAAGAGTAATGGTGAATTGCTCGATCTACCGGAACTCGACTGGCTGAACGTCCCTGCTTCGGGCGGCGACGAGTCTCTTTGTGTTGGGGCCTGTTTTGCGTTGCATGCGGGGAAAAGCGAAATCTTCACCATGCCCCATGTGTATTTAGGTGAGTCGCCGGAAGACTCGGATGAGGCGTGGTCGGTTCGCCTCGATGAGACGGCGATGACCGCGCAAGATTTCACGATTATCGAGAATATCGGCCCGGCGAAGATCGCAAAACTGCTCGCAGCCAACCATATTTTGGCGCGTTGTGTCGGCGCGGCGGAGTTTGGTGCGCGTTCGCTTGGCAACCGCACAATTCTTGCCAATCCCTCCAATGCGGCGAATGTAAAAGTGATAAACGACGCGATTAAAAATCGGGATTTCTGGATGCCGTTCACGCCCTCAATTCTGGATGAATACGCGGAAGATTATATCGAGAATCCGAAATCGAATGTATCGCCGTATATGACACTAGGATTCCATACCAAAGCTCATGTTCGTGACCAAATCATCGGCGGATTGCATGGCGCGGACTACAGCGCGCGTCCGCAATATGTGCTAAAGTGCACCAATCCCGAATTTTGGGAAATAATTGAAGCGTTTCGGAAATTGACGGGCATACCGGCTTTAGTAAATACGTCGCTCAATCTCCATGGAGAACCGATGAATTACAGTCTCGCGGATGCTGTCAGGACCGTGGCTTTATCCGACCTGTCGCTATTATCGATGCCCGGTGACCGGCTGCTATGCAAGAATGCGGTGCTCGATGCTGTGCGCTCGGAGCTCGCGACCGCCTAATGACACAAGAAGTTCCCCAAACCCGGTTAATCGGTCGGCTGGATATTAAAGGTGAGCATGTCGTAAAGGGCATCCATCTGGAGGGTCTACGGAAGGTCGGACAACCGACGGAGTTGGCACGGCGTTACTACGAAGCCGGCATCGACGAGCTGATCTATATGGATATCGTCGCGTCCCTCTATCAGCGGAACAATATTTTCTCCGTCGTTTCCGCGGCGGCCTCCGAAATCTTCGTGCCGTTGACAGTTGGGGGTGGAATCCGATCAATTGATGATATCGTTGTTGCTTTGCGCCATGGCGCTGACAAAGTTGCGATAAATACGGCGGCGACCGCCGACCCGGACTTTATTGATTGCGCCGCAAGTACCGTGGGATCGCAGGCCATTGTCATTTCCATCGAAGCGAAAAGCCGAGAAAATGAACATTGGGAGGTTCTCACTGACAATGGACGTGAACGAACTGGGCGCGACGCCGTTGAATGGGCGCGTGAAGTCGAGAAGCGAGGTGCTGGTGAAATCTTACTGACCTCGGTCGATTACGAAGGCACCGCAAAAGGAATGGATTTAGGTCTTATCAAGGCCGTTCGATCCGAGGTCAAGATCCCGGTCGTCGCAAGCGGTGGCGTTGGGAACCTCGATCATATTAACCAGGTTCTTGACCCTTTGGGCGCAGGTGGCGCCGATGGTATCGCGCTTGCCCATGTGCTGCATTACGAGCATGCGACGGTCGACGAATTGAAGAGGGGTATCCGCGCGGCCGGATATCCGGTGCGCTAATGCCCGAGAATACCATCAAGGTCATCGATTATGGGCGCGGAAATCTTTTTTCTATTGAGTCCGCTTTGAGCCACATAGGATTGGAGGCGAAATTCGTCAGTAGTCCGGACGAAATCTTGGTGCCGGGTCCTACAATCCTGCCCGGCGTCGGCGCATTTGGAGACGCGATGGACGCGTTGAAATCGCAAGATATCGTGGAAGCGATTCGGCAGTTTTCACGAAGCGGTGATCCGCTGCTTGGAATATGCCTAGGTATGCAGGTGTTTGCGACTAGGGGCGAGGAATTTGGAGACCATGCCGGCCTCAATATCGTGAAGGGAGTGGTTGTCCGCCTACCCAAAGGCGATCCGAATACCGACACAATCCGTGTTCCCAATGTTGGATGGCGTCGAGTGACGGTTACGCAAACCGGCACCGAAATTTCGTCAGTTCTTGATTCCGGTTATTTTTATTTTGTCCACAGTTATTATCTTTCGGTTGAGAAATCCGACGAAGTTCTAGCGACGCTGCGGTTCAACGGCGCGGATGTGGCGGCGGCGGTGCGCCGTGAAAATGTTGTGGGCTGTCAGTTCCATCCAGAACGCAGTGGCGCCTGCGGATTGAATTTACTGAAGGCGGCATTTGCAGGCTAAAGTGAATTTGGGGACGTTACCCTCTAGCGGGTTCATTCTGGAATGCGGTTTTCAGGAAATACCGCGATACAGAAACCGGTGATAATTACATTACGTAAAGGCTGAACATGTCTACGCCTATTAATATCGCTTTCGTTGATTTGAAAGCACAGCAAGAGCGTTTGAAATCTCAGATTGATGAGCGCATGGCCCGAGTGTTTGAGCACGGTCAATACATTATGGGTCCCGAGGTCGCCGAGTTTGAAGCGGCTTTGGCGTCGTTTGCGGGTGCGCAAGACTCCGTCAGCGTCGCAAACGGTACCGACGCTTTGCAAATTGCATTGATGGCCGAAGATGTTGGGCCGGGAGACGCGGTGTTTCTGCCGAGTTTTACCTTTACGGCGACGGCGGAAGTCGTGTTGCTGAGAGGCGCAGAACCGGTTTTCTGTGAAGTTAATGGCCGGACCTTCAATATCGATCCAGCCGACCTGCGCGATAAAGCCAATTCTGTGCAGAAGGAAGGGCGGTTGCGACCGCGCGCGGTTGTTGCGGTCGATTTATTTGGGCTGCCGGCGGACTATGAGGCGCTTGCTCAAGTCTGTTGGTCAAAAGATATGTTTTTGCTGGCGGATGCGGCGCAAAGCTTCGGCGCTTTGTTGGGCAAGAGCCGTGTTGGAACATTGGCTCCTGTGACCGCGACTAGTTTTTTCCCGGCGAAACCACTGGGATGTTATGGCGATGGTGGCGCGCTTATTACAGACCATCCGGACCGTGCGGCGCAATTTCGCTCGATCCGTGCACATGGCAAGGGACAAGAGAAATACGACATCGACCGTATTGGATTGAACAGTCGTCTCGATACTTTACAGGCGGCAATATTGTTGGCGAAGATTTCTATCTTTGAGGATGAACTTGAATCACGCAATAGGGTTGCTGCCAAATATTCTGAGTGTTTGGCGGATATTGTGACAACGCCATGCGTTAATGATACAGCACAGAGCGCTTGGGCACAGTATGCGATCCAGCTTGATAATCGTGACGCGGTAGCGGCTTATTTAAAGGACAACGGTGTTCCGACAGCGATATATTATCCGAAGCCAATGCACCTGCAGACGGCTTATTTTGGATATGGAGATGGCGAAAACTCGTTGCCGGTCAGCGAAGGATTGTCCAAAAGAATACTGTGTTTGCCGATGCATCCTTATCTGGAAGAATCTACCATTGAAAATATTTGTTCTCTAATTCGAACGGTATCATCTTGACACCAATTTTTTGAAGCTGATGCAGAAGGTCACATTTATCTTGCCCTCTTTTGCTGGCGGCGGCGCTGAGCGAGTGCTGTTAAAACTTGCAAATTCGCTCGACAAGAACCGATTTAAGATCTCCATTATCGTTTTTGAAGAAACTGGGCCATTACGCATCGAGGTGAATTCGGATATTCCTGTATGCAACCTTAATCGCCCACGTGTACGGGAGGCACTCCTTCCGCTCCACCGCACTTTAAGAAAGTTGTTGCCGGATATTGTTGTCACCACTATGGGGTATTTGAACTTATCCGTCTTGCTCGTTTGCCTATTTGGATTTAGCGATACAAGATTTATTATTCGCGAAGCGAATGAGCCCGAAGCCACATTGCGGGCAATTCGATTTCCGCGTCTCGGCCGCTTTTTTTATAAGGTTCTTTATCCTCGCGCTGCAGCCGTAATTTGTCCTTCTGAAGCCCTGATGAATAAACTCATCGATGAGTTTGAAATTCCGTCAAATCAGATTCAAGTCATGTGGAACCCGATTGACGTTTCCGAAATTCGAGAGCGTGCTTTAAAAGCTGTTCTACCATGGGATGGCGTTGTTTATGTTGCTTCTGGGCGATTAACGGAACAAAAGGGTTTTGATCTCCTTCTTAAAATGTTTGCCAATTTACAAAATGGTGCTCAGCTAAAAATTCTAGGAGATGGACCGCTGGATTCTTCGCTTCGGGAACAGGCAAAAAGATTAAGCATTTCGGACCGTGTTGAATTTTTGGGATTTCAAGAGAATCCTTGGTCCCATTATGCTGCAGCCGACGCATTCGTTATGCCATCAAGGTGGGAAGGCATGCCAAATGCGGCACTGGAAGCACTTGCGTGTGGTACACCGGTAATTGCAACGCCGGAGGCTGGTGGATTAATTGAAGTTTCAAAGAAAGCACCGGCGGGCGCAGTTCATATTGCCGCCGCCGGCGAACCGTTTACAATGGCGATGAGCCTTGTAAATCCTTGTTCAGATGCAAAACCGCGCCCGAGTTTGTTGCCGGAAGAGTTTTGTCTTTTGTCGGTTTCTCGTGCTTTCCAAAACCTATTGCTTTGCGATGCCAAAAAATAAAATAACTAAAACTGACCCCATTCGGCTGGGTCTTGGAACAGCGCAGTTTGGCTTAGATTATGGTGTAACTAATCGAGGTGGTAAACCTCCTGATGCTACTGTTGCTGAGATTTTAGCAGATGCTATGGGGTATCGTTTAGGCATCATTGATACCGCGCCAACATATGGGGACGCAGAACTTCGGCTTGGGAGCTTTCTGCCCAAAAACCATCAATGCCTAATTGTGACGAAAACGGCATCAAAGCGAGAAACGGACTATTTCGCCAAGGATGATGCGGTGTATGTGAGAGATATGTTTTATACCTCGTTAAGGAATCTTCGTTGTGACACCGTCTATGGATTATTGGTTCATTTGGGGAAAGACGTTCTATTACCGGGTGGGGAGCGGTTGATTGAAACACTGGTTTCTCTGCGGGAAAAAGGTTACGTGCGGAAAATTGGTGTTTCGGTTTATGATGCAGATGAACTCGATGAAATTTTAAAAATTTTTAAACCAGAGATAGTTCAACTACCCCTTAGTGTCGCGGATCAGAGGCTTTTACAAAGCGGACATCTAAAAAAACTTAAAGAACTCGGTATAGAGATACATATTCGTTCAATTTTTTTACAAGGCGTATTACTCGCCAACCCAGCATCTTTGCCAGCGTTTATGGAAAAATATGCGACAAAAATTCAGAAAATTAAAACAGTATATCCCGGGGCAACTTCCTTGGAAGTTTGTTTGGCCTTCACGCGCCAAATTCCGGAACTAGACTGCGTAGTCGTCGGCGCTTCGACATTGGAAGAATGGAGAAATATTCGTCAAACATTTGAGTTACAGCAAAAATTACAATTGGACTTTAGTTCTCTTGCGATGGAAGAAAATCAAATTTTAAATCCTAATTTTTGGCCGAAAGAGGCGAACTAACGCCTCATGGCGGATTACTCAATTAAACCTGCTGGGCTGACGAATAAAAATATAGCGGCTATTTTCTTCGTCGCTCTTATAGCTCGTTTCTTTAATGCCATGTCAATCGATGACATAGCTGTTTATGCATTTGAGGCCGATTCCCCAATCTATTGGGAGGGTGCAAAAGCTTGGCTAGAATCCGGTTTTTTTTCCCGTGTTGGGGTTAACGGTTATATCGACGAGACTGAGCGGGTGCCGCTGTATAATTTATTTCTATTGCCATTTCGCTGGGTCTTTGAAGACGCGATATGGCCAGTAATAATTGCACAATCATTCATAGACTCCGTTACATGTATTTTTATCGGTCTTATGGGCTCGCAGTTGGGTCGGCCGATTGGGTTAGTAGCGGCTTTCCTGGCCGCAGGTTGGCCTAACCTTATTATCCACAGCCAGCAAATTCTCAGCGAAAGCTTGTTTTTATTTCTGTTTACTGGGGTTTTGTATTTTTCGACTAAATTTCTGCAAACCGTAAAATTATCCGATGCTTTGATAATTGGGGCATTATGCGGTGCGGCAATTATGACGCGCCCTGTTGCCTTATACATTCCCCTATCCATGGCTGTCGTCGGCCCGTTAATTTCTTGGAAAAGGTTGGGAAGATGGACCCCAGGAGTGGTTTCGTCAGTCGCAATGATATGTGCCAGTCTGGTCGTAATTTCTCCGTTACTTTGGAGAAACGTTAGCAATTATGGTTCCTACCAATTGTCTGCGCAAGGTGGAACGCATCTTCTCAATTGGGTCGTGGGTTATGTAAATAGTCTTGACCGAGGGACCACATTCACGGAAGAAGCTAAAGAGATTCAGCGTAAGTATTATACGCAGGGGACGTTGGATCGGCAAAAAGTTGATCAGGTTAACCCATTCGCTTTTGCGGCTTCCCAAGTGGAGTTTGCGAAGCAGGAAATTTTTAAAATACCAATTTCATCCATTCTGCGTGCATGGTCCTATGGGGCGGCATTAAATCTTGGAACGCCCGCTATCGTAATGGACCCACGGGTTCGTTCATACAATCGAAATAGCCTTATGGATTCGACAGGTTCGACTTTGTTGAATCGTCTGTGGTCTTTTTTCAAGGATAACCATCCTACATATCTAATTTGGGTGGCAATTGGAATGGCCGCAAGCGTTGGTTGCACGGTGTTACAGCTTTGGGGATTGCTTGTGCTTCTGAGGACTGCTTTTTGGCCCGCAGTATTTGGGACCCTTGTAATATCGTATTTTTTATTGGCAAGTGGACCCATTGGTACACCGAAATACCGCATTCCATTTGAGCCGGTGCTAATAGTATTTCAGGCTGTGGCAATGATTCAGATTTGGACACGTTTCCGGCTTTTTAAGTGAGTATCAGTCGATTACTAATGGGCAGTGTTCCAGAGGCTTCAGACTGCAATAAAACTTACAAGCTATAAGCGTTGCTATGTGATCGATATTTGGTCTATTTGATCGGAAATTTGGAATTTGATGACCAATCATCTAATCGAGAAGTCTCGTAAAAAGAGAATTCAGGCCCACTTCGACATGCTGTCGGGTTTGCGCGACTGCTGGATATCGCGGAATCGTGATTTTTATGCGGACGACCGTCGTTACATGCGGTTTGTCGTGCCAGAAGGTTCGCGTGTTCTTGAACTTGGGTGCGGTACAGGCAACTTGTTGGCACAATTGAATCCCTCCTATGGCGTTGGTGTCGATATCAGCGGAAGAATGATCGATGTCGCTCGAGATAACCATCCTGATTTAAATTTTGTAGTTGGTGATACTGAAGACGAGGGCTTTGTGGTCGGTTTGGAAGGGCCGTTCGAATATATTATCCTCTCTGATACCATTGGATATTTAGACGATATTGAGAAGGTATTGCGCGTTTTGCGGAAAATATCGACCCCAAATACGCGTTTGGTTGTTTCCTATTACTCCCACTTATGGAAACCGGTATTAGCCCTTGCGGTTCAATTAGGGCGCAAGATGCCACAACCGGACGTCAACTTTCTTTCATCGTCCGATATAAAAAATATTCTCTATCTTGCTGGGTTTGAGGTGGTAAGAACTGAATGGCGCCAACTCATCCCAACGAGATTGGCAGGTATCGGCACGTTGCTTAATCGATACCTAGGCACTTTACCCATAATTCGTAGGCTTTGCTTACGTCACTATATTGTTGCCCGTCCGTTTGAACGTTTTAAAGAGGCGTCACCATCAGTTTCGATTTTGATTCCATGCCGTAACGAGAGGGGTAATATCGAATCCGCCATCAAGCGCATGCCGCGCTTTGCTAAAGAGATGGAACTAATCTATGTCGAAGGCCATTCTAGCGATGGCACATTTGAAGAATGCAAGCGAGTTCAAGGTATATATGCGGATGAGTGGAATATCCTTGTGGCGCAACAGGATGGTAAAGGAAAAGGTGATGCCGTCCGCAAGGGTTTTGACATGGCGTCTAAGGAAATTCTTATGATTTTAGACGCCGATCTCACTGTCGCACCGGAAGATTTGCCAAAATTTTATAACGCGATTGCCGAGGGTACCGGCGAATTTATAAATGGCACAAGATTGGTCTATCCCATGGAAAGAGGCGCCATGCGATTTCTAAACTATTGGGCAAATCGAACCTTTGCGCTGATTTTTTCTTTCCTTTTGAACCAGCGGTTTACCGATACACTATGTGGCACGAAAGTTTTGTCAAAAAAACACTATGACGATATTGCCAAAGGTCGTTTTTACTTTGGCGAATTTGATCCGTTCGGTGATTACGATCTCATTTTTGGTGCGGCGAAGCTTAATCTAAAGATTACTGAAGTGCCGATCCGATATTCCGACCGCACCTATGGTGCGCCGCAAATTTCTCGCTTTCGGGATGGCTTCTTATTGCTTCGCATGGTTGGTTTCGCTTGGCGTAAGCTGAAAGCGTTTTAGGCCATGAGGGTTGTTGACCTCCTTCTAAACGAACATCGAGAAGTTTGGGAAAATAAACCATCATTGCGCGTGATTTATAAGGACTATCATAACCGTCTTCTTGCCTCTATTCCGGTGGGGGGAGCCGATTCTCGAAATTGGTGGCGGCAGCGGAAACCTGAGTGAAGCGTCGGCAGAGATTATCTCCACTGATTTGATTGCGTCACCTTGGGCCGATATTGCATGCGATGCGCATATGTTGCCATTCAGGGATAATGCTTTTGGGGGCATCGTATTACTCGATATTTTACACCATCTGGCACGGCCGGCCATATTTTTTGACGAAGTTGCACGTGTGCTCCGGTCCGGTGGCCGCCTTGCCATGGTCGAGCCTGCTATTACGCCACTTTCACGGCTATTTTATAATTTTCTGCACCAGAAACCGTTAGACATGTCTGTAGACCCTCTGGCAGACCAGTCCGAAGAGCTTGAGCGATACCCTTTTTGTCCAATCAAGCCACTCCAACATTATTTTCGTCGCAAGAGACATCGCCTTTGCTTCGGCACACGCTATCCCGAATTCAAAATCGTAGGCCGCCATACATTTAGTTTGTTTGCTTATCCGTTGAGTGGCGGATTTAAATATTGGTAATTATTACCAAAAAACATCGCCGGATCTTTGCTCAAAGGGGAAGCCGTGTTGAGCCCGCTGATTGGACCGGTCTTTGGATTTCGACTTTTGGTTGTTCTAGAGCGTTTATAAAATTTATCGTGTATGTGAACTGAAACAACAATAAGGCTAGGTGTATTAGCATCAGCTCACCAGTGCAGTCTCAGTATGTAAATGCGTCCATTGATGTGACCGATCTGTGATCTGAAAATGATAGGTATTGGTAACGCAGACCAATGCTCTTAAGGTTCACGACCAAGATATAAGCCAGATACAATCGCCATATTTTAATAAATAACGGTTTTATTGGTCGACCAATTTCGTCAAGTAGCTGCCGTATCCGCAATTCATCAACGGTTCAGCTAAGGAAATTAATCCTTGATCATCAATCCAGCCACGTCGCCATGCGATCTCTTCGATACAGGCAATCTTTTGACCCTGCCGACGTTCAATGGTCGCAATATAATTTGATGCGTCTAACAGGGAATCATGCGTGCCCGTATCCAGCCAAGCGAAACCCCGACCTAAAGGTTCGACCCTCAACTGTCCGGCGCGCAAATAAGTGTTGTTTAAGTCTGAAATTTCGAGCTCGCCACGGGCTGATGGAGTCAATTGCTGAACACGGTTTACAACCGTTGAATCGTAAAAATATAGCCCGGTAACGGCCAGATTTGTTTTGGGAGTTATAGGTTTTTCGACAATCTCAACTGGGAGTCCGTCATCATCTAATACGACGACGCCATACCGCTCCGGATCGTTCACTGGATATGAGAATATTGTCGCTCCGGCGCGGTTGTTGTTGACTTCTGTTAGCCGGTCGCTAAGCAGTGAACCGTAAAATACATTGTCGCCAAGAATTAGCGATACAGAATCATGACCAATAAAGTCCGCCCCTATGAGGAATGCTTCAGCAACACCATTTGGTGCAGATTGCTCTGCGTAGTCAAATGACATTCCAAACTGGGATCCGTCTCCGAACAGCGATAAATATTTCGGTAAGTCTTGGGGTGTAGATATAATAAGAACTTCTTGAATGCCCGATAGCATGAGAACTGAAAGCGGGTAATAGATCATTGGTTTGTCATAGACAGGAAGTAGCTGCTTCCCGACAGCTCGGGTGGCTGGATAAAGCCGCGTTCCTTCGCCACCTGCGAGGATAATACCTTTGCGCATAGCCTTACCTCAAATTTCTGGGGTCGCCGAGGCGCCCGCCTTTGTAATGTGGACGGGAGTCATAGACCCAGCTTAAATTTTCCAAATACCATTTGACCGTTCGTTTCAGGCCTGCGGGAAAAGAGATTTTGGAGGCCCATCCCAATTCTGATTGTGCTCTTGTCGAATCTAGTGCGTAACGTGCATCGTGTCCTGGTCTGTCCTCAGTAAACGAGATCAGGTCTTTGTATGTAGTATTATTCGTTCGCGGACTTATTTGGTCCAATACGCTGCAAATTTCGTTAACCACCTCCAGGTTGGTACGAATTTCGCCACTACCAATATTATAGGTTTCACCGATACTACCCTTTCCTAGGACGATTTCCAAAGCCGCACAGTAATCTTCAACATGCAGCCATTCTCGCTTATGTCTGCCATCTCCATAAATTGGCAAAACCTCGCCGCGGATTGCCTTTATTATCATTAGTGGAATGAGCTTTTCAGGGAATTGGAAAGGTCCGTAATTATTCGAACAATTCGTGATTAATATTGGAAGTTGATAGGTGCGATGCCAAGCCTGGACCAAATTGTCAGCAGACGCTTTTGATGCGGCATAAGGTGAGCTTGGCTCTCTAAGTTTCGTTTCCTTGGCAAAACCGCTTTTGATTGATCCATATACTTCGTCTGTTGAGATTTGAAGAAATCTGAAGCTCGATCGCTTGGAGACATCGCTTCGGTTTAAAAAGTTGCGTGCGGCTTCAAGTAGCGTATAAACGCCGAAAACATTGCTTTTTATAAAGTCACCTGGCCCATCGATAGATCGGTCAACATGAGATTCGGCGGCAAAATTAAGAATGGCGGCGGGTTGATGTATATCCATTAATTCACGAATCAGACGTCCATCGGTTATAGAGCCTTCTATAAATTTATGATTGGGATGCGCCTTAATCTCTTCTAGGTTAGCCAAGTTTCCAGCATAGGTGAGTGCATCTAGTGTGATCACACGGTATCCACTTAAAATGGCGTGACGCGCAAAATTCGAGCCGATAAAGCCTGCGCCCCCAGTGACAAGTATTGGTCCTTTTGACACGGTTAAAATTTCTCCAAAATGACCGATGAACATCAAGTTACGTACGATAATAAAGACAGCTTACTCTTGTCATGTGAGTAAGAAAATGTTGCCAAGACGACTTAGTGTAATCGCGCGTATATAAAATTTCCCTTCCTCGGCTTCTGGGCGGGTAATAATGCTTGGTAAAGTAAAGACACAGAAAGTTATGGCAATTTAAAGATGAACGCCCTCCCAAATGCATAATTTGTTCTTATAACAAGGCCCCAAGTTGGAGTGGGTAAGTTCCCGTAATGGTGGGATGACCCGTTTATTGGTTTACCTAATGCGGGACATTTTTTCACCCTGTGTCGCGGAAATGTCTGGGGATTTCGTTTCCGTTATCCACATGAGGCGCTTCGAGTGATTACCCGTTTCCAGGAACACATATGAACAATTTTCCGATTTTGCGGAACATCAAGCGTTGGGTAGAATCGCTGAAATTTACGATGGGATACGCTTATACGGCGCGGTGGCATACGTTTCGTCGCTACAGCGACAATTAGTCACTATTCCGAGGTGTTTGGAATGGCTTTGGGATGCAGTTCGGCCGGCCTTTATTGACGGAAGCGTGCCGCATGCCGCCTGGGGTGCTGTTAAAAACTTGGATTTGCCATCGGTTCCATTGGTTCCACGCCCGGCACTCCGTGTGCTTGGGGTGGATTTAGCGGGCGAAACTGAACTGCAAAGCATTTACGAGACTTTTCTTCGCGCCAGTCCAGTCAATATGGTGACTGCGTCTCTTATGACGCACTTTTTGGGATGCGTGACATCAAGGGCGTTAACGGATCGCGTTGAATTTCCTACCTGGGAACCACCCTTACCACCACAAGCCGAACGAGTGTTTCCCTCAGAGAACGAACTGGGAGAAGAAGGCCAAAAACTGCTATCCTTTTTTGCTGTTGATTTGGATGGAGCAAACTTTGTGCCGGGCTTATACCGGCTGTTGGCGCGTTGGCCGCAATATCTTGCCCATATCGCTGTGGAGATTGGCCCGCTTTTTAAGTGTCCCGATGTTGTTAAGATCTGTTCGGAAATTGTTACTCGGGTCGATGTGTTAGTGCCGACGTTGGTTGAAGGGCTATCGGCGGGACCAAAGCCATTTGCTGCTGATACGGCTAACAAATTGCGCAGGTCGCTGCGGATTTATCGCGGGCAGACCAGCCCTCAGATGATTGTATTCAGCACAATACTGCGTGATGCCCTGCCAGCTCCGTTTTCAACTTAATGCTATAGGCCCTATTACAATTCGCACGTTATCCAGCCGGTTGTATCCATGGGCAAGATGACCGGTAGTGAGAGCTCTAACCGGGTTTGATTGAACGTTGTTGTTAAATTTAACAATCCAATATCATGATTGACGATTACTTCCTTTCCGCTCATCACTGCGTTAGTCACTTCTTGTCCGATAATGAGATAGATACACTTCGCGGTTAGATCGAAAATCCGCCGACCTTTATTTCCAAGTATTCTGCGATTCCTTCCCGGCTACCCTCGCGGCCGAGACCACTATCTTTCATGCCGCCAAATGGAGCAGCAGCGGAGGCAGGATTTATATCGTTGATACCGATGATTCCGAAATTCAAGCCTTCAAACATCCGCATCGCACGCGCTATATCTCGTGTGTAGACGTAGGCGGCAAGACCGTAGTGGGTGTCATTCGCAAGCGCCAAAGCCTCGTGTTCGTCTGAAAAAGAAATTATAGGTGCTACCGGACCAAAGGTTTCTTCCCGATATATACGCATGGCTGGCGTGATACCGTTGATTACAGTTGGCGCGAAAAAGTGCCCATTGCTGAGATTTCCACCTGTCAAACGGCTTCCACCGCAAACGATATCGGCGCCGTGCGAGCTAGCATCGTTTACATGCATTTCTACCTTCGCGACCGCAGCTGCATTAACAAGCGGTCCAATCGTGACTCCTTCCTCGAAGCCACTTCCCGCTTTCATTTTGCCAACTCGTTCTGCCAAAGTGCCAACAAACTCGTCAACAAGTTTATCAGCTACATATATTCGGTTGGGGCTTATACAGGCTTGGCCTGTATTTAGAAACTTCACCAATTGTGCGCCTTTGGCGGCGTGAACGGGATTAGCGTCGCTGAATACCATAAAAGGTGCATGGCCGCCGAGTTCGCAAGAGACTCTTTTCATATTGGCTGCGGCTTTGCCTGCGAGCATCTTACCGACTACGGTTGATCCGGTGAATGTAAGCTTGGCCACTTTTGGATTAGTGACGAACTCCTCTCCAATTGGCGCCGGGTTTTCTGCACTCACAAGATTGATGACCCCTTTTGGCACGCCTGCTTCTTCTAGAATCTTAAACGTCTCAATCGCGCAAAGAGGTGTAGCTTCTGCGGGCTTGAGTACGACAGTGCATCCGGCTGCTAAAGCGGGTCCGACTTTCCGCGTGATCATGGAGACAGGGTAGTTCCAAGGTGTGATCGCTGCGACGACGCCGACCGGTTGATGCATCACAATAAACCTCTGGTCGGGCCGGCCGGATGGGATTGTTTCGCCATAGACACGTTTTGCTTCCTCAGCGAACCACAGCAGGAAATCAGCTGCGTATTGCACTTCGGTGTTTGCGGCACGTAGAGGTTTTCCTTGCTCCTCGGTCATCGTGCGAGCCAGCTGGTCTTTACGCTCTACCATCAATTGCCAAGCACGATAGAGGGTTGCTGAACGGTCGTAGGCGGTCGTCCCAGCCCAGGCTGGAAATGCGTTATAAGCCGCATCAATTGCACGAGAAGCGTCTTCTCGTCCGCCATTGGGGATTGATTGAATAACATCTCCGTTTGCTGGATTGGTCACCTCAAAGGTTTCCCCTGACCGAGCTTCGGCCCATTCGCCTGCAACTAACATTCTCCTACTCCATAATATTTCTTAAGGCCTTATCTACGGGAGCATTTTCGTTCTCGCCAGTCTTTTGCCTATCCGATAGTGTTTAGCATGGGATCACGTTATAGGTCGCATCGCCGTCTGCTTCGATCTGTGCCGGCAATTGTTCTTCCCAAGCGAGATAGTCTCGTGCCGCTTGGTCGTTCCCGAGGTGCCGGTCGTGTACCCAAAAGAGGAAATCGATGCGGTCCTCTTGGAGAAGCGCATCCTGTGGGGTCGGCTCTATGGATCGGCCTTCGGTCTTCCAACGTTCCCGGCCGCCTGACAGGATGGCGATTGGCTTGTCTGTTATTTTCTGGAGATCGAGTGCGATTAATCGGGCACGCGTCTCATGTAACGAATAGAGTACAATTTTTTTCGCTTCCGACATTCGGTTGAGTAGATTTTGCGCCCGAGGGCGCACCCCCCAGATTGCACCCGGTAGCCGGTCCTTTACATAGTCTTCACTAACATCAGTATCTACGAGTGCCAGCACGCCAGTTTTTAGTCCGGCAGTAACAGCATCCCCATCCATTTCTTCAAGTACGAGCGTTTCGAGCCCAAGCGTCGGCGCTTTTGGCATGCCGGTCTCCGTGCCGTCGCTCTGAATTCCCCCTTCAAGCACATAGACCTCCCACCCCATCTGAACCAGCCAATGAGCCGTCGTAATAGCGCGAACATTGGTGTTGTCGTCGATTAAAACGATCCGAGCATTTTTTACGCCGCACCATTGATCACAACTTTGCACCAATTGGCCGCCCGGTGCGAAGGTTGATCCGGGAAGGTGTCCCGCTTCGAATTCCTCTTGGCTGCGTATGTCTAAGACATAGGTTGTACGCGCCTCGTCTTCTTGCCAAGATTTTAAAGCATAACGATCGATGGTTTTTACGCCAAAGCGTTCAGCTATGTTGGCAGCATAGCAAATTGCTTTGGATTTGGCTTCATCGCTCAAGGCGCCATAAGTGCGTTTAGTGCCGTTTTCAAGTTGAAAGCCAGCCAGTCGCCACCCCATCGTACCACCACGAAGGGCAAACACCCTGTTCGGTAGATCGGCGTTTATCAGAGTTTGAGCACCGATGATGGAGCGAGTTCGGCCTGCACAATTAATAACCACGGTCGTTTCCGGATCAGGTGCGAGGTCGTGAACGCGATAAACTAGCTCGGCATTAGGAACGCTTACCCCACCTGGGATATTCATACGGTTGAATTCGGCCGGGGTCCGCCCGTCCAAGACGACGACTTTGTCGTCGCGGTTTTGCATTGCGTGCAATTCCTCTGGTGATATTGACGGGGTACGGGCTGTGTGTTCGACGACTTCTCCGAACGCCTTGCAGGGCACGTTGACACCCATAAAGACTTCGTAACCGGTGTCTCTCCACGAATTCATCCCGCCATCAAGTATGGCTACCATGCTATAACCCAATATGTTCATTCGGTTAGCTGCTTGCTCACTTACACCATCGCCGCCATCTACTAAGACAGTTCGCGTTGTGCGGCGCGGGACCAATTGTCCGAGACGCATTTCCAGAATACTATAAGGGATCGGAACCGCATAAAGTATATGTCCGCTGCCGAATTCGCCCTCTTCACGGACATCGAGCAGGGCCAGCTCTTCTCCGTCGCTAATCATGTTTTTTAGGATATTAGAACTGATTTTTTTAACCACGCTTAGCTCCCGCTTTCAGTTTAAAGTTACAGGAACTACTCGGCTGGCAATCCCTTTTCAATGTTGCTTTTCATAGATCCTAATTTAAGCAGCATCGAAGCCAGTTGGAGCAGCCGAATAATTTTATATTCGATTAATTTTTAAAACACGGAAATTAGGACTGGGCGACGTAGTTATTTTTCGAAGCCAATTGGTCGCGCAGTATGCGCTTAAGTACTTTGCCGGACGGGTTCCGCGGCAATGCGCTGACAATGTGGATCTCTTTTGGGCTTTTGAAACTGGCCAGGTGCGCACGGCAGTGGGTGTTGATCATGGTGAGGTCAATTTTTTTGCCTGGTTTTGGCACAATGGCAGCGGCGACCCGCTCACCCCATTGCTTGTCCGGCACCCCGATAATAGCTGCTTCCAAAATGTCACTCATCTGATACAAGACGCGTTCGACTTCCGATGACGCAATGTTCTCGCCGCCAGAAATGATCATATCTTTCTTGCGGTCGGTGAGGAATAAAAACCCATCTTTGTCGAGGTGGCCAATATCGCCGCTACGTAACCAATTCTCCGAATGGAAGGCGGCTTTGGTTTTAGCCGGATCACGCCAGTATCCGTTGGTTATTTTTGGCCCGCGCAGACAAATTTCACCCTCTTCGCCGTGGGGCAGCGAATTACCCTCATTGTCCCGGATATTGACCTCTACATGCATAATGGCCTGCCCAGTTGAGCCGATTTTCTCCATCTCCATGCCAGTTTTCATAAGGGTGTCGCCGCCGAAGCTCTCGGTAAGACCGTATGCGTCGATATATCGGGAATTGGTAAAGAGTTCTGTGAAGTCACGAATTCGAGATTCCGGCGTGCGCTCACCGCCGCCGATGCACCATTGTAAACTGGAGACATCATAACGGTCCCGTTCGGTAAAGTTCAGCAACATATTTGTCATTACTGGAGCAAACCAAGCGCAATTGATTTGTTCATCCTGTATGCTTTTCAGGGTGGATTCAGGTTCAAAGTCACGATGGATAACCATTGATCCGCCCATCCAAAGGACCCCAACCCCTGGCAAATCAATCCCACCGACGTGGTACATTGGCCCTACTACTAATAACTTGTCGCGCGCGGATTGCTGCAGGGCAACGGACTGATCCATTGTTTTCCAATAAAAATTGTCGTACTGATGGATAACGCCTTTCGGGTGATCAGTTGTTCCCGAAGTATACATCAACCGGTACAGATCACTTCCTGTGCGGCGTACCGCATTCGGCCTTTCTTCGGTCTTCGCCAAAGTGCGAATATCGGTTTGTGCTGCTTTATCAATAGGGATGACTCGCGGCAGTTTTTTAGTTTGCTCCGAAAGCTCCTCATCCGCTAGAACCAGTTTGACCCCGGCATGGTCGTGAATGTATGCAATCTCTGCTGCAACCAGGCGAAAATTGATAGGCAGTAGTATCGCACCAATATGGCTCGCTCCTAGGGCTAGGTCTAAAAACCCTGCACTGTTTTTCATTACCAGTGCGACAATGTCACCTTGGCGGACGCCTTCGCTGCGTAACCAAGCCCCGGCGGCGATGCCTCGATCGAGTAGATCCGCATAGGTAATCCTGAGGCCGTTATAGACCACTGCTAAATCGTTTGGTCTCTCCGTGGCGTGAAAGCGGATGAAGGAGGTGAGGTTATGCATGTTTTTAGCCTCGAAGCCGGACGTTATACTGCTATATCAAAATTGGGCCACTGTCAGATGTGGTCCAGCTATTAATTCCGACCAACAGGAGGCTACCATTCTTACCGTCAATGCCGACACTCTTAGCAAGCAGATCACTGAAATCTATCGCGTTTGGGGGATGGCTGAGCACGTTATCGAGATTACCGTCCGCAATATGGTGGAAGCTGATTTGCGTGGGATCGATTCCCATGGGGCCGGCATGCTACCAACTTATAATTTGCGTCGGAAGAATGGCGTGATGGTTCCCACAGGTGAGTTGACCGTTGTTCGAGAGTTTGCGGCGACTGCGTTGTTGGACGCGGGCAATGCGCTTGGACATTTTGCAACAACTCGGGCGATGGAAATGGCCTGCGACCGTGCAAATGATTTTGGTGTTGGGGTCGTCACCGTACGGCGATCTAATCATTACGGCGCGGCTGGCGTTTACTCAACTATGGCAGCGGATCGCGGCATGGTCGGTATGTGCATGACAGGTTCGAGCCAGCCGGCGGTATTACCGACTTTTGCAAAGGAGCCTCGTTTTAGCACAAACCCTATCGCCGTCGCCGCACCCGGACTCAAAAATGAGCACTTTTCGCTTGATATGGCGACCAGTACTGTTGCGGTTGGCAAGTTAAATATTGCTCGACGGGCTGGTAAGGAGATCCCAATAGGTTGGGCTTCCGACGAAACGGGAAGACCGACGGCGGATCCGGTGGCGGCACTCAACGCGGTTCCAAAACGACTATCGCCTATCGGTGGCAGCCGGGAGCTTGGTTCGCACAAAGGATACGGGTTGGGGCTTGTCGTTGAAATACTCTGCAGCGTGCTTTCTGGCTCCTACACCGGAGCGACCGACGTCGTTACTGGGCAAACAGGAGAAACACTGAACATTGGGCATTTTTGCCTCGCAATCAATCCGAGAGCTTTTCGTGAGGAAGGCGAGTTTGAGACGCACATGGATGCGCTTATGGACTGGATGCGGGAGACGCCGCCGCTCGATCCTGCCGAACCGGTGTTGGTGCCAGGCGATCCCGAGCACGAAGCCCGCAAAATTCGGATGGAAGAAGGTATTCCGATGACCGATACCTTGGTAAAGGAAGTGCGCGAAGTTGCAGAAGAGGCTGGGGCGCCTTTCATTCTTGGAAACTAAATGAGGTCCTGATGGGGTGAGAATAATCGACTTGTGAAATTTTCCACCCCTCGAAATGAATAATGAAACTGTCGGATAGGTTTTTGCGCGCCTTGCAACTTTGGTTCAGCATAAAAATAGGCTGAGCTGCCCCGAATGGGCATCACGTTTCGTCTTTCGGACGATTTTTGGATTTGTATCACTTCGAGCACGAATGACATTGGGGTTAATCCCGTCGGCATTATGGCTTTGGTAAATTTGACGTCGTTGAAGCTTGGCGACCCAAATCGGCGGTGCGCTAGCAAATGAATAATCTTCAGTCCAATAGGGTTGCCATGCTCCCAAAGAAGATGAGTCAAAAGCGTCCGTAGAAGTTATGGCCATAATCATTCGAATTTAGAGTGGATTTGCGTACAGTGTAAATTTCGTTATTTATATGCGATGGAACGATTGGGGCAGATATGATCAAGCTGGCCGGTGTCACAAAAAGTTTCAATTCACTAGAAGTTTTAAAAGGCGTTGAACTAGAGCTGCTGCGCGGAGATTCGATGGTCCTCATCGGTAGCTCTGGCAGTGGAAAATCACTCCTTCTGAAAACAATGATTGGGTTACTCTCTCCAGATAGTGGCAGTGTCGAGATAGATGGGCGGGATGTGCGGAAAATGGGTGCAGCTGAAAGGCGCTCGTTCGATGACCGTTTTGGAATGCTTTTTCAGTATGGCGGCCTTTTTGATAGTATGCCCGTCTGGCAGAACATTGCATTCAAGCAGCTGCAGTCGGGTCGAATTTCTGAACGCGAAGCTCGTGAGATGGCGGCCGAAAAACTCTCGATTGTGAATCTCGGCTCAGAAGTCTGCGATCTTTATCCGGCGGAACTTTCTGGCGGCATGCAGAAACGCGTGGGATTAGCGCGCGCGATCGCTACCAATCCGGAAGTTCTGTTTTTGGACGAGCCGACGGCTGGTCTTGACCCGATTATGTGCAACATCATTTATGACATGATCCTAAAAAGTGTGCAGGAACTTGGGGCGACTTCGTTCGTGATTACCAGCGATATGACGGGCGCACGGCGCATATCGAATAAGGTAGCGATGCTGCATGACGGCCGCATAGGTTGGCAGGGCGCCACGGAAGACCTGGAACACTCTGATAACCCCGAAGTTTGCAGATTCCTTGAGAGCAAGTCCGGGCGTAGTGGTGACGTAGCAGCCTGACACCTAGTTATCTGAAATCGAAACCTTGCTTCTTTAGTTGTGCGCGCAGGCCTTCGCGCAGCTGCGGATGGAACTTTTTGTCCATGTCGTGGCTCCAGGAGTCCGGTGTTGTCTTTTTGCCGATTTTCTCATAATGGGCGCGGAGTGCAGGATCATAGGCCTCAACGGCCGCAGCGACTTTCTCCGGTTGAAATTTTTCCCGGTGAACCACGAAATCTTGCTTCATTCGCGGCTTTTGCTGCGGCATCTCTGCAGGATAGCCGAGGCACATACCAAAGACGCAAAAAACGAATTTAGGCAGTTCCAGGATCTCAGCGATTTTGCCGGCGTCGTTCCGAACAGCACCAATCATAACCCCTTTGATGCCTAGCGATTCCGCCGCCAGATAAGCCGACATGCCTACTAGAGATGCGTCGATAGAGGAAACTAGACCGATCTCTAGGTTGTTATTTCCAAGTGTGTGGTTGCGTTCTTTTAGGACATGCTCGAGCCTGGTGAGGTCCGCGCAAAACGCTAGAAAGACTGGACAGTCGATGATGTGTTGCTGGTTTCCGGTTGGAACTGCCAGTCTCTGTTTAGTCTCGGGATTGCGAACTGTAATTACGGTGTAGGATTGAATATTGGACGACGTCGGTGCGCGAAAAGCTGCCTTCAGGATGGCGTCGACTTGATCGTCAGTGACAGGCGTATCGTTGTATTTACGGATACTACGTCGTTGGAGCAGGGTCTCGATGGTCTCGCTTGAGGTCAAGCCAAGCTGAGACGGATGACTGAAGTCGTTGGGCATGTTCGGTTTGCCAATTGTTTAATTTGTTTGGTTTATTACATAGTACATTAAATCCAATACCCCAGGCCATCGTTTTGAGTAAAGCCGCCGATATACTTGCGTTAACGACGCCCAGTTGTAGCCTTATAGGGTTTTCAAGAGAGGTCTTATGGAAGACGATAAAAAGAAGCCGGTGACACCGATCCCAGCAGCGACGGTTCTTTTGATTCGCGATACAGATCAAGGGTTGGAAGTTTTCATGGTGGAACGAAACAACCGTATGCATTTTGCGTCCGCCCTTGTTTTCCCGGGCGGTTTGGTTGACCCAGAAGACTCCGAAGAACGCTTATTGAGCCGATGCGATGGAATTGAAGGACTTTCTGCGGATGAGGCGGCTCTCCGAATCGCCGGTGTGCGAGAGACATTTGAGGAATGCGGTGTCGTCCTTGCTCGTCATTCGAGCGCCGAGACAGTGTTGGAAGGGGACGAGGCCCAGGCGTTCTACGACAAGTACCATGCGTCGTTGAATGCTGGTGACGTGGAATGGGGCGAAATCGTTGAACGGGAAGACCTTGTACTTTGCTGCGATAGGTTCGCATATTTCGCGCATTGGATTACGCCGGAAGGGCGGCCAAAGCGTTTTGACACTCATTTCTTCTTGGCGCGAATGCCCCGCAGACAACACGCAGCGCATGACGGAAACGAGTCCGTTCAATCGGTTTGGGTGCTTCCCAAGAATGCAATTGAAGCCGGCGAGCGCGACGAACGGAACGTAATGTTTCCGACGCGCCTCAACCTCGAGTTACTTGATCAAAATGGAACGGTCGAACAGGCAATGGAGGTGACGAGCGCGCGTGATGTTGTAACGGTATTGCCGAAAAGCAAGCTAATCGACAAGAACATTGACCACAGGGTCATGACCATCCCGCTTGCAGCGGGTTACGGATCTGAGAAATTTCTCGTGGATGGTGGAAAAATTTTACCAATAAAAGAATAGCGAGACATTTTGCAAAGAGTGATTGAGCAGGCGACTGCACTGGGGAATATTTATACCTATTAATTGGTCGGTCGGCGACCTATTGATTTGGGGCCAGCGGTCGACTATTCATCGGGGTGTTGGCGATTCCCCGGCCAGTGAATGCCGGGTAAAGGTCCGGGTCATCGTAGAGGAATTCGATTGGAATCATGACAGCCGATGTTATCACTGACGTATTAGTGGTTGGAGCGGGCGCCGCAGGCATGTATGCGGCCATATCGGCGGCCCGGAACGGCGCCAATACGGTTTTAGTTGAAAAAAATCTCATCAGCCGGGGAGGAGCCACAATTATGGCTCAGATGACGGTCGCTGCTGCCGTCGGCGAACAGGAGCCGGATCACTGGACCCATCACTTGCGTGATACGCTGGAAGCGGGACGTGGCCTTTGCAACGAAGAGCTGGCCGCTATCCTCTGCGAGGAAGCTCCGACCCGGATCCGCGAAATGGAAGATTGGAAAGTCGGTTGGGCGCGTGAAGAAGGCCACATCAAACAGGTCATGGCGCCTGGCCATCAGGTGCAGCGATGCGTCTATGTGGATTTCCTTAACACCGGGCCGGCTGTTGCTAAGACATTGCGCACGCAAGTTGGGAGGGTGCAAAATCTTCGACGAGCTGGTGAGCTGATGATTACCAGCGTCGTGGTTGATGGCGGGAAAGTTGTAGGCGCAGTCGGTCTAAATATGGAGACTGGCGAAGCGGTTAAGATTGCTGCTAAGGCGATTATATTGGCGGCGGGCGGTTTGACGCGCCTTTATCAGCGCAACAGCGCATCGGTGAATATGGGTGGCGACTCATATGCTTTGGCGCTGCGAGCTGGGGCTGATCTAGTCGATATGGAGTTCGTTCAGTTTTTTCCGATTGGCCATTTGGCGCCGCGCATGGTGGGAATGGATCCAATCATGTGGGATCCTTTCCGGTACAAGCTTGGCGGGCGGTTGCTGAATAACAAAGGCGAGGAATTTGTCCATAATTACGGCCATGCTGAGGTGACTGACAAATACACGGCTCCTCGTGATGTGGTGTCGTTCGCTATTTTGCAGGAAGTTGCCGCCGGGCGGGGCTCGCCGGCCGGTGGGGCGTTCTTGAGTTTCGAGCATATTCCCGAGAGTGAATTGCGGGCGTCTTTTGGGCCTGTCATCGACCGACTGGCAGCGAATGGCATCGACCTTACCGAGCGGGGTGTCGAAGTCTCGCCGATTGCGCATTACCATATGGGTGGCGTCCGGGTTAATACGCGCATGGAGACGACATTGCCGGGTTTGTTCGCTGCCGGCGAAGCGGTTGGTGGGGCGAATGGAGCCAATCGGCTATCGGGTAATGCCATTCCGGAAGCTTTTGTGTTTGGGGAACGTGCGGGCCGGTTCGGCGCAGAATTAGCCTGTGGTGAGCACGCTTGGACAGATGAAGCGGCGGCTTCTGCTTTGGATGAGATTTTGGCAAGCCATGATGTTGCCCTAGTGCGGTCGGGCCCAGGGCTCGCCGGAATGCTGGTCGAACTGCAGGAATTGATGTGGCGGGACGTCGGTTTGTTGCGCACAGAAGCACAGCTCAACACCGCATTGACGCGCGTCCGTGAGATGGGGTGCGAAATCGGTGAACACCCGTCTGAGAGTGATCATCGCTACGCGCTATCGATGCAGGATTGGTTTGACATGCGAAATTCTTTGCTTGTCGCTGAGACGATCATTCTCGGTGCGCGGCGGCGGACCGAAAGCCGAGGGGCGCATCAACGGGACGATTATCGCCTGACCGATCCCGAGCAATCTTATAATCTTGTAACGAGATTATCGAATGGCGCGTTGAAACTTGAAGAGACTGCCTTGGTGAAAAAACGTGTGGAACTCAAACAGCTGAAGGCTGCCGAATGACTCATGAAACGGCGAAAGTGACGGTACAGCGCGGTGGGCCCGGTGAGGAGCCAACTTTTGAAGACTTTGAAGTGCCTTTTCGTGAAGGGATGTCAGTCTTGGATGCATTGATCTGGGTTCGAGGCAACCTCGATTCGTCTCTCGCAATCCGCTACAGCTGCACCAATGCCAACACCTGCAAGGAATGCATGGTGAAAGTGGAAGGTAAGACAGTATATGCTTGCACGGAGCGTCTTGGAACGAAACCGGTGACGGTAGGGCCGCTGACGAATAAACGTCTGCTCCGCGATCTGGTGACCGATATCGTGCCGCCTAAGGAGAAGCTCTCACTTCTACTCGGCCAGGATTCGGATTGATCCTTGAATTTATCTTAGAACGTAAGCGACAGTTGAGCCGTCGCTGGCTTCGAACCGCACGCCGACTAGGACGTCATTTTTGTCGTACCAGAGTTCGCGTTTGAATTCGCCTGTTAGCTGGAAATGTTGCGTGGTAACTTTCTTGCCCCGTACTTTTAATTTTTCAGCACCCAAATATTCGACTTTAATCTTCTTTACATTGCCTGAAATTGTGGCGAGGGTTTGACTTCGGTCTAAAATCAAGCGATTCCAGAGGCTAGCTGGAATAATGTCCCGCTCGACAGTGTGATTACCATCTGCGCCGTGAACCATCAGCGCATCCTCTACTTGATATACCTGAAGTTTGACTGGCGTGCCATTTTCATTGGTAATCGATTCAAGTGAATTGAGTTTGCCGCCCTGCCAAACTTCCGTGGACTCGTGCTCAAAAAGATAAACAGAAATAAAGAAGAGGCGGAAGTTAATTTCGGTCTTGATGCGAACTTCGGTGCGATTAGCTGAACGGTCGAAAAGATACGTGTGAGTTCCTATGGCCTCACCATTGCGTACGATATCAAACTCCAGTACGCCATCCTTCGGCACACCCGCGGCGGATGCACCATCTCCGAGACTGATTGCAAATAATACAGCCCAACAAAATACGTGCATTTTCCAGCACAAAATTACCACTTGCCCCAAATCCAAACGAATTTGCCGAGAATGCTAGGGCTTTACCATATTAGGTTCAAGTTTTGTAACAACTCGAATTTGTATTGAGTTGGGTTAGAATCAGCCTTTTAAAGGCTTGTCGCTGCCCGAGCGGCCTGGTCGTAAAGGCCGGATAGGGCGCGCAGAACCCGCGCGGCATCGCCGATTTCCTGAGTATCGACGGTACCGAGTGCGGTCAACGTTTCGATGAGGCACGCGTCGCGGACCTCCCGGTATCGGATGCTGGCCTCCCGGCCGGCCTCGCTCGCCTCATAGAGGCGTTCCTTGCCTTGCCGAAATGCGCTCACCAAACCCTGCTTCAAAAGCTTTTTGAGGGCGTAGTTGACGGTGTGCGTATCCTCGATGTTCAAGGTGAAGCAGATATCCGCTAGTTTCTTCGGCCGATCGCGATGGTTCACTGTATGCAGAACCATCACGTCGAGCGGGCCAAGGTCAGGCACTCCCGCTGCCGCCATGCATCGGACGATCCATCGGTTGAAGGCGTTTGTCGCCACGCAAAGACCATATTCGAGTTCACTTGTTTCCGCTGCCTCCTCGGCGACGAGATGTGCCGAGGAGACTATCCGGTTCCTTGTTTTGCCGGTCATTCCGCAGCTTCCGGAAGCGGTTCGACGCGCTCCGTCGCCGGGCCGAACCCACCGCCGGTCGGAGTCTGAAGGACAAAGACGTCGCCTGCCGTTACGCTTCGTTTGTCCATTGCGGTCATTTCTTCACGGCTGCCATCGATCCGTTCGACCCAATTGCGCCCGCACTCCCCCGGGGCACCGCCCGCCATGCCGTAAGGCGGTACGATTCGATGGTTGGATAGAATGATGACTTCCATATCCTCCAGAAAGCGGATGCGCCGTAAGGTGCCACCCCCGCCCGTGTGCTGGCCGGCGCCGCCGCTGCCATGGCGGATACCAAAACTCTCAAGCACAACCGGGTACCGCCATTCCAGAACTTCCGGGTCCGTGAGGCGCGTATTGGTCATATGCGTGTGAACCGCAGAGGTGCCATCAAAATCGGGGCCGGCCCCCGAACCGCCGCAGACGGTCTCATAGTACTGGTGGCGTTCGTTGCCGAAGGTGACGTTGTTCATCGTGCCTTGGCTTGCTGCCTGGACGCGGAGGGCGCCGAACAACGTGTCGGTGACGACCTGACTGGTCTCGACATTTCCTGCCACGACTGCCGCTGGATATTTCGGTGACAGCATGCAACCGTCCGGAATAATAATATCGATCGGCTTCAAGCAACCCTCGTTCAACGGGATCTTGTCGTCGACCAAGCAACGGAACACATACAGGACTGCCGAACGTGCAACCGCGGAAGGCGCATTGTAGTTCGAAGGCCTTTGATCGCTGGTGCCTGTAAAGTCGACCGTAGCCGATCGCTCTTCCTTGTTGAAGGAAATTGTTACTTTAACTTCAGCACCTTCATCCGTCGGATAGGTAAATTCGCCGTCTTGCATGACGTCAATAACCCGGCGGACTTGCTCTTCCGCATTGTCTTGTACATGCCTCATGTACGCATGTACGACGTCGAGACCGAATTGGTCAATCATCTTGTGGACTTCCTGGACACCCTTGGCGCCAGCCGCAATCTGCGCCTTCAAATCGGCGATGTTGTGATCGGGGTTCCGTGCCGGATAAGGATGATCAGCGAGGTGTTTACGAAGTTTGTCCTCCAGGAACTCGCCGCTGTCGACCAGCATAAAGTTGTCGAACAAAATGCCTTCTTCCTCGACGACCTTGCTGTCTGGCGGCATGGAGCCGGGAGTAATGCCACCGATATCCGCGTGGTGCCCGCGGCTCGCGACGAAGAACAGAATACCATCCCCCGCGTCGTCGAAAATTGGCGTTATGACGGTAACGTCTGGCAGGTGCGTGCCGCCGTTATAAGGCGCGTTTACCACGAAAACATCACCCGGCTTCATCTTACCTGCATTTTCGCGCAGAACTGTTCGGATACTCTCACTCATTGAACCGAGATGGATCGGAATATGCGGTGCGTTCGCGACCAGCATGCCGTCCGGATCGAATATTGCGCAGGAGAAGTCAAGCCGTTCTTTAATGTTTACGGAGAAAGCCGTGTTCTCCAATGTAAGACCCATCTGCTCCGCGATCGACATGAAGAGGTTGTTGAAGACCTCCAGCATAACCGGATCGCATTCCGTACCGATCGCGTATTCGCGCTCCAGGGCTACAACTCGGTCAAGCACTAGGTGTCCTTTCGGTGTCAGCTCAGCGCTCCAGCCGGGCTCGACAATGGTCGTCGCCGTTTGTTCGCGGATCACCGCTGGCCCAACGATCTTTGTGCCGGGCGCAAAGGTGTCGCGATCGTAGACCGGTGTGCCGTGTTCAGCTCCGGCCATATAGGCGAAGACTTTCGCCAACGACTCCGCCGTTGCCGTTTTATGGTTATCGAGCTTTTTCTCTTCCGTATTGGTCATTATACCGATGGCTTCGACGGCGGCCGCTTCGATAATCAACGCCTTTTCGGGCATGATGAAGCCATAGCGTTGACGGTGGTCGTCTTCGAATCGTTTCTGCATTTCCGCCGGCGTGCTAACATCAATCAGATGGGGCGTGTCCGTGCCTTCGTAGCGAAGGTGCACACGGCGCAGAACCTCGATTTGTGCGTCGGCGATACCTTGGCGGGTCAGCTCTTCGGTTGCTTCCGCCCCGAGGGCGTTGAGCATCGAATTTAGGTCGGCCATTGCGTCGTCTTCCAGGGTTGCTTCGACCGCCCGCTCCCGCAGTGCCCGGATATCCGCGAGGCCCATGCCATAGGCGGATAGGACGCCGGCGAAGGGGTGAATCAGCACTTTGGTCATGCCAAGTGCGTCGGCGACGAGGCAAGCGTGCTGGCCACCGGCACCGCCGAAGCAGTTCAACGTATATCCCGTGACGTCATAGCCACGTTGAACCGATATTTTCTTGATTGCGTTTGCCATATTTTCGACCGCGATTTTTAAGTAACCGTCCGCGACCTCGACGGGGGAACGATGGTCGCCGGTTGCAGCCTGAATTTCCTGCGCCAAAGCTTTGAACTTTTGGCGGACGATTTCAGCGTCGAGGGGTTCGTCCTGGTTAGGGCCGAACACATTCGGAAAGAAGTCTGGCTGCAGCTTGCCGAGCATAACGTTGCAGTCGGTGACTGTCAGTGGGCCGCCGCGGCGATAGCAAGTAGGTCCTGGGTTGGCGCCCGCACTTTCCGGTCCGACCCGATAGCGAGAGCCGTCAAAGAAACAGATCGATCCGCCGCCGGCGGCGACCGTGTGGATCATCATCATAGGAGCCCGCATACGCACACCGGCAACCAGTGTTTCGAACGCCCGTTCGTATTCGCCGTCATAATGAGCGACATCTGTCGATGTGCCACCCATGTCGAAGGAAATAATTCGGTCGAACCCGGCCTGGGCTGCGGTCTCGACCGCGCCGACGATCCCGCCCGCGGGGCCGGACAGGATCGCGTCCTTACCTTGGAAGAGGTTTGCGTCGGTGAGACCGCCGTTCGATTGCATAAACATCAGCCGCGTGTTGCCTAGTTCGGACGCGACCTGATCGACATAGCGGCGCAGCAACGGGGAAAGATATGCATCGACGACCGTGGTGTCGCCGCGGCTCACGAACTTCAGGAGTGGACTGGTCTCGTAGCTTGTCGAGACCTGCGTGAAGCCGATCTCGCTCGCTAGTTCGGCGACCTTCAATTCATGATCTGGGAAGCGATAACCGTGCATAAAGACGATGGCGACGGCACGGATGCCTTCATTAAAGGCCTTTTGGAGCAGAGTGTGTGCCGTGTCGAGATTAAGCGACGTCTCGACCGTCCCATCGGCCAAGACGCGTTCCGGGACCTCGACAACGCTTTCGTACAGCATTTCAGGCAGAACGATTTCGCGTGCAAAAAGGTCCGGCCGGGCTTGGTAACCGATACGAAGTTGGTCCCTGAAACCGTTTGTTGTGACCAAGAGGGTGCGGTCGCCTTTTCGTTCCAAGAGCGCGTTGGTGGCGACGGTGGTGCCCATCTTCACCGCGTCGATCTGTCCGGCCGGTATCGGTGCATTCTTGGCGATACCGAGGAGGTCACGGATTCCTTGAACAGCCGCGTCTCGATAGGCTTCCGGGTTCTCCGACAAGAGCTTGTGGGTGATGAGTTCGCCGTCGGGCTTTTTGGCCACGACATCTGTAAATGTCCCACCGCGATCGATCCAAAATTGCCATCCCGACTTCATTGCACCGTTCCCGTCCATGGTACCACTCCCGAAGTTAGTTTATGAGATAAAGATAATTTATTGATAAATTGTCAATGATTATATGCGGCAAAATTGCCATTTGCAGCTCCGTGGACGGCGGTACATGTTGGGTCGGCTAAATACCGGAGATGAATGATGCAGTGGACGCACGAACACGACGAACTGCGGCGCACCGCGCGCCGAATTGTCGATGAGGAAATCAATCCGCATGTCGATGAATGGGAAGAAGCGGGTCAATTTCCGGCACATCATGTAATGAAACTATTGGGCGACGCCGGTTTGATCGGCATTTCGCGTCCGTCCGCCTATGGCGGTCTTGATCTCGACTATTCTTACGAGGTCGCGTGTGCGGAAGAGATGGGCGGGATCCATGCCTATGGCGTCTCAACGGCCATCGGTGTCCAAACCAATATGTGTATTCCGGCGCTGTCGAAGTACGGCAGCGATGCGCTCCGTGCGGAATGGTTGATGCCCACATTCGCGGGCGATTTGGTCGGATGCATTGGCATCTCCGAGGTTGGCTCGGGGTCAGATGTTGCTAACGTAAAGAGCTTCGCGCGCCGGGATGGTGACGACTACGTAATAAATGGCCAAAAGATGTGGATATCGACCGGCATTCAAGCCGATTGGATGTGTATGCTGGTAAATACCAGCGAGGAGAAGGGGTCGCACCGCAATAAATCGCTTATCGTCGTGCCGCTTAGGTCCAATGGAATTACACGGCACAAGCTATCAAAACTCGGTCTTCATTCGTCCGATACGGCACAGATTTTCTTCGACGAAGTTCGCGTGCCGGCGTCGAATCGTATCGGCGAGGAAGGGCGCGGCTTCACTTACCAAATGGAACAGTTTCAGGAAGAACGCCTCTATGTCGTCGCGCGATCGCTCGGGATTTTGCAGGATGCGCTGGATACGACCATCGAGTACACGCGTGACCGTCAGGCGTTCGGAAAAGCTGTGATCGATAACCAGTTCGTTGCTTTTCGGATTGCGGAAATGCAGACGGAAGTTGAAGCACTGCGGGCCTTACTCCACACTGCGACGGCGAAATACGTCGCGGGCGAGGACGTTACGACCTTAGCGTCAATGGCGAAGTATAAGATGGGGCGCCTAGCCGAATGGATTCCGGGCGAATGCCTTAGGTTCTGGGGCGGCCAAGGCTTCATGCACGAGAACCGGATCAGCCGTACCTATCGCGATATGAAGGTCGGTGCAATTGGGGGCGGCTCCAACGAAATAATGCTACAAATCATTGCTAAGCGGATGAAACTATCGGGGTAAATCGCGATGAATGTGCTCATTGTCGGCGGTGGTATTGGCGGGCTAGCGACGGCCGTCAGCCTGCGTAAGGCGGGGATCGAGCCAAATGTCTGTCAGTCCACGACTCCTGTGGAGACCTCGAACGTTTTATTCACCGCCACCTCCATTACTTTTCCCTTATCGCTGGTACTCGGTCTTTTGACAAATATATCGCATAGTCAGGGTATTAAATGAGTGGTCGGCCCGCCGAGGGCAAGCCGCACGAATTTCGTTCAAGGAGGGTGCCATGCGCAAGACAACTAAATTGAAAGAGATGATCGCTTCCGGAGAAACGATTCTGGTGCCAGGTGTCTATGACGGTTTGTCGGCGCGGATCGCGCAGGCGGCCCAGGCGAGTCTACTCTACGCGACCGGCGGCGGCATCGCGCGGAGTACGGGAATACCAGATATGGGGCTGATTAACCCGGTGCAGATTACCGAACGTCTCGAGCAGATTGTTGACGCCGTCGATCTTCCTGTGATTGCGGACTTCGATACGGGATACGGCAATGCCCTCAATGCATTACACACCTTGAAGGGGTTTGAGCGGGCAGGTGTCGCGGGTTTTCACATTGAAGACCAAGTCTTCCCTAAACGATGCGGTCATTTAGAGGGCAAGACCGTGGTGCCGGTGGAAGAGCTGGCAACAAAAATTCGGGCGATAAAAGAAAATCAGAGCGATCCGGATCTTGTCGTCATTGCCCGCACGGATGCGCTGGCGGTCGAAGGTTATGATGGCGCCGTTGAGCGAATGCACAGGTATATGGAAGCGGGGGCCGATGTGGCCTTTATCGAGGCACCGCGAACGGTCGAACAAATCGAAAAACTGTCGACTGACCTGCCGTATCCGAAGCTATTGAATATGTTTTGGGGCGGTAAAACGCCGGTCGTCCCGAAGGAAAAACTCGAAGCCTGGGGTTTCAATCTCGTCATCGCGCCGGGTGATCTCCAGCGCGCGGCGATGCATGTGATGAGGCAGGCCGCTGAAGCTATTTTGAATGAGGGACACACAGAGTCTTTGAAAAGTCAAATGGCGTCGTTCGACGACCGTGAAGAAGCGATTAATACCGCGAAATACATGGAGCTCGACTCGCGTTACGCCACGTAAGGAGGCAGGAAATGGCATCGCCCACTGATTTCGAGGCAACTTTTGAGCTCGCTGGCGAATCTGTCACCTACTTCAGTTTAGCTAAAGCGGAGGCGGTCGGATTGGGCGCGTTTGGGAAACTGCCGAATTCGTTGAAGGTTCTCGGCGAGAACTTGCTGCGCAATTGCAACAAGCTTGCCGTCAGTGAGGACGATATTAGCGGCCTCGGTGCCTGGGCAAGCGATCCGACGATGGTTCGCGAAGTCGCGTACCATCCTGTACGTATCCTGATGCCGGACATGTCTGGGATACCGCTATTGGTCGACCTTTCGGCAATGCGTGATGCTGTTAATGACTTCGGTGGAGACCCGGCTAAAATCAATCCACGTTTGCCGATTGATTTCGTTATTGATCACTCGGTCAACGTCGATTATCACGGGCGTCCAGACGCTTTGCAGCGAAATATGGCGCTTGAATATGAACGGAACGGCGAACGCTATCGTTTTGTAAAGTGGGCACAGCAAGCGTATGAAAATATTGAAGTTATTCCACCAGGTATGGGTATTCTTCACCAAGTAAACGTCGAGCATATCGCCCGTGTCGTCTGGTCGAAGGCGGTTGATGGCCGCCGCCACGCCTATCCGGACACGATGCTTGGCATGGACAGCCATACACCAATGATAAATGCGCTTAGTATTTTTGGTTGGGGTGTGGGCGGACTGGAAGCGGGCGCGGCCATGCTGGGCCAAGCGGTGTCAATGTTAATCCCGAATGTGGTGGGTGTACGTGTTGTTGGACGCTTGCCGGAAGGCGCGACGACAACAGACGCGGTCCTGACGGTCACTGAAAAGCTCCGCGCGCATGGGGTTGTCGGGAAGTTTGTCGAGTATTTTGGGCCGGGCTTGGATCATTTGGCGCTAACGGACAGAGCGACCTTGTCGAATATGTCGCCGGAATATGGTGCCACGATGGGATTCTTCCCAATCGATGATCGAACGCTGGAATTTCTCCGGACGACGGGCCGCGATACAGATCAGGTGGTGCTTGTCGAAGCTTATGCGAAAGAACAAGGGTTGTGGCGCGGGGCGGAAGCGCCGGTTTTTACCGAAATTATAGAAATCGACTTGTCCGACGTCGAGCCTTGTCTTGCCGGACCGTATCGTCCCAACCAACGGACATCATTGGGACAGGTGCCGAAGAGTTATCAAGACGCGATGACCGCGATGGGGCGGACGGAGAAGCCGGTTTCCATGGCGGGCACCGACGGGGAATTGCGAGACGGTGCGGTCGTACTTGCGGCGATTACCAGTTGCACCAACACCTCGAACCCGGCGGTCATGCTTGGGGCCGGTCTGTTGGCACGGAATGCGGTTCGGCAAGGCCTGCAGACTAAAGAATGGGTGAAAACGTCGCTCTCGCCGGGCTCCGCCGTCGTCGCCGATTACCTGACAAAGGCTGGTCTCCAAGAAGACCTCGATGCGCTTGGTTTTCACGTCACAGGATTTGGCTGCATGAGTTGCGGCGGGCTTTCAGGCCCGTTACCAGAGGCGATTGCAACAGCGATACAAGACAATGACCTCGCGGTTGGCGCCGTCCTTTCGGGCAACCGGAACTTTGAAGGGCGGGTACATGCCCTCTGTCGTCTCAATTATTTGGCCTCGCCGATGCTGGTCGTCGCTTACGCTTTAGCGGGTAATCTCGCGTGTAACATGACCGTAGACGCCCTTGGCGTCGATAGTGGTGGAAATGCTGTTTATCTCAAGGATATCTGGCCCACGCCCGATGAAATCGACGAAGCGATCCGGTCAGCGATTTCGCCGGACCTCTACCGGATGCGATACGCCACAGCCACGGATGGTGATGAAAACTGGCAAGCACTGTCTGCGGGTGAAGGCGTACTTTTCGATTGGGAGAAAAACAGCACGTATATCCAACGGCCGCCGCTCTTCGAGGGGTTTACGCCGGTACCCGGGAAAACTTTGGATATCCGCTGTGCGCGCGCCCTGGCAATGGTCGGCGATATGACGACTACAGATCATATTTCTCCCGTCGGTTTTATTCCGCCCGATGTCCCGGCCGGGGAATACCTGCAGAGTCTGGGCGTCGCGCCAAAGGACTTCAATATCTACGGTACGCGGCGCACGAACCACGAAATTATGGTTCGGGGCACGTTCGCGAACATAAGACTGCGCAACGAAATGGCGCCTGGCACGGAAGGCGGATTCACGACGCACCAGCCGACCGGTGACGTTTTGACTATTTACGATGCAGCGATGCGCTACGCGGCAGAAGGGGTGCCGTTGATTGTTATCGGCGGCGATGCCTATGGCACCGGATCCTCTCGTGATTGGGCGGCAAAGGGTACAAAACTTCTGGGGATCCGTGCGGTCATCGCCGAGGGACTCGAGCGAATTCATCGCTCGAACCTGATTGGCATGGGCGTTCTTCCGCTACAATTCCCGCAGGGTGTTACCCGCAAGACGCTCGGTTTGGATGGTTCGGAGACGTTCTCCCTGACCGGGCTCGAATCCGGCATTAAACCGAGAATGGCAGTAAAACTCGCGATCGCCCGGTCCGATGGTTCGGTGGCAACGCTCGACTTGATCTGTCGCCTCGATACGGAGGTGGAGGTCGAGTACTACCTTCACGGAGGAATGTTGCATTATTGTTTGCGGGAAGCTCTCGAAGCCGCTTAATTGTCATCCTATGGAACCGACAATCGAATTTCCCGTTGGCCTGGGTCTGTCAAGTTGGTCGGATGAGCAGCGCGACGTAAATTTGCAGGAAACCTTGGCGAAAAACCCGGATCCCAGCGCTGTCTGGGTATTTGGATATGGTTCCCTAATTTGGGACCCGCGGTTTGAGCCGGCGGAAACGCGGGCTGCGACATTACAAGGGCATCACCGGTCTTTTTGTTTTTTTACGACACGGGGCCGCGGCTCGCCGGAGCGGCCTGGTTTGGGGCTCGCCATCGTGCCCGGCGGTGGCCCCGTGGAGGGGCTCGCTTACAAACTCGATCCAGCAGCGTATGATGATGTGTTAGATGCGCTCTGGCGGCGCGAGATGAGTAACGGCGTCTACAATGCGGAATGGAGGCGAATGGAGACTCTTCAAGGGGACGTGCATGCAATTGTGTACGTGGCAAACGACACGCATGCCAACTACTGCGGCGATCTGCCATTAGAAGAACAGGCGCGCATAATGGCGGGTGCGAAAGGCCCGCGAGGCTGGAGTTACGAGTATTTAGGAAATCTTGTCACAGAGTTCCGCCGACTCAGAATTGCTGACGATTACCACTGCGCTCTCTACGATCGAATTCTGGAAATCATCGCGGCACGTACGTAATTCACATATGTATGTTCTGGTGTACGCTAAGCTTCGGCGAGCTTGGGTAAGACTTCGGCTGAACCTTTTGACGGTAGGTCTGTGACCAGCATATGGGCCGCAAAATGTGTGATACAGATGTCGGGTTTAGCGTTCGTGACAACGACCTGCGGCGTAATTCCGCAGGCCCAGAAAACCGGCACTTCGCCTTCTTCGATCACTGGTGGGTCGCCGTATTCGGGCTTCATGATGTCGTCGATGCCAATTGCAGCAGGATCGCCGAAATGAACAGGCGCACCGTGCGTGAGCGGGAAGCGGCTGGTCACTTCGACCGCACGAATTGCGTCTGCAGGTTTGAACGGCCGCATTGAACAGACCATACCCCCTTCGAAGTCGCCCGATTTGGTTGTCTGAATATTGGTTTCGTAAGCCGGCACTTCCCGCCCTAATTCGAGGTGGCGAAGCGGCAGGCCCGCTGAGACCAACGCTTCTTCGAACGAATATGAGCATCCCAGAGCGAACGCCACGAAATCGGCTTGCCAGTACTCGGAGATATCGGTCACTGCCTCGACGAACACGCCGTTTCGGAAGATCCGGTATTTGGAAACGTCGGTCCGCAGATCGAAATCGTGCGCCAATGTGGGCATTTCCACCGAACCGACTTCGGAGACCGCGATTAACGGGCAGGGCTTCGGGTTTCGTTGGCAGAACGTTGCGAAATCTAACGCGTATTTTTCTGGCATAATGGCGAGGTTCGCCTGTATATAACCCATGGCGAGGCCCGTCGTGTCTTCTGTGTATTGCCCGGTGCGTATTAGACGGCGCAGCTGGGTCGGCGACAATTGCTTTAGGTCCCGCAAGTTTTGCACATCGTTCATCGTTTGATTGTCCTTCCCTGTTTCACGCATTTTCCTCTCTTTCGTTCGGTGAGTCTACATTGACGAACGCGTCCCCCGCGATAGCCTTACTTTTCCGTTTTCCGACGAACGGCCAATATCCGCCTCCATGAAATGGTTCAAACGGTTTGGTACTCTATTGATCTTCTTCCTGGCAGGTCCTCTATTGGTGCTGATCGGAGGAGACGCTATGGGCAAAGCATGGTGGGAAGCCTCCCGAGACTCATCGGGACAAGCGCCGGACCCAGCGGTCACTCGGGAAGCTGTCGTGCAGGTCTATGGCGCACGCGCGTTTGGTTGGCGGGGCGCTTTCGGTGTGCATACGTGGATTTCTGTAAAGCCCACCAATGCGCGCCACTATGTGGTCTATCATGTGGTTGGATGGCGCTTACGGGATGGCAATAACTCGGTCGTTATCGAACGCGATATCCCGGACCGGCTGTGGTACGATGCCTTGCCTGAACTCTTGGTTGATTTGCACGGCCCCGGTGTCGATGATGTCATCACCAAGATCAATGTCGCTGCGCGCGCTTACCCTTTTGGTGGGAAATATACTGTTTGGCCAGGCCCCAATAGCAATACTTTCACCGCCTGGATCGGGCGTCGGGTGCCGGAACTAAAGCTCGACCTGCCGCCGACGGCAATCGGAAAGGATTGGTTGGGAAATGACGGTCTATTTGCCAAATCGCCGAGTGGCACCGGGTATCAGATCTCTTTTTTTGGGTTGGCGGGCATTCTGGTCGGCATCGAAGAAGGCTTTGAGGTGAACGTTGCTGGTTTAAATTTCGGATTGGATCCGCTGAAATTGGCGTTGCGATTGCCTGGCATCGGGCGGGTCGGCTTGAACACCGTTGTGGAGCAGCGGCGTATAGATACTGAAAACGAGGGAAAATGAGCGTTTGGGGGAAAATTATTGGCGGCGTCGGTGGATTTGCTATCGGCGGACCTATCGGTGCTTTGGTCGGCGCCGTTGCAGGGCATGCGGTCGACAAGGCGCGTGGCCCGAGCGGCGAACCTCAGGATACTACCAAATCTGTTGCATTCACTATCGCTGCTATAGCACTCGGCGCAAAGATGGCGAAAGCGGATGGGCATGTCACACGTGACGAGGTCGACGCCTTCAAAAAAGTATTTAGCGTGCCGCCGGAAGAGGTGAAGCAAGTGTCCAAGTTCTTTGACCAGGCTCGCAAAGACAGCCGCGGTTTCGAGCCATATGCGCGCCAGGTGGCTGGTATGTTCGCAGATAATCCCGCCGTTCTTGAGGAATTACTTTATTGCCTCACCGTGATTGCCAAGGCTGACGGTGTCGTCCATCCGGCCGAAGTGGCCTATCTGCGTTCGGTGGGCAATATTTTTGGGCTCGACGACTATGCGTTCGAGCGAATTACTGCAATCAGCGGCGGTGTCGGCGCTTCTGATCCCTATAAGATATTGGGTGTCCAGCGCACTATCACCGACAACGATCTGAAAACGGCGTATCGGGCACTGGTCCGCGAAAACCATCCGGATAAGCTGATTGCCGAGGGGTTGCCGGAAGAATTGGTGCAACTGTCGAATGAGAAACTCGCCGCCATCAATGATGCTTACGACCAGATCTCCGCCGATCGCGGACTGAACTAGGCCAGTTGCTGTATTGTCATGAATGTTCCCTGTCTCGATATATTTGATCACCCATCGCCCAACTGCGATGATCGCCCGGAAGGTATGCCCATTGATATGCTGGTTCTCCACTACACGGGCATGCCAACGGGCGAAGAGGCCCTGGCGAGGCTCACCAATATCGAACACGAGGTCAGCGCGCATTACCTTATTGAAGAAGACGGCCGTGTCTTCCAGCTTGTGCCGGAGGCAAAGCGCGCTTGGCATGCCGGCGTCTCTTATTGGCGCGGACACAAGAGCCTCAATGCCCGCTCGATCGGGATTGAACTGGTTAACCCCGGACACGATTTCGGTTATCGGCCCTTTCCTGAACTGCAGATGATGGCGTTGGAGACTTTAGCGCTCGATATTCTGGCGCGTCATCCGATTCCGCCCCGTAATGTCGTCGGTCATTCAGATATCGCGCCGACCCGCAAGAATGACCCGGGCGAGCTTTTTGATTGGCGCAGTCTGGCGGTTAAGGGCATTGGAATGTGGCCAGATCGGGCCCCGAACGGGCCCCGCAACGTCATGGACGCGCTCGAGACGGTTGGTTACGAGACGTTGGACTATGCTCGTGCTCTAGCCGCCTTTCAGCGGCATTTCCGGCCCGCCGAAATTCAAGGCGTTTCGGATCCAGATACGCTCTGCTGGCTGCAAGGCACGGTGGAGTTGGTCGAGAGGATGGGGTGACGTTGCGTTACTGTTAATTGCTTTCGCAATACACCATTCCGGTACTATAATGAAACTAGCGTCAGATGGCTGGATGGCCGCCTCTTGCAATAGGGAAACCTGTAAGGGGAGGAAAGTCCGGGCTCTACGGAAACACGGTGCCGGATAACGTCCGGCGGGGGCGACCCCAGGGAAAGTGCCACAGAAAGTAAACCGCCAACACACCGTGTGGTTTGTCGGTAAGGGTGAAAGGGTGCGGTAAGAGCGCACCGCGCGTTCGGTGACGGGCGTGGCAGGGTAAACCCCACCGGGAGCAAGACTGAATAGGAAAGGCCGGCGGCTTTGGGCCGCGGATGAGTTTCCGCATCGCCTTTCGGGTAGGTCGCGCGAGGCGTCCGGTAACGGTCGTCCCAGATGAATGGCCATCCATCGTCCTCCGGGACGGGGACAGGACCCGGCTTATAGGCCGTCTGACGCTTTCTCTTTATTTTTTGGGCTGTATAGATGATGCGAAGCTGCTGCGGTCCAAAGTTTTTATTCGTCTAAGCAGCGCCAAAACTGTCCCATGAACTCCCAAACCGGTGCTAATAAGAAATCAAAACAAACATTTAGAAACGCATTGTGGAATTTTATATGAATAGAATTCATCAAAACACAAAATCTAGTACCTTGAGGTGAATACAATACAATCTTTTGATTGTTGAGGAGAATATGTCTTATTATTATTTACTTCTTTAATTGATTATTTACTTGCGTTAACTTTCCATTTTATCCCATAATATCCCAATATATCCCATTTTGTACCAAATCGCGGAATCGGTTCTGGGCATTTGGGAGGTTTTTTGAAAGGGATTAGAAAGTCGCATCGATGGCGCTATTCGCGGGTACATTCGAGAACCGGATCGACCGGAAGGGGCGTGTATCCTTACCTGCTGATTTTCGTGCCGAGCTGCCGGCTGATGGGCCGCGCGTTGTCTATATCTATCCGTCACCTCGGGGTACTGCACTTGAAGCATGCGATCGAGATTTTATGCAGCGGATGTCCGACAGCATCGAACAGTTCGATATTTTTTCCGATGAAGAAGACGAAATGACAGCGTCTATCGTTGCGGCTGCACGGCGGGTTACTATTGATACCGAAGGCCGTATCGCCTTGCTTCCAGAATTGATCGCGGAGGCTGGGATCCGCGACGCCGTCACATTTGTCGGCAGGGGTGCCCGGTTTCAAATTTGGAATCCGAGCGATTACAAAACCTATTCAGTTGAAGCGCGTAAACGCTCAACAGGCCGCACCATGCGGCTTTTGCCACACGAAGGGCGCGACCAATGAGCATCGGTCTGCTAAGCGGCGGACAGGACGCGCGGCATATACCAGTTATGCTAGATGAAGCATTGGCTGCCTTGGCACCACGTGATGGGGGAACCTACGTTGATGGTACTTTCGGACTTGGCGGTTATGCGTGCGCAATTTTAGAAGCTGCAGATACGACGGTTTGGGCGATCGATCGTGACCCAGAAGCGATCATTCGTGGTGCCGCCTTAATTGAAGAATATGATCCGCGGTTAACCCTTCTGCAGGGCCGTTTTGGTGAGATGCGTGGTCTATTGCGCCAAGCTGGGATCGAAAAGGTTGACGGTATAGTTCTTGATCTCGGTATTTCATCACCGCAGATCGATGATGCCCATCGCGGGTTTTCGTTCCAATTTGACGGTCCGCTCGACATGCGGATGGAGCGCGTGGGACAGAGCGCCTCTGATGTTGTCAATACAATGGATGAAGAAAAACTTGCACGTTTGATCAATGAACTTGGTGAAGAGCGCCGGGCACGTCGCGTTGCCCGTGCAATCGTTAAAGCCCGGATCGAGTCCCCCATTACTCGGACATCTGAGCTTGCCAATATTGTTCGCCGCGCTCTTCCTCAGGGTCGTTCCAAGATCGATCCTGCAACCCGAACCTTCATGGCTTTGCGGCTGCATGTAAATGAAGAGCTGGAAGAGTTGGAAGCCGGTCTCCGGGCTGCAGAGGAAATCTTGGTGCCGGGCGGCCGGTTAGTTGTTGTTTCTTTTCACTCGTTGGAAGATCGGCGGGTCAAATTATTCTTGCGGGAACGAAGCGGAGCGTTGCCGTCCGGCTCGCGTCATATGCCTCCAAGTCAGGCTAAATATTCCCCAAGTTTTTACGTCCTGCGTCGTGGTGCCCAAAAGCCTGGGCTCACTGAGCTCACAAGCAATCCACGCGCCCGTTCAGCACGATTGCGGGTCGCTGAGCGAACCGGGGTGGCTGCTTGGCCACGTGAGGCGCAGTTTGGAGGCATCGAGAAACTATGAAAATAACCTTCATAGCCATTTGGTTAATTCTTGCCGCGAGTGCAGTGGCGGCGATGTTTCACATCACCTTCGAGGTTGAAAATCTCGAAGCTCGTCTGCATGAGGTGAACCGGAATATAGTGCGAGAACAGGAGGCAATTCACGTCTTTCAAGCGGAATGGAGCTATTTTAACCGACCGAGTCGCTTGGAGACCCTTTCGCAAGAATTGTTACCTAATCTATTGCCGGTATCTGCAACACAATTCACAACATTTTCGCGTTTACCGAAACGTGACGAGGTTGATGGAATAATAGAGCGTCCTGTAGTCTCTCCCGCAAGTTTTGCGCAGCCTACTATAGGTCCTCAAGACGGCATTGTTGCAGGAGGAAAGCTTCAATGATCGAACGGTTGCGAAAAGCGCGCTGGCTGGCAAAGTCCGGTCCGGTAGTACAACGAGCTAATCGGCGTCGACCCCAAATAAATTCTTCGGCCGAGACTGTTGACCCAGTCGCTCGTGAAGCGCTGGATATGGGTCGGGCACGATTAATGATGACGGGTGCGGTCTTGACCTTGGCTTTTGCTGTGGTTGGTATGCGCCTCGTTGATGTCACTTTGCTGCAAGCGGCGGTAGAGCCGCGCGTCGCCTATGCTCCGAAACCGGCGCGATTGCAATTCGCACGTGCAGATATCGTCGACAGAAATGGCGTTTTGTTAGCGACTAGTCTTCCGACGGCATCCCTCTACGCTAATCCGCGTCAAGTCCAGGACGCCGACTTCACAGCGAGCCAGTTGGTAACTGTATTGCCGGAACTGGATCGTGCGCGAGTGGCGAAACGTCTAGCCTCAAAACGCGGATTTATTTGGATCAAACGAGAGCTTACACCGCGACAGCATCAGGACGTGATTGGGCTTGGGCTTCCTGGTATCGATTTCCGGCGAGAGGAGACGCGCGTCTATCCGCAGGGCCGTCTGATGTCGCATGTTCTTGGTTTTGTTGACGTAGATGATAAAGGCATTGCTGGTGTAGAGCGACATTTTGAGACGGAGTTGCGGGACCAGGCTGAGCCGCTTGTCCTTTCCGTCGATATACGGATGCAACATGCTTTATGTAGTGAGCTGGCGGCGGCCCAAAATGAGTTCTCGGCGAAGGGTGCGGCGGGTCTAATACTTGACGTGCGTACGAGTGAAGTCTTGGCAATGTGTTCATTACCCGATTTCGATCCAAATGGACCGAAGTACGAACGAGACTCATCGCGGTTCAACCGTGTAGCGCAAGGTGTTTACGAGCTTGGCTCCGCCTTTAAAATATTCACCACGGCGATGGCGCTCGAATCTGGGGTAGCGCGCCTCGATGATCGGTTTGATGCAACAAAGCCTTTGAAGATTTCGCGTTTCACGATCCGGGATTATCATGCGAAAAGCCGCTGGTTATCAGTTTCGGAAATTTTTATGCACTCCTCCAACATTGGCTCTGCGCGTCTTGCTATGGAAGTGGGTGGGAAGGCGCAACGGGATTTCCTCGGTAACATTGGCCTGCTGTCACCATCGGAGGTAGAGTTACCTGAAGTCGGTGCGCCTTTGGTCCCTGATGTTTGGCGTAAGGTCAGCACTATGACCATCGGCTTTGGGCATGGTATTGCTGTCAGTCCGCTGCAGATGGCTGCGGGTGTTGCTGCAATGGTTAACGGTGGAGAGTTCCGGCAACCATCGCTGATAAAACGGACCCCGGACCGAGTGCCCGATGGCCTGCGAGTTGTTTCGGAGCGGACTTCAGAAAAAATTCGCAAATTGATGCGGCTTGTTGTTGAGGAAGGCACGGGAAGTCGGGCCGATGCACCAGGTTATCTAATCGGTGGCAAGACTGGAACGGCAGAAAAAAGTGGTGTTGGCGGATACCGCCGGCGTGCTTTACTGTCTTCTTTCATAGGCACTTTCCCGACGCTTGACCCCCGTTACGTCGTCTTTGCACTCCTCGACGAGCCTAAAGGCACCAAGAAAACGCATGGATTTGCGACTGGTGGCTGGGTTGCTGCGCCGATTGTTAGTCGCGTCGTACAAAAGGTCGGCCCGATTGCCGAAATTCGTCCCTACGAATCCGAATTGCCAAAAATACGCCGTGATGTGGTCACTAATCGGACACTTCGCGCAGGGACACTTGCGTCTTACTGAGCTATTGAATGGAGTGAAATTGAGCCAAGCGACGGTTCTAGACGATGTTACGATTACGGGTTTGACTGCTGATAGCCGCGCGGTCAAGCCGGGTTTTCTTTTTGCTGCCATCCCGGGAACAAGCCTCGATGGTCGTGACTATATCGATGCAGCCTTACGCGCAGGCGCTGCTGCCGTGCTTTCAACACCAGATGTAACGGAAGAACGCGTTACGCCTGGTATTTCCTTGATCACTGCGGATAACCCTAGGCTTAGTTTGGCGCAAATGGCGTCCGTATTCTATGGCAAGAAACCAGAGACGATTGCTGCTGTCACGGGAACGAATGGCAAGACGTCCGTTGCAGCTTTCGCCCGGCAGATTTGGAATGCGCTTGGGCAGAAAGCGGCAAGTATTGGTACCCTTGGCATTACCGGACCTGGTCTCGAGGGTGATGGCGGACTGACCACGCCTGACCCAGTGGATTTGCACCGCCAGCTATTCGAGCTGTGTAGTGCTGGTTTCAATAATGTTGTACTCGAAGCATCCAGTCATGGGTTGGATCAGTTCCGCCTTGACGGTGTTCCAATTCGGGCCGCCGCTTTCACCAATTTGACACGCGATCATCTCGATTATCATGGTTCGATGAAAGAATATCGGGTGGCCAAGATGCGTCTTTTCCGTGATCTGTTGGTTCCTGGGGGTGGAATGGTAGTGAATGCAGAGACACCTGAGTTTCCGGCGTTGATGGAACTAGCACGCGAGCGCGGCTTTGAGTTCTTTAGCTATGGTCTCTCGAAAGGTGACATCAAATGTCGTTCTATGGAGCCAACCAAGGACGGCTGGAATCTGGTGCTTGAGGTGCTAGGTACAGAGCATCCGGTCGAATTTCCGCTGCTTGGGTCATTTCAAGTCGAAAATGCGTTGGCGGCACTTGGTTTGGTGATCGCCTGCGGCGTGGAATATGGTAATGCCGCAGCAACACTTGAGGTGCTCGAAGGCGTACCAGGTCGCATGGAAACAGTGGTTCGTCTGCCTTCGGGAGCACGTGTCATCGTTGACTATGCTCATACGCCAGACGCTTTGAAGACTATTCTGACCGCTACGCGACCGCATGTTGGGCGTCGTTTGACTGTAGTTTTTGGATGCGGAGGCAACCGGGATAAAGTAAAACGCCCCGAAATGGGCGCAATTGCGAGCCAATTGGCTGAAAATGTCATCGTGACGGATGACAATCCAAGGTATGAAGATGCCGGCGAAATTCGTAAGGAAATCGCTGTTTCCTGCCCTTCATGTGTAGAAATTGCCGGACGGCGCGACGCTATTGGCGTGGCTATTTCGGAGCTAGCTGAAGGAGATATCCTGATTGTTGCCGGAAAGGGTCATGAAACCGGTCAAATTATTGGCAATGAAGTTGTTCCATTTTCTGATGCAGAAGTTGTGCGTGAATTAGCGCATAAGGCAGCGCGATGATCGGCCGCCAAATTGACATTTAGGTAGGTCAGGATGCTCTTTAATCTCTTGGTTCCCCTTGCTGAAGATTATTTCGTCTTCAACCTATTCCGCTATCTTACATTTCGGACGGGCGGCGCAATTATGACCGCTCTTCTTGTTAGTTTCGTATTTGGTCCGATGATAATTAATTGGCTAAAAACAGCGCAGAATGGCAATACACCGGTGCGCGAGGATGTGCCGGAAGGCCACCTTAAGAAGGTCGGAACGCCTACAATGGGCGGATTTTTAATTCTTTTAGCTATTTCTGTTAGCACCTTGCTTTGGGCCGACCTCCACAATGCCTATGTTTGGCTTGTTCTCCTTATCACCATGGGTTTTGGTGCGATTGGCTTCGCGGACGATTATTTAAAACTTGCTGGCTATCGTTCGAAAGGGTTGCCTGGGCGCGTCAAACTCTTTTTGGAGATCATTATTGCGCTTATCGCTGCCTATTGGGTTATGACAATCGGGCCGGTGCCACTTTCCGACAGTTTGGTCATCCCATTTTTCAAGAATGTACTGGTTAATCTCGGCTGGTTCTTCATTCCTTTCGCTGTGTTTGTCATAGTTGGTGCCTCGAACGCTGTGAATCTAACTGATGGTCTCGATGGTTTGGCGATTGTGCCGGTCATGATTGCCGCGGCCTGTTTCGGGTTTATAGCGTATCTAGTGGGTAACAGCGTCTACTCAGGTTATCTTCAGCTTCACTATGTCGTGGGCGTTGGCGAACTCTCTGTGTTCTGCGGCGCTTTAGTTGGCGCGAGCCTCGGATTTCTTTGGTACAACGCACCCCCAGCGATGGTGTTCATGGGTGATACCGGTTCGCTGTCGGTGGGTGGGGCGCTTGGCACCATTAGCGTTGTCACCAAACATGAGTTTGTTCTTGCAATCATCGGCGGGCTCTTCGTTTTGGAGACAGTATCCGTCATCGTGCAAGTGGTCTCTTTTAAGCTGACGGGCAAACGTGTTTTCGCCATGGCTCCATTGCATCACCACTTTGAAAAAAAGGGTTGGGCGGAGTCAACGATTGTCATTCGGTTTTGGGTGATTGCATCGATATTAGCGCTGATCGGCATGTCCACATTGAAACTGAGGTGACCGATGATTGATCTCAGAAAAATGCAAGGCAGGCGATTTGCGGTTATGGGACTGGGTTTATCTGGGATGGTTGCGGTCGAAGCATTGGTGGCTTCTGCGGTAGATGTCGTCGGGTGGGATGACGCGCCTGAACAATGCAAGAATGCTACGGCTCGCGGTATACCAGTTGCGCCTTTGATTGATCAGGACTGGTCTTCCTTTGATAGCTTGATCCTTAGTCCAGGGATTCCCCACACTTTCCCAGCACCAAACCCCGTGGTCCAAGCAGCCCGCGATGCTGGAGTGGAGATCGTGGGTGATGTGGAATTACTGGTTCGAGCGCAACCTGAGGCACGTTATATTGGCATCACAGGGACGAACGGAAAATCTACGACCACGGCATTAGTGGCGCACATTCTGTCAGAGAGCGGCGCGCGTGTAGCTGTCGGCGGGAATTTAGGTCAGCCGGCGCTTTCGCTAGAAGCGTTTGATGGGGAGGGCATATATGTGTTGGAAATGTCATCCTATCAGCTGGAGTTGACGCCGTCGGTCGCCTTCGAAATTGCGGTCCTGTTAAATTTGAGTCCAGATCACTTGGATCGCCATGGCGGTATGAATGGATACATCGGTGCTAAGTATCGCATTTTTGAACAACAGGACTCCAATGGTATTGCGGTTATTGGTGTTGATGATAGTGATTGTTGTGGACTTTTTGACAAGTTGACGGCCGAACGTTCTGGGAAAGTGGTGCCGATCTCGTTTGCTGATGCGATGGATGGAGGCGTATATGCATCCGGAACAAATCTCATTGATGCGACGGGGGATACACCACGACAGGTTTGCTCTCTCGACGGTATTAATACTTTGCTTGGTGCGCATAATGCACAAAACGCGGCTGCTGCCTATTACGTATGTAGATCCGTCGGCGTACCCTGTGAAAATATCGCCGCGTGGATGGCAACTTATCCTGGTTTGCCACATCGTCAGCAGTTGGCAGCAGTGATCGACGGGGTCCGCTATGTCAACGATAGTAAGGCAACAAACCCGGAAGCCGCGGCGAAAGCACTTTCAAGCTACGATGAGATTTATTGGATTGCCGGCGGTCGGGCTAAGGGAGGGACACTTGATGCCATTCATCCGTTCCTGCATCATGTTCAACGCGCTTATTTGATTGGCGAAGCCGCTGACCACCTAGCGGCACAACTGGTTGATCATATTGAGGTTGAGCTATGTGGCGACTTGGAGAGGGCAACGACGCGTGCTGCGGAAGATGCTGCCGGATGTGAGGCTGTAGTCTTATTATCGCCTGCGTGCGCGTCTTTCGATCAATTTGCGAATTTTGAAGAGCGGGGGCGGGCGTTCTGCCGTATAGCAGCGGCGCAGCCGGGTATACGACGTGACGTCCGTCACGATGGGAAAGCGCCCTAATTGATGTCGATCGCACGCACCGATAACTCAACATTAGGTCGCTGGTGGTGGACAGTCGATAAATGGACACTTGCCGCGCTAGTGATTTTGGCGACCATGGGCGTAGTGCTATCTATGGCTGCCAGTCCGCCGGTTGCGGAACGCATTGGTCTTGAACCGCTTTATTTCGTTCAACGGCAGGCAGCTTATTTCCCGTTGGCTGTGATTCTCATGTTCGGGGTGTCTCTTATGTCCCCGGTTGGTGCGCGGCGTTTGGCGATAATAGTATTTCTCGGTGCTGTCGTACTCCTTATTTTGACGTTGGCAGTCGGTATTGAAATTAAGGGTGCCCGGAGGTGGCTCAACCTAAGTGGTTTCTCGTTGCAGCCATCGGAATTCGTGAAACCTGCTCTGGCGGTTGTTTGCGCTTGGTTGTTTGCTGCCAATCGACTAGGTGCTGAGATTCCTGGTAATTTCATCTCATTTGCTCTCTATGTGCTAGTCGCGGGCCTGCTTTTGCTTCAGCCGGATGTGGGGCAAGCTCTGGTGATCTCCGCTGTTTGGTTCAGTCAGTGGTTCTTGGCGGGTTTGCCGATGATCTGGGTGGCGGTTGCCTTTGCCGTTGGCATTGCTGGATTAACGGCGGCGTATTTTATTTTTCCGCATGTGGCAAGCCGTATTGACCGCTTCATTGACCCGGCCGCGGGTGACAACTACCAGACAGACAAAGCAATGGAAGCCTTTATGAATGGTGGGTTGTGGGGACGCGGGCCGGGTGAGGGTACGGTTAAAGTCAACTTACCTGATGCACATGCCGATTTTATTCTGGCGGTAGCCGGAGAGGAATTCGGCTTGATCGTGTGCCTAATTATTGTCGCGATCTTTGTATTCATAGTATTGCGCGGTTTTGTCAAGCTTATGCAAACCACGGACCTGTTTGTTGTAATTGCCGCTACGGGCTTACTAGTACAATTCGCGCTGCAGGCGCTGATAAATATGGGGTCGACGGTTAATCTGATGCCTACAAAGGGCATGACACTGCCGTTTATTTCTTACGGTGGCTCGTCGCTTCTGGCTTTAGCTTTTGGGATGGGAATTTTATTGGCATTAACTCGAACGCAATTGGGAGTAAAGGCTTGACCAGACTGTCTCGCCCAGTTGTTTTGGCTGCCGGAGGCACGGGCGGGCATATCTTCCCGGCGCAAGCTCTGGCGATGGAATTATTGGTGCGAGGTTACAGTCTCGTGTTAGTTGCTGATAGCCGCAGCGAAGCGTTCGACGGCGCGCTTGGCGAGTTGGAGATTCACCGAATAGACGCTGCTGGAGTTGCGGGTCGTGGATATATGGCTAAATTGATTGCCTTTCTCCGATTAGGTCGCGGATATTTGCAAGCTCGACGCTTGTTGCGTCGCCTTGACCCGCTGGTCGTTGTGGGCTTTGGGAGCTACCCGTCGGCGCCGACTGTGCTTGCTGCCCAGCACATTGGGCGAAAAACTGTCATTCATGAACAAAACGCAGTGCTTGGCCGGGCAAATCGTATGCTGGCGCCACGCGCGACTAGAATCGCGACTGCTTTCGAATCTGTGAGTGCTTTGCGTGCGATAGATCGCGATAAAGTCGTTTGGACCGGCAATCCAGTTAGACCCGAGATTGTCGCTGTTCGCGAGTGTGCTTATTGCGCGCCCAAAAATGATAAAACACTTAATATAATGGTGCTGGGTGGCAGCCAAGGTGCAAAGGTACTTGGTGAGGTGGTCCCGCAAGCGCTTGCAGATTTGCCGTTAAAAATTCGTGCGCGGCTTAACGTTTTGCAGCAATGCCGTGTTGATGAAGTCACCGCAGCGAGAGAAATATTTAAAAACGCCGGTATTAAAGCTGAAGTTTCGGTTTTTTTTGACGATATACCGGCCCGCTTGGCGTCCGCTGCACTCGTTATATGCCGGAGTGGCGCATCTACTATCGCTGAACTTACAACTGTAGGCCGACCAGCCATACTTGTCCCCTTCGCGCATGCAACCGATGATCATCAAACCGCGAATGCCGAAGGCCTTAGCGATGCAGGTGGCGGTTGGATTATTCAGCAAGATGGATTGACTGCGGCACTGCTCTCGCGACGTCTCGCTGCTTTGTTATCACCAAGTCCAACATTGAATAACGCTGCCACATGTGCTGCGAAAATGGGCAAGCCTGAAGCGGCTCAAAATCTTGCGGATTTGGTAGTTTCGACGATGGGCGATGATAAAGACGGTGTTAGCTTCGACCCAACGGAGGCTGCAGCATGAAGAAAATGCCCCTTTCGATTGGCACAATCCATTTTGTCGGGATCGGTGGTATAGGCATGTCTGGCATTGCAGAGGTGATGTGCAATCTAGGCTATGTCGTTCAAGGCAGTGACATTGCTGTGGGAGCCAACGTCAGACGTCTTGAGGGGCTTGGTATATCGGTTGCCATTGGTCATGCGACCGAGAATGTATCCAATGCGGATGTGGTTGTGGCCTCGTCCGCAGTCACATCTGATAATCCCGAAGTCGTTGCCGCACGGTCGAACCTTGTACCGGTGGTGAGGCGGGCAGAAATGCTGGCCGAACTCATGCGCTTAAAATGGGCGGTTGCCGTTGGCGGCACACACGGGAAAACTACAACGACGTCTCTAATTTCGACCATTCTCGACACTGCTGGGCACGATCCTACAGTCATTAATGGTGGCATAATTAATGCCTACGGTACGAATGCCCGGTTAGGCAGCAGCGACTGGATGGTGGTTGAGGCAGACGAATCGGACGGCTCATTCGTCAAACTGCCAGCGACCATTGCAGTTGTTACAAATATTGATCCTGAGCATCTTGATTTTTATGGTAACTTTGATGCTTTGAAACGGGCTTTTCAGACCTTCATCGAGAACATTCCGTTTTACGGTTTTGCGGCTCTCTGCATAGATCATCCCGAGGTTCAGGCGATGATCGGTCAGATTACTGACCGCCGCATAGTCTCATATGGCATGAGTCCACAAGCAGAAATTCGTGGCGTGAATTTAAGGCAGGGACCCAGCGGTGCAGTATTTGATGTACATTTGACACGAAGGTCTGGCGATGATGCATCTATCGAGGGCATCCGACTTCCGATGTTTGGCGAACACAATGTTTCAAATGCACTCGCGAGTATCGCAGTTGCAACTGAGATGGGAATCCCGAATGAAACCGTGATTCAGGCATTGGCATCGTTCACTGGTGTGAAACGCCGATTTACGAAAACTGGCGAGGCCGATGGCATCAGTGTCATTGACGATTACGGGCATCATCCAGTGGAAATCATAGCAGTGCTTCGTGCGGCTCGGTTGGCAACACAAGGGCGTGTTATCGCTGTTGTCCAGCCGCACCGTTACAGTCGTTTGGAAAATTTGTTTGAAGATTTTTGTACCTGTTTTAACGATGCCGATACAGTCATCGTAGCCGATGTTTATGCGGCTGGTGAAGAACCATTAAAAGGCTTTGATCGTGACGGGTTTGTGGCTGGTTTACGGACGCGTGGCCACCGCAGTGTGGAGCCCTTAGAGGCGCCGAATCAGCTGCCAGCGCTAGTCGCCTCATTAGCAAAACCGGGTGACCTCGTTGTCTGTCTTGGAGCGGGTACGATCACCAACTGGGCTCACGAGCTACCAGAAGCGCTCGCTTCAATTCGCAAAAATAGTCGGGAGGCCGGATGATGGTCATGGCTACCGCACGCTACAAAGAAGACCCATTGATTGAGCGGTTGCCGGTTGTGCGGGGATTGTATGAAGAGAATGCGGCACTCGGCAAAAGGTCATGGTTTCGGACTGGCGGTAACGCGGAGGTGTTGTTTCAGCCGGTGGACGTCGATGATTTGCAGTCCTTTCTGGAAGAAAAACCCAAAGATGTGGATCTGACTATTTTTGGGTTTGGCTCGAATTTACTTGTCCGTGACGGTGGTGTTGCTGGAGTAGTGATCTTGCTTGGTAAGTCATTTTCTAGTTTAGAGTTCGATGGTGAATTGATCACGGCAGGTGCAGCTGCATTGGATGTCCAGGTTGCGCGTCGGGCTCAGCAGGCCGGAATTTCTGGTCTAGAGTTCTTGGCAGGTATCCCAGGTTCAATTGGCGGTGCAATACGTATGAACGCTGGTGCATACGGAAGTGAGATTGCTGATGTGACAGTCAACGTAACAGTTTTGAACCAACACGGTAATGCTCATGTCCTCGACGCACGCCAGTTGGAATTTGGATACCGGCGTTCGAGTCTAGAAGACGATTGGATAGTACTATCTGCGCGGATGCGTGGTGAGTTAGGTGACCGGAAAGAAATTGCGGTCCGGATGGCCGAGATTTCGACGGCGCGATTTGAGAGCCAGCCCCGGACCCGGACGGGGGGCTCCACCTTTGCCAATCCACCGGGCAAGAAAGCATGGGAGCTTATAGATCAGGCTGGTTGCCGAGGATTGCGCCAAGGTGGCGCAATGGTTTCGGAGCAGCACTGTAACTTCCTCCTAAATTTAGGAGACGCTACATCGTGTGACCTTGAACTTCTTGGTGAAGAAGTCCGGCGTCGAGTATTGGAGCACACTGGTGTGCACCTTGAGTGGGAAATTTGCCGCATTGGCAATTTACGCAGTGGGGGTGTTTCATGATGGCGAGCATCCAGACGATCAAGAGGAAAAAAAAGCGCAAGAAAGTGCGCCGGCGCGTTTGGCCGACTTGGATTAAGCCCGCTATCATAGCTGCTTCTGCATTGTTTGGCACAGGGGTCTTGTCTGCCACTGGTTGGTGGGCCCATCAACACGGCTGGATTGGCTTGGTAGTAACGAATGCCAAAGCAATTTACGTTAATGGCAATCGTTTTATGGGTTTTGTAGTGGACGACGTCTTGGTCGAAGGTCGTAAAGAGACGTCTAAAGATACCCTGATCTCTGCCCTCCGCATTCGCCGAGGCGATCTGATATTCAGCGTGGATGTTGGGGCGGTACGTGCGCGTCTTGAAAAGATCGGCTGGATTGCAGCCGCGCGCGTTGAGCGCCACTTGCCAGATACAATTCATGTTTCTATCCGCGAGCGCGTTCCTATAGCGGCTTGGCAAAAGGAAGGAAAATTTCTGCTCGTCGATGGTAGCGGTGCTGTCATCGGAACGGAAGGGTTTGATCGATTTAAGGATTTGAAAATCGTAATTGGAGACGACGCCCCTCAGCATGCCAAATCTCTTATCGCGATGCTTGAACGCCAACCGGAACTAATGGCGAGAGTAAAAGTGGCTGTCCGGTCCGGTAATAGGCGTTGGAATTTGCGAATGGATAATGGGGTGAATGTCCAATTACCGGAGCAAGACCCCTTCACCGCTTGGGATCGATTAGCGGTATATGAGAAGAAACATCAACTCTTGGACCGAGATATAGGGAGGATCGACTTGCGGTTTCCTGGACGGGTGGTCGTCGAAGTACCCTCCAACGATACTGCGGTGTCTGAGAACAGGGGTAGCCGGACGTGAGAAAAATACGAGAAAAAGGATAGAGGGAAAGTGGCGAAGTCTGAATATATAGCGGCACTAGATATTGGTACGACAAAAGTGTGCTGTTTTATCGCCGAGAAAGAGCCCGGTGACCGTTTACAGGTAATTGGGATAGGCTATCACGCGAGTGAAGGCATCAAAGCTGGAAGCATCGTTGATATGCAAGTCGCTGAGCAATCGGTATTGGCGGCTGTTCATGCCGCAGAACAGATGGCGGGCATTACGATTCGCGAAGTTATTGTGAATGTGTCAGCCGGAGAGCCCACCAGTGGGTTTGTTGATATCGATACGCAGTTGACAAGCCAGGCCGTTGGTGACCGAGAACTTGGACGTCTATTCAACGACCAAAAGCTCTCTGATTTAGCCTCGCAGCGTCATCTCGTGCATGCAATTCCTATTGGATATGAAATTGATGGATCAAACGGAATTCGTGACCCTATTGGCCTCTTTGGCCACAAACTTGGTGTTCGCCTTCATACTGTCACGGCTGCACCGAGTGTCCTGCAGAATGTTGTTCATTGTGTTGAACGCTGCCGCCTTCAAATAGCAGATTTTGCCGTTAATCCATACGCCGCAGGTATCGCTTGCGTAGTAGAAGATGAGCTCGACCTAGGTGTCACGGTCGTCGATATGGGTGGTGGGACTACGTCCATCGGAATTTTTTTTGAGGGTGCGTTGGTCTATGTCGATATGATTCCGATCGGTGGAATGCATATCACGAATGATATTGCTCAGGGCTTCTCAACACCGCTCCATCATGCCGAATGGCTGAAGACGTTTCATGGAAGCTGTCTGTCTTCCCCCACTGATGAGACCGAAATCATCAGTGTTCCCAGGGTTGGGGAAGAGGAAGAAGCGCAGGCACCAACGATGCCCAAATCTTTCTTGGTTAGCATTATTGCGCCTCGTGTTGAGGAAACGATGGAATTGGTTCGCGAACGATTGGTGGCGAGTGGATTGGATCGAAAAGCCGGCCGTCGTGTCGTGTTGACTGGCGGAGCCAGTCAGCTGCCCGGTGTGCGGGAGTTTGCGAGCCAGATTTTGGACAAACAAATTCGAATGGGCCGGCCGATCCGATTGTCCGGTCTAGCTGATGCTACAGAAGGGCCCGCCTACTCAGTTTGCGCAGGCCTTCTCTCATTGGGTGTTGACGAGCGCGGCGAAGCCTGGCCGCCTCCACCCCTCGAAATAACGGAAGCCGATGGTGTTTTTGGAAAGATCGGAGGGTGGCTGCGTGCAAACTTCTGATCAATTGATCAAATTAGATTGTCCGATTTTAGTAAATTGGACGCACAACCCGTCGGAAAATTTCCGGCATACCCCAGCATTTCAACTAGATCGCGGAGATAGTTATGACCATTAAGTTAACGATGCCAAAACCGGAGATCGATTTAAAACCACGGATTACAGTAATCGGCGTTGGTGGCGCCGGTGGAAACGCGGTTAACAATATGATCGAAGCGGAATTGGAAGGCGTCGATTTCGTTGTGGCGAATACCGATGCGCAGGCCTTAAGCCAATCGCGGGCAGGTAGTACTATTCAGCTTGGATCGACGATTACTCAAGGCCTTGGTGCTGGTTCACGTCCGGAAATTGGCCGCGCCGCGGCTGAAGAGGCTCTCGATGATATTCTTCAAAACCTAGCTGGAAGTCACATGGTATTTGTGGCCGCTGGCATGGGTGGTGGCACGGGAACAGGGGCTGCGCCCGTCATTGCGCGCGCGGTCCGCGAGCATGATATCCTGACAGTTGGCGTAGTGACCAAGCCTTTCCATTTCGAAGGCAACCGCCGAATGAAAACTGCCGATGAAGGTATCGAAGATCTACAACAATTCGTCGACACTTTGATAATCATTCCAAACCAAAACCTCTTCCGGGTTGCGAATGAAAAGACCACCTACGCTGAAGCCTTTAAAATGGCGGATAATGTGTTGTATTCCGGCGTTCGAGGTGTCACGGACCTCATGGTGATGCCGGGCCTTATAAATCTCGATTTTGCTGATGTCCGGACCGTGATGAGCGAGATGGGTAAGGCAATGATGGGAACGGGCGAGGCCGATGGCGAGAGCCGAGCGATTGCTGCGGCTGAAGCGGCGATTTCGAATCCACTGCTGGATGACATTACGATGAAGGGCGCCCGTGGCGTCCTAATCAATATCACGGGTGGTCCGGATATGACTTTATTCGAGGTCGATGAGGCGGCAAATCGGATTCGTGAAGAAGTTGATAGCGAGGCGAACATCGTCTTTGGTTCCACTTTTGACGATGCAATGGAAGGACTTTTACGTGTCTCTGTTGTTGCGACAGGAATTGAAGCAGAGTCCGTGGTATCGCCTCGTCCACTCCCCTCGGGTCTCTCTACTTTAAAACCAAAACCAACATATTTCGAGGAGCCAACGTCTCAAGAAGTGGCTCCGGCCGCAGGTTCGCCAGCGGCGCAACTTGAAACCTCAGTACCCGCAGGAAATAGAGTGGAAGCTGAGTTTGAGTTGGCCTATGAAAGTGAAGAGCTTGAGGAGCTATTGTTGGAAGAAACCGCCGAAATGTCGAAGGAGTTAGTTGAAAAAACGCAAACAACGAAATCCGATGGGCCGGAGCAGGAGCTTGACGAAGCTGGGCCAGAGCGAAATGCAACAGCAAAATCCGAGGTCACAACTAGGGAGCCGCTGGGTGCAGAGGCGAAGCGGATCACGGCCGAGCCATCCGTTTTGAATCCAAAAAAGCCTGACTTGGTAAAAGAAGAGACCCCTTCGGAAGCGCAAACAGCGCGTCGCAAACCGTTCATTCCCAAAAAAGCCGTTATGCTTGAGGATAATGGCGAGGATAAAGAACCGGGTGCTTTTGAGGCTGCGGCAATGGAAAACGGTACTAGCGAGGCACCAAAAGCCCGCCACCGTCCAAGCCTTTTCGAAAGAATGACTGGTTCGGGAAAGTCGGATAGGGCACCCACGGTAGAACTAAAGAGTAGAAAATCGCGGCCGGTTCTGCCGACGCCAAAACCAGAGACTACGCTTGAAGTGGGAGAGGAAGCCCATCAGTCAACTAAAGATGAGCGGTTCCAGCTTTCTCAGGCTGACCAGGAAATATTGGAAATTCCAACTTTCTTGCGCCGGCAGGCGAATTAAGTAGCAGGCAACTTTTTTCAAAGCCCTTTTGGGAACACCAAAAATTCTTGAAATTGCGCGGCTGCCTGCTTGTGGTTAGCCGCGTAACATATCGAAACAAAGTGTGATTTGAGACCGTTAGTCAGCGTTGGTAGAAACGTGCATCAAATTTGGCAAGCTAATTTTTCGAGAACTATTTTGCCGATAATAAAATCGATTGTTGGGTGGAGGCCGAAAGGGTGGAGATTTTGAATAGGACTGTTCGGCATATGGTTTCCGGCGGTCTCGTCAGGCAAAAAACCCTTAAGCGCGTTGTTGAGTGCGACGGTGTGGCTCTCCATAGCGGCCTTCCAGTTAAGATGCGTGTTTCCCCGGCTGGCCCAGAGGCGGGAATCCTTTTTAGGCGCGTAGACATCGAACCGGAAAGTAGGGATATCCAAGCGCGATTTGATAATGTAGTTGATACACGTCTTTGTACAAAAATCGCCAACGAGCAAGGCATATCGGTTTCCACGATCGAGCATCTGATGGCCGCTTTGGCAGGGTGTGAAATCGATAATGCCATGATAGAGCTGAATGCGGGAGAAGTTCCTGTGATGGATGGCAGTTCTGCGCCTTTCGTCAAGCTATTTGAAAAGGCTGGTGTCGTAGAGCAAGGACTTCCTCGTCGAATTGTTCGTGTTTTGCGAACCGTAACCGTTCGCGATGGTTATAAGTTTTTGGCGATAACACCGTCGGATGAGGCCTCGATTGAACTTGAAATTGATTTCGAGTGCTTGGGGATTGGGCGCCAATCACGAGAGATGCGCATTAATAAGCATGTTTTTCTAACTGAAATTGCGAATTCGCGTACTTTTGGTTTTTTGGATGAAGTCGAGGCATTACAATCAGCCGGATTGGCGCTAGGCGGCTCTCTTGAAAATGCGGTGGTTCTGTCGAATGGCGAAGTTGTGAATGAAGGCGGATTACGTCATCATGATGAATTTGTTCGCCATAAGATATTAGACTGCTTGGGAGATCTATATCTCGCAGGTTCGCCTGTGTTAGGGCAAGTAACAGGCAGTTGTAGTGGGCATGCTTTGAATAATGCTTTGTTGCGTGCGCTACTTGAGGATGAAACGGCTTGGGTGTGGGACACTATCGAAGAAGCTGATGCGGTTGAAAGTGCTGCTGATTGGAGATTCGAACCTGCAATGGTGTCCGTCTGAAACCCAGTTGACCTGCGTCAACTGAATGTAGGATTCTCTGGCGTCCAGTGATATAACAAAGCCGGATTTGGACTTTCTCTGGAAGCTTATCCATTTCGTAATTGCGTTAATAAAATTTCGAGATTTTTGATGCAACGTGTGGCGCCATATTTCCTTGCTGCGACTCTTTTAGGCTCTCTCGTGGGTTGTGACTCGATATCATTACCAGGTCTAGGTGAAGGTGACGAGTTAGATCAGTTTAGCGATAAATCGGTTGAAGCTCTTTATAATAACGCTTTGGACAATCTGGAAGCCGGTTGGCACCAAAACGCAGCGAAGCTGTTCGATGAACTGGAGCGTCAGCATCCGTACTCTGCTTGGGCCATAAAAGCGCAATTAATGGCCGCATATTCGTACTACCAGCAAGGCGCCTATGACGAGACGATTATCGCTCTGGACCGGTATATCGAGCTACATCCTGGCCATCGTGATGTGGCCTATGCTTACTACCTCAAAGGATTGTCGTATTACCAGCAGATTTCCGACGTTGGGCGGGACCAGAAAATGACTGAATTGGCCCTTGCTACGCTGCGAGATATCGTCAAACGATTCCCAGATTCGCCGTTTGCTAGAGATGCCCGTATTAAGCTCGAACTCACACGTGATCACCTGGCTGGCAAGGAGATGGAAATAGGGCGTTATTACATGCAAAGGCGCGAGTATTTGGCGGCGATTAATCGGTTCAAGTACGTCATTGAAAAATTTCAAACTACTAGACATGTCCCAGAAGCATTGCATCGGGTGACCGAATCGTATTTGGCTCTCGGGATAACCGACGAAGCGCAAATGGCAACGGCCGTTTTAGGATATAACTATCCAGGCAGTTCATGGTACCAGGATAGTTACGCCTTGTTGGAGCAAAATTCACTCAAGCCTCAGCAGAAGAAATCTTCTTGGCTGAGCTGGCTCTGGACCTGGACGAACTGATTTCGTCATGCTCACGGCGCTAAACGTTAAGAACATTATTCTCATAGAGCATTTGGATATCGAATTTTCCGACGGGCTTAGCGTCCTAACTGGAGAAACAGGTGCTGGAAAATCAATATTATTGGACGCTTTAGGACTTTCGATCGGTGCCCGTGCGGAAGCCGGAATGGTCCGGGCAAACGAGAAACAAGGTTCCGTAACTGCAACCTTTGATGTAAAAAAAAGCCATCCGGCCAGATTGCTCCTAAACGAAAATGATCTTTCCGATGAAGATGAAATTATTTTGCGCCGAACGCTCTCGTCTGATGGCAGAAGCCGCGCCTACATCAATGACCAACCAATCAGTGTAGGGCTTATGCGCCAGCTTGGTGAGCAACTGCTTGAGATAAATGGTCAGTTTGATGATCGCGGTTTGATGGATCGGCGCAGTCATCGGGCGGCACTCGACGAATTCGGTCAACTTGACGAATTGACTCATGAGACGTCTGTGGCATTTGAGGCTTGGAGAGCTAAGGAGAGCGCCTTGGCCCAGGCTATTAAAAATACTGAACGAAACATGGAAGAAGTTGGAGAACTAGAACGTGCAATTGCTGACCTTTCGGAACTTGCCGTAAAGCCAGGAGAAGAGCGTGAACTTGCGGAAAAGCGCACACTTCTTCTAAATGTTGAACAGTTAATTGAAGCTGTTGAGAGCGCAATTATGGAGCTCGATGGAACGGATGCCGTCTCTGGCCATTTGCGTATTGCGTCTCGGTTTTTAGAGCGGGTATCTGAGGCCGCTGCTGGCAAGTTGGACAGTGCCTTATCGGCGGTCCAACGGGCGCATGTCGAGGTTGAAGAGGCGTTGCATGAGTTGCAGCTTGCGGCGGCGGGCTTCGTTCGTGGCGATGACGATCTTACGAGTATTGAAGATCGATTATTCGGGATGCGAGATGCGGCGCGTAAATATGGGGTTGAGGTGGATGAATTGCCGGACTATCTCGCTCAGTTGCGGGCGCGGCTGACAGAGATTGCCGACGGTGGTGGTTCTGTCTCGGCATTGCAGGATAGTGCAAATTTGGCCCAGTCGAATTTTGCCACCAGTGCCGAAGCGTTGATGCAAGGGCGCCTTAAAGCCGCGGCGCGTTTGGACAATGCTGTTAGTAACGAACTCCCGCCATTAAAACTTGAAAGCGCGTTTTTTAAAACGGAGGTCGTCGCCCTTCCAAAAGAAAAATGGGGAGCCTTTGGTATCGACCGGGTGGAATTCATGGTGGCAACGAATCCGGGTACAATGCCAGGCCCGTTCGTCAAAATCGCATCAGGTGGCGAGCTATCGCGGTTTATGTTGGCGCTGAAGATCGCTTTGATGGGCGTTGGGACAACAGGAACTCTGATCTTTGATGAAGTTGACTCGGGTGTTGGTGGGGCGACAGCCGATGCCGTTGGCGAACGCTTGGAGCGGCTTGGCGCACAAAAACAGATCCTAGTGGTCACGCATTCGCCACAAGTTGCTGCACGAGGAGACAACCATTTTAAGGTGGAAAAGCAGAGCGAATCGGAAGAGGCAATCACGATTGTCTCTCGACTGCAGGATACAGATCGCCGGGAGGAAGTGGCAAGAATGCTATCGGGACAGGCTATCACTGATGAAGCGAGAGGTGCAGCTGATCGTCTTATGCAGAAAAAAAACGGATGACGAAAAAACCTGTGATCGAATTAACTGAGTTTGGGGCCCGCAAGGAGTTAGCAGAACTCGCAATGCAGATAGCCTACTATGACGCTCGGTACTACCAGGATGACGCGCCGGAGGTATCCGATGCGGAGTATGATGCCCTATGTCTCCGGAATGCTGAAATTGAAGAGCGATTTCCAGAACTACTGCGCAAAGACAGTCCGTCCCATCGTGTGGGAGCAGCGCCCAGAAGCGGCTTCGCCAAGGTAAAGCATGCCCGTCCTATGCTCTCTTTGAGCAACGCCTTTGATGGGGACGGTATATACGATTTTGTGGCACGGGCACGCCGGTTTCTCGGTTTGGAAGCAGGCGAGGAGGTGACACTTGTGGCAGAGCCTAAGATTGATGGTTTATCGGCGTCGCTTCGTTATGAGAATGGCAGACTTCTCTTGGGAGCGACACGTGGTGATGGCGCGGAAGGCGAGGATATCACCCGTAATTTACGGACTTTGAACGATATTCCACAGATGATCGACGGTGCCCCCGCTATCTTGGAAGTGCGAGGTGAAGTTTATATGTCGCGCGATGATTTTTTTGCACTTAACGAACGCCAGGAAATAAATGATGGGAAAGTTTTTGCAAATCCGCGTAATGCAGCTGCTGGTAGTTTGCGACAACTTAATGCCAATATCACGGCTGAACGGCCATTAAGGTTTTTCGCCTATAGTTGGGGAGAAATCAGTGAGCCCTTTGCGGATTCGCAATGGGGTTCATTGGGTAAGTTTGCCCATTGGGGATTTAAGACTAATCCGCTATCACGGGTTTGTCACAGCGTAGAGGATGCGCTCCGATTTCATCGCGAAATTTTAGAGCAACGTGCTAAGCTTCCTTACGATATCGACGGAATTGTGTACAAACTGGACCGGTTAGACTGGCAAGGTCGACTCGGTATGGTCAGTCGGGCGCCACGTTGGGCCATTGCACACAAGTTTCCGGCCGAACGGGCGGTTACCGTACTTGAGGATATAGTCATTCAAGTTGGTCGCACAGGTGCATTAACGCCTGTCGCATGCCTGACGCCGGTAACTGTCGGTGGTGTTGTGGTCAGTCGGGCGACGCTCCATAACGAAGATGAAATTGCCCGTCTTGGCGTTAAAGTAGGCGATCATGTTGCTGTGCAACGGGCCGGTGATGTAATTCCACAGGTTGTTGAAGTTTTGCTGCAGCATCGGAAGGACGCTGTTTCGTTAAGAGACTTTGAGGTGTTGGTGACCTGTCCTGTTTGTGGTAGCCGGGCGGTCCGTGAAGAGGGAGAAGCCGTGCGTCGTTGCACGGGCGGTCTTATCTGTCCGGCGCAAATAGTTGAACGAATGAAACACTTCGTCAGTCGGGGAGCGTTCGACATTGAAGGCCTTGGCTCAAAGCATATCGTCACCTTCATAGAAGACAAACTCATTCTAAAGCTGGGCGATATATTTCGGCTGGCTAACCGGCGAGATGATTTGGTGTTGCGCGAAGGTTGGGGTGAACAATCGGTAGACAATCTTCTTCAGGCTATTGAACGCTGTAGGTCCGTTTCCCTCGATAGATTGATTTATTCGCTCGGTATTCGTCAGATCGGACAAGCCACAGCGCGCCTCCTCGCACGCGAGTATGGTGGCTTTGAGAATTGGTGCACATCTATGACCGCAGCGGCTGCGGAAAGGGCCCAGAATCCCGAAGAGATGAAAAAACCTGAGCTCGTTGGTGAAATCTATGCGGAACTTTGTAACATTGACCAAATTGGCATTAGCGTCGCCGATGACCTGGTAGCCTTTTTTGCCGAGCATCAGAATCAAGATGTTCTGGTCGACTTGGCCGAGGTCTTGGATGTTGAAGATTTCGAAGTGGCAGATACCTCTGATTCGCCGGTCGCGGGTAAGACGGTTGTTTTTACGGGAACTTTAGAGAGAATGACGCGGAGTGAGGCGAAGGCCCGTGCCGAGGCCCTTGGTGCAAAAGTTGCCGGGTCTGTGTCAGTGAAAACGGACTATGTCGTTGCCGGTCCCGGCGCTGGGTCCAAAGCAAAGAAAGCGGAAGCGTTGAACGTATCGATACTCAGCGAGGAGGAGTGGAACGAATTGATTGGCGTGGATCTTTAAATTGGACGCGTTTCAGCTTTCAGCCATTCTAATTCGGCCTTTTTGAGACCGTCTTTCATTACTTCGAAAACCCGCGCGTGGTAAGCGTTGAGCCAGTCGATTTCCAATTGTGTCATGATTTCCTTATCAATAAGCTTCAGGTCGATGGGCGCCAGGGTCAAGGTTTCGAATTCGTAAGTCGTTCGCTCAGCACCCACTAGATCTTCGCAAGCTCTCACAACCACTAAATTTTCGATTCGGATACCGAATGAACCCTCCTTATAATATCCAGGTTCGTTTGAGATGATCATGCCAGGATTGAGCGCAATGTCGCCACCGCCCTTCGAAATACGGTGCGGTCCCTCGTGAACGCCAAGATAGCTGCCAACACCGTGGCCGGTTCCGTGGTCAAAGTCGAGACCGGCTTGCCAGAGCGAGGAGCGGGCCAGCGTATCCAGTTGGCCGCCAGTCGTACCTTTTGGGAAACGTGCTGTGGCAATGGCGATATGACCTTTGAGAACCCGGGTGAACCGGTCTGTCATCTCTGCTGTTGGCTCACCGATCACAATGGTTCGGGTCACGTCGGTTGTGCCGTCTAGATACTGAGCTCCTGAATCAACAAGATAGAGTTCACCCAATCTCAGCGCCCTGTTCGTTTTATCAGTTGCGTGATAGTGGACTACTGCGCCGTTTGGCCCGGTTGATGAAATTGTAGGGAAACTCAAATCCCGAAGCACGCCGCTTTCTGCCCTGAATTCGTGCAGCTGATCCGAAGCAGTGATCTCCGTCACTTCCCCCTTAGGAACGCTCTTGGAAAGCCAATGCAAAAATCGAGTAAGGGCCAAACCGTCCCGTTCGTGTGCGTTCCGCATGCCGGCAATTTCTGTTTCGTTTTTGATAGCCTTTGGCAGAGCGCAGGGGTCTTGCTGCATAACGATTCTCGCTCCCGACAGCTTTTCGAAGACATAAGCTGCAGCAGTGGACGGGTCAGTCCGGATTTCTGCGCCGGCTGCTCCCAATTCCGACAACCTCTTACCGAAGTCGTCTATGGGTTGTATGGCAATCTCATTGCCGAGACTCTCGCTCAATCCAGGAATGATTTTTCGTTGATCGACGAACCAGTCGACTGAACCATCTTTATGCAATATGGCGTAAGACAGCGTTAGAGGCGTGTGGCTAACATCGCTCCCTCGGATGTTGAGTAGCCATGCCACTGAATCGGGTAATGTTAAAATAGCAGCATCTACACCATCTTTCTCCAGAGTTTGCGCAATTTCATGGCGTTTCTCTCTGGATGACTTTCCTGAATAGCGGATATCGTGAGGAACGATTGGGGAGATGGGGTGAGAGGGTTGGTCGGTCCACACTAAATCTATGAGGTTCTCATTGAGCGGGACGAGTTCAGCATCAGATTTTCTGGCGGCTATTTCAAATTTTTTTATTGTATTTTGCGAGTGCAGCCATGGATCGTAACCCATTTGCATGCCGGCGCTTAAGTTTTCCGTAATCCAGTGATCCGGGGGTGAATCCGTGAGATGATATGGTGTGAAATTATCGATGTTGGTTTGCTGGAGAACCTGCAGCGTGTATCGGCCGTCGACAAAAATAGCCGCTTTATCGGCCAGTGAAATGGCCAAACCAGCGGAGCCAGAAAAACCTGTTAGCCAACGCAGTCTTTCGGCTCTCGGTGCAACAAATTCCCCTTGGTGTTCGTCGGTTCGAGGTATCATGAACCCATCTAGGTTCGCTTTCTTCATTTCGGATCGAAGCGCTTCCAATCGCTGTCCACCTGGACAAACCTCGAGGTTTTTAAATAAATTTTCTTGGGTTTGTGCCTTTAGGGCATTCAGCTGTTTACGAAGCGCGCCGTCTGGATATGGGGTAATGAGTGTGAGCCACGAATCGTCCTGCGCAGCACTTCCAACGACACCCGAAATAAGATCCCGAATATCATCAATGCCGATATTTATACCTGCCTGAGAAAGGGCGACTTTGAGTGCATTATCACCCATATATTTCGTATTGTTTGTCAGCATGAATTCTAATCCGAAGTATGATTTAGCCTAGAGCTAGGGAGCATTCTCTATTACGACAAGGTTTAACGGGAACCAAAAATTATGTGTGCAAAATGCAAAAGATTTGGCAGGACCGCAGTGAAAAAAAATGTTTTTTCGAAACAGCTGCATTATCTTTCTAAAGCTTTAGCCGCCTACCTATTTTACTCAATCGTACCAGGATAAAAGTTGACCAGCCATCAACAACCTCCTTTCGCGCTAGATGGTAATCTTGACGCCGATAAGCAGCGCGCACAGCGTTTTCTTGATCCTCCATAAAACCTGATAGCACGACGGTACCACCCGGTCGTATCTGATTGCGAATATCTGCGGCCATTTCTATCAGCGGTCGTGCTAAGATATTAGCAACAATCAATCCATATGGCGCGTTACGAGCCACGGGACCTCGTCTGACACCGTTACTCCCTCGGGAGCGTACTAGATGTGAAAGTCTGTTTAGACGCGCATTAATTTGGGAGGTGGCTACTGCGTCAGGGTCTATATCCACTGCGAGAACCTTCCGGCGCCAACGCTTTGCAATTGCAAGTGCGAGAATACCTGTACCGCATCCGAGGTCAAGAATTCGACCCATAGGTGGAGTCCGAGATAGTCTGTCCAGAGCAAAGAGGCACCCGAGTGTCGACCCGTGTGCCCCAGTTCCGAAAGCGGGTCCTGCGTCGATGGCTACTGAGGTGGTGCTGGTTGGCACAATACCGTCGTAATTTGTGGGATGAATAAAAAATCGTCCCGCAGATATTGGTTGGAAAGATTTTTGATTCTCTGCCACCCAGTCTATAACCGGTATTGGCAGGACACGAATGTCAGGTTCTGGTATGCTAGCGATCTGCGAGGCAAGAGCTACAGCACTGGCGAGAGCTATTTCATCCGGTGGAACCATTAAAAACGCTTCGACACGCCAAAGTTCTTTGTTTGGCGAACCAAAAGATGTAATTGCAACTGCCAATGGTGCTAAGGCTCTGTCGAAGATTTCTGCGGCTTGTTTTGGGACTTCAACGGCGATTGTCCAGCCGGCGACCGCATTCATTGCTGTGCCAAATTTATATTCAAGGTTTAACGACGAATTGTGCCATGACGCGCTTCGTTCCCGCGTGATCGAAAAATATTGTAAGATGGTCGCCGTCAACGGTCTCGACCGTACCCATGCCAAATTTTTGATGGAAACATCGGTCTGTCGGAGAAAAATTTTCCACTTCGTTGACGGGTAGCACCATGCCTTCAATTGTTTTGGACTTCTTGAGGTGTTTCTGAAAGCGTTGCCAACCGGGGCCGCCGATTGTTGAGCTTGCCCATTCATCGCTGGTACTTTGGTCGTCCACGCCATATTGCCCAAAGTTACCGTATCCGCTGACTTCGCTCGTCACCTCAATTTGGTCTTTAGGCAACTCTTCAATGAAACGCGACGGAATGGCACTTTGCCAGAGATTGTGAATGCGCCGGTTCACGGCGTGCGATATGTCAATGCGCTGGCGTGCTCTCGTCAGGCCGACATAGGCTAGTCGTCTCTCTTCCTCGAGCCCTAATATGCCGCTTTCGTCGAGGGCGCGTTGATGGGGAAAGAGGCCTTCTTCCCAACCGGGTAAGAATACGACATCAAATTCGAGCCCTTTGGCACTATGCAAAGTCATCAGACTTATCATTTCTTCCGGAGTGCTTCCCACATTTTCCATGACAAGGCTCACGTGCTCCAGGAAACCGGCTAGAGAATCGAATTCTTCCATCGCCGAAATAAGCTCTTTTAAGTTTTCCAATCGACCAGCGGCATCTGCCTGTTTTTTGAGACGAGCTTGCCATAATTCTGTGTACCCCGACTCGTCCATTATAGTCTCCGCCAATTCGGAATGAGGGGCGGTTTCGGAAAGGCGCCGCCAGCGTTGAAAATCGTCGATGATAGCGGCCAGCGCCCGCTTGGCCTGTTGTCGTAATTCATCCGTCGATAACAGGTCGAGTGCGGATGCGAATAGTGATCTTTTGGTCAACCGAGCGATTTCGTGCAGGACCTGCAGTGTTGCCTTGCCAATACCGCGGGCAGGCTTATTTATGATCCGTTCGAAGGCGAGGTCGTCGTTCGGTTGCCGAACCAAGCGCAGATAGGCAATGGCGTCTCTGATTTCTTCCCTTTCATAGAAACGTGGTCCGCCTATAACCCGGTACGGCATGCCAAGCGTTATGAAGCGTTCTTCAAATTCTCGGGTCTGAAAGCCTGCTCGTACAAGAATCGCAATTTCGTCAAGGTTCGTGCCGTTCGTTTGTAGGGCTTCGATCTCTTCGCCGATGACGCGGGCTTCTGCCTCACCATCCCAGACACCTCTGACGGTCAGTTTCTCTCCTTGATTCGCTTCGGTCCACAGCGTCTTGCCAAGCCGGCTCTCGTTATTAGCAATAAGGCCTGAGGCGGCGGTGAGGATTTGTGGCGTTGAGCGATAATTTCGTTCCAGGCGAACCACTTTTGCGCCGGGGAAATCTTTCTCGAATTTAAGAATATTGCCAATTTCGGCGCCTCGCCAGCCGTATATCGATTGATCATCATCACCTACACAACAAATATTTTTTTGCTCCTGTGCTAAAAGGCGAAGCCATAAGTATTGTGCGACATTTGTATCCTGGTATTCGTCGACAAGGATATAGCGGAATAAGTTTTGGTAATCTTTGAGAACGTCTGGCGCTTTCGTAAAAACGGTCAGACAATGGAGCAGTAAGTCGCCGAAATCGACTGCATTGAGAGTTTGCAGGCGCTCCTGGTAATCAGCATAGAGTTTTATGGCTTGGCCATTCGCGAAGTCGCCGGCATCACCAGCTGAAACCTTATTTGGTGTCAGGCCCTTGTCCTTCCAGCGTTGGATCATTCCGGATAAGGTGCGAGCGGGCCAGCGTTTTTCGTCTATGTTTTCTGCCTGTAGGTGCTGTTTCAAAAGGCGAATTTGGTCGTCGGTATCGAGGATCGTAAAATCGTGCCGTAAGCCGATAATCTCTGCATGTCTTCGCAAAATACGAACGCCAAGAGCGTGGAAGGTTCCTAACCAAAGCCCTTCGACCGCGCCACCGATCTGCTGCTCGACGCGGTTTCGCATTTCACGCGCCGCCTTGTTGGTAAAGGTCACGGCTAAGATCTGGTACGGTCGGGCCCGGCCTTGGTGGAGAAGATGTGCCAGCCGGGTCGTGAGAACTCGCGTCTTTCCCGTACCGGCGCCGGCAAGAACAAGGACTGGGCCATCGAGTGTTTCGACCGCGATGCGTTGGGCTTCATTCAACGAATCTAAATACGATATTGGCCGCGTCGGTTCTATCGAGTTCGCTGAAACCGTTGCATTTTGGAACGTTACATCCGTGTCTAGCGGATCGCTGTTTAGTGGATCGTTCATAACTTCATTATACCACGAACCATCCAAATGACAGTTTGGTTGGTAGATGTTGCCTTACCGCACGAGATTGTGATCTTTTAGAAAAATTTAACATCATTCCAAACAAAAATTTGCCCTTGCTCTGAAATTAATTGGATGGACGTTTCATGCCAATCAGTCGACCAATACCTTCCGGTGTTGGTAATTTCGAATGCTGGATTCGGATTTTATTTACCCACTGCGCAATTTCGGGTGTCATTGGGCCGACACGGCGTGTAGTCAAGTCGATATGTAGAGACAGCAATTCATTTGTCGCAGCGAGATAGCCTTCGGTTGCATGATACATCTCGTGCCAAAAGTGAATTTTTTTATCATCGCAATTGAGAATTCGTGTCGTAAATCGGAGCGGGTCGCCCTCATGAACCTCTTTGACGTAACTGACATTCATTTCGGCGACAAAAGTGGTTGTATTGGCTTTCGTTTTGTAATCACGGGTTATTTTGAGGAACTCTAGCATAGCGTCTGTCGCGTGATCGAATGCGAGCACGTAGAATGCGACGTTCATATGCCCGTTATAATCAATCCATTCAGGCAGAACCGTCTCTTGGTGAAGTTCGAGTGGAGCTGGGATTTCATCCAAATTCATAGGACGAGATGATGGCATGGTTCTGAGATATGGCAAGGGCACCGCATTTTGCTTTGCAAATCGCAACCAAGTGAACTGCGCATAGGCAATTGGAATTAGCCTAATCATTCGCCATACTGTCAGCGGCAATTACTTAAAGTGCGATCTAAATCGTCTGGGGAAAGTATATGTCGGAGCAGAAAAGTGCGGAAGGCAGGATAGTGCCGGCGAAATGGATGATCGCTGTTTGCTTTGGCGGCATTGTACTCTTTGGTCTTACGGCACTTTTTTTTCTTTATTTTTTTGGTGACCCAAGACCGACATCGCTTGATGAAACACAAATTTCTGGCACCGCAACAGCTATGCCAGACGTCATGCCCAACGGGCGTTACTATCGCTTACGTGCAGAATATTTTCCGCTGCCCAACGTAGCAGCGAAAACTAGTCTCTTGGGGAAAGCGTGGATAGAGCTGTTTTCTGAGGCTGTTATGCGTGCGCGGGACCAGATTGTTCGGCTTCGGCTTTCTCACACCAAATCTCTGCCTTTGCCCAAGGATAAAGGGGAGTATTTGTTCATTGATAGCCCTATCGAGGGCCCTACGGTTAACGCTGTGACGCCATTTATGCTGCGAAATGCTGAAGATAATGTTGAAATACGCCTTAATACTGAGGGTGATGGTGAAACGCGGTTGGATCTCCTTCCCTCGATATTATATGCGATGGGGAGCGCTTCCAAAGCATCGAGCGTCTCGATATCAATATTTTCGCCGGGATCCGCGAACGGCCGCCAATTGCTTAGTAGTGCGAACTCTCTCCTTCCGGTGCGGGATTTTTCGGGGCGCATTTTGGGTGCCGTACGGATTGGGGTCGAAACACGCGATACTCTGTTAGTAAAGGCGGTCGCAAGCGCACAAAATATTCGACAAATATTAAATGCAAACAACGGTTCGCCTGAAAGAATAATAGCATTAATGCATTCGATAGAAGGTGAATTGCTGCCGATGTTAAATGGCCCGGGTATGATAGCGAAACTTCGTCATGTACTAGAAACAGCTGTGGAAAATATGGATGGTTCCGCATGTAGCAGGGCTATTTCAAAACTAAACCACCATTTTGGGATATCTGCCGTCGATGCGTCAGTATTAGTTTATTTAGCAAGATACAATAAAGCGGCGATGGGAAATAGCCTTTGCGGCGATGTGCAGCTTGCGAAGAATTTGGCAGCCACCGGTATTGTGGATAAAGTGCATAACGTACTTATGGCAACCAGGGCCGACAAGAAAGCGAGAGAGCTCGGCAAGGCACAAGCACTGGATACGAGAATTAACGAAACAGCGCAGTTGGCAAAGAAGAACGGTGTACCGTCTGGCCGATATATTTGCCTTGGTTTGAGTGGAAAACGAATTGCTCACCATTGCAAAGTCCTGAATGCAATCGCGCGTGAGTGGCGTGGTAATGCAAAGTTTCTACATATGTCGTCATCGAAGCGCTATATTCAGGTCAACGTTGGTTTAGAAGAGCCGGCAGAGGATATGTCATATAAAGCCTTTCGTTTGGTGGATCGACGGGATCTTCTTATCCATATTGCGCTATCGAGGGTCGAGAATTTTGCCTGCTTTCGTATGACGCGGGAAAATCCAGACTATTTTGAGGTACTAGTCGCTATGCGGGAATCGGTAACTAAGGCGGTGCGCCGCATCGATGTTTTTCAATTTGCCTTCGATAACGATGGTACTATTGGCAGAATTCGACGCAGACCGGCACTTCCTTCCGATATTGATGCAGCACGGACGCTACCAGAAAATTCAAGATGCCGTAAAGAATTTCTGGATCCTCGGCGAGAAATCATAGACGATTCAGTCAGCAATTACTGGCGTCTTCCAAGACTTTGATGTCGATCGGTCTTTAGTAACCTGTATCTATTTTTGGTGTTTCGTGCCTTGCTGACCTTGTGTATTCCCGCTTTGACCACAAGCGCTTATTAGGCAGATCATGAATTGAGGTCGGAAGTAATACCAATTATTAATTTAAATGGCTCTGATCTGAGCGGTGTTGGATAGACCTTTTTAACAGATGCCGCTATACATTCGAGGGTCAAATTTTTTTTGGTGATTGGCTAACTGAAAGAGCAAACGCTTCCTAGTCTTCACTTCGGCCAGTGGATTATCAAATTATTTGCTGTATCCGAGGTTTGCCGAAAGCCATTTTTCGGCAGTTTGCACGGATATCTGGCGCCGAGCCGCATAATCTTCAACTTGATCCCGACCAATTCGGCCAATACCAAAATAGCTTGCTTCAGGGTGTGCAAAATAAAATCCTGAGACACTTGCAGCTGGAGACATTGCAAAGCTTTCCGTTAGTTCGATGTCCGTTCGTTTTTCGGCCTCCAAAACGTCGAATAGGATCCGCTTTTCTGAGTGATCGGGGCAAGCAGGGTAGCCTGGGGCTGGACGAATACCCCGGTATTGCTCGTCGATTAAAGCGGAATTTTCAAGGTTTTCATTGTGCGCGTAGCCCCAGTATTCGCGGCGAACACGCTCATGCATCCGTTCTGCGAATGCCTCGGCGAGACGGTCTGCGAGCGCTTTCAAAAGAATGTCGCTATAGTCATCATGTTTTGATTTAAAAATAGACAACTTCGCTTCGATATTAAGTCCCGTAGTTACGGCGAAAGCACCTATGTAATCAGCAATATTTGTCTCTTTTGGCGCAATGAAATCCGACAGACAAAGATTTGGTTTCTTGTCACGTTTTTTCATTTGTTGACGAAGAAAGTGGAATTTTGCACGCAATTTAGTCCGGGAATTGTCATGGTAAATCTCGATATCATCACCCGCTGAATTTGCTGGAAAAAAGCCAATTACAGCACGTGCGCTCAGCCATTTTTCATTGATAATCTGTTTCAGCATCTGCTGGGCATCGGCAAATAGTTTCTCAGCCGCTTCCCCGATAATGGGATCTGTCAATATTTGCGGGTACACGCCTGCCAGTTCCCAAGTGCGAAAGAATGGAGTCCAATCGATCCGGTCCACTAAATCTGCGAGATCGTAATTGTCAAAATCTTTTAGGCCGAGCGTCGACGGTACGGGTGAAGTATAATTAGACCAATTCGGAAGAAAGTTTTGCCTTCGAGCAATTCCGATTGGCAAACGTTCGCTTCTCGCCTCTTTACCGGAATGGCCTTCTCGCAATTTATGATATTCGTCCGCGGTCGCCTGGATGAGTGGCCCCTTTTGCGTCTTACTAACAAGACGTCCCGCAACGCCGACCGCCCGAGATGCATCGACGACATGTAGGGTGGGTCCTTTGTAATTTGGCGCGATTTTCACGGCGGTATGGATTTTCGACGTTGTTGCTCCGCCAATTAGAAGAGGAATGTCAAATTCGGAGCGCCCCATCTCCTCGGCTACTGTACACATTTCTTCGAGGGATGGAGTGATTAGACCAGAAAGCCCAATCATATCAGCATCTTCTGATTTTGCTGTTTCTAGAATTTTGCCATAAGGCACCATCACACCAAGATCTATCACTTCAAAGTTGTTACAGCCAAGAACTACCCCAACTATATTTTTTCCGATATCGTGCACGTCGCCCTTTACCGTTGCCATCACTATCCGCCCTTTCGGCCCGATGCCCGCGTCTTTTTCGTCTTCAATGAAGGGTTGTAGATGCGCAACGGCCTGTTTCATGACGCGGGCGCTTTTGACAACTTGCGGCAAGAACATCTGCCCTGAGCCAAATAGGTCGCCCACCACATTCATACCGTCCATCAATGGACCCTCTATAACGTCTATGGGCCGTTCAGCTGTAAGACGAGCTTCTTCAGTGTCTTCAATTATGAAATCAGTAATACCTTCAACTAGAGCATGTTCGAGGCGCTTTTTGACATTTTCTTCGCGCCAAGATAAGTCGATCTCACGTTTCTTGCTGCCGCCTTTGAACGAATCGGCGATTTCAAGCAGGCGGTCTGTTGCATCTGGATGCCGATTTAGCACTACGTCTTCCACCGAATTGCGCAACGTTACTGGAATATCCGCATAGACGGCTAGTTGGCCCGCATTAACTATAGCCATATCTAAACCGGCCTGAATAGCGTAGTAGAGAAAAACCGAATGCATTGCCTCGCGCACCAAATCGTTGCCACGGAAAGAAAATGATAGATTTGAGAGGCCACCCGATACCTTGGCGTTTGGTAGTGAGCTTTTAATCTGCCGGCATGCTTCAATAAATGCTACGCCGTAATCGTTGTGCTCTTTAATTCCAGTGGCTACCGCAAAGATATTAGGGTCAAAAATAATATCTTCGGGTGGAAAACCGATTTCTTTGGTTAAAATTTGGTACGCGCGAGAACAAATTTGAACTTTACGCTCGGTCGTGTCGGCTTGGCCTTTTTCGTCAAATGCCATTACGACGACAGCGGCACCGTAATGACGAATTTTGCGGGCCTGTTCGCGAAATGGCTCTTCACCTTCCTTTAGACTTATGGAATTGACGATTGGTTTGCCTTGTACGCATTTTAGACCCGCTTCAATGACTGACCATTTGGACGAGTCGATCATTATTGGGACGCGGCTTATACTTGGTTCTGATGCTACTAGTTTTAAAAACGTCTCCATTGCTTCTTCTGAGTTGAGCATCGCTTCGTCCATATTGACATCGATGATCTGGGCACCGTTTTCGACTTGCTGTCTTGCAACCTCAAGAGCGGCCTCATACTCGTTGTTCATGATTAATTTTTTGAAGCGAGCAGAGCCCGCGACGTTGGTGCGTTCGCCGATATTCACGAATCCGGTGACATCATCAAAACGAAGTGGCTCAAGGCCGGACAGTATACAGTAAGGAGTTGGATCTGCCGCTGTCCGAGGTGCTTTGTCGGCCACGGCCTCTGAAATGGCGGCTATAAATTCGGGGGTTGTACCGCAGCAACCGCCTGCAAGATTCAGCAGCCCGCTTTCAGCAAATTCTCCGATACATTTGGCCATATTTTCAGGGGTGTCGTCGTATCCACCGAACTCGTTGGGCAGGCCGGCATTGGGATAAATACTAACTGGAACGTCGGCGAGGGCAGAGATCTCTTGTATATAGGGTCGCAGGTCCTCCGTGCCGAGGGCACAGTTAAATCCAACACTCATAGGGTGCGCATGGCGAACAGAAGCCCAGAATGCAGCCGCGGTTTGGCCAGATAATGTGCGTCCTGATGCATCTGTAATGGTGCCGGATACCATTACCGGCAGACGATAACCCAATCTGTGAAAATAACGTTTCGTTGCGTAAATTGCAGCCTTGGCGTTTAACGTATCGAAAATTGTTTCGATCAAAAGTAGGTCTGCACCACCGTCAACAAGTCCGTGAATTGCTTCTTCATATGACGCTACTAGTTCGTCGAATGATACATTTCGAAAACCCGGGTTATTTACATCAGGGGAAATTGACGCGGTCTTATTAGTAGGGCCAAGGGTACCTGCTACAAATCGAGGTTTGTCAGGCGTTTCGACTTCAATCCGCCGTGCAGCATCTTTTGCCAGCTTAGCCGAAGTTCTGTTGAGTTCATATACAACAGATTCCATACCGTAATCAGCCTGCGAAATCGAAGTTCCGTTAAATGTGTTCGTCTCAATGATATCTGCGCCGGCGCGCAGAAAACTGCCGTGTATTTCCTTTACGATCTCAGGTTGTGTCAGGCTTAGGATGTCGTTATTACCCTTTAAATCGAATTCAATATCGCGAAATTGATTGCCGCGATATCCGGACTCGTCGAGGCCGTACGATTGAATCATTGTGCCCATCGCTCCATCGAGCATTAGCACGCGGCGTTCGAGAAGTTGCTTGAGTTCTTCGCCACGTCTGGCCGCAGCGATATATTCGTTGGGAGGCATTGATCTTGTCTTTTTGCTTAAGCGGCGTTTGCTTTGGGCCCGTTTTTCTTCATTGGTCGCATGCCGAGGTGCCAACAGATTGCGTAAGTCAGTGCGGCTCGGTTAAGGGTATAAAAGTGAAATTCATTTACGCCGTTTGCGAGTAAATTCTCGCATTGCTCAATCGCTGTCGACGCAGCGATTAAGGCCCTTGTTTCTGGATCGTCATCCAATCCCTTGAACTGTTTTGCCATGAATGCTGGAACCGAAGTTCCACAATGCGCACTAAACTCAACTACGCGCGCAAAATTGGTTACAGGTAATATTCCAGGGACGATTGGAATCGTTATAGAAGCGGCAACTGCAGCATCCCGGAAACGATAAAACAGCTCGTTATCGAAGAAGTACTGAGTCAGAATCCGATTGGCACCGGCATCAACTTTGCGCTTTAAATTATCGATGTCGGCTGCCAAATTCGGGGAATTTGGGTGCATTTCAGGGTATCCGGCAACTGAAATCTCAAAATCGGCAATCTTTCGGAGGCCGGACACAAGCTCAGCAGCATTTTCAAAACCGTTTTTCGGGGGATTATCGTTCAATTGGCCTATAGGGGGGTCTCCCCGGAGAGCAACAATGTGTTTGATGCCCGAATTCCAAAATTTCTGTGCCAAGTTTTCAATCTCAATGCGGGACGCTCCGACGCAAGTCAAATGCGCAGCAGGGGCGATCGGCATGAAGTTATGAATACGTTCAACGAGCCGTTCTGTGCGACTGCGCGTGGAGCCCCCTGCACCATATGTCACTGAAAAAAATGCTGGCTCGAGTGGCGACAGCTTTTGCATCACTTCCCATAATTGTTCTTCAGCTTTTGAATTGTTCGGTGGGAAGAATTCGAAACTTACCGTCGGTGCTAATACCATGACGACGTTCCTTCGGTGTTTAGCAGGCCAGCGGAGGTATGATCATTGCTTGGCTTGGTGGCTGACCATAACGAGACAGTCAGCGGGTTGCCGGCTAAATGAATGGTATCGTCCGGAGTTAGTCCGGCGTGGGTGAACCAATTTTGCATTTCATTATCAGTGAAGCCGAGCCACCGATGCGCGTGTTCTTCCATCAAATGAGCTTCGCAGTGCGGGGCGAAGTCCACGACTATAAGTTTGCCGCTAGGGCGAAGCAGCCGCGTTGCTTCCGACAAAACCAATTCCGGGCGTTCGGCGTAATGCAACACCAGGTGAAATGTCGCGACATCAAAAGTATCGTTTTCAAATGGAAGTCTCTGCATATCACCGTGGCGGACCTGGCAGTTAGAAAATTCTGGACTGGCAAGTGCCGAGCGAGCGACGGATAGCATTTCAAGCGAGAGGTCGATACCGACAGCGCGTTTCGCCTTAGGAGCGATAATTTTTAGAATTCTTCCGGTACCGGTACCGATATCGAGATGTTCCCAACCGGAGCGAGCCGGTAAAAACTCCAACAATGCTTCTTCAACAGATGCATCATTGATGTGAAGACGCCGGATACCGTCCCACTCCTTCGCATTTTGTTTGAAAAAGCTTTCTGCTTTTGAAATGCGGTTTTGTCGCACCATTTCCAATCGGGCGCGGTCCTCTTCAAAGACCGGATCGTTGAGTGGAATTAGCGCAAGAAGCGCTGGCGCAAAGCCGTCTGGGCGGTCCTTTTCAGAAGCTCGATAGAACGCCCATGGTCCTTCACGGAAGCGTTCGAGTAAGCCAGCTTCGACTAACAATTTTAAGTGTCTAGAAACACGTGGTTGGCTCTGATTCAATATGGATGTCAGTTCACTCACCGAAAGTTCAGTTTTTCCACAAAGCGCAAGAATGCGCAGCCGTGTTTCTTCCGCTATGCCTTTCAGACTTTTTAAAAAAATATTCATCTGATCAGGATCAAAAAATTTACAGTGAACTAATTTATATAAAGATATCTTTATGTCTATATTCACGTCAATTTTAAAAATTGATGCCAATTAATTAAAAGGTGAGACATCTTTGCAACAAACCAAAGCGAAGGGTCACATAAGCGAAGATCGACTATGGCAATGCAATTTGGCCTATGGTAATTAAAATTTCTTGCATTTGATGCTGTTGGATTTCTGTGGTTACAGTTGCACATCGCCGCGAGCAGATTGGGAGTTTTTTGGTTTGAAGGCCTGTTTTTTCCCGGGGTTACAGAACTCCTTCATAGCGAAAGCACTCTTTGTAGCCGTCCTCGGCTCCGTAATTTTTTCGGGATGTGCCTATGTTGAAGAGGACTTTGTGAACGATCCGCTCGAGGAAGTGAATCGGTCGATCTTCGATTTCAATAATGAACTTGATAATTCGGTGTTCGAGCCAGTAGCGCAGGCTTATGTAGAAAACGCGCCGGATACATTGCGGTTCGCAATCCATAACCTTGTGAAATTTTTTAAGACGCCTGTGGTCTTTGTGAATAATATTTTGCAAGGGAATTTGAATGGTGCTGGCAATACTCTATCCCGGTTTTTGGTTAACGGAATAACTGGCTTTGCTGGAACAGCGGATGTTGCTGATGATTCGGGCGTTCCACACGTTAACGAAGATTTCGGCCAAACGCTGGCAGTATGGGGACTCGGTGAGGGCCCATATTTCGTGCTGCCAATCTTGGGTCCAACGAATGTTCGTGATGGTCTAGGTAAATTTGTTGATTCTTTCCTTGATCCATTCAGCGTTGTGGTTGACGAGTCTGTGGTTAAGTGGTCTCGGCGTGTTGCGGCTGGCGTTGATAAGAGGGCGGGTCTCTTGGACGTACTTGATGACCTTGAACGAACTTCGCTCGACTACTACGCTGCGATTCGCAGTTTATATCGCCAACGCCGATCCGATGAGATCACGAATGGACAGGGCGATGCCCCATTGTCAGTGCCCAATATTAGTTTCGATGGCAAAAATGAAAAAACGGGTGCGCGACTGGTTAATGAAGCACAACCCGTCATCGGTGTAGGTTATGATGAGATCTCAAAAATCGGGCCACAAGCGAGCTTAAAATTGATAGAATAAGAAGAATTAGAACAGGGATGAGAATAATGCGTCTCGGCGGTTTGTTGCTATTTTTCTGCGTTATATTTTCGTTCTCGGCACAAGCTTCTGCGACTCACACCGACCCCGGTGCTTTTATTAAAGCGCTAGGCGATCGGGCGATTGAGCTATTAACTTCAGGCGAGACCGGTGAAGAGGAACAAGAAACACGTTTCAGAAGTCTTTTGCGCGAGGGTTTTGCTGTCGATAAAATTGGACAGTTTGTACTTGGTAAGTACCGTCGTAAAGCAACATCTGAAGAGCTGAATGAATTCCTACAGCTATTTGAAGATTATATCGTTTCTTTGTATTCGTCAGCCTTTCGAAATTATTCGGGGCAGAGCTTTGTGGTGTCGCGAGTCATCCAAACGAGAAATCAGAACGACACAATGGTCGTGACCCATATCAATCCGGAAACAGACCCAAATCCGACTAAAGTTATTTTCCAGGTCCGGAATTGGGAAAAAGTCTATAAAGTTCTCGATATAAAGATCCAGGGCGTTAGCATGATCCTCACCCAACGTGATGAATTTACCGGTCTAATTCGCAACAACGGCGGTAAGGTTTCGGCGTTGATTGCTGCCTTGCGAAAGAAAACTAAAGCTCTAAAAATCAGAGCAAAATAAGGTTTTCTTAAACTATCACTTAGCGGCTTAAAGGTTTGTATTTGATACGGTGAGGTTGCGAAGCAGCCTCGCCAAGGCGTCTCCGCTTGTCAGTTTCGTAATCTTCATAATTGCCTTCGAACCATACGACCTGACTATCGCCTTCGTAAGCAAGTATATGGGTGGCGATGCGATCAAGGAACCATCTGTCGTGACTGGTTATAAGAATGCAACCGGCGAATTCACTTAGCGATTCCTCCAAGGCCCTTAGCGTATCGATATCCAAGTCGTTTGTTGGTTCGTCTAGCAGGAGGACATTCGCACCGGAGCGAAGCATTTTTGCTAGATGCACGCGATTACGTTCGCCGCCGGATAACTGTCCAACCTTTTTCTGTTGGTCAGGTCCGCGGAAATTAAAGGTACCAACATAGGCGCGGCTCTGTATTTTGCGTTTTCCGAGGTCAATTTCTGCCTCACCTTGACTGATTTCTTCCCAAACAGTGCTCGTATCATTTAAGGCGTTCCTTGATTGGTCTACAAAACCAAGTTTCACGGTTTCTCCAATCCGAAGTTGGCCGCTATTCGGTGATTCATCACCCGTGATCATTCGGAAAAGGGTTGTCTTACCTGCGCCATTCGGCCCGATGATGCCAACGATTCCTCCAGGCGGAATTTTGAACGATAAATTTTCAATTAGGAGATGGTTGCCATACCCCTTCCAAAGATTATCGGCCTCGATAACAAGGTCACCCAAGCGTTCGCCGGTTGGGATAATAATCTGTGCCGAATCGGGAGCACGGTCTTGGCTCTCGGCCAGGAGTTTTTCGTAGGCTTCTATTCGGGCTTTGGACTTCGCTTGCCGCGCCCGTGGGCTGGCATTGATCCACTCGCGTTCCCGCGCTAGCGTCCGAAGGCGTGCTGATTCCGTGCGGCCCTCTTGTTCGATGCGTTTCTCTTTTTGTTCGAGCCAAGCGGAATAATTGCCTTCGTAGGGAATGCCGTGTCCCCGGTCTAGCTCAAGTATCCAACCGGTAACGTTATCGAGGAAATAGCGGTCATGCGTGACCATGACGACCGTTCCTTCATATTCACGGAGGTGACGTTCCAGCCAGGCGACTGTTTCTGCATCCAAATGATTTGTTGGCTCGTCGAGCAGGAGTAAATCGGGTTTGTTCAGCAACAATTGGCAAAGCGCAATTCTGCGCCGTTCACCTCCGGACAGATTTTCTACGCTTGCATCTCCAGGTGGGCAGCGTAGCGCGTCCATGGCAATTTCAATGGTGCGTTCCAAATCCCAAGCGCCCGATGCATCAATCTTCTCCTGAAGCTCAGCTTGTTCATCTATGAGCGCGGTCATTTCGTCAGGGTCCTCGACGTTGCCAAGTCTCAAGCTGATTTCTTCAAAGCGGTCGACATAACCCTTTTGTTGGGCGAGCCCTTGCAGCACATTTTCCGCGACTGTCTTTTTGGGATCGAGTTGTGGCTCTTGTGGTAAGTATCCGACAGTCGCACCGTCTGCCGCCCTTGCCTCACCATTAAATTCCGTTTCTATCCCCGCCATGATTTTGAGAAGCGTTGACTTGCCGGCCCCGTTATAACCGAGTACGCCAATCTTTGCACCTGGCAGAAATGACAACGTGATATTATTGAGTACTTCGCGGCCAACTTGATAAGCCTTGGTAAGTTCTTTCATCACATAAATATATTGATAGGATGGCATACGATTGCTCCGGCAGATGCAGGCGACGGTAATTACGCGCTTTATTTAAAGAAATGGTGGCCACGTCGCAACGCTCGTCAACAGGTATTAATCATATAATTACAGCTGTCGTAGAGCCTATGATGGGCCAAAATCAGTATAAATTAGAACTCCGAAAAATCATGAGGTGCGGTGCGATTTCTGCCGACTATTCGATCAAGAAGTTAGTGCCTGATTTATAAGTGCGAGACAGTCAGGCGCTTTATTTGGCGCCCCAACGACACAAACCGAAACTATAAATTCCGGTAATATATAATTTGGAACACAGTTTGCTTCCTGGTTAAGAACATCTCAACAGGGAAGTTGATCGCCTGTTCGTGGCAGCTACCCTGGCCGATTAGGAACTTTGTCGTGTGAGCGTTAAAATAGCCATGATGCCCTAAGCAGGTTTGCGTGGCAGGCGAACAATACCGCTTCCAAAGATGGAGAGTTCATCGTCTTGCTGATGGGCTTCCTGGGCAATTTCAACATAACCGTGGCCGTTCTCTTCGTACTTTTTGATCACTTTTCCTTTAATGAAGAGTAAATCGCCCTCTGGGTTGTGGCGCCGGATTTTTGATTCGGACCGAACAAGGAATCCGTCGTCGCCCATCCAATTCGTTAGGTGGTGTGAAAGCCAGGAACAACGCTCAGGCCCGTAATCGTACGCTCCGGGAGCGCCGACTTCGGTGGCAAATTCATTCTCCCAATGAACTCGTTCAGGGCAATCGGGAATGCCAAACCTATTCTCAATCCCAAGACCGGGATGCCGGTCAATCTGTTTCCAGGCGATCTTGTTTGCTCGAATGTACAGTCCGCCCCAGCCCTGTGCGTAGCAAATGAAGCCAGTTACTGTCATAGGACCTTTAGCCATTGTGGGAAGTTCATCGTCAACAGATACGTCCTCCCAATATCGTGGTGTGGCGCCCCGGATTTCTTCGTCCCGATATAGTGCGTAAATTTGTGACAATGCTTCCGGTGTGTAACGTTTCGGCTCTTTTGATTTGAGAGAATCGTACTTTGTGCCTTCCTCTCGCGCAAAATCACGGTCTGTCCGAAAGCACCAACTATCAGCCTCGGATAGTAAGTCACCGTCCTGATTGTAAAAATTGACGTGATAAATTTGTTGAACGGCGCGACCAGAAAAACTTGTGTCATGTTCGATTAAGTCTTTCAGCCAAGCTTCGGTCGAAATTTTTTCGTTACGACGCACCCATTTATGCCATGTCCAATCTGCGCCAGCCCACATTGCATGTACACCCGGTAAACCGCCAACATAGCCCGAGATAATCCGACTGCAGGAAAAGAGGAATGACGGCAATGCAACAATATCGCCATAGCTCGTGCCTTTGGCGTATTCTGGGTCGCACCAAAGTGGGTTGTCGTCACCAATACCATGCGCGTAATGGCGGATATTGTCTCGTGTGGCTTCGTGGCACCAAGGCTCAAGGGTGTTCTCAATTTTGACGTCGATGCGTTTACGAAGATCATCGAGTGCGCGATCCGTCACTTTTGGAAATCGGCGGTTGTAGGAATCTGTCATGTATTAACCTCATTGCGTTCGGCTTCGCGGTCGCGAAGTGTTTTGCGATTTACCTTGCCTGCAGGTGTCTTGGGTAAGGTGTCAGTGAACTCTATCTGGCGCGGATATTCATGCTGTGCCAAGCGTTGTTTAGTAAATTCTTGGAGTTCTTTTGTGAATGCCGGATCGCTGGGTCGTGAGGTGACGATGAATGCCTTAGCAATCTGGCCACGATCCCGGTCGGGAATTGCAATTGCCGCTGCTTCATCGACGTCGGGATGTGCGAGTAACGTGTCTTCAATTTCCTTAGCGCTCATCGTCCAACCGGCGGATATTATAACATCGTCGGCACGGCCATCGTGCCACCAATAGCCATCTGCATCGCGATGTCCCAAATCCTTAATTGCGAACCAACCGTCGCGGCGCTTTAACATGATTTCACCGGTAACACCTGGTGGACAGGAATTTCCATTGGAATCCAAAATATCAAGTTCAACACCTGGCACAGGCTTGCCAAGAGAACCGGGCCGAACTTCAAAGTCTCCAGCACCTGGATAGCTAGCAAGTATGACGCCAACTTCGGTTGTACCGTATATGCTGCACACTGGGACGCCGAATGTTGAATGCACCCACGTTTCTGTGTCACGATCGATTGGTTCTCCGGTAAAGGATAGTTTTTCGATCTTTGAAGCATTGGCCGGACCGCAGTTGGCATTCTTCATCAATCGGTAGTGGGTCGCTGCAGCAGATAAATTTGTGATATCCATCTCGATGATGGCATCAAATAGACGCTGCGGGTCAAATTTTCCGGAATAACTAGCAATTTCTACACCCATCGCCATTGGCGCCAACGTGCCATGCCACAGTCCGTGTCCCCATGCTGGAGATGATGGGCACATGTAGCGATCCCCAGGCCGTATGCCCGTTGCATAAAGAGCAGCAATCATCACTGTGACAATGGCGCGATGACGGTGTTTGACGGCCTCGGGAAGCTCCCGGGTCGTACCGGATGTATATTGATACATAGCCAGATCGTCAGCCGATGTATTGGGAGTGAATTCGAAAGATTGAACCTCGACCTGTTTCAGGAAGTCTTGATTCGCTAAATGAACAACAGTTTTGGAGCTAGGGTTTAATATCTGAGCTAAATCAGGAGTTGTTATCAAAATTCTTGGCGTGCAATCTTTTAGCCTTAGATGGAGGCCGTCTGGACCAAACAGTGTGAAGAGTGGTACGGCGACAGCGCCCATCTTCATTGACCCAAAAAGCGCTATGTAAAAGAGATCAGATGGATCCAGCATAATGGCGATACGGTCGCCTTTCTGCACACCTTGTGCTTGTAGCCAATTTGCAAACTGATTAGAGCTTGCGCTGAGTTCACCAAAAGTAAGACTTTCCATGCCGCCGTTGGCATGAGCTATACGGACAGCCACTCGATCTGGCTCGTGCCGGTCGACACACTCATGGCTAATATTCAGCTGTTCTCGGTCGCCGTCGAATAAATCCCAAAGCGCTCTTTTTGAGAAGTTACTTTGGGCCTCTGCGTAGCCAGTGAATTTGCTTAGTTGGTCCATAAGTGCCTTTAAAAGTTAGATCGGTGCAAACATTGAGGTGTATTAAAACCAAGCCCTGTCAGGATTTATGGCAACGGATATTTTCCGCAAGTCAGGCCTTTATAATTTGGGCTGAGGCCGCCTGCCTGCCCATCTTTTATCTTTTTATTCGAGCACGTTTCAGTAGAGTTGAAGGTACGCAGAGAGAGGGTAAAAGGCTTAATTGACTATTTTGGTGATGGAAAAGTTGCAGCGTTTGCAAAACGCATAGCCAATTTATTGCACGCCCAATTCCGCTAAAATTCGCTTTTGTGATGGCAATAAATTGAATTAAATTTACTTCTACGGTCGTTTTGTATCGCTCTAAAGGGCACTAAGCTTGATGGTAGCGTTTTCTCGTTGCGCATTTTGTGGCCACCTGCAGTAATTTAGAAAAATACATAGGAGCGGACGACAACGTTCTTACGGCATGGTGCATCCTGCGGCACTGTCGGGTCGACACACGCCGTGTGAAAGGACCAACGCGAGACTGTACCGTCCGTGACGGAGTCATAACACTTGAGCATGGATACTTCTGTAGGCCTTTGCTGTGGAAGCCAGTACCATTCGTGATCTGGACGAAACGTAAAGCGTGTTGTTTCACCAACGCGGTCGTCGTAGATCCGGTAATTTGTGATATATTCTTGGTTGGCGAATGAGGGCCAGGCGCAAAGGACGAAGGGAAACTGTTCTACAGTTTCCATAGGCTTTGCTAAATTGATTGACATGAATCGTCGCGACATTTTCGCGTCGGCTTCGGCATCTGTGAAGTGTTGTTGTCGGCCAAAGTTCCGCAAATTCTTCGTCAACAATTCGCGGCAACGGACCCGGCCACTATTATCGTTCAGATCGTTATGTACCAAGTTCGCGTAGCGAGCATTTACACCGGGGTTTTTGCTGTCTTGGTCCTCCGTGCGGTCGCCCTGGTAGTCTTTGTCGAAAACATCATGGTTATAAACCAGCGCGTCCGTGGCATCTGGGAAGAAGTCAAGCAGAAGATTTTCAATCTCCGGATAAAACACGCGCTCAACTTCTGCTGAATCGTAAAAGTTTTTACAATTGGTTTCGAGATGGGCCAAAGACACGCCGAGTTTATCCATGCATTCTGGGGTATTGGGTGATAATTCGGGATGATAATCCGTGATCCGCCGTGCATCCCGCATAACTTGCGGGAAATAGAGATTAAGATGCCGATTCTGCTCTTCTGCCTCACGTAATTTATCCGCATCGTCCAAGCGCGCAGGATCATGCCAGATGGCGTTAGAGGGAACGACGGAATAGGTGGGGCGTTCGTAAATAGTATATGGTAGCGGCAAGGCCAATCCGCCTTCCGGCGCGTTTATACCTTGTTCTTTGATATATGCAACGCACTCATTATAGTTACGAAATCCGATGCCCCACTTCGTTTCAACCGGGCCTGAAGGACCCTTCTCAATCAATTCAATTACTTTTGACCGTTCGGGCTTTGAAAGTTCCTCAAAGGCGGCTTGCAGCGCAGCGCTTGTGCCGGCATCACCATTTTTATCAAAGGAATAATAAGATAGTCCGCCATTTGCGGCGATGGGTGCTGGTTGCCCTTGTGTTAATTCAAGCGAGGGTACGTAGACGGAGGAATCGGTTCCGCGTTTTTCCTCGTTTTCAGCAATTTTCATATCGTTCATGGCTGCATCCTATTTTTCTGCAATCCTTCGTTTAATTAAGAATTTGTGTTTTTCTGGGAATGTAAACCCCTAGTCAGTCAAACTTAGTTATTATCGGCTGGCTGGTGAAATTAAAACGAATGTACGCTACGGCGTGGGTTTACGTCGCTGTTAACTCTGCCTGCCGTGGGCGGCGCATTGAAATTAGACGGTCAGCTTCTGCCGCACGACCTTGTTTGCGAATTGTTTCTGCCAGTGTGAATTCCAATAAATCGCGCTGTGCATTGCTACCGCCGAGCCGTTCATGGCCTGCCATCGCAGGGCCTAATTCTCGCTCGGCAGCAGCCCAGTTGCCTTCTGCGAAGGATTTGAAACCGGCCCACGTTGGCGCGACTATTTCGGCGGCGGGTCCCTTTGCTTCTTTTGTAAGTGTTGCCAAGGCGTCTGAGTTACCAGCCATAGCGTGTGCTAGGGCAGAATGAATGTCAGCAAAGGCTATGCCAGCTTTTGGGAACTTTTCCGCGGCAAAGTCACTAATTTGCTTCCAACGTTTATTTGGCACATCGATTCCGAATAGTTGCGCCCGATGCAGAAACGAGACCGTATCTGTCAAAATATTTAGCCCAGGTCCCGTCGAAGAGTTGGGAGAACAGCCTTCGTCTAAAAGTTGCCACGCGGTATCTGTGTCACCGACGACGGCGGACCAAAGCGCTACATGCCATGTAATGTGGCAGTATAGATATGCATCTTTGTCATAGTCGTCCCGCCATTCACGCAAATAATTAAAACCCGCATCGTTACGGCCTTCTTCATAATAGACGTGGGCGTTTATATGCGCGTTGTGGCCGTTCCGCGGGTAAGCCTCAAGGGCTCGCTGGATGTTTTCGCGGGCCAACCCTAGTTGACCTACTTCCGCTTGAGCGAAGGCATGCTGGCCCAGGAACCACCAGTCGTCGCCATAATCTGGCGCTATAAAAGTCGTGTAGGCGAGTTGCTCCGCTTCACGCCCCTCGCGGCCACTGAAACCGATTAGGCCAAAAACGCTAGTGCAGGTCTGCGCGATCATTACGTCACGCGGATACTCCAGAACATGGCCGCGAATTGCTTTGTAACCGCCAGGCCCATCTCCATCCACGAGCATACCAATTGCTTCTACGTGAGACACTTCACGCTCGCTTATCCCGATCGCATTGCGAGCGTTCTGGACTGCAGTATAAGCGCCGGTTCTATCTCCCATCAACATTCGATATCGCGCAATCCCGACGTATCCTACGGCTAAATTTGCATCTGCTTTAACTGCATCGCGAAATGCCTCTTCTGATCCCGCGTTACCTGAGAGAAATTTATCCACCCCGTCGACATAAAAGTTCCGAGCCTTGTCCGATTTTGTGGTTAGCGGGTTGCCGTATCTATCCTCGAGCATTAATCGGCCTCTTTCTACCTTACGTAAGGTGTATTATTAACCTCCTGATATACGTCGCTATTCGGCACGTGTCGATGCTGTTTAGGGATCTACCTTAACTCCAGCGAAGCCAATTTTCTGTTTCTGGGAATGAAAAATCATCAGTTTTTCGACTTCTGCGTGCAAAAAATGAAAGTGCAATTATATGCGACTTGGCACTGTCTTTGAGACAAAGCAGCTGTTGACCTGAATTGGAAAAAATTGGGCGCGAAGGATGGTGGGCCTGGAGGGACTCGAACCCCCGACATAGCCGTTATGAGCGGCTCGTTCTAACCACCTGAACTACAGGCCCAATATCTCTATACCAGCGTCTGGCCGAGTGAAAAAGCCTAGGGTTGGTTTGCCAGAAAATTAATATCTCGATAGGCCTTTACCGACGCGCATTGTCGCAAAAGAAATAGACGTCATTCTGACGCTATTGCCGGGTAAATGCCCTACCAATCGCCTATAAATTTTAGGGATTAGTAATCTAAAAAACTCCGGAGCTTCCGGGATCTACTTGGGTGTTTCAGTTTGCGGAGCGCTTTCGCTTCTATCTGACGAATTCGCTCGCGGGTTACTGAGAACTGCTGTCCCACTTCTTCCAATGTATGGTCTGTGTTCATGCCAATGCCAAATCGCATACGAAGTACACGTTCCTCACGCGGCGTTAGGCTAGCAAGAACACGGGTTGTGGTTTCCCGCAGATTTGAATGCATAGCTGCGTCCGAAGGCAGGATTGCGTTCTTATCCTCAATGAAGTCGCCGAGATGACTGTCTTCCTCATCGCCAATAGGCGTCTCAAGGCTGATCGGTTCCTTAGCAATTTTGAGGACCTTGCGGACCTTTTCGATTGGCATCGCGAGTTTCTCTGCCAATTCTTCCGGCGTCGGCTCGCGACCAATTTCATGGAGCATCTGGCGCGAGGTGCGGACCAGCTTGTTGATCGTCTCGATCATGTGAACTGGAATCCGGATGGTTCGCGCCTGATCAGCGATAGAGCGCGTAATTGCTTGGCGGATCCACCAAGTGGCGTAGGTCGAGAATTTATAGCCACGGCGGTACTCGAACTTATCGACCGCTTTCATCAGTCCGATATTCCCTTCCTGAATTAGATCCAGAAATTGCAGGCCGCGGTTTGTATATTTTTTTGAAATCGAAATTACTAGGCGGAGGTTGGCTTCTACCATTTCCTTTTTGGCTCGACCCGCTTCGCGCTCTCCCTGTTGGACTGTTCGCACAATGCGGCGGAATTCCGGCAATGGCATACTGGCAGCGAGCGCAATTTCTGCGACTACGCTTCGCAACCCCTCGATATGAGTAATGTTCTTGCGAACAAAATCGCCCCAGACTTTTTTTCGCAAACTCTTAATGTGGTCGC